>Ga0209636_10000482_pt1 | contig 38935 bp, 27 predicted proteins | sample DeeMarSWOR152_54_FD_187464 | JGI IMG/M metagenome (GOLD analysis project Ga0209636, IMG submission 187464) | Marine sediment microbial communities from White Oak River estuary, North Carolina - WOR-1-52-54 (SPAdes) (version 2) | ecosystem: Environmental > Aquatic > Marine > Intertidal zone >... | reverse complement strand
TAAATCTTCCGGAAAATAAGTTTTGAACTTTTTGTCAATTAATTTGCCCATATATATGTTGTACTCGTAAATATACGAGCTTGAATCAGCGTAAGCTTTAGATCCTTTCTGATAGATTTCGGCTGGGACTCTTGATGTGAACATATCCCCCGTTCTTGCGTGGGCCCATTCCCTTCTGCTCCATTTTGGACCGAGTTCTGCTTTTTCAGAGAGTGAATAATGGGGAAAATTCAGCAGAACAAAGAATGCAATTTTATTGTTGAAAAAATCCTCCATGATATGAGCTGATGGATTATACTGACTGAATATCCTATCTAACGGAAGAATTCTGCCCCAATCAAGATCAATGGGGCGATTCAAATCAAGACTCATCTTGTTGAAATGTCCGGCCAAGATCTCAAAATTTGTCTCAAGCCTTTTAAAATTCGCGTCAAGCAATTCCTCATTTCCGATAAAATACTGTTCGCAGAATTGTTCAAACTCTTTCGAAGCCCCATCGTCTTTTCTCCACAGTGAAGCAGCCTGCTCTACGCCTTTTTCAATCCTGAATTTTTGTGTTTCGCCGAATTTTTGAAGAAGTGATTTTTTTATCTTTTCCTTGGTTTCTGAATTTACTGCTATTTCTTCTGCTTGAAGCTCCAGTAAAGAAAAAATGAACATGAGAGAAAGGAAAAAAATAGCAATTTTTTTCATTTTTAACCTCCCAGATAAAAAGGGTAACTGTTCCTTTTTTTATAATGAGGAAGAATATATTTCGACACGGTGAATGTCAAGGGAGACAAAGCCTTAAGATCAAAGTAGAATAGCCGTTTAAATTATTCTCCTGTCCTCTTTTCTAAAAGCTACGGGCTTGATGAATCAAGCCTCTACATAAGAAATAACATGTTTAATAAGGTGGGCTTGATGAATCAAGCCCCTACAAAAGGCGGTTTTATTTGCACAAATAAAAAAGAGGGACAAGCCACGGTTTTAAGTAGCCTGTCCCCTTTTTACTATTTTTTCTTGAGGATTTCTACCAATGCAGCCCGGCTTTTTGGGCTGTCTATTTCTGCGAGGGCTGAAACGGCTTCGGCTCTCACTTTATAATCTTTGTCCTCCAGAGCCACTTCAAGCAGAATCGGAACCGCATCGTCGCTTTCTATCTCGCCCAGAACGCGAACAATTAGCCGCCGCAACTCGGGGTCTTTTTCTTCCTTCAAGATTTGACCGAGAGCTGGTATGGATGCGGCTTCTGCCATATCTTCGATGGCATTTAAAGCTGCTTTGCGGACTGAGGAAAATTTTGTCTTTCTATAGATATCGAGAAGCTTTCCAGGGTCATCTTCTTCAAGCACATCTTCAAGAGCATCAACTGCCGCCTTTGCCAGGTTTTCATCTGACACTTTGAGAGCTGTTTCATAAAGAATTTCTGCTGCTTCCCTGCCTTCATGATCCTCCACTGCATTAATTGCTGCTTTTATAAGCCTGGGCTCTTTGGCGGTACGAAGGACCTCTCTAAGCGCCTCTAGGGATTCCTTGCTTTCGATATCTCCCAAAGCGTTAATAGCCTGCCTACGGAGCTTAAGATCCCTATCGTGCAAAGCAACCTCCTTCAGCATGGAAACTGCTTCTGGATCTTTAATATCATCTAATTCAAGGAGGGCGGCTTTTCGCGCTTCAATAGATTTGGCCTCTTTCATGATTTTCTTTAAAGCAGGAAGCACATCCCCGCAATCTATATCTTCCAGAGCATAAACGGCTGCTTTGGCAAGGGAAGCATTCTTTTCAGTTATGGCAATCTCAGTGAAAAAAGGGACAATCTCCGCATGTTCCATATCTTCTAAAGCATTAAGAGCGGCTTTCCTTATTCTGATATCAGGGTCTTTCCGGGCGATTTTCATCAGAACCTCGACAGATTCTCTATCAGCCAGATCACCTATAGAACTGAGCGCTTTGTGCCGAAGGCGAGGGTTTTTGTCGTTGAGAGCGATATCTCTCAATTTGGCACACGATAAGTCGCATCCGATGTCTTCGAGAATGTTAATAATGCGGCTTCGAAACCTGCTGTTTGGAGTACTGTCGTAAAGCTTAAAAAGAGTTTCAACCGCGTGTAAATCGCCCATATCCTCCAGCGCATGAAGAGCAGCCAGCTTTATTTCTAGCTCTGCGTCCTTTTCCAATGATTTGATGATGGCTTCATACTCCGGCAGCCCTCTTTTCGCCAATTGACGGGCGATTCTTATGATGTTGGCTTTAGCATCATCAACCCATTTGCTTTTTGGAAAAGACCTGATGAAATCCTGGTAGCAGTGATAAACCTCCTCCAGTTCATAATCCAATTTTTCAATCGCATAACACTGCCAGAATCGGGCATCGTCTACCCAGGCACTCCGAGAATGCTTGCCTATGAATTCAGCCAAGGCATTGTTGGCTTCCTCCCATTTCTCTTCGAGGATAAGGTTATAAGCCTGCTTATAGGCTTTGGCATCCTTCTCCTGCATATCGGCAGCGCTTATCGCAGGAGATAAAAAATAAAAGGAAACCAGAAAGATTGGAATTATCAGGCGAATACGCGACATTTTTCTTGTCATTTTATTCTCCATTTTTACATATTTAAGAATGTATCTGATGCCGTTGGAGACGGCGTCGTTTTATCTCTTATTTTTGTGGATTGGTGGAAATCCATGACGTGAATTTGCAGTAGAATTCCTCGGCTGTCAACTCCTTTTTTAACGAGTTCTATAGCCTCGAAATCACGTTCTGACTCAAGGTTGGCAATCTGGAGTAAGATCACTTCAAGATCTGCGATAAGGCCCTGCAAATGCCTCTGGCCAGCATCAGCAATTCCTTGCTTAAGAATGCTTGCCTCGCTTACCAGCTCTCTAGATAATTGCTGTTGATGAGGAAGGCTTAAGGCATACGGATCTTCTGTTTCTGGGTCAAAATTGATTAAAGCGAGGATTATCAGCTTTGAGCGCTCGATATAATTTTGGGCGCGCTGAACATACTCTGCGCTTGATTCAACTTGAGAGGTAACGGCGGGCAGTTGCCGCGCCTGTTGAAATTCTGGTATAGAAGGAGAAAAGAGCATTTTCCCGATGTAAATTCCTAGAACGACAAGCACAAGAGCGGCAGCAGTCTGAAACGCCCACTTAGGAGCAAGAGTAAAAGCACGGAAAAAGGAACGCCACGATGATTCTGACTTCGGAGCTAAGGTCTTATCCTTTTCCATCCTTCGAGCAAGCCGGCTCCAGTAGCCATTCCAGTAGGCTTGGTCAGGTTCAGGCCGGGCTCTTTTTTCCATAAGCTTTAGAGTGGAGGTCACCTCAGCATACTCAGATTCGCACGCTTCACAGACGCAAATGTGACTTTCAAAGAAATCTTTTTGCTTATCATCTAGTTCCTCGTAGAATGCTTCATCAAACAAATCCTGACATTTTTTGCAATCACTCATTTGAAACCTCCAATCCAGGATTACCCAGATAAAATGAAAGCTCTTTCCGAAGCTTTCTTATGGCCCGATAAAAAAGAGCTTTTACTGTTCCTGGAGAGACATTTAAAATTTCTGCAATCTCTCTTATCTTCAGTTCGTTATAATGGCGCATCACAAATACCGAACGCTCCTTGGGAGAAACTTTCTGAAGCGCTTGGGAAATATGTTTCTGAATTATAATGTCCTCTGCTCTCCGTTCAGGATTTTGGGCATGAGTAGAGCTTCCCGGAAGATTCTCCTGAATATCGGCTCTTTCTATGTCATCCATCAGTTTCTCCGGTTTCGAGGATTTCTTACGGAGCAAGTCAATACTTGCGTTGACCGAGATTTGATAAAGCCAGGAACTCACTTTCGCGTTTCGGCGGAAAGTCTTGAGGGAACGGAACACTTTAATAAACACCTCTTGGGAGATATCTTCTGCATCTTCATGATCTCCCGTGATATCGTAAGCAATGTAATATATTTTCTTCTTATAACGTTCCACAAATTCTTGAAAAGCCGTGTTATCACCACTGGAAATACGATCAACGAGAACTTGCTCATCTTGAACCATCTCTTTCTTCTTTTCTCCTATTAGACGGGAATTCCTCCCTAAAGGTTTACAATAATTATCAATAATAACCTTTTAAATTGGGGGACGCAATGCTTGCTTTTAAAACTGGCTCATGATGGTAAAATTAAGCGAGATTATTACAGAAATGAAAAAAAAGATATCTGTTTTTAAGGCTGGACAAAGTATAATAAGTAAGATTGGAGGAAACATGAGAACTAAAATTTTATCTTTAGCATTAGGGTTCTTGTTTTTATACGCCCCGCTTCAATCCAAGGAAAAGTATGAGCAAAGTGAAGCATTTTTGTCAGATGCCGTTGAATTTCATGGCCATTTAGGTCCCTATCTTGTTTTAGGTTTAAGAGCTGGCTTGTACGCAAATCAAATGTTAGGAAAGGACCCAATGGAAACTGAAGCCTTTATTAAAACCAAGACAACTCCTCCTCAATCATGTTTTGCTGATGGGGTGCAGTTATCAACTGGATGCACATTTGGAAAGAGAAATATTTCTCTTGAAAAAGGAGAAGGCTTGCTTGTGACCTTTAAAAAGAATAGTCAGAGATTGGCTTTAAAACTTAAAGAAGAAATAATTAATGAAATGAATTCCCTTCCCTCTGAAGAAAAGGCTTGGGAGGATTTAGCTCGAGATCTTTACAAGAGGGATATAAACGAAATTTTTGAAATAGTTCAAAAAACAACAGAAAAGTAGCCTGCCCTCTTTTCTTCCCCCTTCTGTCCTCTTTTCTTACTTAATTATTTATTTGCGAATTGGTAGACAGCCATAAAGTAAAGGCGCACGATGTCTTCCATGATCTTGGGAGTTATCACGTAAATCGTGTCTTCTGCCGTATGGACTCCATATCGCTGCCCACCCCTTACCCAGGTGGAAATCGCCGGTATCCCCTTTTCCAGGAAAGGAGCATAATCACTGTTGCCGCCGATATGGCTGATTGCTCCTGCGTTTATATTAGGGTTAATCTCATGCCTCGTATTGACCTTGAGCATAATCTCGTATAATTCAGGATAGGTTTTACCTCCGGCAACATAAAGGGATGTCCCGACTCCATTCATGTCGTGGTTGCTCATTAAAACCGGTTTTGAGGGAAACTCGGGAAGGTTTGAAGCCATATATGTGCTTCCGCGGAGACCCGTCTCCTCGGCTGCAAAAAGGGCAAAGACTATAGACCGCTTAGGCCGTTTTTTTAGCCTGGAAAAAGCCTGCGCCAGTCCCATCACAACTGCTGAACCGCTGGCATTATCGCTTGCCCCTGGATGGACAACAGGCCAGGGACCTAGATGATCAAGGTGTCCTCCAAAAATAATGTATTCCTGGCGCAGTTCAGGATCAGAACCCTCGAGCATACCGACCACATTAAAGGTAAGGGCTTTATCGTGATGGGCACCTATAGTCTGAATCATCGCTTTCACGCCGGTTTCGAAGGAAAGCGGATTCCCATCACGGAGCAGAGCTTTCACACTCTGGATGTCATAGCCTCTGGGCTTAAACAACAAATTGGCAACCTTATCTCCAACCATGACCATGGGCAGACCTTCCGTATAATTACCAGAACCTGAGACAACCGCTCTGTTAATCAATATAAGACCTGCGGCTTCATGTTTGACTGCCCTATCGAGCTTAGCCTGACGCTCCACATACTTGGAAAAATCCTTGCCTTTTATCTGGGGAGTCCCACGAAGCGTGGCAACTATCTTTCCTTTAACATCAATATCTCTGTAATCATCCCAGCCAAGTTCAGGTGCGGTTAATCCGAAACCAACAAAAACAACATCGGCTTCTACCCGGCCAAACCCGCTATAAAGAGTTGGGCAGAAATCCTTGTAGATTTCCATGGTCAACACTTCAGTTTTTTCCTCTTTTTCTTTGGCAGGCAGCACTACAGAAAAATGAGTCTCGCGCATCTCGTTATAGCTAATTTCGAAAGGCTGAAGGAAATCTTTGCCGTAGACAGGTTTCAAGCCCCATCTTTTGAATTTTGCTGCCGCCCATTTTGCGGCTTTATTATAGCCTTCTGTACCTGAAAGCCTGCCCTGCATACCACGCGAGGCAAGAATCTTGTTAAATTCAAAGATATCGCCTGCCTTGATCGATTTCATGACGTTTTCAGGCTCATCTGCCCGAATAGGCAGCAGTATGAGCAGGAAAACCGCGATTGATAGCACAAAACGCTTATGTTTCATTGCTAACATCTCCTTTGTATTTTAATTGTTTTTCTTCCTTCAGTTATCATTCCAGAATTTTGCGTAGTTCTTATCGCATCCCTATTTCATCGCCCACCATGGCGTGGGAAATCCTTCTCGTCGGACATTTGTGGCGCAATGGACTTCCCCGCCCCATTTATGATACTGGCGTGCGTCTATAAAATGCGGCTCCAACGGCAAGCCAGAGAGGAGCTTGCGCATTTCCTCTTCAAGCTGGTCCTTGCCGTCAATCACCGGGCCGTTGGGGGCAACAATCAAGATATGTCCGTTTAGTATTGTTGAATTGACCATGTTGGGGACAACGGATACTCCGTATTTGTCAAAAAGCGAAGGAACCCTGATGAAATCTTCTTCCTTGAGGTCAAGTTCCCTTTTAAGCAGATCGATATTCGGCTCGATTCGCTTTCTTTGAAGAGATTGATTAAGGTCAATCAGCTCTTTATTTTTAGCGAATGATGATACCGTAGCCTTCTTTGAGTAGAGATTGAGCATCGGCACCTCTCCTAGCCCGTCTTTAACCCATTTTTCAAGCAGGGCTAGCATAGCTTCTGTATCAACGACCAGCACTTTGTAGGGGTGTTCCGGGTAGCCGCTGGGCAGAAACGATATCACTTCATCAACATGTTTAATTAAGAGCCAGCCCGTATCGAGCTTTAAGGCTGGAGCCTGAATTCCTTGGGCTTCAAACATGCCGACTATTTCCGGATTAAGCGAGGCCTCTTTTGGCCCGTCTGGATTATGCCCGTAGTAGATGCGGCCAAGAGGATACCTTGGCAAAGGAGGTGTAACCTCCAGGTTTCCGTACCAGTCCAACCAGCCGTTGCCACCTCTTCCCTGGCCATATTTCTCTCGGAATGTCCCTACTTGAATCCAGCCGAAATCCGGCCCTAAGAGCCCATTCTTAGGATAATTATCCAAGGATCTACCCCTGTTAGCCTTGAGGACTACATTCATCTTTTGTCCCGGCATCTCAGAGTATCCGATTTCCAGAGTATCCTGCAACCAGATACAACGCGGATTGTATGGCTCTCCCGCCGGAACTACAACCAGCTCAGCCCCGGCCTGGGGAACGAGTTCACTCAGACTTTTGATAAACGCTTCATTCCTCCCAGGAAACTCTCTTGCATAGAGGGTTATTCCTCTATTCAGGTTTGAGAGCAGAATAAACGGCGCAACCTTTAGTCTAACGGAATCGGGTATAGTCTCTCCGTTTGGACTTTTCAAGGTTATAGTCACTTCAGTCTCACCGCTCCAGAATTTATCCGCATAAGAATTCGCTTCAATCCTCAATTCAAGGTCTCTCTGTCTTAATAATGTTAGGTCAATGTTTCCATCTCCCTTAAGATTCAAAGGCTTGTAATCATTATCAACGGTCCTCAAAAATAGACGAACCCGGTCCAGAGAAGCATCATCTACAGAAAGCACGATTTGGGAATTTTGCGGTAAATCAGGGATTTTTCTTATTTTAAGAACAGCCAGGTCTCTAAGGTCTTCTGGCCCATTAACAACAGCATCAGCATGGTCCGGCGTCTTTGTATTCTGGTCACTGTCATTATTATTGAAGAAGATGGCTCCACGCTCTAAAGTCCAGGTGTTTTTTCCTTTATTATCTCCCTCAAACTCGACTTTTCCATCTCGATTTACATCAGCTACAATCTGAACCTTGATTTCAGAAGCAGATTTCTGACTTGAATCTCCTTGAAAAAATGAAATTGTTAATCCTGCAACCAAAATGAATAAAAATTGGCCTTTTAATAATTTTTTCCCGATTAGTCTTTTCATCATAATTTCATCCTTTTACAAAGAAAACAGTTATCTTAAGAAAATGGGCCTGCCCCCGTTTCTTATCATGACGATAATTACTTTTCTGGACCTGTACTCAGGTTGTTCTAATTGTAAGAAAAAAGGGGGCTTGTCCCCATCTCTTACTTTTCTAGGCCTACGTCGAGGTCATTGTAATTGAGGATGGCATTGAAGACGAACATGTAGTTGCCATGGCTCAAGTCGCGCCAGAAAGGATTAAATGTGAATAAGGCGATATGTCCTTTTCCGACCGGAACATCGACTACTGCAGCTTTGCCTTTTATCTCATCCTGGCTTTTCACTATTCCGCTAAGGCAGACATCTCCTTCTTTGGCATAACGAAGAACAATAAACTTTTCCTTCTCTTCTTCGATTCTGAGTAGCGGACCTGATTGACTGCGATAGATGGGCATTTTTTTATCATAACCATAGGAAATTGGATGTTTTTCATTGACAATCTCGCCTTGAAGCAGAGAGCCGGGATTATAGAATTTGGAGCTTGTTTGGAATACATCAATTCCCCTGACCAGGCCGTAATCTACGGCTAATCTAACGGGATTGTGGAGAGCAATGAGTAATCCTCCATCCATAACGAACTTCTGAAGATTGCTTACTCCTTCCAGGCCCATGCCGCCAGTGATGTCTTCACAGGAATCAGGAAGACCCAAGTGTTTGAATTCTTGAGTTTTGACAAAGGCCAAAGAACCCCGCTGCTCCGGATCAAGACCGTTCACGATGTCTGCTCCCTTCCTTCCTCGGCAATTGCTGAAGATAATGACATCGTAGTTTTTCTTGAGATTGCCTTTCTTAAGATGATCTTTGTGTATCATGGAAAAGGGAATACCCAAATCGTCAAAAGCATACCTAACCCAGCCGTCGTCTTGAGCAGAAAACCAGGTATGATATATGGCTATGCGGGGAATATCCAGGTCATGGGTTTTAACGCCGGGGGCGTTTTTAGAGCTGACAACCTCAAGTCCCAAATCACTGGCAACAGATTGGACGGCACTATGGATTTCTGCCGAAGCTCCAGAGACAGGAATTATCATCGAGCCGGCATTAAAGCTTTTCTTTTTGATCTTAAAGGGGACATCCGCAGCCAGGACTTTAAAATCCTTCAGTCTTAATCGAGCGGGAAGCATATTATTTATAGTGGTGCTATTGATGATATAAGCTCCAGTAGCCTTACCTCCAGCGACTTCCCCCTTAACCTTTACAGGTTTAGTAATGGGAACCACCGGAACATTAAAAATGGATTTATCTTTTATCTCCACAGTCTTTACACCCATATGGAGTCCGAGGGTCCATCCAGTATCATCATAAGCACGAGGGGCATCTTGGGGATACTCCTGTCTCTCCAGAAGATTTTGTGCAAGAGTGCAGTATGGCTGGTCCATCCTTATCACGTAGGTTCCTGCGGGAAATTCGCCTTCTTTGACCTTCACAAGCCCCTTTGCCTGACGGACTTCAACTCGCTGTTTCAAAAGGACATTGACCACTCTAGCAGCATCCACAGGGTCCTTTTGTCCTGAAGGAATGATATAGGCATAGGGCGGTTCAATCTTTCCCTTTTCATAAGAACTTAACCCCCTTTTCCAGAAGTTTTTCAGGAAATATTCCTTATTGGCTGCCACGAAGTAGAAAGCTTCCAGGTCAGCAGTCTGCTGATAATTGACATTGTTCCTCATTGACCAGAGCACTTTCTTATAGGGAGGAAGAGGTCTGTACCATTCTCTGGAAGTCACGCTGCGTCTGCCTTCACCTAAATCTCTTTCCATAGTATTGCCGATAGAATTGCCAAAGGTTTCGTAGAAACGAATTATTCCATGATGATTACCGGCAATAGCACCCCAATAACTGGGTGCCCACCCTGTCCAGAAAGCGTGAGTCCATACTCCGGGCATGCCGTAGGAGGTCAGCCGAGTAACCTCCCACCAGGCAATCAAGTTCCATTCAGAGGTAACACTTGGATGATAATGGCGATTATAGGGTCCCGTTCCTGAAGAAACATACAGAAAAGCGATGGATTCATGGTTATCCTGGACCACAAGCGGATGCCAGTCAAAGTAAGCATTCGCACCGTTCTCCATCTCCGGCTGCGAGATACAGATCATATCACGGTTATTATCGTGGAAAGTGTACTTACCCCAGTAAGGGACGCGGCTTATATTGCTGTAATCCTTTATATCTCTGTTATATTTATAAAACCAATCCGTGTGTTTATCATGCCCATCTGGCTCCATCGAGGGTGTAATCAGGATTATCACATTATCTCTTATTTTTTTAATGACAGAGCTTTCATCAACAGCCAGGCGATAGGCCAGCTCCATCGAGACTTCAGCAGCCCCGCTTTCACTCGAATGAAGATTGCAGGTCAGCCAGTAAATGGGTTTTGCCTGGGCAATTATGGCTTCCGCTTCTTTTTCGGTTTTCACCAGGCGCGGGTCAGCCAGGCTAGCCAGGAAATCTTTGAATTTTTTCAGGTTGCTAATAGTTTCCTTGTTAGCTACGGCGACAATGATCATCTCCCTGCCTTCGGAAGTCTTGCCTATGGGAAAAACCTGAACATTAGGCGATGCTTCTGCCAGGGCATTCATATATTTGAGGATGTCCGCGTAGTAGGTCAATTTTCCGGGCGCGCCGGCAATATAGCCCAGAATATCCTTGGGAGTGGGCACACCTTCAGCCTTTGGAAGATAACTGGTGAGAGGACTAAGAAATTCAGGCTTGGTCGTGGCTTCCTTGATTAAGCGTGTGTATTCTTCATCAACAGCTTGATCAGTAGCGAAGGAGGAAGGCTTAAAATCTGTCTCTGCTAATAGCTGAATTTGAAGTAAGAATGCAGCAAAGAATGCAGCAAAAATAACCAACACTGAAAGCCATAAAATTTTAGAAACGGATGGCTTGGATTTCATATCACACCTCCTTGCTCTTATGCTTAATAGATTATACTTATTTTTTATAGCCATAGACAGGTGGGCTTGATAAATCAAGCCCCTACATGATAAATCAAGTCCCTACATAAAATGAAGTTAGAGGAATTGGTGGAGAAATTACTGCTGGCTAAAGCAATTCAAGGAATTCTTTCCAAGGCGTCCCCGTCAATGTTTCGGTAGTTGAATGTCCATAAGACCTTATGATCATAGCCGCTTTTGCTATCTCCTTCTGATCATCAGACTCAACAATATCCACGACATCGAAGCGTCCCGTAGTTGCGTAACTTTCTTTCCAGACAACTCCTGGACACTCACTCTTGATCTTTGAAGATACTCTTTCAGCTATTTTTTTAAATTCAAAGGGATCGCTGAATGCCTCTGGTGAAATCCGGCTGAGAATAATAAAGGTTGCCATCACGCACCTCCTAATTTTGGTAGTATTTATTATTTTTGTAATTCAATGTGCTCTTCGTGCATTTCATTGAGTTAGCAGATCATATCCTTATGCTTTGTTTTTGCACCTTTATAATTATGCTCTAATTGCCTCTTGTTCTAATATGCCCTACCCAAATCAAAGTAAAAATATTTTACTTTCCTTACATTTATTTATCATATCGTCAGGCCATACACTAGACTGAACTTCTCCTATATGGGCTTTCTTCAAGTATAACATGCATAAGCGCGACTGCCCAATCCCTCCACCTATGGTAAGAGGAAGCTCTTCCTGCAACAACCTCCGATGGAAATACAAGCCAACATTATCTTGCTCTCCTTTAATCTCAAGCTGCTCCAATAATGAATCTTTGTCCACCCTTATTCCCATCGAAGAGAGCTCAAAGGCACATTGAAGCAAAGGATACCAGACAAGGATATCACCGTTTAATCCTCTCCTACCTTTTCCCGTCTCCGTTGTCCAATCGTCATAATCGGCTGCTCTTTCGTCATGGGGTTTACCATCCTTGAGCTCTGCTCCAACTCCTATCACAAACACAGCTCCTTTTTCTCTACATATCTCGTCTTCACGCTCGTCTGGGGATAAATCAGGGTACACTTCAAGAAGATCTTCACTGTGAATGAAATGGATTTCCTCAGGTAGCAAAGGCGCCCGCAGCTCTTCGAACTTCTCACAAGCAAGCTTTTCCATTTCCCTTATAACCTTGTATATCTTGGTCACAATGAACTTGAGAAAATTGAGGTTTCTTTCATCCTTGCTGACAATCCTCTCCCAATCCCACTGGTCCACATAGACCGAATGAAGATTGTCTAAAATCTCATCCGGTCTTATGGCATTCATATCAGTGTAAAGTCCTTCTCCCTGGCTGAATCCATAATCAGCAAGGGCTACTCTCTTCCACTTCGTAAGCGCTTGAACTATCTCAGCCTCTTCATTCATATTCAAAACTTTGAACCTGATGGGCTTTTCTTTACCTGTGAGGTAATCGTTGATTCCGGTTTTCCTTAAAACTAAAATCGGCGCGGATACTCTCGTTAAATTCAACTCTTCAGCAAGTCTATCCTGGAAATTACCCTTTATAAACTTTATCGCTTTCTCTGTTTCTCTAAGGCCCAGGGAAGGGCTATATTCCTTAGGAATATTTAGATTGCTTTTGAGCATTGCTTGCTCCTTTCATATAATAATTCCCCCTGGCCGCTGGTGGCCGATGTTACGGCTTCTGCTGTTGTTGAAATTGTATGGAGACAATTTCACTCCCAGTTTCAAATAGCTCAGACTTTATTTCATGGACAAGACCCCATGTCTTTGCTTCTTCTGGATTCAAAGTTATCCTTTCAAGCATGGCATCTGTCACATCTTTCACACTTTTTCCTGTATTTTCTGCGATTACCTTGGCTATATTTTCCATATCAATTCTTAGTCCTTTCAATCGTTCTTCTAACTGTTTTTCTTCTAAGCTTACTCTCTGCTCAAATTTAGAGCTAACTCCATGAAGTAAAAATCTTGCTTGAGGGACTGATAACCTCTTTGAACCGCCGCAATAGAGGACAATGCCTATTGAATCCACACTACCAAAGTTGTGGGTGGTTATTGTGGCAGGCAGCCCCTTCAAATAATTGTAGGCGCTTAAGCCGTGAAATACCGAGCCCCCCGGTGAAGAAATAAGAAGTGTGAAATTTTTCACTCCTTGCTTCATTCTCTGATCAATGGTGTTCATCAAGGCATTGATTGAGATATCAACGACAGGTGCAAAAAACTTTATCACAACTGGCTTTGGACTCATGTTTGCCTCCTTCCTAAGCTAATAATAATGCCGCTTGAAATCCTATAATCATGAAATGCCGACTTCTTCTTATTTTGGGAAGAAGAATTAAATGCCTTCTTTTATCTGATCCCAGTTTTTTATCCTGAATCTCCTTATAAAAACTTCGCCTGTCTCTTCATCCTCTTTTATGTCATAAAGAAGGCCTTTGTTGATTATCTCTGGCCGAACAGGAATTTTTACCCGGTAAATGAAATAACCTTCTTTATTGAAAACATCAAATTCTCTTTCTTCGCTTTCGTCTAAAACTGATTTTACTCTCCAGAAAAATAATCTCTTCATATCATCAGCTATTGCCCACCAAAAAAACGGCCTGGTAGGAGGAAAGTCACAAGCTTCTTCCAGGACTCCCTTGGGCCATTTTGCTCCGCTACGGGAAATATTTTCCTCAAGTATCTCTATTATCCGCTCTTTTTCACGTTGGCTTATCGAATGAGGGGCTCCTTCTTTTTGTATCTTTAAAAGCAGTTTTCCGTCTCTATCTATAACAAATATCTGGTATTCTGTGGAATAAGCATATGAAAAAGTCCGCCCATCTATCGGCGAAAAAGAAAGGCGCGGCGTATAATGATGACTAGCTCTAAATGAAGCTTCCCTTTCACTGCTTCTTTTCCTGACTATTTTAACATCTGAAAACTCTGCAATTTTTTTTATTAGTTTTCCTTCTGAATTCATTTTTACAACTGCCTTTATTGTTCCACTCTCAATTCTTTGGGCGGCATTGGCCAATACATTTCCTTCAGAATCAACGTAAAAATCAGAAATAGGACTATTTAAACGTATAACCTGTACAAATTCCCCACGATCGTTGAATATTTTTATCATTCTGCCCTCAACTCTTGGACCTCCGTCTGTGACATATATGTTCCCTTGAGTATCGAGAAAAATTCTTGCTGGCCTTTCAAATTCGCCAGGTCCCTGCCCTTTTTTGCCTATTGTTTGAAGATATTGACCATTGTGGTCAAATTTCTGGATTCTAAAATTCATTCGGTCTAAAACATAAATATTTCCTTTGCTGTCTGTAGCTACATCTGTTACACCGTTGAACATATAATTTTCATCATTTTCATTCCCGATGCTTAACTCTTCTTCCAGGTCTAAGCGAATCTCACCATAAAGGGGATCAGCGGGATTCTTGACAACTCTAACTTCTCCCTCATACTCTACTTTACCTTTCCATTCCGTTTTATCTTCTTTTGTGGCTTTTGAACAGGTCATGGACACAAAAATAATGACAATTAAGATAAATATAAACTTGGCTTTCATGGCTCTTCCTTAAAGCTTATGCTAAATATTCTATAGGCTAAAAATAAAAAATTAAAGCCAAATGTGAAAAATTACTTGACTTTATTTTTTTTACAGTAATAATAACTTTGACTCTCTTTGGCCGGCTGGGGAGAGTTCCTACCTTTTTGGTTCCCATCATTACCCCCCTTTTGCTGACAACAGCCGGCAGCTTCTCTCTGTATACTACGCCTTAAATTGTACAATTCTAAATTGGAGGACCTGCTGGAAATCAAGGCATGAAAACAGGCTCTTATGATTGGTGAGGATAATTTGAGCAGAACTTTTCCAAGGGCTATTGAAAAAGGATTGATATTATTAGGGCTATTCCCTGACAAGACGAAAGCCCAGGCTATAATGGATAGCCATTTTGGAATCCTTGTTTCACGTCGATAATTCCCATTGGCTTCCTACTTCGTTTTACCTGTTTTATCCAAGTATCATACGGACAACTCCGGGAATCGCTTAATATAAGATGGGCATAACCATAACTAAGTTGCAGTCAATATGTCCAAACTACCTTACTTCATTTGTTTATTTACTAGTTCGTATGATTTTTTGAGCCAACTCACCAGCCGGGTATTTACTTCTTGAGGATTTTTAAGGACTGCAAAATGAAGGACTCTGTTTTTTGAAATTCTTATATTTTTGTAGACAGGAAATTTATCTAATTCCTCGCCCAATTGGAATTCAATTTCCGTGTATTCTTTTTTGGGCCTAATGGAAAGAAAGGTAGCACCCGCCTTCACTTGGACTGAAGTTTTTACAGGATTAATCGTAATTTCCCCAAATTTGCCCAGCTCCCGCATTAATTTATCAAAAGTTGCAACAACCTGAGGAGATTTGTTTTTTAAATATGCCAATGATTACCGAAAAGAATTACATAGTAAATTACCCCTGGAGATGATTTGTGTGGTGATATTTGTGGAGGTTTCCCTATCCCTTAGGACTCACCCCTCTGTATGAATAAAAGCCTCAAAATCAAAGACTTATCTCAATATTTAGCAACAGAAGCTTTTTTATTTCAGGCTAAACTGGAAAAGCATTAATTATTTGCCCAAGCAAGATTATATTTTTTTGAGCATATATATATAATATATTCGAAAAAAATGATAAAAGTAATGATCAGTGTTTTGGCATATTTTCTAAATTCAACGCCTAATTTTAAAGAAAGACAATGAAATGCAGCCTGGTGGAGCAAGGATTTAAGCCAGGAAGCTGCTCGACACGAACAAATAATGGTTTTAAAAAGGCCTGCGATGTCACCTTAAAACATAAAGGCAACAAGTGGCACCGTCTAATAAAATCAGCTCATCTTTCCCGTCCTGAGCACTATTTTTCAATCTATCAATCAGGATGTAACCATCACTGTCTTAAATGCCACTCTTGGGAATTTACACAGCAGGTTAGTGGAAACTGGATGTCAGCAGAGGAGATCGGTCTTGTGGCTAAGGAATATGAAAAATATGTCACTGTCTGGGAGCACAGAGAAAAAGCCACTATGTGGCACGCAACAGATTTATGTCGAAGCTGTGGCAGCTGCGCGATTTATGGCAAGTATGGCTGGCTATGTCCGGAAGTATTGGAAACCAAGGATATAGTTCTCAGCCCACAGGGACTAGGTCCAGCCAGAAATATAATGGCCTTTACAGGTGGAGATTTGTCATGTTGTGCAGACTTTTATGGTCAAGCGGCTCAGCAAATAAAGAAGAACTGTAAAAATATGTGGGTTTTGGTTGAAACAAACGGGTATGGTTTAACAAGCCAAAATTTAGATAAATTAAAAGAGTCGGGAGTGGATTCCTTTTGGCTTGATATCAAAGCTTACGATAAAGAAATATACAAAAAGCTGTGCGGTACGAACAATGAATGGATACTAAAAACTCCCTCTGAGATAATAAGAAGAGATTTTATCCTCGAAGTTCTCACATTGTTCATTCCTGAATGGGTCGAAGATGAGCAGATTGCGAAAATTTCCCGGCTTATTTTTGATTTAGATCCCGACATTCCGTTGACAATTCTCGCCTTCTTTCCGGCGTATAAAATGAAAAACTCACGATCTCCTACATTATCTGACATGGTCAGGATATACCATCGAACGAAAGAAATAGGATTGAACAATGTAAAACTGGGAAATTGCGGAACTTTCGCGAAAAGCAAAGAAGATTGGGATCGTCTCTTACAAGAAGTCGGAAAAGAAGCGATAGGCTAAAAATATGAAGTCGCTAAAATAAGTGAAGCGCCTGTAGATACTCAAGACAAGGGCCGGGAATTTGCAGGTATAGAATAAAATATAAAAAAATTTAAGACATCTTTCCTTCTAGGCAGTATTTTTCCTTGTAAGACTTTTCAATAAATATTATCATATGATTCTTTTAAATAACTTTTCTGGACATTAGGAGTGAGCATGAGTAAAGAAGAAATACTCGAAAACATGGAGAGGGCTATAGTCGAAGGGAACAAGGATGAAGCTGAAGCCCTGGCTAAAGATGCTATCAAACAGAAACTTGATCTCAACGAAGTCATAGACAAGGGCTATATACCAGGAATCCAAAAAGTTGGGGATTTGTGGGAAAAAGGAGAATATTTTCTACCAGAGCTTATAACGAGTGCTGAATGTATGAAAGGAGCCATGAGGGTGCTCCAGCCTGAACTCGAAAAAGCCCAAATATCGTCAAAATCCAAAGGAAAGGTCGTTATTGGCACAATTGAGGGAGATATTCATGATATAGGCAAAAACCTTGTAGCCTCGATGCTTGCAGCCAATGGTTTTCAGGTTATTGACCTCGGAGCAGATGTGAAACTTGAAAAATTCATAGGAAGCGCAGCAGCAGAAAATGCTGATTTCATCTGCCTCTCTGCCCTTTTAACGACAACCATGGTCGGGCAGAAAAAAGTCATAGAATTACTTAAGGAAAAAAATCTCGCTGGCCGGTATAAAGTTTTGGTGGGAGGCGCCCCGGTAAATCAAAAATGGGCAGATGATATAGGAGCAGAGGGATACGGGGAAAATGCCATGATTGCCGTAAAAATCGCTAAAAAGCTGATAGGAGAATAAAAGCTGTCCATGTCTCGACCTGTAGAAAGAATAAAAAATATCAAAGTCGAATTCGACGAAAAAAGGATCTTATCGCTTATCGGATACAGAAAAAGACCTAAAGAAATAAAAGAACCTACAAAAAGCCTTATTGCGGAAGAAAAAAAGAAGCTTGGTGATCTCCTCCATTCTGCATCCATCTACACGATCATTGATTATTCTGAAACGAGCAAACATCCTGTTTTTAAGGATGCTGATAAAGTGGCAATTTGTATCTGTACAATTGGACCCGAACTCGAACAAGAGATTAAAACAAAGATGGAAAAAAATGAAATGACAAGAGCTTTAATCCTGGATGCCTTAGGCTCTGAAGCAGCTGAAGAAGTAGCTATCCAATCCGATCGAAGACTGGCTGAGATAGCAAGAGAGATGAATTTATGGCCGAGCAAAAGATTCAGCCCGGGCAATGGAAAATGGGACATAAAGGAACAACGATTTATCTTCGGGCTGTTGCCAGCCGCCGATATCGGAGTCCGGCTGACAGAGTCCTGTATGATGGTCCCTCGAAAGTCCATATCCTTTAGGATAAATTTCTACAAAGAACAAAAGCTTTCTACCAGAAAAAAATTCATTTGAAGGAATGATTCATGATCAAAACAACAAGACCTAAATTGGAATTTTTAAGTAAAGAATTTATTCAAAAAATAATTGAAGAAGCCCACGAAATCCTAGAGAAACAAGGAGTATTTGTCGAGAACGAAGAAGCTTTAAAGCTTTTTAAGGAAGCTGGAATGAGAGTTGATGAGCAGGCCCAAAGGGTCTACATAACACAACACCTTGTAGAGGATTGCCTTTCCTCCTCGCCTCCTATAATCAAACTATATGATCGAACAGGAGAAAAAGAATTCATAGTGGGTGAGGATCATGTCCATTTTGATCCTGGATCAGCTGCTATCACGATCCTCGACCATAAAACTTCTGAGGAAAGGAAGGCTGTGAGCGAAGACCTGGTCAGGTTCTGCCGCCTCACGGATTGCCTAAAGCACTTTAACTTCCAGAGCACTGGAATTATAAGCTCCGATGTTCCAGATCTGATCTCTGACAGCTACCGCTTGTTTATAGGGCTTCAATTCTCGGCAAAACCTGTTGTTACCGGGACATTCAGGGTTGAGGGTTTCAAGCCCATGCGTGATATGCTTATTGCGGTAAGAGGCGGCGAAAAATATCTGGCAGAGAGGCCCCTGGCTATTTTTGATGCCTGCCCCTCCCCTCCTCTAAAATGGAGCAATCTAACCACCCAGAGCCTGATTGATTGTGCCCGGGCAGGTATTCCTTCAGAGCTTATTTCTATGGGCATGACTGGAGCAACATCTCCGGTGACAGTTGCCGGAACTCTTGTCCAGCACGTAGCCGAGAATCTCTCAGGATTAGTTATCACTCAGCTGGCGAAAAAAGGCGCTCCTGTTATTTTCGGGGGCTCCCCATCCAGTTTTGATATGAGAAAAGGGACAACTCCGATGGGAGCCATAGAGACAATGATGATTGATTCTGCCTATACCCAGATTGGAAAATATCTAAACCTTCCTACTCATGCTTACATGGGATTGAGTGATTCGAAAATAAATGACGCTCAGGCAGGTTTTGAGACAGGGATAGGAGCTGTCATGGCAGCGCTCTCCGGTGTTAACGTTGTCTCAGGCCCAGGGATGACGAACTTTGAAAGCTGCCAGAGTCTGGAAAAGATGGTCGTGGATAATGAAATCTGCGGTATGGCCTACAGAGCGATACAAGGGATTTCTCAACGGGACGAGCCTTTAGCTAAAAATCTATTCGAGGGCTTTACGCAGGAAACTCAGTTTTTAAGCATGTCTCACACTCGAAAATGGTACAGGAAAGAACACACCTTTCCTGGAATAATAGACCGGGATACCTATGATTATTGGGTTTCTCTTGGAAAGAAATCAATCGCTGACAGAGCTTCGGAAGAGGTGGAAAGACTCCTTAACGAAAACCCTCCCTCTCTTTTGGATGAAGATATCGTTCAGGAGCTACGAAAAATTATGGATTCCGACGCCAAAATTTACGGCATGACTTCCCTCCCTGAAATAAAATTATAAAAAGCCTTTTATATTGCGTAGGGACTTGATTTATCAAGCCTACATTTTTGATCATATAAACAAAAGGTGGGTTTGATGAATCAAACCCCTACATTCTATTTATAGGTGGGTTTGATGAATCAAACCCCTACAAATAAGCCAAATACCTGCAAAAGAATCAGTCCCTGGAATATAGGTTAATCGTCCTAGAAAAGAGTCCGCAGCTTAAAATCATAAACTGACTTTTTTTGGGACTTTAAGGGGTTTGAAGTCGTGTGTTTCTAGAACCTCATTGAGCTTAGGAATTTCCACGCTCATAAATTCATTAAACCTGCTGACAAGCGCATTTACAGCTTCTGATAATTCTTTTAGCTGGGACAGATCTGTCTTTGTCGGAGCTGATGGATAACCTGAGATGGACCATCCCAATCTCGCTATCAGCTCAGAGAGAGAACCTCCCCTGAGAGCCATTTCCATGGAGCCTCTGTACCCGATTCCCTTGGGCATGATTTCTTCTTCTAACTTGATGAATTTCTCATCGAAGTTTTCAAGGGAAGTCCTGACAATTTCTGGACCGTCTTCTTTTTCCTTCAGCTCTTTATCCAGCTTCTCAAGCTGCCGCCTTATATTTTTTGCAGCAGTGACAGACAATCCCATCTTCTTCGAGTGAACCATGACTTCAACCATTTTATCGCTCTGGACAATTCTTTCTTCCTCATTTACCTGGAACCTAGGATCGGGGTAAACGATCCCTTTTTTCACCAGTTTCTGGTCTCCAACTATCAATTCAACCGTGTATTCTCCGGACGAAACAAAAGGTGATGCAATAAATAACGCCCCCAAGGTCTTAATTTCTTTTCCATCCTTGGTCTTAGGTACAGACCGCAAACCCCACGTACTTCTCTGAATACCTTCTCTTTTTAAAAGCTGGAGCTTGAATATTGTATCGCCTTGACTATCTTTTATGAAAACTTTTGGCTTTTCTTCGGGTTTCGTTCCAAAATAAGAGGTTATGGTCATGCCGAAAGAAGGATTATTAGCAGCATAGATCTGCCTGCTGTAATATTCGCGGGTAGTTGACCGCTGAAATTGAGTTGCTGGCCGGATATTGAACAGGTAAGAGCTAGAATTAAGTACTTCTTCTGACATCTCCTGAAGAAGAGAAATGTCATCCATGATCCAAACTCCCATCCCATGTGTTCCGATAATCAGATCATTTTCTCGAGGATGGATGGCAATGTCCCGCACAGCCGCGGTGGGCAAATTATGCTTGAGCGAAAACCAGCTTAGGCCACCATCAAGTGAGGCGTAAATCCCGAATTCCGTCCCGACAAAAAGAAGGTTTTTGTTTTTCAAATCTTCCCGAATTACATGCACCCAGCCAAAAGGCAGGTTTCCCTTGATGGATTTCCAGGTGTTTCCGTAATCGGTGGTTTTATAAACATAGGTTCCATAATCATCGTGGCGATGGCCATCAAAAGCAGCATAGGCTGTCCCTGCTTCAAAATGGGATGTTTCGATACGAGAGCACCAGGTGTTCGGAGGAAGGTTTTTAATTCTCTTTACAACATTTTTCCATGTCTCTCCCCCATCGCGTGTTATCTGGACGTTTCCATCATCAGTTCCGCACCAAATAACTCCTTTCTCTACGGGTGATTCAGCGATAGTTATTATCGTGCAATGGATTTCAGCTCCAGTATTATCAATAGTTATGGGACCGCCGGAATCTTTTTGTTTTTTGGGATCATTCGTTGAAAGATCCGGACTGATTATTTCCCAACTATGCCCGCCATTGGCGGTCTTGAATAAATAATTTCCTCCTGTGTAAACAGTTTTCGGGTCATGAGGGGAAATGTAAATCGGAGAATTCCAGTTAAAACGATACGGAGGTTCTTTGAGAGAAGCCTGGGGCCTGACAGTTTTGCCTTTATTGATCCTCATATCAAAGCGGGATAATCCATTCATCTGATAGTTCCTGTAAATAATATTTGGATCAGTGGGATCTACTTGAGCGTAGAATCCATCTCCTCCACCGATCGTATACCAATCAGCGTTTGTAATACCCGCAGTGTCTATGTTGGCACTCGGCCCTCCCCAACTGCCGTTGTCCTGCAAGCCGCAGTAGACATAATAGGGTTTTCTCATATCAAACCCAATCTGATAAACTTCTGCCAACGCCATGTGCTGGATAGAATGCCAGTTCTTGCCACCGTCATAAGTGATATCAATACCGCCGTCATTCCCATCTATAAGATGAAGAGGATTGGAAGGATCTATCCAGATAGCATGATGGTCAGGATGAATTCCTCCAGAAATTGGACTAAATTTCTTGCCCATGTCTTTTGAGACAAAGGCTTGTCCCGAGAAAACATAGACAACCTTATCATCGCTGGGATCGATGCGAATCTGGCTGTAGTAAAAAGGCCTGAAATTTACCCGCTTATAGGTTTCGTTATCACAGGTCCTTTCCCAACTTTTTCCTTTATCTTCTGAGCGCCAGATTCCGCCATCCTTGTGCTCGATAAGGGCATAAACGACGTTAGGGTTACTCCGAGAAACATCGACCCCTATTCTTCCCATTACTCCTTCTGGTAAATCCTCTTCAAGCTTTGTCCATGTTTCTCCACCATCTGTTGTCTTATAAAGTCCGCTCCCTGGACCCCCGCTTGAAAAATAATAAGGAAGCCGGCGGTGTTCGTAGGCTGCTGCATACAGAGTCAGGCTATCTGAAGGATCGATGGCTAAATCTGCAACGCCAGTATCTTCGTTTATATACAAAATTTTCTTCCACGTTCTTCCACCGTTTATTGTTTTGTAAATGCCCCGCCACTTATTAGGACCCCAGAGATGGCCCATAGCTGCCACGTAGACGATATTAGGATCTCCGGGATTAATGATTATTCGGCTAATATGACGGGTATTTTTAAGCCCCATATTCTTCCACTTTTTTCCTCCATCTATGGACTTATACACGCCATCCCCAATGGTGACACTGTTCCTGCACGTTGCTTCTCCGGTACCTACCCAGACTATGTCCGGATGAGATTGAGCGATAGCAATATCTCCCACGGAGACTGTGTCTTCTTTATGAAAAACTGGTGCCCAGGTGATGCCGTTATTCTCTGATTTCCAGACTCCACTCGGACCTATGGCGGCGTAGATAATCCAAGGCTCTTTTTCTACGACATCGATATCAACTGTGCGGCCACCCATGACTGCGGGTCCGATGCATCTCCATTTGATTTTCTCATACAATTTGCCGATTTTATCAGCACTCTGTCCGTGGGCGTTTAAAGAAAAACAAACGAAAGAGAGGATAATTCCCAAGATGACAAATGAGCTGGCTCTCTTCATGATTCCTCCTTTTTCGTCTAAGGAATTTTTTTGAGCTGGAAAAAACACTTTTATGGAAAAACATTTTATTTTATCTGAAGTGGTTGGAAAAGAAAATAATTTTATGATTAAGCCCTTCCTTTATTTGCATTCCTAGCCACTTCCCTAAACAAAAAGGTTTTTGCCGCGTATTAAATATATATGCATCTTTTTTTTATTTTCTTACGTATTAGTAAATGAACCTGATGAATAATAATCTTTTTTTTCATTATTAATCTTCCATAAGGAGGAATCATATGGGGAAAAAGTCTGGATATATAATTATTTTATTATTACCGTTATTTTTATCAGCTATGTCCCCAACTCCTCAAGAACAAAAGACCGTTAATGCTATCCGAGCCAACGGGCCAATTAGGATAGATGGCGTTTTAGAGGAAAAAGCCTGGAAGGAGGAAGCGTACAGTGACTTTGTCCAGTCTGACCCCACTGACGGCGCCGAGCCCACTGAAAAAACTGAAGTCTGGGTTGCGTATGACGAAAAGTCTCTTTATGTTGCTGCTCGTCTGCATGATTCGCAGCCGGAATTGATTACATGCCGATTGGGACGCCGGGATGATTTTGTCGACTCTGACTGGTTTATATTTGCAGTGGACCCCTATTATGACCGCCGCTCCGGTTATCAGTTTGCTGTCAATCCTGCTGGCTCCGTCGTTGATTGGACGCTTTACAATGATGAGTGGAATGATACGACCTGGGATGGTATCTGGGAGTGGAAAGCTCTGATAGATGAGAAGGGTTGGACTGTTGAAATCAGAATCCCATACAATCAACTGCGTTTTCCGAAAAAAGAGGAATATGTATGGGGAGTCAATTTTCGCCGAGTTATCAAGCGGAAAAACGAGAAAATCTGTTTTGTCTGGGTTCCTAAAGAGGACAGCGGCTATGTCTCTCGCTTTGCCAAGCTCTTGGGAATCCAGGGCATTCGCCCTGGCCGGCACATTGAATTCCTTCCCTACTCTGTTGCCCAGGCTCATTACAGCCCTGAAGAGTCAGGCAATCCTTTTGAAACAGGAAAAGAATATTTAGGCAACGCAGGATTCGACCTTAAGATCGGATTAAAAAGTAACTTAACGCTGGATACAACGGTTAATCCTGATTTCGGGCAGGTTGAGGTTGACCCGGCTGTGATCAACCTGAGTGATTTCGAGACATACTTTTCGGAAAAAAGACCGTTTTTCATCGAAGGCTCAACCATCTTCGATCAGTTTGGCTATGGAGGAGCGACCAGCAATGCCAACATAAACTGGAGTTCGCCTTCATTTTTCTACAGCCGGCGGATTGGCAGGGCTCCCCAAGGTTATGTCGAACAGGACGGCTACGTGAATTTTCCTGACAGGTCGACAATATTAGGAGCCTTTAAACTCACAGGTAAGGTGGGAAAAGGCTGGAACATAGGATTCATAAATGCCCTGACAGCCAGGGAATATGCAGAGATTGATTCAAGCGGACAACGCTTTAAAGAAGAAGTGGAACCTTTTTCATATTATGGTGTGTGGAGGGCGCTGAGAGAGTTTAGTGAAGGAAAACATGCGCTTGGCTTTATTTTTACTTCTGTTGTTCGAGATTTAAAATATGAAAATCTGAAGGGTATCTTAAACAAAAATGCTTTCTCCTTGGCCGTCGACGGCTGGTCGTTTCTTGATAAAAATAAAACCTGGGTTCTCGGTGGCTGGATTGGGAGCACTCGGGTCGAAGGAAGCCAATCAGCAATTCTGGAGTCACAGCAATCTTCTTTACATTACTACCAGCGGCCGGACGCTACCCATGTTGAGGTGAACGAAGAGGCAACTTCTCTCAGCGGCTGGGGAGGACGATTCTATGTAAACAAGCAAAAGGGTAATTTTCTTTTTAATGCAGCTTTTGGTGCGCTTTCTCCAGGTTTTGACCCGAATGATGTTGGATTCCAATTCGGAATGTCTGACAAAATAAACGCCCATCTACTTCTGGGCTATAGTTGGCCCCACCCGGGAAAAATTTTCCGTAGCTGGTACATTTTTGGCGGTCCTTTCCGCAACTATGACTTCGGAGGCAATAAGACCTGGGATGGATATTTGCTAATTGTCGAGGGCCAATTCTTAAACTACTGGGACTTTAACACGATGCTTGCTTACAATCCCCAAACTTTCAGCAACACTTTGACAAGAGGTGGACCTCTGGCCCTCATCCCCTCTGGTTATGAGATCGACTTCGACCTCAGTACCGACAGCCGGAAACCCATAGTAATTTCAACCTACCAATATTACTACTCAAGGCCCACTGATGGCTATAGCTGGAGCGGCGGGGTTTCGCTCCGATGGAAACCAAGGACCAACATCAGTTTCTCTTTTGGCCCGGAATATTATTTTCGAAAGTCGAGTATCCAATGGGTAACCAGAGTGGACGATTCCTTGATGACTGAAACGTTTGGAAATCGATACGTTTTTGCGAGATTTTTTCAGAGAATGTTCTCCAGCACTATCAGGTTGAACTGGACTTTCAATCCCAGGTTAAGCCTTCAGCTATATCTCCAGCCTCTTCTGGCCGTTGGAGAGTACGAACAATTCAAAGAACTCGCCAGGCCAAAAAAGTATGAGTACAATATATTTGGTGAAGATGGATCCACAATCTCTTATTCCGATTCCGATGAAGAATATGCAGTTGATCCTGATGGGCCTGGACCAGCACCAAGTTTTTCTTTTGGCAATCCAGATTTTAACTTCAAATCCCTCCGAGGCACCATAGTCTTAAGGTGGGAATATTTACCGGGGTCAATACTCTATTTTGTCTGGACGCAGAATCGCGCAGACTATGCTCATCCAGGAGATTTTAATTTCAGCCGTGACCTGGGAGACCTATTCACTGCCCCAGGAGATAATATTTTCTTGATAAAAATTTCCTATCGCTGGAATATATAAAAAGGGGACAGGCTACTTTTTACTCCAGGTTACTCTTTTTGAAACGCATAAGATAGGCCTTTCCTTTTTCTATTCTAAGAATATATTAGAAAGAAAAAGTAGGGTGTCCCCTTTTTTATTTGCCTCCGATTTGCATCAACTTAATGCGGAATGTGGGAGCTGTGAAGCTTCGAGTTAAATCAATGTCATCTCCAACCATATCTATATTATTAAACATTTCAAACGCGGATCCGGCTATGGTCAAGCCTCTCACTGGAAAGGCTATCTTCCCGTTTTCTACCCAAAAACCAGAAGCTCCTCCGCTGAAATTTCCGCTAACCGGCGCTATGCCATAACCAGTAACACCCTTAAGTAAAAGCCCCTTTTCTGTCTTCTTGATTATCTCCTCACGTGAACTCTCTCCTGCTTTCATGTAGAAATTATGAGCACCAATGCCCGGCAGACTTGCAAAACCACTTCTTGAAGCATTACCAGTGCTTTTAACACCTGCCCTCTTAGCAACGATGGTGTTATACATAAAACCCTTAAGGATGCCTTTATCAACAATTATCCTTTTTTGAGTCGGAACTCCTTCTCCGTCAAACGGCTTGCTGCCTAATCCTTTTGGCCTCGTGCCATCATCGATGATCGTTACGAGCTCTGAGGCAATCTTCTGGTTCATCTTTTTTGCCAGAAAGCTTCTTCCTTGAAGAACACGCTCACCGTTTATGGCAGATAGAATGCCACCTAAAATTGCCCTTGCCACATCAGGATCAAAAATAACCGCAGCTTTTTGCGTCTTGACCATTTGAGGATCGAGCATTTCATAAGCCTCTTTTGCTGCTTTCTCTGCGATTTCCTCAGGTGGCTTCAAATCAGCGAAAAACCGCCTCGAACAGTACTCCCCTCCTGAAGATTTCTGCTCTCCTTTCTCCGCTACAACATAAACACCATAAGAACAGGTCGAAATTTTTGAACTCTTACTCAATCCGTTCGAGTTAGCCAGGAAAATTTCTTCTTCTCCTTCTGAGTAGCCGGCACCACTGCTCCTTGTGATCCGCGTGTCTTTCATAGCTAGCTTCTCTACTTTCTTCGCCATCTCTATTTTCTTATCCATAGGAGTTTGACTTATCTGAGAATCATAGAGCTTACCAGCTTTTGTTATCCCTTTATCATCAGGAAGCACGTTATTCTCGTCAGGAGTTGTGTTCTTAGCAAACCTGACCGCGCTTTCTATGGAGGCCTCCAGGGCTTTATCTGAAAAATCATTGCAGCTTGAAAAAGCCATCCTTTTTTGGACAAAAACCCTAAAACCGACGCCGTGAGCACCTGCCTCCTGGACTGTTTCTACTTCCCCGTTGCGCACTCTGATGTTGAGGTTACGTCCTGATTCTATGTAAACCTCGCCTTCATCGGCGCCCAGCTTCAAACATTTCTTGACAAGTTGTTCTGACAATCCTTTATAGTCCATGATTATCTCCTTTCTTTCGATTTATTCATCTTCTTGCTCTGCTTCCGCCCACGTTTATGCCGCGAATCCTCACCGTGGGCTGCCCTGCCGACACCTCGGCTTCCTGTCCCTTACCACAGATTCCTGGGCCAAAAGCAAGATCATCCCCGACCGCATCTACGTTGGCGATTACATCCAGACAGCTTCCGATAAGAGTTGCTCCCTTGACAGGAGTCGTCTTCTTTCCGTCTTCAATCAAATAAGATTCGCGACAGGTAAAATTGAACATCCCTGTTATGGGATTAACACTTCCTCCGCTTAGGCTCTGGACATACAAACCTTTCTTAGTGGAGGCGAGAATATCTTCAGGTTTATCTTTCCCTTTATCGATGAAAGTATTGGTCATGCGAGGAATCGGGATGTAACGGAAACTTTCGCGCCTTCCATTTCCGGTTCGTTCCATTTTTAACTGTTTCGCTGAGAGTATATCGGTCATGTATTTCACCAGGACCCCATCCTTTATCAGGACATTGCGCTTCATCTGAGTTCCTTCGTCGTCGAAATTTGTGGTTCCCCTGAAATTGGGCAAAGTTCCATCATCCACCATGGTAAAAACGTCACTGGCCACTTTCTGTCCCATTTTGCCCGTAAATACTCCAGTCTTCCTGGCGATACCGTCTCCTTCTAGTGGGTGCCCAACGGCCTCATGGACAAGAACACCGCCCCATCCGTTTTGCATGACAATATCCATTATTCCTGCCGGAGCATCTTTAGCCTCAAGCATGGCAACTGATTCTCGAGCACATGTGCGCGCTACCTCTTCAGGACTGACTTCATCAAACATTTCAAACCCAGAATGGCGGCTGAGCCTCTCCCGTCCCATATGGCGCGTGTCTTTTCCAACGCCCAGGGTTTGAACGATAAAGAACAGAAGCGGCAGCTCATCACTCAACAGGAGTCCTTCACTATTGGCAACGGTTCTTCCTCTGGTCTCATCATAATAACTGATTGAAGCCATCTTAATTTTGGGGTCATAGTCTAAAGCAGCCTGGTTAGCTCGTTTCATAATCTCTAGGCGCTTCTCATCTGCAACTCCTTCAAGAGGAAGCTTGACTGTAATAAAAGATTTCCTTTTGGCTTTTTTTAAATCTACAGGGCCAACTGCTTTAGTCCCTCTGGCAACAAAAGAGCCAACTTCAGCAGCATTCATAAGTTTCTCTTCGGTAATATCGTCTGTGTATGCATATCCGGTCCTGTCTCCGGATATGACTCTTACACCTGCGCCCTGACTTAAAGCGAATACTCCACTCTTGAATTTAGATTCCTCCATCAATATGCTGCGAGAAATTCTGTTTTCTACGTATACCTCTGCAAATTCACCCCCTTTTTCAAGGGCACGCTTTATGGTTTTTTTCAGAATTTGAGGATCGAGCGCCAACTTAGCCCCAGCCTTTTCTGAGCCTTTATAAGATAAAAGTTCGCTCATAAGGGCCGGCGTTGCTGCCAGCGCAATTCCTCCTTTAAGGCTCATCTGGAGAAATCTTCGACGAGGTATGTCTTCGACAAAATAACCTCTAAACTTCATGCCTTACCTCCATGTTAGTTTTTTTTGTCCGTAATTATATCCAACTTAAATCTTCGTGGCAAAAGGAAAAAACTTAAAAAGATAAACTTAAAAAGGGGACAGGCTGCTTTTTCTGTTCCAGGATAGCTTGTGCGTGTAACTGCACTTTTTAATCCTTTTGCAGAACATAGAAGACTTTTCTCCTTTTTCCAGAAAAAGTAGCCTGCCCCCTTTTTTGCAAGATGGTGCCAGATGCTAAAACACGTTTGGATGAGATAAAAGCCAAACTTTAAGCTTTAAATAAGGTAATTGTCCCAGAGCCTTTTAACCTGAATTATTCATAAAAACTGCCGATACCTTTATTTATTTTCAATGATATCTGCCCATTAGCATGATTTTTCACGAGGTCAAAGGAATCACTTTATTTTTTAAATTTTCTTTTAATCATAATCGGCATTTTTTACCCTTTGGGCGAGCCGATCTCACCGCATCTGCGGCGTTACAGCCCATTCGCAGTGGACGACCACAGCTTCATGGGCTGCGCCTTGCATCTGCGGCAATCTCGACTCGTGAATAATTCAGGTTAATTAAGCTAATCACCCTCACCCCGAATAATCACTTTTATTAGAGGAAGAGGGCGGCTTGAAAATAGCTCTACAGGAGCGATAGGGCGTATATTTTCTTTTTATTTTTGCGGAGAGTAGAACCAAATTCTTATTTTGTAATTTTAATCGAACCGTTTGTTGTCCTGAGCGAGATCTCAGGTCCTCCTTTACCAATCTGACCTTCAAGGCTCCGTCTTGATTTTGTCAAACTTTTAAGAGCAACGGGTAAATCCACGGATATACTTCCGTTTGTTGTCCTGGCATTAAGATCAGCATTAACTTTCTCTAAAGAACCGATCCTTAGAGTAATGCTGCCATTCGTGGTTTTTGCTTTTATCTCATCCTCGAAAGAAATCAGCTCAAGCACAATGCTCCCGTTTGTCGTATCTGCATCAAGTTCTCCTTTGACATTCGCTGCTTCAATTTTTCCGTTGGTGGAGGAAAGGGATATGGTGCCTTTTGCCCCATCCAGCTCAATTCTTCCGTTAGTGGTAGAGGCGTGAGTATTTCCGACTGGCCCGGTTATGTAAACACTTCCGTTTGTTGATCTTACTTCACCAAGATTTACTCCCTGGGGGACTTTAACTTCATATTTTACGCTGACCTTAGTATTTTTCCATTTGGGAAAGATTGTATCTACAGATACAGAATTTGCGGTTGCCTCTACTTCGATTTCTACTTCCTTCAGCCTGTCAGGATCGCTTTTGGTAGTTTTCGTGGCTTTGATATCAACCTTGTCTTCTTTCCAGGTCCTGATGGTTATAGAGCCGTTAACATTTCTAAGATTAAAAGTCCCACCAGATTTTAGGGGCAATACCTTGGAGAATTCTTCACTTTCTTCCTTGCCGAAAAGCTCAGAAAGAATATCACCAGAGCCAGAGGAAGCTTCGGCGGTTAGAGGAAGGGAAGAAAGGAACAAAATCAAAAGAGCGAAAAATGGAATGATTACAAATACTTTCTTTGAATTCATAGACTCCTCCTTAAATATCATCTTAATCATTAAGATGCACCATTTAACCTTATAGACGCACCATAATCCAAAAAGGTTTCTTTTGGGACGAAAAAAATTTGAAATAAATATTATCCAAAACTTATTCTTTATTTAAATTGAAGAAATGATATTCTGTGGAATAAAACAATATTTTCGTCCACATTCTTGAGAGGACATATATCTGCTGCCAGATAAAACCCGCAATCAGCAGAACTCCGATATTTGGCAAAGGCTGGTATACTGCAAAATAAACTATGCCAAAAATGGCAGCGATCAAAACTACGAGGAGATACAAAAACCAGGCCTTAAAAAACCGTTTTCCGATAAAAGCTACGTTAAGCAGCGTCGCCCTTATCGCCTTCTTGCTTTTCTCAACCACAAGTCTCACTCTGACATAATCAAAGAACATCCTGACAATCGAAAAAAGGAGAACCAGGATAAGGAAGTCAAGAATTGATGAAAGAATAAGCGGCCATTCTGTTGAGGCGCTTTTTTTCCAAAGGTCAAATAAGGCACAAATTGCATTGTGAATACCTCCAAAAACCACTAAATAGGCTACGAGCGAGATCAAAAAAACCCTTAAAAAGGGGGAAAAATACGTGCTGCAATCCGAGAGAAAACTCGTCAGGTTTATTTTCTCATTCTGAGCAGCAATCCTGCCGATTATCCCCCCATACAGAAAAATATACAGCAGAATAAAGAGAATTGCAGGGATAAGAAACCATCCCGCCAGGGCTGGAAGTAAATCTTGATATTTATAAAAGATATCACCGATCCATAGTAAGCCCGTCCCTTTGATGATCTGATCAGACATGAGTGAGCGGGACAAATCTTTTTTTATCAAAAAATAGACAGGAGTGATGATCAACACTGAAAATACAAAATTTATGAGCCACAGATAAATCACCATTTTTAATCTTTTATTGGTGGTTTGAAATCCTTCTTCGAATATTTTTAGAATTTTCATTTCCCTCTCCTTTGCTTCTAGCTCATGGAAGCAACACATTGAAGGTAATTCTGTATTAGGAAGAGAAGTTCAGCAGCCACCTTAAAAATTCCTTTTCGAGACGGCTTCCTCTTGAGACTATTATTGGTTAGGTTGGAATCAATAAGCCAGATATTGTCTGGGTCGATCTGAGCATATTTGGCCTTTGAGGGCTTTTCAAAAGTGAACTTTTTCCACCTTTCTTGTCCTCTCCAGTTTATTATCTCTTCTGAGTCATCTTCAAACACGACTTTAAGTTTTATAACTGTATCACCCCGCACGCGGGCTTCACCAAACCGCCTGACTTTTACCTCGGTGATATAAAACTTTTTATCATCGGATTTTTTATCTTCTTTTTCCATTTTTTTTATATTCTTTGAAGTAATCTCTTCTTTTCTGCCCTCGACATCGAAGACCCCACGAGCATACGTTTTTTTCTCTTTAGAAGCTACTGAAGATATCCCATAATCAAAGTTTAAAGTGCTAAAAAACAATTCTTCAAAAAACCAGTTCAGATCTCTCCCTGTTACTTCATTAACGACATCGATGAAATCCTGGGTCCGGGGATGTTTATAGCGGAAACGCATCTGGAATGTGCGCAGGATCCGGAGCATCATCTCTTCTCCGACCAATCCTTCAAGAGTGTATAAACAGGTTGAGGCGCGCATGTAGACATTTAATCCATAACTCCCTCTGTCATAAAATTTCCAGGAGATAGTCGTAATCGGATCAAGCTCCACAACATGTAATGCTGCTGCCCTCTCTAATTCATAGTTGTAATATTCAGGAAGCTTACAAAACCAGGAGAGAGGAATCCTCTGAAACGACATTGGCATGGCACCCGGTCCGTAAGCTATCGCTGTAACTTTTCCTTCAGAATAGGTATTGATCCCCTCATCAAGCCATGCTTCCTCGAATTCATTATTCGCACATAACCCGTACCAGTATCCGTGTCCGAATTCATGGATAATGACTCCTTCAGGAGAAAGCACTTTTTTACTCCTTAAGATAGCTGTTCCTGCTGTGAATAAGGTCGGGTATTCCATTCCTCCGCTACTAGTCCTGAAAGGAGGATCAACCATGGTCACGGTTTCATAAGGATAAGGACCATACCACAGGCCGTAATACTTTATGGCCATCCTTAAGGCTTTAAAATGGCGGTCGATCTGTGATTTATGCTCGGGTTCTATGAGAAGGATCATCTTGACATCAGGAAGCTTTACCTCTTCCAGGGGAAGCTGGAGCATGCGGGCGACTTCTTCATATTCTTCAGGACTTATTTCATCATCGGCGACAAAATCACGCTCGACTTTTATAAAATCAGGATCTGCCGTCCAGGCAAAATCATGAATATTGTCCTGGTAAAAAGTATAAGTTACCGTTTTTTTCTCCATATCAGGAACAGCTTTAATCTGCTTTCCTGAGGCGCCGACGACAAAATCTTCTGGCACGGCGATATGGACTGTGAACTGGGCAAAATCTGCATAAAATTCAGAGTTTAGATGATACTCATGACAGTTCCAGCCTTTTCCTTCTTCATAAACGCCCGGCTTCGGGAACCACTGGGCGATAAAATAAGAATTCTGGTAATAGCTTGAGCGATGAATAGATCTCGGAATTTTTGACTCAAATTCAAGTTGAAGATGAACCTCCTCGCCTGGCTTAACAGGCTCAGGAAAAAGCACTCGCATGACTGTCTGGTCGCCTGGATGAACGGGTTTGTCCTGAGTGATAAATTCCATGGTCGGCTTTAAATCTGCGCCATCAGCCAGCTTAATACTGGTGACATCTACCCAACCCCATCTTCCTTCTTTTATTTTTATACCAAATGCACCAAACCATTCTTCCTTTGATTCCTGAATCGTGGTGCTTTTCTCGTTTTTAAAAGCATTATAGTAAAGATGAAACCACATATCCTGGACATCATCTCGAGTATTATTGAGCCAGGTGATATTTTCTTTGCCGTGGAGCATTTTGTTTTGATCATCCAGCTCTACCCATATTTCGTAGCGGACGTTGCTTATCCTTTTTTCGCCAAGCATTACACCCGGGCCAATAAACGATAGAGTGAGTATGAAAAACAGGAACTTAATGAATGATTTTTTCTTTTTCATTTCTTCCCTCCTTTTTTGTATTTATAACTGATCTTTTCTTTGTTGATTTATTCTTACTTTTTAGCCTTGGGTTTCCCTCTTTCTAATCCATAAGTTATAGCCCTTCAAATTTTACTACGTTTGGCTTCCTAAGAAGTTTCCCAAAACCGATCCTCTCATGAATATTCACTTGAAACCAGAAAAAAACAGCTGCGCTATAAGACCAGCAATCGGGGGGAAGAAAAAGGTGCACACGAGTCGAACAGCTGTAAATTTCCACCCCAATATCGCGATTTCCATGGGCATGCGACTAACTGCCCATAACGACCAGGCTGTAATAAAGGCAACCATTGTTCCAACTCCAGCTCCAGCACGCAGAAATCCAGCAGCGACGGGTAAACTTACGTAAGGGCCACCCGGAGTTATGCCCCCGGCAACAGTGCCAATGAATATCCCGCGCAGGCCGGACTCCTCCCCTATCCACTTGGATATGAGATCACGAGGCAAGAGAGTCTGAATCATGCCGGCCATGATAAAGGCAAAAATCAATAACGGAACAATCTGCGCTGTTATTTTGAGAGCGATTTTTAGGCCGATGATATGCTGGCCCTGCCCTTTTGAATATCCGATGTAAAGGAGAATAATTGCAAAAATAGCCATGACTATCGTCGGGATTAGCATATTCGAAGTCCTCCTTTTTTTATCCATTTTTTTATCTTTATCCATGTTATTTTGTATTGATCTGTTTTACGAATTATTTCTTACGTTTTGTTTTTTAAATCCACCTTTTTTACAGTCTTTTTGCTTAGGAAGCCTTTTATTTTATCGATGAATTCTTGAGGCCAGCTTTTTAGCATCTTGTTTAACATACTACTATTTACGGTTGAGACATCAACATATCTATCACTCTCTATTAAAATATTTCGTAATCCTTCCCACTTCTCAGTATCTTCCTTTCGAGATGGCGCCCCGAGTTCTTCTTTCACTGTCACGACCAACTGCTTATCAGGGCCATCTATGACCCAGCTGTCTTCTTTCTCAGCAAATTCTACGGCAGCCTCTGCTATTTTTGCCTGTTCTTGCTCGATTTCTGCTATTTTCGTTTTTAATTGCTTTTTTTCCTCTTCTAACTCTGAGTAGCTTGTCACTAATTTCACTCCGGGATCTTTTCTGTATTTGTTCTCGTCCAGCTCCTCCACCTTCTTCGGATGCTTCCAGAGGGGGCAGACCTGTTGAAAATCACACCAATCACAGAGGGCGCTCTTATGTGGAGGGAATTCCTCACAAGCTTCGATTGCTTTTATCTTATCTACAGCAATACTTTGTATTTCCATCAATTGTTCTTTCGTCCTCGAAGATTCGATCTGCTTATTGAAAATAAGATAATGCCAGATAAGTTTTGCCCTTTCAGCTTCTGGCCACACGCTAAGCAGAGCAAGTTGATAAAGGGGCAGTTGAAAATCCTGGCCAGCTTCCTCTTGAGTCATTAGTGACGCAGAAGTCTTGTAATCATGAATTTCGAATATTTTTTCTTTATCGTTCCAGTCAAGGCGGTCAATTATTCCAGTAAACCTGTATTCATCGGAGTTATGTTTTAAATTGAAAAAAACAGATTCTTCTGTTTTCACAATTTTTGTCTGATCGAAAGGCTTATACTCTTCATAATAATCCATCAAGCATTTTTTCCCTTTTTCATAATAGTCTTCTGCAGAAAATTCTTTTTTCACAATCTTAATCGAGTCCTTATAGTCTTTTTTCCATAGTTCATCATATTTAGAAAGGAGCCATTTTTTAGGCTTAATTATTTTGTTTTTCACAAGATCATAAAACTCCTTCAACGCCTCATGGACTATGATCCCCATAAATGCTTCTATGGTCTCAACTCTAAGCTTCAATTTATCGATGTATCTGTACTTATACTGTAATTTGCACGTTTCAAAGCTTCCGATTTTACTGAACGAATATGAACTGCTCATCTTTATGGCTCCCGGCCTCCTTCATCTCCTCAGACCAATCTTCAAGACAGATAAAATATAATTCTTTGTATTCATCTGCCAGGTCAATTACTTTCATTTTCTATCCCTCAATTAGATATTAGAGACGAATATTTTTTTTATGATTATCAATTTGATAACATTCTATTTTAAGAAAAGCAATAATTTCAAGAGCAGATAAAGGGGACAGGCTGCTTTTTTATATATTGTGTGGGCGTTTGATCTATCAAATCCGCGCATTAAGAAAAGTAGCCTGTCCCCTTATTTCCATGAATCATGAATATTGGATAGAAAAGTGATGGTCGAATAAGCTGAGAAGGGATTATTTCAAGGCAGAGCTCAGAATACGTCGGGACCACTGGCGCAAATCATCCAGCAGTAAATAAATCTCTGGCAGTATGATCAAGGTGACCAGGGTTGAAAAGGCCAGGCCGCCGACTATAGCTCTGGCCATAGGAAAATAGGGAGGGCCGTTTCCGCCGATGGCAACCGTGGTGAAACAAAGTGGGACCAGACTGAGGATTGTTGTTCCTGCGGTCATCAAGATCGGGCGAATTCGGTTACCGCCGGCCTGCTCGATGGCTTCATACCGGCTTAATCCCTGAGCACGGAGCTGGTTGATATGATCAATCAGCACTATGCCGTTGTTGACCACAACACCGATTAATATCAAAACTCCGATCCAGGCCATAAGAGAGAAGGTAGTCCCGGTCATCAGGAAAAACCACCAGACACCGACAATAGCAAAGATAATGGATGACCAGATGGCACCAGGGAATACCAGGGATTCAAAAAGAGAAGCCATCACAAAATAAATCAAAGCCAGTGCCAGAAGTGTGTTGATCAGCATAGTCTTGACCGCTTCTTGTTCAAAATCAAAGCTTCGTCCATAGTTCCAGCTAACTCCAGGCGGGAAATCATACTGCTCCAAGACTTTGCTGATTTTCCCCTTGGCCTCGTTTACCGTTACATCCTCTAAATCGATCGCAATTCCCAGTGATGTTATCCGGTTTTCCCGTCGTATGTTGGGAGGGCCCTGTCTGATTGTAAAATCAGCCAGAGTCGAGAGCTTGACAGGATTGTTGTTTTCTCTAAAAAGGTTAATATTCTGGAGCTGTTCTAGGTTCCTCTTATCCTCCTTATGGAATTCTACCCTCACCTCAATTTCGCCTTCTTCATCATGCATGCGTCGGAGATTAACTCCCCGCATGGCAACAGCAATATTACTGGCGACCTCCTGAGGAGAAAATCCGTATTTTTTGGCCCGTTCCCGGTTGACGACAACAAGGACTTCCTTATTGCCCACCGAAGCTCTGGACCTCACATCTTTAAATCCCGGAATTTGCCCCAATGTCCAGGCCACTTCATGAGAAAGCTTAATTAACTGTTCGGTTGAACTGCCGACCAGGTAGATGTTCAGATCATCAGTGCTTCCTCCTGATCGTCTTCGTTCAAACGACGGCTTTCCCACCGCGAGTTCAGGCAGACCACTGACTATTTCCTCGCTAATTTTTTTCTGGGATTTTTTTGCTTCCCTACCTTTCTTGAGGTTAATCGTAGATAAACTATAATTGTTCTGATAAAAACTGTAAACAGATTCGATTTCGAACTTGTCCTTGTTGGCAAAAAGATAACCTTCGACTTTATCCACGGCTTCTTCAATTCTTTCAACGGTATAACTATCGTTAATGTTATAGTAAAGATAAAGCCGCCGGCCTTCCTGGGGAGGGAACATATCACTTTTTACGAACTTTATCGGAATAGCAATGCTAAAAAGAGTCAGAAGAAGGATTCCCGCCGAGGTTTTTCTGTGTTTAAGCAGCCAGCTAAGAATTCTTTTATACCGAGGAATAAGCCTATCGATCCAGCGCTTTTTTTGGTTTAAAGGTGAGGATTTAATCCTTGAGGCCAGAATGGGGACAACAGTCTGCGCCAGTATCAAGGAAGCACCAAGGGCAACACAGAAGGATAAAGCTACATGCTTTAAATATATGGCGACTTCATTTTTGCTACTGATAATATTGGGCAGGAAAACAATCGCAGTTGTTGAAGTCCCGGCTGTGATAGCCAGGGCGACTTCCTTTACAGCAGAGATAGTCGTATTTTTTTTGGCGGGATTTAGCTTCTGATAGCGGTAGATATTCTCCGTAACCACGACAGCGTTATCCACCAGCATCCCCACCGCTAGGAGAAGACCCAGCATGGAAAGGATGTTGAGTGAGATGTTCATAAAATACATAAAGGCAAGCGTAACAAGCAGGGAAAAGGGAACCGCAAGGACAACGATGAAAGTAGTAGACCATTGGCGAAGAAAGAGAAAGAGGACTATTATAGCTAAGGCTGCTCCCATTAAACCGGCTTTGAGGAGCTCATTGAGGGAGCTGACGATTCCCTCAGACATGTCATCCATTAAGTAGAGACTGATTCCTTCCATTCTCGGGTCTTTACTGATTTCAGCTATCGTGTCTTTAACACTCCTTCCGACATCGACTATGTTGGCACCGCTTTCCTTAAAAACATTCAGACCGATTGCATAGGTTTGGTTGAGATGTCTTCCATAATCCAGCTCTGGCATCTCACGACTGACGTGAGCGATATCCCGAAGTTTAAGACCATTATCTCCAACGATCAGGTTGTTGATTTCATCGACCGTGCTGATCTCTCCCATGGGCCTTACCGTAAAACGCCGGTTAGCATCAGTGATACGACCCGCTGTCACCATGAAATTGCTGTTTCTAAGGACTTGGGCCAAACGATTGAGGTCAATCTGGTGGGATATTATGCGGTCAGCCAAGAGTTGAATAAGTATCTGCTTTTTTTCTACTCCATACATCTCAACCTTGGAGACGCCTCTAATTCTTTCAATCCTGCGCTTTAGGAGACGGTTGAGCATATCATACGAGTTGGAAAGATCGCGCTTACTTGATATTCTCATTATTAAAATTGGCATATCAGAAGTGTTAAACTTCTGTATTGAAATTCTTTCTACATCCGGGGGGAGCTGGCTGCGGATGCTTTCTATCCTTTCCTTGGTTTCTATGGTTTTAACGTCTGTGTCAATTCCCCAATCGAATTCAAGAAAAATGTTGGCTGAATTTTCTGAAGAATTGGAGCCCATGCGTTTAATATCGCTTATAGTGGCCAAAACCTCCTCTATAGGTCGAGTTATCTCGCGCTCGACTTCTTCAGGCGTTGAATTGGGATACGGAATGTTGATGTCAACAAAAGGGGCATCCAGTTCAGGAAAAAATTCAAGAGGAAGGAGTCTAGAAGAAATCAAGCCGATAACAACAAAAGATAAAAATATCATAAG
>Ga0209636_10000481_pt1 | contig 38944 bp, 39 predicted proteins | sample DeeMarSWOR152_54_FD_187464 | JGI IMG/M metagenome (GOLD analysis project Ga0209636, IMG submission 187464) | Marine sediment microbial communities from White Oak River estuary, North Carolina - WOR-1-52-54 (SPAdes) (version 2) | ecosystem: Environmental > Aquatic > Marine > Intertidal zone >... | reverse complement strand
TTCCCCTTCCAATACGAGTCTCTGTTGGGATGTTTGATGATTTCTTTATAAAATGGAATCACTCGCCCTGAAGCTTCATCAGCTGTGATTAGTGGAAGATGTCTCCAGTTTATGGGGACAAGGTCAAGTCTGATGTCGGGGAATAACACCGTCTTGGCTTCCCACATTTGGTAGAGCCATCCCAGATTAGAATAAAGATGAAAGGCACCATCTATGTAGGTTTCTTCCCCATACTGGTCTGTTGCCATCACTACTGTGACCATTGTTTTGAGATGAGGGTTCCGCAACGGAGCGTTAGCCCACTGAGTATAAGCGTAGTAGGAGTCGCCAAGAGTCCCGATTTTCCCATTGGACCACGGTTGATTTGAGATCCATTCCTGTGTCATGTACCCGTCGTCGGACTCGTTAAAATATAATTCGTGAGGCCCAAAAACGCCCTCTCAATCGTATTTTCCCCTCACATCTTGAGCCACAAAAACGTAGCCTCTTTTGGCAAAATACCAGCCGAAAGCAGGCATTTCACAGTATGCCTCGGTTTTCCCATATGGAAGTCTTACAAGGATTGCCGGAAATCTTCCTCCAGATCTGGGCCGGTAAATATCGGTTGCAAGCTTGACCCTATCCCTCATAGGCACCATGACGTTAATGTCAACCTTAGCTTCACGCGTTGGCTGAGACAATTTCATACTGCTTGGCACTTCCTTCATGTTTGCTCATCTCAGACTATGTCACAAAGTCGTGATTTGCCCAGTTCTCTTTTATGCCTTTCCAACTTGTCGCTATGCGCGCACTTTTGACTCAATTTTCTCTAAATTACTTTTCTTCCTCTGGTTCCAAAAAACACTGGTCGGTAAGGTGTTTTGGACGTTGAATAATATTGTTTTTCTCGCAGTCCCAATGCAATATCAACGATTTCGGTCATAGTTTTGTGCATGAAATCGTGGGCTGGACTTCCCCAACGTACGCCTACGCACATTGGATCAACGTAAACATAGAGCTTTCGTTCCTTGTAATTATACAAGGCTTCATTGGTTCTACCGAATTTAGGCCTGCTGAGTATCTTGAAGGGCCAAAGCTTGCAAGCGGTGGGTTTCATGTGCTGAAGACCGCAGAGCCACCGGTCGAAATACTTGCACAGGAAGATGCAGGATCCATCGTTTCTTCTTGTGAGATGAAACTTGCTAATACTGGGTTGGGTAACTCCTACCCCATAGGAGCGAACGATGTTCAACCATTCCGGGAAGGAGAGAAATACTTCGTAGCCCCTGCAGCATGCACCGCATGCGATGCAGTTCCAAGATTCTACGTGTCTCCACGGAATCGGTTTCATGCTATCATCATCCGCTGGAATTTGTCGTTTATATTTTTGGTGGATCTTTTTTATAAGCATGTTCTTGGGATTTTAGGTTCAAAACGGATTGGAAGACTATGAAATAGTAATATTTAATACTCTCCTTTGACTGATACTATACTTGAGTGTGAAGGCGTGAAATCAGATAGAACACGCTTCTGGAGCTTCAAAACAGACTCAGCATTCATAAAGGTTATTTTAAAAAGCCAAAAAAAATACACGCAAACTACCATATGAGGAGGAAAGAATAATGAAACGCCCCCTTCTACACAAGGTCGACTTGACTAGAATCGAAGGAGATGGAGCCTTTCCTTGTCCAAACTGTGGAACGACCATTTCTCCCGATGATGAAACAGAAAATGTCTACACCATTCTGGAAACAAAATTCAAAGGAGAACTATTAGAGAAGCTGGTAATCTTATGCAAGTGTGGGAGTGAAATTCATCTGGTAGGGTTTCTTTCCGCCTAGACGTTGAGGTCAAGGCGACAGCTCAAACAAAGTAAGAATCTTCTGATTAAACCACAACAGGGAAGTCAGGCTACTATCAGATTTCGTAGGCGTGTGTTGCGCTAACGCGTGCCGATCAGTACGGTGACATCCGACAGCTGCGAAACAATAATTTGCACCTAAAACGTCAACAAGGTAAGAGAATATAAGCGGGTCTCTTATTCTATTTGATGATCCAATCATGAAAAGCGTGAGATTTCATGGTCGCGGAGGAGAAGGCGTCGTCATAGCCGCTGAGCTTCTGGCTAATGCCGCCTTCAAGGGAGGTAAATGGGTTCAGGCTTTCCCATATTTTGGTGGAGAGCGTCGAGGTGCACCTGTAACGGCTTTTGTGAGAATATCGGAAAGGCAAATTCGACTTCGAGGTCCTCTCTACGAACCAAACTACGTCGTCGTTCTCGATCCCTTCCTCAGCGAAGGAGTAGATGTTGCAGAAGGTCTGAAGAAGAGGGGTCTTTTGCTAATTAACAGTCCAGGCAGGCGGAAGCGGTTTGAATTCAAAGGCTACAGAGTTGTCAAGATTGACGCCACAAGGTTTGCCGTCAAACTGGGCCTCGTCGTCGCTGGAACCGCCGTTGTTAACACCGTTATGTTAGGAGCCTTTGCTAGAGCCACCAAGATTGTCACTCTTGACTCACTTCGAGAAGCAATCAGGGAGAGATGGCCTGATCAACTCGGAGAAAGAAACGTCAAAGCCGCCATGCTGGGCTACATGCTTCTAAGGGGGATTGATAAGGCTGGTTAGGAAACGCGTTCGACCACCACCGCTCCCAAGAACTCCTATTTCAACTCCAACGGAGGGGGGTGCCAGCGACACCGGCACATGGCGAATATATCGACCCATAATAGACACGGAAAAATGTAGTAAATGTATGCTCTGTTGGCTATATTGTCCAGAGGGCTCTATCACACTGAGTTCAGATTACACCCCTGAAATTAATCTAAAACACTGTAAGGGTTGTGGAATCTGCGCCAAAGAATGCCCGTTAAAGATAATCACCATGAAGTTTGAGGGGGAGAAAAAACGCCGCAAAAAATAGTAGCAACTGGCAATTACGCCGCGGCTTATGCAGTCAAGCTAGCCAAAGTCAAAGTGGTCGCAGCCTATCCCATCACGCCCCAGACCAGCGTCATAGAAAAAATTGCTGAGTTCGTAGCCAACGGTGAGATGATCGCTGAATATATCAAGGTTGAGTCTGAGCACAGCGCCATGTCAGCATGCATCGGAGCGTCTGCTGCAGGGGTCAGAACCTTCACAGCCACGTCGTCCCAAGGTCTGCTGTATATGCATGAGATGCTTCACTGGGCGTCAGGAAGCAGATTGCCGATAGTGATGGCCCAGGTCAACCGTGCTATAGCTCCACCTTGGTCTATTTGGGCTGACCATAATGACTCCATCTCTCAAAGGGATACTGGATGGATTCAATTCTACTGCGAAAACAATCAAGACATTTTGGACACTGTAATACAGGCGTACAAGGTTGCTGAAGACTCCAGAGTTCTGTTGCCTGCAATGGTGTGCTATGACGGTTTTGAGCTCTCCCACACAGCCATGCCTATGAAGTTGCCTGATCAGAGAGATGTGGATGACTTCTTAGGACCTCACAAGGTGGAGCACGCCTTGATAGATTTGGAGAAACCTTCGGCTCATGGCAGCTTAGTAACTCCTGAATTGTACATGGAGTTTCGTCACCTTATTCAGAAAGCCATGGAAAATGCCAAGGTTGTTATCAAAGAAACAGCTTCCGATTTCTCACAGCGGTTTGGACGAAATTACGAATCTCAGATTCAATGTTACAAATGTAGAGACGTGGATGTAGTAATAGTGTCGATGGGAGCTGTCAGCAGCGAAGCCAAGGAAGCAGTTGACAGATTGCGGAAGGAAAAACTGCCTGTTGGCGCCGTCAAGCTGAGGGTCTTTAGGCCCTTCCCAAAAGAGGCCATTCAAGAACTAGGAAGGAGAGTAAGGGCGTTCGTAGTCATAGATCGTGATATATCCTTTGGCATGGAAGGCGCTCTCTTCACCGAGATAAAAAGTTCCCTGTATACTTTGGATGAGAAGCCCCTCGTTTTAGGTTTTATTGCTGGTCTTGGCGGCCGAGACATAAGAGTAAGGAACCTTACGAGAGCAGCGAGGAAAGCTTTGGATGCCCTCAGAAAGGGTGTAACGTATCCCGAGGAGGAATGGGTTGCCGTCAAGGAGTAGTGAAGGATGAGTTGGATAAAGGAAATCCCCAATGAAGAGAATCTTTTCTCCGGGACAACTTCATGTATAGGTTGTGGTGCCACCTTGAGTCTTAGGTTGGCACTAAGAATCTTAGGTAGACGAACGGTTCTGGTTGTTCCTGCCAACTGCACATCCATTATTCAAGGTAAGTATCCCAGAACGACCTTCAAGATTCCGGTTTTGAACGTGGCCTTCGCTTCGTCTGCTGCTGTTGCTTCAGGGTTGGTCGCTGCTCTTAGGATTCGAGGTATTGAAGGAGTGAATGTGGTGGTTTGGGCTGGGGATGGAGGTACTGCTGACATAGGACTTCAGGCACTCTCCGGCGCGGCTCAGCGTCAAGAAAATATGCTCTACATTTGTTATGATAACGAAGGTTACATGAACACTGGCATACAAGAAAGTGGCGCAACCCCTTTCGGTGCATTGACTTCCAACTCGCCAGGTGGCAAGAGGCTCTTCAAGAAAGACATGCCCCTCATAATGATGGAGCACAAAATACCCTACATAGCAACTGCGAATATTTCGTTTCCTCAAGATTTTGTCAGGAAATTTAGGAAGGCTTTGACTCATGTGGGACTAAAATATATTCATCTTTATAGTGCGTGTCCCCCAGGCTGGAGAATACCACCAAACGAAATAATAAACATAGGAAGACTTGCTGTCGAGACTGGAGTGTGGGCCCTCTTTGAGATAGAGAACAACAGCTTCCGCCTCACCGGTCCAAGCGTCAACATCCTCAATCAAGACAGACGAAAACCCATTGAAGAATACCTGAAAATTCAAGGAAGATTCAGAAAAATGACAGAAGACGACATAAAAATCTTGCACGAATGGATAGATGATTTGTGGAAGAGATATTCTGAACTGCATGAACTGGGATAGAGGCAACCCATCTTCCCTTTCCAGTGAAGGTTAGGTGTCTCGTTCTGCTCGTGCATCAACAGCTGATTTGCGACGCGCAGTTAATATCCTCCATCGCTGATTGCAATCTTAAGTTCATCTATCACAGTTGGATCATCCAAAGTCGATGTATCTCCAAGTGACATGCCTCTGACAAGCGCTCTTCCAAGCCTTCTCATCACTTTGCCGCTTCTATTCGTCGGTATTTTTCTAACAAAGAATATCTTCTCAATTACTGCAACCGGGCCAAGTGCTTTTCTAACCGTTTTTTTAAGTTCATTTGCTAGCTTGCTAGATGGTTTGTTGCCAGGCTTTGCCACAATAAAAGCAACAGCTAATTCTCCCTTGAGAGGATCTGGTGTTCCAACAACCATTGCTTCGCCAACTGCTGGGTGGAACAGAAAAGCATTTTCTATTTCAGCAGTTCCAATTCTATGTCCAGCTATCTTCAATGTGTCATCGGCTCTCCCTAGTATCCAGATGTATTCGTCGTTATCCTTCATTGCAGCATCACTTGTATAGAAATAACCTCTGAAGACATCATAGTAAGTCTCATTTACAAATTTGATATCTCCCTTCCACTCTGTCTCACCAAATCTCTCTACATCCCCCCATATGGTTAAGAATATTGATGGCGCTTTGAAGGGTATTTTGTAGACCAGAAGACCTTTCTCATCTTTTTTTGCCGGTTGCCCATTTTCACTAAGAACTTCAGTTTCGATTCCTGAGACAGGTAATGTCACAGAACCCGGTTTCAACGGTATCTTGTCTATGTGGTAAGTTGGAAAAACTGTTAATAGTGTTTCAGTTTGACCATACGTGTCTACTATGGGAACTCTACCATTCCCGACCACATCAAATGCCCAATTCCACGCTTCGGCATTTAGAGGTTCACCTACACTTCCTATGAGCCTCAATGAAGACAAATCATGCTTTCTTACCAGCTCATCACCATAACTCATAAAGAGCCGGAAGGCAGTTGGGGAAGTATAGAACACGGTTGCTCTATACTTCTCAACCAGTTCCCAGTATTTATCGGGCCTTGGGTAATCTGGAGCACCTTCGTAAAATACAGATGAGAGACCGAAGAGTGGTGTTGTATATACTGTAAACCACATCCCACCAGCCCAACCTATATCTCCTGTGAAAAACCACGTGTCTTTTCTGGCATTTTCTTTATTGAGATCAAAAGCCCAAAGCATGTTAGCATAGAGCCAAACGAGTTTATAGGACGTATCCACAATTCCTTTAGGTCTACCTGTTGTTCCAGACGTGTACATGATGTAAATCGGTTCATTGGCCTCTAGCCATTCCGGTTCAACGTACGAGGCATTTGGAATGACGTTGATCAAATCATGCCACCAGACATCTCGCTCTTTTTTCATGTTTACTTTTCTCTTCCACCGTTTGAAAACGATGACCTTCTCAACACTGGTTGTTTTTTCAAGAGCCAAATCAACTATTTTCTTAAGGTCAATAATCTTCCCTCTTCTGAAGGTTCCTTGCGCGGTTACGAGAAGCCTGCTTTTGGAGTCGTCGAGTCTACTTGCTAGTGCATCAACTCCAAACCCCGAGAACACAATCACATGTAATGCACCAATTCTGTGAGTGGCTAGTATGGCTATGATTGCTTCAGGTATCATTGGCATGTAGATACCGACTCTATCTCCTTTCTTGACTCCAAGATTTTTCAGTACCTTTGCAAATCTGTTGACTTCTCTAAACAAATCATGATAACTCAGGGCTCGAGTATTGCCAGATTCATCTTCCCAATAGAATGCGACTTTATCTTTTCTCCAAGATTTCACATAAATGTCAAGCCAATAACTGAAGTTCGTTAAGCCCCCTAAAAAGAATCTATGCATGGGAGGATCATACTCGAAGTATTTTTCCCACGGTTTTTTCCAATAAAGAGCTTGCTTTGCAATTTCCCCAAAGTATTCTTCCGGAGACTTAAGCGAGATGGCACGTGCCTCCAGGTACTTCTGTCCAACGCCTGGAAATACGTAATCCTTCAAGTTGAAACTTCTCTTTTGCATAGGTGGTCGAAAGAAGTATGGTTTTCATGGTTAAAAAATTAATGTGACTCGCAGATACTTGAATAGACACAATGTTTAAGAAGTAGGTGTGATTGGGAAAAGGTGGCTGAATTCAGTCAGCCTCAGACAAGGTGGAGATATCCACCGATCTGGGACATTTATGGTCTGATATCTACCACTCAGAACTAAGTACTTCGCAGCTTATAAGATCCTATGGAAGATAGTTCTAGTTTAGCAACCACACAGGGCAGGTCTATATCTAACTGGTTTTTGATTGTTTGTTTAAGAGAATAGAAAAAAAGAAAGGGGAGATTTATTCCTGCTTTCTAATTTCACTTTCTATACCATAGAAAGACTTGAGAACCGCTGACATTACAAGAGGACCTACAGCAGACACACTTGAGAAAATTGCCAGCAGGAACCAAGACATTGTTTCCAAGCCAAGAGTTCTGTCTGATGCATCCGCAACAATTCCTATCATAACTAATAGTAAGCCGAGAAGCTCTAAAACTAGACTACCAATGAACCAGTTTCTAATCTCTTTCTTTACTTCTTCACGGTCTTTAAATGGTTTCTGAGGAGCTATAGATATCACCTCCTTTAAAATGAAATAAGCAGGTTTCACATATCTGCTACTTCAATTCTTATAGCTTGTGGAATAGACAGATTAATTCTGAATGGCTTATACCAAAGTATTAGATAGTTAATAATAGTAGTGTTAAGAGGGGAACTATGTCACTTGTTCCAGAATTTGAGTTAGGCTTATGGAATGCTTGGATATTTGTACTTCTTAGTCTTTTGATTGGCTTTGTATCTTGGATTTTCATTGGCAAAAAAGCAATGAAAAAGTTTAGGATTGTACCTAACGTACCCAAAACCCGTGCTGAGAAGATATCAGACAAAATTTATCTCCCACTTTCACTTGCCAGTATGATTTATAGTGTCTTTTTACCAATCAAGCTAGGCACATTATGGTTTTATGTAGGTCTTGTGATGTGGATTCTATCTCTGGTTATAGGTTTCATAAGTTTTGTATCCTTTGGCACTACGCCACTTGATAAACTCGTTACTAAAGGAACCTACCGAATTTCTCGAAATCCTATTTGTTTGTCAGGTTTTCTGTCTAATGTGGGAATAGGCATAGCTTGTGCCTCTTGGGTTTTTCTGTTATATGCAGTGGTAGACATAACCCTAATGCGTATTTCGATAGGGACTGAAGAACGCTTTCTTCTAGAAAAATATGATACCAGCTATCGTGAATACATGAATAGAACACCAAGATGGATAGGAATGCCAAAATCAAATAAAGAATAGACTGCTAAAAGGGGTGATCATGTCGCTTATACCAGCTTTTGAGTTAGGCTTGTGGAACGCTTGGATTCTAGTTATTCCAATGCTAATCATCTTATTCTCTGAAATGAGAGCAACAGCATCTAGGGAATCAGGAAAAGCAGGAGATTTTCAGCTAACCAGAAAAGAGAAAATAATCATGAATGCCATTTTCTTGCCTATGGTCGTTTCTTGGGTGTATGCAGTTTTCTTGCCTCTACAACTTGGCACAATATGGCTATACAGCGGTCTAATTATATGTCTGCTTGGAATGGTTTTCACCATTGTTGCAATTTGGAATTTCGCTACTAGCCCTAAGGATAAAGTCATTACTACTGGTCTTTATCGTTTTACAAGAAACCCGACATACATTGGTATGATTCTAATGCATATCGGTTTGGGAATAGCTTGCTCTTCTTGGTTGTTTCTCTTCTTAACAGTAGTTATGATAATTTGGCTCAACGCTGTTTTGCCATCTGAGGAACGATATTGTCTTTATAGGTTCGCGGTTGACTATCGAAAATACAAGAATAGAACTCCAAGATGGATAGGAATACCGAAATCAGAGAAAAAAGACTAATGTTCCTTTGTCTAGATTCCTATGACTTGTGGAAGAGACTTCGATTAGTGAATGACATTTATACCTTCCAAAACACGAAAGCTTTTCTCCATTCCAGACAAGACTGTCTGTTTAAACCACGCCCTGTTTTCTCTACCGGAGACTTAGAAAAGTGGAAGGTAAGCTGGAGACTTATAGAGGGACAGCCTACTAGTTGGAGACTTAGCTGAAGATCAGTTAGCCCTCTCGTTTAGCTGAGAACTTCTTTGGCGGGTAGAGCCATTCCAACTATCCAAAGTATGCTCAGTATCATGTCAAATAAGCCCGATGGAATGGAAAACGTTGTTACGAAAAGAATTTGTCCCCCTATCACAACAGTACCGCCCATGACTAACATTGCGTACCAAGCCCATTTCTCTCCCTTCCTATAGGGTAGCAAAGATATGAAGCATGAAGCTACAGCTGCAGTTAATATGCATGCATGCACTCAGCACAGAACTCCTCATCAGGCTCCATCTCAGCACCACATTTGGGACAGTGGAGTTTCCTAGGCTTTGATTTCTTCTCGGGCTTCTTGTGCAGTCTAAGCTCTCCTAGTCCTCCTTTTTGAGTTTCAGATATTCCTCCAAGACTTCTTTATGACTCAATCTAGAATAATCTCTCAAGACTCCGAGATATCCTGATGTTCTTTGTTCCATCTCAAGTTCTCTCAAAGCCATTTTCCTTAGGACCCTTAATACAAGATCCACTGCTTGCACAACCGTTGACATTTCTTTAGTTGTCTTCGAGGGTTCCATTCTCAAAACATTCAAGATCTTAGCAGCGTCTTTCATTAAAGACACTCCATTAATGTAGGTTCCAATAGATTTGTCTACAGCCTTTCCTACCATTAGTTTGGCATTCCACGAGGTCACTCCATTTTCGGCACAAGTTCTTAGGAACAGTTTTCGGGCTATGTGCCAGCCAAACCTACCCTTTGCCTTTATCTGGGCTCTTTTCTGGAGACTTTGTAGTTTTCTCAAGAGCTGTTTCTCGCCAAGATGGTCATGACCTGCATTCTGAAAGAGATATGGGTTGTTCTGATCTAGGTTCGGTATGTGCTTCGCTAGTAGTCTTTGGAATTCTGGGTCTATGAAGCAATGAGCCACAACCTCTTCCTTCTTTGTATGTACCAAGATTTCTTTTGGATCGTCCGAGGGCGTTATGTCAATCTGATTCCACTGCAATCTACATGCATCTCCAAGGCGAAGTCCCAAGAGCCATGTTTTTACCAGAACTTTTTCTTCTAAGGAATCCACTTCATACATAGCTCTAGCTTCGTCCACTGTCAGCATACGGTCTCTGATCGTTATGGTCGTTTTGTAGATATGCAAAGATTTCTTGATTCGAGGTTCAATGTTGTTGTACTTGCAGTATTGAATTATTGGATTAACAAGAGCCCTACAGCTATTTTGAGAGTACTTCTTTCGTAGCCACACATAAGCTTCTCGATAGTCTTACCTGGGTCTTTCTCCTTCAACAGAAACTTGGAAGATTTTCCGTAGTATTCCTCAAACTTAGCTAAACCTCTCTTGTAGCTCCTTCGTGTTCCATCTGAGACTAGGCTTTCCAGGAACGATTTCATACTGTACGTTTCTATCCCTCCTGGAAGAAATCAGCTTTGTGAACCCCCGATCAGTAGCACAGATATCAGTCATCTAATGACCGAGTGCCCCCGCAAACCCCATTTCTCTGCATTACATTGTGCGCACATGGTCTCGTTCCAACCGAAAACCTCATTCGCTACTTTGACTACTTCAAGATGGTGATTGAACTGGGTATGGGAAAAAGTTCCAAAAAGAAACCGAAGACCAAGAAGGAGAGAGCAGAGAAAAGAAAAAAGCGCAAGGAGAAACGCTTGAAGAAATAGCTACGAGCAGAAGAACAATAAGACAGCTTCCTATTTTTGAAAAAGAGAATCAAAAAAATTGGCATCTAAGAATTGCGTGTGCAGGAAGCGTGAACCTTTGATGGAAAAAAGGAAATGTGTACGCTGCGGTGCCAGACTAACCGATGAAGATGTCATGAAAATTAGAATTGAAGACGGATCATGGGAGACCATACCACTCTCTACGTGCCCGGATTGCTTCGAGAAGCAAATGCGCGAACGAATATTTCGTTAGGGCGCGCGCGACTGATGCATGCATGTATGTTGTGCAATGAAGACTTGCCTCGCGGCTCAACTCATGGATACGGTTAAGAGGAAGGATAGTGCATTGTTTCAGAAATCTTGGCATGCATGCTTATTATGTTGCACATTTCGGTCTTCTTGAATCAAATGTGTCTAGGTGTTGTTTTCTGGCGACGCCTATTCTTGCCTATACGATGGAAGCGTCTCCCTTTCTTATCGGCTTGATCGGAGCCAGTGGCAGGGTCACCTACGCTATTATGACGAGGGTTTATGGGTCTGTTTATGACGTATTTTTCGAGAAAGAAAATGCTTTTTTCGCGCGCGCATAATTCTTAGAGAATGAGGATAATCCCCACAATAAGCTCGATATCACACTTTGTAGACATATATCGTGTGCGATGGGTATCCAAGCTTTGGGTTTTCACAGAACTTGTCAACCCTATGAGGTTTCCACCCAAGAATCTCATAGTCGTGGCACACGATTCGTGTTCCTTGCCTAAGCTCTGACTCTAACTTCGGCTTAACCTTTTCATTTGCGCTTGTCGTCAGGTAGAGAGTAACCACATCCGCCCGACTCAAATCTACTTTGAACATGTCGCTCTGAACGATTTTGACCATGCCGTTTAGGCCTAGCTCAGAAACCTTCTCTACAGCCTGCTTCACTAGGTCTTCCCTCATCTCCACTCCTACTGCCACGGCTCCGAACTCTTGGGCAGCCATGATGACTATCCGCCCATCCCCTGAACCCAAGTCGTAGATCAACTCGCCAGGGACCAGCTCTGAGAGAATAAGCATTCTTCGAACTACTGAAAGTGGTGAGGAAACGTATGGCGCAATGTACAAGTTCTAGTCTCCTAAGCTCTTCTGTTTTATGCAGATTGTTCTCGAATACGTGCTTATTTCTTTTTCGAAAGCGAGGACGAAGTAGGCGATAGCATTTATAGTTTCTGGAGTAGTTTGCAAAAACTAGAATTGTCAGGCCACGTAGGTGTTTCTGTTGGATCTTTTGGCTGGGGTCGGTCGCCTAGATTCTCCACACTTTAGACAGCTCTGCCCGCAGATTTCAAGATAATCCTCTTCATTCGAGAGAACCGCCTCAGCTGCTTTGCCACAGAGATCGCTGGCCTCCTTGCATCCTGCCTCTCTGCACAACGTAGAAATATATGCGCAGCAGTCGTGGGCGTCTTTCACGTTGAACGCGACTCGGTTAGTGCGTACGAGCAGGCAGAGTTCCCTTGCTAAAACGCAAGTTTTGATGAATTTGAATCGTCCTAGGACATTCTCCCGCATCTTTTGGCGGCTTAGCTCCAAATCTTTCTCTCCACAATAATAGTGAGTCCAACTAACGGCTAAGCCCTCTTTTATATTTTGAGAATCTGACATAACGACTGGCAATCTAACTTCTTACTTCTTCAAAACCCTCATCTGAATATACTGTTCAATTCCTACGAATGGACACGTTCTTCTGCAAAAACTATTAGAATCGTCTCTTCAACGCTTTCTTTTCAGCTTCTATTACCAATTCAAAAAAGTTGTCTGTGAGCTCTTTCTCCTTCAGAAGAAGGTCATTCACGTCAGATGGCCTCAGTCTCTTCCCGGAAAGAGCCAGCGCGGCGGGCTTGCCGTACATTGACACAATCCGCGCCGTTTTCAGAGCCAAATCATGCCATCTTTGTTCAATCCTTGTCAATCTTTCACCTTTCTTTTCGATCAGTGAACTAGCCTTGTCTTCTTCTTGACGGAGTACGCCGAGAGCCGTGGACCCGCATCTTGGGCACTCTGGTTTACTAGGCAGATCCTTCATGCGGATCATTTCAAGGTAGTCCCAACAGTTGGTGCAAACGAAGGTGCGCGTCTCATCCAGTAGGCGTGCCTTAGCTGACTCTATGAGTATAACTCGCATCCGCTCTGGAGGAATTAGATCGGTTTTCATGCTAGCTCTCTCTAAACCAACTCGTGCGATTGGAGAGACAACTCCTTCGGGTTTTAGCTTTTGAAGCTCAAACTCGCCTTTTCTAACTCCATGTAGAACCTGAATCATGTGCTCTAAGTCTAAGTCCTTCGTAAACGTCTCTTTGAGCGCCTCGTCGTATATGACGGTATCCTCAAAGCTTTTGACCAAGTTGCGGAGACTGACACGGCCAAAGTCAACCCATTTCTTCAAGGCGCCGAACCTTCGAGCCACGTGAATCATCCGTCGTTTAAAAATTCCCGTCTTGACAGCGGCCTCCATGATCTTAATTCGAATAGTCGAATCGGACCACTTCTTCATCTCGTCAAATAGCGTCATTACGTAATCAGCGTTTGAGCCACCCATGGTTTGAATGAAAATTCGATACGGGTCATGTTGCACCGCCACTGTGTATCCAATTTGTTCTGACAGTACATGACCAACTAGCTGGGCTAAAGCGCGGTTTGTAAGAGATCCGAAGTTAGCGTGAATAATGACGAAGTCCTCCCACTCTTCAATTAACAACCGTCTATTAGTCGGGACTGGGCAGTTCTTCTTGACCTGGTTGACAGTTTCCAGCATGGCGCGCACAATCGTGTCTTTGTCCGCTGGGTATTTCTGGGCCAACCGATTCGCTGTTTCTTCGGGCGAAACTCCACCCCTCATCTGTTCTTCAACGAAACCTCTTATCCACCCGACCTCCTGAGCGACTTCGAAAGGAACCGGGATTTGCTCTCCAACCCAGCTGGGGATGGCTCCGGTTGGGTCATCAACTGATTTCACGTAGACGTGGTCGCCGGACACGCTTGAAATTCGCCATGGGCTTCCGCGGATGATGAACTTAACGCCTGGTTTTCCGTATTCTGCCATGAAGGCTTCGTCCAATATGCCCACAGCAGTTTCCGACGTTTCATCTACAACAAGGTACTGTTTTTCGTCGGGGATCATGGAAAGGTTTCCGAAGTAATATTCATACAAGGCCTTGGTTCGGCGCGGCTTTAGAGCAAGCATGTCTTCAAATGAGACCCATGCTAGCCTAGGGAATCGAGAGTGCATGTAGGTTAGAACTTTTTCGATGTCCTCCAAGGTAAGATCGCCATACGGATATGCGTTTTTGAACAGGTCATAAATCTCATAGAAGTACCAACGCTTTTTCTTCATTAATAGCCCTATGATCTGATGAGCTAATGCGTCATAGGGTTTCGGCGGTACAACGACTGGTTCCAACTCTTCTCTGCCCGCCATGCGGGCGATGACCATGGCCTCAAGGGTGTCGTCGGAGTCCATTGTAATTATGAGCCCCTTGGCGATACGCCCGATTCTGTGTCCACTTCTACCAACACGTTGGATGATACGTGTAACCTGGCGAGGGCTCATATACTGTATTACCAGATCTATCCTTCCAACATCGATTCCCAACTCCAGCGAACTGGTGCAGACCAGTCCCCTTAGCTCACCATTTTTCAGCCCTCGTTCAGCTGCGATCCTCGATGGTTTGGCCAGAGATCCATGGTGAATAGAAACTGGAAAATTGATGTCCCAAACTTTGAATCGGCTGGCTAAAACTTCTGAGGCGGAGCGCGTGTTGGTGAATAGAAGAACTGACTTTTGTTTTTCAATGAGATCGCGAATGATGCGTAATCGAGCGGCAACCTCAGGATGGGTAAAGAGCGCGGAGGCGAGCTCGTGATCTTTGGAACTAGGCTGAGGGAAGAGTATTTCTAGCTCCATAAGCCTTGCTACGGGCACCCTCACAATTTCCACTTTTCGTCCGTTGCCGACTAGAAAATTGGCGACCTTCTCGGGACCGCCGATGGTTGCTGACAATCCAACTACTTGAAAATCTTTGCCAGTGACCCATCGGAGTCTTTCCAGAGCCAGTGACAATTGGCTTCCACGCTTGCTGTCTGCCATTTCATGAACCTCGTCGACGATCACCCATCTGATCTCTTGAAGGTGTCGGCGCATCAATCTTCCAGGCAACACGGCCTGTAGAGTTTCGGGAGTGGTAATCAGAATATCGGGGGGGCTTCGAGCCTGTCTTGTACGCTCTTTAGTGTCAGTATCACCGTGTCTCACTGCTAATCTCACGTCTAAATGGTTGCACCACCATTGGAGGCGCTCCAGTAAATCTCTGTTCAGGGCTCTTAGCGGGGTTATGTATAGAATCTTGATTCCTCGAGGTCTTTCGGGCATTTTTAGGAGCATGTCGAGCACGGGAAGGAAAGCTGCTTCGGTTTTGCCAGAGGCCGTCGGGGAAATTAATAGAACATTTTTTCCCTCAAGAATTTTGGGTATGGTTTTTTCTTGGGGCTCAGTCGGCGCCTCGAACTCCCTTTGCTCAATCAGTCTGCGAATGGGTTTGACAAGCATCTTGAAAGCGTTCTCTGGAGGTTTCATCTAGGCCATACCCGCTCGAAGTCAAGGAAATACTTTGAAGCATGTCTAAAAGCATTTTGGAAAAGAATCTCACCAAAGGTGAGCGGGTCTTTAAGTCAGTTTCTTTTCTCAATCCATCTAGATTGTCTACGCCTTCCAGAATGTCTCATTGATCTTATTGATTCCTTCACAACCAACTCAATAAGAACATCAACATGTCAAAATTTCACAGCTTCGCGACACATGTATGGAAAGTTTTTTATTGAATATACTTTAAACATGGTTACGAATATGGAGGAAAACATATTGGCAAAATGTCCGAAATGTGGAACTGAAGTTGCCAACCCAAGGAAAAAGTGGAAGATGGCGGGCCGTCCCGACAGAACTGGCAAGAAAACCGAGCTGACAATAGGCCTCTTTGACTGCCCCAAACATGGAGCCTTCAGGAAAGTCCTGGAAAAGCGAAAAATATAGAAACGGGCACTATTGGTTGACCCGCATCCAGAAGAAACAAGTCAAGAGACGACTACGAAACAATGGGGAGCTCACAGCTCAGTTTCTCCACAAAAAAGAGAGAGTATCTGTAGCAATCGTTGCATGTTGAAGCGTACCCTGCGCTGAAGAAGCTTAAGGGAGTTGTCGGCGAGGCACAATAGCACGTGAGGAGAAGGCTGAAAGCCTTTGATGAAGCTCTGGCGCGTAGAGACGCTCTACATACCCCCCTCTTTTTATAGATCGAAGCAGTAAGTTTTTAACATATAATGGCGTTGTTCTTTGAAAAAGGTGCCTTCGATGAAACTGAAGGAGATGGTTAAGAGCGACTACGTGAAGTTTGCCGTAATGTTGCTTGTCCTTGCGATCAGCGTTTTTATTTTTTGGTTTGGCTTGAAGGCTGCTTTGAAGGCTGAATATCCGTTGTGTGGAGTTGCTTCTGGGAGCATGAGACCTACCTTGAGAATTGGGGATCTTATTGTTGTTCAAGGGCTAGACCCAGAGGAAATTGTTGCGGCTCAGGCTCCAGAAGGCGATATCATCGTGTTTTACAGACCCAAGGGATGGCGTGATCCAAACGACCTTATTGTACACAGAGCTGTAGACATGACTTCGAGCGACGACGGGTTGTTTTTTAGGACGAAGGGAGATGCTAACCCGACCCAGGACAGTTGGGAGGTCCCGGAAGACTATTTGATTGGCAAAGTTGCAAGTCTACGGATACCACTGGTCGGTTTTATCACCTTCCTAATGCGAACGCCAGCGGGAATACTGGTGATCTTGCCGATGCTGGTTGTGATATTCATAGACTGGATTCCATGGCCGAAAAAGCAAGCTGAATCTTGAAACAACCGTGTGATACTTGCTTATAGACTTAGGATGCCTGCGCACCCATACTCAGACAGAGTCTTTCTCCGTAGATGCAGCTATTTTTGTGGACGCGCTAATTTTGCCGCTAATCTCGCTTCACGTCCACGTTGTATGTGCATGCATGCATGAAACAGTGCGCACGCAAAATAGCCCCGGGTTCTTAGTTCAAAGGTTGATTGAAGAATCCAGAAGGTTATAAACTACAACCTCTGGATGAAGCTTGGAGAAACGAGTATGCATTTGGAGGAGATGAAGAAGGAAATAGAAACGCTAGTCTTAGAGAAGGGGTTCTACAATGAGCCTGAGGATATTCCAAAGAAGCTGCTTTTTGCATTCATAGAACTAGGCGAAGCGAGCGACGCTTGGAAAAAAAGTAAAAATGAATTGGAAATAGCTGAAGAATTGGTTGATGTAATGTTCTACGTTCTCGATGCCAGCCGACTAGCATGTCCCTCGGTAGATATGGACGAAATGTTCCTGAAAAAACTGGAAAAGAACAAACAAAGAACGTATCAATACGGCGAAGCACATAGGCGAAGATCGCGCGCTCGCAATGCGAGTATGTAAAATTGCGCACGCGTCGATATTTGATAAAATCTTGGTTTTGGTGGAATCACCGTTATTCTGTGGACTGTCACAAGTCTATATCTTCTGAAAAAGATCAAATGGAGGACGAAGAATTTGCGATTAGAGCAGCCAAAACACCAAAAGGTGCATGTCACCTCCCACAAGTTGACTTCGACTACGTAGGCACTATCCACGGCGAAGAAATCTTTAGAAAACGGAAATAGTATGGGTTTCACAGCGAAGCGTACCGGTTTTAGTATCGAAACCCATATTAAAAGTGAAGGGGTTAAGACTTAGCCATGTCAGTACTGTACGTTCAAAAGCTTTCTCTTTATGTGCTAGTTTGCATAACTTTGGTTCCCTATGTGGCTTCTTCTTTGGGGCTGGCGGAAAGTCTAATCTACAATGCTGAAATTGTTGCGTTGGCATCGTGGTACGTAGCAAGTTTGCTTGTTCCCCTCACCTTCAAGGAGTTAGACACTGCCTTCGTGCTGTGGTATGTTATGTTTGTTCTGGTGGGCGTTGCCGTAGGTTCTGACATGGTCTATCGCATTTATGCAACACAAGGAATGGATTTCTCACCAGCCAATTGGTACAGCAGACTTGGGGGACTGACACGTGTTTTCTACTCGTTCATGGAACGCTGGCTTCTGCTCATGATGCCGGGATGGATTTTGTTCCTTGTCATGGTGTTTGGTCGAAGAGTGTACTGGAAATCTGAAGAGACAACTAAGCCAAATTAAAATGGAAGGTACAACTCACGTTCATTCTCAATGGTCGAGTTGCGTTTCTGTTGTTTCTCATTCATGGTAGCCAAGCCTTTATAAGACACTCACGACATTTGAGCTGGGTGTAGGTGTTCATATGCCGAAGGTTAAGGCTTCGGTGAATATTGAAAATGTTGTTGCATCTGCGACGCTCAACCAGAGGGTTGACCTTAACGCGGTCGTGAAAGGTTATCCAGGAGTTGAATATCGCCCAGAACAGTTTCCAGGTCTAGTTTTTAGGTTGAAGAGACCGAAAACCGCAACTTTGATTTTCAATTCAGGGAAGATGGTTTGCACAGGCGCCAAATCGGAGAAGGAGGCTAGAAGGGCGGTGGTGAAGGTTATTAAGGAGCTTAAGAAGAGCGGCATAATAATAATCGGCAAGCCTGAGCTGAAAATCCAGAACATTGTTGCCTCAGCGAGCCTCGGGGGAATGATTGACCTCGAAAAATCTGCCTATGCACTGGGAAGAACTATGTACGAGCCTGAGCAGTTTCCAGGTCTCATCTACAGAATGGACGAACCCAAGGTGGTGATTCTTCTGTTTGCCAGCGGAAAACTTGTTTGCACGGGCGCCAAGAGGGAACAAGACGTCTACGATGCGGTTGGTAAACTTCATCAAAGACTAGAGGACGAAGACTTAATATACTATGAATAGAGTCTGGAACTGGGCTCCTACTTTTTTACCTGCTTCAAGATCAGTTTGTATTGATCCTCCTTGATGGCATCCATCGCGTAGAGTATTTTGGCTGCCTCACTCATCCTCAGCAAGTAATGTAGCGTGACGTTGCTCCCCGCGAGGTTTTCTTTGCCACTTTCCTCTCGGTCCAGCAATACCACGGCGTCCGTTACTGTTCCGCCTTCCGCTCTCACTGCTTCCGCTGCTTTTCCCAGAGAAACTCCGGTTGTGATGAGGTCATCTATTACCAGCACATGGTCTCCAGGCATGAGGAGGCCTTCAATTCGACGCTCTCGCCCGTGCAGTCGCGCGCGTGGGCGGATGTAGAGGAAAGGCTTTCGCATTAGATATGCGATAATTGAAGCGAAGGATATGCCTGCTGTTGGTACAGCTGCTATTCGATCAAAGCTATCGGGTCCTAAATCTGTCTCTATGAGACTGACATAAAAGTCACATATTTTTCTGAATGCGTCTGGAAAGCTGGGAACAATTCTGAGGTCAATGTAGTATGGGCTTTTCCTTCCGCTGGTGAGTTTGAAGATTCCGAATTTCAAGGCGCCGATTTTAGTCAAGATTCGGCAAAGCTCGGCTTTCACGGCTTCCCTGTTTTTCTCCAACGACAACGTTTTCCCTCAAGGTTGACTCAAGTTCTCTGCGATTTTCTGGCCAAACTCTCTAGCGGCCTCCGGTCCCCTTCCAGTTACTATTTTTCCGTCAACTACAACAGGATCATGAGAAATTATTGCGCCGCCCTTCTCTAGCTCATTGATAGTGGCGGCTGTTCGAAAAACTGTTGCCTTCTTGCCCTTGAGTAGTCCTGCTTTGGCCAAAACCACAGGGAATATACAAATGGCTCCAACTAGCCGTTCACGTTGGTTTAGATACCTAACTATTCTTTGAACTCCTGAATTGTCCCAGAGATAGGTTTGGGAGCCCAATCCACCAACAATGAGAACAGCGTCAAATTCCGCTGGGTTGACCTCCTCGATAGTAATGTCAGGTGTGATCTGCATGCCAAACATTCCTCTAGCTGTTCCACTCGCTGTGCTAGCCACCACAACCTTGATGCCTTCCCTTTCCAAAATGGTTTTTGGCTCTTCAAATTTTTCATCTCTAAACTCTCTGGGAGCAACTATCATCAAGACCTTCTTTTCCACCTATCATCAACTTCCTCTTGCCATTCTATCTCAAGTTTATTGTGGATTGAGTTTTAAAGGACTTGTGCTCTCCGTTACGTTTAAATGAAGCACGTGGAAATCATGTAAGAAGGGTATTCAAATGGTTGATGTGTGGGTTCCCTACGGCGAGACTGAAGTTTGCGCCAGAATTCCCACCAGAAACTTCTTGGGCAACATTGACCCAAAGGAAAAACCCGGTGTAGCAGATGCTCGGGCCGAGGTTGAAAGAGCTCTAAGAGAGCCTATCGGAACCAAACCATTGGATGAAATCGTAAAGCCTGATGACACAGTAGCCGTGGTGGTAGACGATTCAACCAGAGCAACCCCAAGCTACATCATGGTTCCTCCTTTGCTAGACGAGCTAAATCAGGCTGGTGTGAAAGACGAAAGCATCACGCTCATTTTCGGATGTGGTAGTCATCGTGCGGTAAAGACAGAAGAGATGAAGAAGCTTGTGGGCCAAGAGACTTTGGAACGAGTGAAAGTAGTGAATCACGACGCCAAATCTGAGGATCTAGTCTACCTCGGTAAAACAGCTAAGTTTGGAACCAAGGTGTATGTGAACAAAGTTTTCGCTCAAGCGGACGTCAAGATTTTAACTGGGGACGTGGAACTGCACTACTACGCCGGCTACGGGGGCGGGAGAAAGAGCATCTTGCCTGCTGTTTCGAGTGCAGAAACCATTCAAAGCAATCACGCTATGCTCTTGAATTCCAAGGCCAGGACGGGAATGTTAGAGGGCAATCCTGTACACGAAGACATGATGGAGGCAGCCAAACTGGTAAAGGTTGATTTCATCGTCAACATCGCTACTAATAGCAAGAACGAGTTGGTGAGGGCATTTGCTGGAGATCTGGAACAGGCTTTCTATGAGGGAGTAAAACTTGTAGATGAGACGTACAAGGTTCCAATTGGACGTAGGGCAGAGATTGTAGTTGTGAGTTCGGGCGGTCACCCTCTGGACATCAATCTTTATCAAGCTTACAAAGGAGTTGACAACGCGCTTGACGCGGTGAAGAGGGGGGGAGTCATAGTTTTAGCGGCCGAGTGCCCTGAAGGGCATGGACACGACGTTTTCTACGAGTGGATGACAAAATTTAAGGACGTGAACCAGATGGAGAAGGAGATAAAGAGGCGCTTCCGTCTCGGAGGGCACAAAGCCTACTACCTACTCAAAGCCATGCAGAAAGCTGAGATAATCCTTGTTTCCGCTATGCCAGACTATTTGGCTCATAACGTGTTTAAGTTGAGAACGGCAAAGGCGATTAACGATGGGTTACGTGACGCTTTTAACATCACTGGAAAGAATGCGAGAGTTTGGGCTATCCCCCATGGAAACATGACGTTACCCGTTTTCAAGGCTGTAGAATAACGGAGCAAAATACAGGTGGCTGGTCAGATGGTGCAAACGATGTTTACATTGAGGCGATTTGATTCCTCGGATTTGGAGAAGGTGATGCACATAAACCGTGTATGCCTCCCAGAGAACTACACGAGTCTCTTCTTCCTAGATTTGCACAAGCGCTTTCCTGAGATGTTCCTAGTTGCAGAGCGTAACAAAGACGTAGCTGGGTACGTCATGTGCCGAATCGAAACAGGACTACTCGGATTCGGGATATGCATCAGGAAGAAGGGACATGTAATCTCTATTGCGGTTTTGCCAGAACATCAGCGTCAAGGTATTGGGCAGGCCTTGATGCAGGAAACTATGAGGTCCATGCTAGGCTACAATGCAAAAGAGTGTTTTCTGGAGGTTCGAGCAAGCAACGAGCCAGCAGTAAGGCTCTACAAGAAAATGGAGTTTGAAATCAGGCGGACGCTGCGGGCATATTACTCCGATGGAGAAGATGCTTACCTCATGGCAAGAAAACTGCCCTTCAAACCCTAGTTTTGCAGCACATCGTCTCTTTACCAGCTAAAAGTGAAGTTCAGCCACTTTCCTGTTCAGCTTAGATCAAAAGAATCAAAGAACCGAAGACTTGTGTACCGACAGAATTATTGCGGAGGCATAGACTCCGTGGTTTCTCCAGAGAAAAACTTCCAAATAACCCAACGGTTGCTGCGTCTCAAAACCGATGAGAATGGAGTATTTATCTGAAAGCACAACGCAATTCTAACCGAACCACATGAACAAAACAGCCTACAGAGAAATCATCCAACATCTAATGGAAATCTCCAACCCGACAAAACAAGACGTAAACCTAATCAAAACAAAAATAGCCTGCAGATACAAGCTGAAAAAGGTGCCGCCCAACTCAAAAGTAATACGTCACCTCAAAGCCCATGAAAAAACTAAGCTTCTGACCGTCCTTCGTAGAAAAGCGGTTCGGACAATCTCCGGAGTCACAGTAGTGGCCGTGATGACCAAACCTTGGCCGTGCCCCCAAAAGACTCCATGTGCATACTGTCCAGGTGGTCCACCCTACGGAGTTCCCCAAAGCTATACAGGACATGAACCAGCAACCATGAGAGGAATGCAGAGTAGATTCAACCCCTATAGGCAAGTTAGAAGTCGTGTCGAACAACTACAAGCCATCGGACACACGGTGGGCAAAGTGGAACTAATCGTGATGGGTGGAACCTTCCCCAGCATGCCCCGTGACTATCAGAAACGGTTTGTTTGGCGTTGCTTGGATGCTCTCACTGAGAGAAAGTCTAGGTCGCTGGAAGAAGCCAAGACAAGTGCTGAGACAAGCCAGATTCGCAATGTCGGCATTACCGTAGAGACACGTCCCGATTGGGCTAGGGAAAACCACGTGGATCATATGTTGTCTATGGGCATAACTCGCGCGGAACTGGGTGTGCAAAACCTTTACGATGATATTTATGAGCTAGTCGGTCGGAGACACACTGTACAGAATGTGGTTGAAGCCACGCGTATATTGAAAGATTCTGGATTAAAGGTGGCCTACCACCTTATGCCGGGGCTTCCTGGTTCAAGCTTTGAGCGCGACCTAAACGGATTTCGGAGGACCTTCACCAATTGCAGTTTCAAGCCTGACATGATTAAGATCTATCCGTGCCTTGTTCTCAAGGGAACAAAAGCCTACGAGTGGTGGCGTCAGGAGAAGTATCAGCCGTACACCACTGGAGAAGCCGCTCAACTTATTCTGGAGGTGAAGAAGATGATTCCTCGCTGGGTGCGGATCATGAGGATTCAGAGGGATATTCCTGCGTTTCTAATTGAGGCTGGGGTGAATAGGAGCAATCTAAGACAGATGGTGTTGCGGAGCCTTAAGGAGCAGAATATGAGGTGTCGATGCATTCGATGTCGTGAAGTTGGGCATCGTTGGCTGAAAAATGGAGTGGAACCTGATCCCAGCAACATACAAGTGATGACTATTAAAGAGAAGGCTTCGGAAGGAGAAGACATTTTTCTTTCTGTAGAAGATTCGATCAACGACATCCTCATTGGTTATCTCAGGCTCCGAATTCCTTCGGAAAAAGCACATAGACCTGAAGTGCTTTCTGGCATAACATCGATTGTTCGTGAACTGCACGTTTACGGTCCTTTGGTTCCGGTTGGAAAGCGCATGGCGAAAGCATGGCAACATAAGGGTTATGGTGACCTTCTTTTGTCGGAAGCCGAGCGGATATCCCTACAGGAATATGACCGGAAAAAGATAATCGTTACCAGTGGGTTAGGTACAAAGCAATATTACAAAAAGGCTGGGTATGATTATGATGGTCCATACGTCTCCAAAATGTTGAAGGAGTGATTATCCGATACTGCTCACGTTGCTTCTCGTACTCATCTTATTGGCGTACATAACACAGTTCCTAAAGGTTTAAGAAAGAGTGATCCATAATTCACTGAAGCATGAGGTGATCACATGGTCAATGTTGGCAAAGGAAGGTTATTCAGAAGGGCTGACGGTAAATACTTGATTTATCTTCCCTTGGATTTGGCAACCGATTCTATGTTTCCATTTAAGACAAACACTTCAATAAGGGTCAAAGTATCATTCAAGATTCGAGAAAAGAAACTCATTATCGAACCCCTAGCAGAGTGAACGCTTTCAAGCACACGCATGCACAGCAACTTAGCTACTGTTCACTTGTGACTGACTAATAGTCTTTGTATAAGGTTCACAGGCCTCGCCGGCACCTGATTCTAATGAACTTCGACTTCTGAAATTCTATCAATTCTTTTCACGCACTTCTTCTTCTGGTGCTCCTGCATGTAGGGATATTTGGATCGTTTCTACATGTTCCTCTGTATTCTGCTTTACATTCATCACACTAACGACCACGTACGCTTTAGAACCGGTAGAATTATTCTTCGTAAGATAGATCAGTTCGAAATAGAAAAGCTACACTTTCCAAATCATGAGTTGTGAGCAACAACCCTTATTTTAGTGTCCACCCTTTTTTCAGCAAAAAGCTGTGCGCCCACTAACGAATCATGAAAACTATGGGTTGCGCAAGGGGAGATTAAGCCTTTGGAACCAGAACAGACCGAGAAAATTTCCAGGCGATTCTTAGATGTGGCTTTCGCCATAGACTACGAATTATGGGAGGAAGTCACAAAGAGGATGCGCGAGAAACAATTGACATTGTCTGAGACGGTTACCAATGCACTTAAGCATTATTTCAAGATAAAGTAGAGCAGCGATCATTTCAGATCTACCCAAGTGAAGCTAAACCGGCAAAAACACCGGACTACGTTTTATATATCGAACAATGTAGACAGTGATCATAGACGTTATATTAGTAGCGTTGCAGTACTAAAACCGGAGAAATAGCGTTTGAGCGAAGGTTTTCCAGGATATAAAGGAAAAGCATTAAAAGTTTTAAAGAATGCGGCTGCTGAAATCGGTGACCTAATCCGTGTCACAAATGATGTTAGAACCTATGAAGGAATCCTTATTCCCAGATCTGAATATGGGGATGATAAACACGTCGTAATCAAAATCAAAAGCGGCTATAACATAGGAATCCTTGTGACCCAAGACACACGAATCGAAAAGATTGGCCTCGGAGCCAAACCAACCTTCAAACCGCCACCGCTGCCGACACGAAATCCACAGCTACCTAGGGTAGCAATCGTCAGCACCGGAGGTACCATCGCCAGCCGAGTGGACTACCGGACAGGCGGAGTGCGTTCCGCCCTCTCTGCAAGGGATATCTACAGCGTCGTTCCGGAGCTTTCAGAAGTCGCCACAATTGAGGCTCAGATTCTCTTTGGCCTCTACAGCGAAAACATAACATCGAGGCACTGGTCAGAACTAGCCAAAACCGTTGCCGAATACATCCGAGAAGGAGTGGGAGGAGTTGTGGTGCCCCATGGAACTGACACAATGGCATACACTGCAGCTGCTTTGAGCTTCGCGCTTCAAAATCTCCCAGTGCCCGTAATAATAGTGGGATCGCAGCGATCCGCCGACCGTCCAAGCTCGGACGCTGCAACAAACCTGATAGGAGCGGTTGGGGCGGCTGCGAGAGCTCCCTTTGCAGAGGTAGTCCTAGCTATGCACAAAACTGTTTCAGACACTTCCATTGTCTTCCATCGGGGAACCAAAGTTAGAAAATGCCACACAAGTAGGCGGGACGCTTTTCAATCCGTAAACACCCCGCCGCTTGCTACAATGGAAAACAAGAAGATCATCATGCTGGTGAAAGATTATCGCCAACGTGAACTCTCACGAAAATTGATCTTGAGACCAGACTTTGATGATAAAGTGGCGCTAGTTAAGTTTCATCCAGGCTTAGATCCTGAAGTCCTGGAGACGTACGTCGCAGAAGGGTACAGAGGCCTAGTCCTCGAAGGAACAGGGCTTGGCCACGTGAGCAGCTACTGTTTTCCAGCGATCAAGAACGCAATCAAAAGCGACTTGGTTGTGGCCATGACGTCTCAGTGTATTTGGGGACGCTTGGACATGAATGTTTACGACACTGGTCGAGACCTTTTAGCAATAGGAGTGATCCCGCTTGAAGACATGCTTCCTGAAACAGCCTTAGTGAAGCTAATGTGGATCCTAGGCCAAACAAGGGATTTAGAAGAAGTCAAAAAACTTCTCACCACTAGCATAGCCCACGAAATGTCGCCACGGACAATTCCAGAAGAAGGAGAGTAGCAAACAAATGGGCATCAACTACTCCGAAGTTGGACTGAAAACTGGGCTTGAGGTGCACCAACAAGTTAACACATCAACCAAACTCTTCTGTTCCTGTAAGCCTCAACTCTTCAAAGGGAAACCAGAAATCACGTTCCTAAGGAGGCTAAGACCCACCCAGAGCGAGCTGGGGCAGATTGATCCCGCAGCTTTCTTTGAGTTTCAGAAAGGCGTAAAAATACAGTACGAGATGAACAGAGGAACCTCATGCCTCGTGGAGATGGACGAAGAACCTCCACACGATCTCAACCGAGAGGCAGTGGAAATAGCTCTCACGGTCGCTTTGCTACTGAACGCCAAACCCGTAGACGAAATACACGTCATGCGCAAAACAGTCATAGACGGGTCGAATACCACAGGCTTCCAGCGGACATGCGTCATTGCTCTTGATGGAGAACTGAATATCGAAAGAAAAAAAGTTCCCATAAAACACGTAAGCCTCGAAGAAGACGCAGCCAGAAAGATGGGAGAAGAAGCTTCTATTATTCGCTATCGAATCGACCGCCTTGGAATCCCTCTTATCGAGGTCGCCACAGCACCCGTCCTCTACTCTCCGAAGGAAGCGCAAACAACCGCCCTCGCAATCGGACGAATTCTAAGAGCAACACGAAAAGTTAAGCGAGGACTAGGAACCATTCGCCAAGACCTGAACATATCAATTAGAGACGGAGCCCTAACTGAAATCAAGGGCGTTCAGCAGCTTGAACTTGTGTCAAAGGTCGTTGAATATGAGGTTCAGCGTCAACTCGGACTCCTTAGGATAAAAGACGCGTTGAAAAATCGCGGGGTAACAGAAGACAGCATCGAAGACAAATTTGTTGACGTCACGTCAATCTTCGAGCAGACAAAGTGTCGAGTTATTAAGAGAACACTTAGTCAAAACAAACGAGTGTTAGCGGTCAAACTGCCCGGGTTTGCAGGGCTCTTCAAGATGGAGCTAGCGCCTGGCATGAGATTTGGAATGGAGATGGCCGATATTGCTCATTTCTGGGGAAGAGTTGGAGGGATCTTCCACACGGATGAGCTCCCCGCCTACGGAGTAACCATTAGAGAAACAGATGATCTCAAAAGAGCCTTGAAAGCAGAGTCATTAGACATCGTCGTCCTCGTTGCTGATAGCGTGGAAAACGCAACCGACGCCTTGAAGGCCATGACCTATAGAGCCAGAGAGGCAGCGAGGGGTGTTCCAGAGGAAACGCGTGCAGCAAATCCCGATGGAACTACGCGGTATATGCGTCCGAGACCTGGAGCTGCTCGAATGTATCCTGAAACAGACGTTACCCCAATACAGCTAGATGAAAGATACATAGAAAAGTTGCGCGCGTGTCTTCCAGAGTTACCCAACCGAACGATGAAACGTCTGTCAAAAGAGTACGGTCTAAATCCTAAGCTCCTGAGGCAAATTGTGGATTCAGAATACATGAACCTGTTTGAGATTCTAGCTCAGGAGACCAAGGTTTCTCCCACTGTTGTAGCGGTTGCATTGACTGAAACGATGAAAGCGTTAAGACGGGATGAAATCGAGGTGGAGAGGGTCAGCCATAGACAATTGAGAGAGCTGTTTCATCTTGTAGACGCTGGAGAGACCGCTAAGGAGGCGATACCGGATGTCATAACGTGGCTGTCGAAACATGAGGATGCTACCGCAAAGGAAGCTGTTGCCAGTCTAGGATTAGCAATGATTTCGCAAGAGGAGCTGGAAAAATTGGTGGATGATTTGATAAGAGAGAATCGAGGGTTGATAGAAGAGAGAAAAACAGGGGCTTTTGGACGCCTCATGGGCCTGGTCATGAAGAGAACTCGAGGACGAGTTGAAGCTGAGTCAGTTAGCAAGATGCTAAAAAGGAAGTTGAAAAAGGCTTTCTCAAGGACTCTGACATAAATGGGGATCAGAAACTCATATAGCAAGGTAGACCCTTAACCATATAGCCTTGTGTGCACAAGTGGCATAACTCAACCCTTGTTGCAAATTCCAAAAGGGAATTCAAAGTATTCAAGGTAAGGAGAAAATAGGGCATGCCATTTTCACTTCGTGTCAAGCTCGGTGGACATGAGATAGAAATTAGTGGAACTCGTGAGGAAGTAGTAAAAACCATCCAGGAACTTCCGGATCTTGTGGCAAACCTTTCCAAGGCTTTTGAATCAATCAACATCAGCGAACCTCCGCCTGAATATGCTTCTACAGTCTATCCCTCCATTTCGTCGTCCGGGAACTGCAGTGAGGCGGTGTTGAAGGTGCTCGAAACGGATTGGGGACGACGCCAACCTAGAACGTTGTCCGAGCTCGCGGAAGCCATGAAAGCCAATGCTCTGCACTATCCATCTACTACTCTTTCTGGAGTGCTCGTCTGGTTGGTCAAGAAGAACAGAATAAAACGGTGGAAGAAGGGTAGGAACTACGTGTATGCTTTGACTGGGAAGGAGACTTAAGCATGGGCAAGATTAGGGTTCAGATTAAAGCCCCTTTTGGCGAGATAGTTTTGGAGGGAGAAAACGCCCAAGAAATCCTCGAGACATTGAGAAACATGCCCACCCAGCTCATGAACGAACTGGACAGCTTAGTCTCCACAAAATTTGCTCCCCCCATGAAGACACAACTGGAAGGAATCGTCGAACTCACCACGGAGGGACCAGTAATAACAACTCGCGAGAAACTAACGCACTACGAAGCCATCGGACTAGTCCTATATGCTTCCGAAGAAAAAATCAGCACTGCAACCCAAATTAGTCGATTGCTCAGTTCAAGCGGAATTAAGTCTATGGTGCCGGCGCGTCTCAACGAGATGACGAAACGGGGACTGGTCTTCAAACCTGATCCTACCAGACCAGAGTTCAAGCTAACCGTGCAAGGTGAGAGATGGATCGAAGACGACTTGCTGGCCGGGCTTCGAGGGCAGTGAGTTGAGTGAATAGAAGATAAGGGTTCATGTCAATACAGAAATCTTGAACAGACGTTTGTCAGTAAGGTAGCAGATGTCTGGGCTAGCGTAAACCGCTTCTTCACTCAGACAACTCCTTCCTTTGCGCACCCCGAGAATTCGAGAAAAAATTCAAACCTAACTGGTCATTGGAGGCCTCTTTTGGGCATAGCGATAACGGCGAGGTTTCCCCTGTCTAGTTAGCAGACCATCCTTAACTAAGTCGATGAGCGCATGCGCAACCGCTGTGCGGTCATAATGATAACCCCTCTGCGCCATCTCACCATGCACTTCACCAAGTCCTCTGGGGTACGCAAACCAGCCCTCTGACCAAAGTTTCTGGATGAGCCCCTTGCAAGTTTCACTCCTCGTAGGAGGCAACGTCCTCTGTGGCAGGAGTATTGGTTCCCTTGCATACTCCTTGAGCGTTGACAAAATCTTTTTGACAGCTCCTTCGAGCTGGTCTTCCCTACACTCGATTTCGAACTCCATGTCCCCAACTTTCATCTTTAGGCGAATTTGAGTTCTTGATTCTTCAGGCATCTGCGTCCCTTATTGTTTCTTGTATTGTACATGTTGTTCATGCGCAACATTTAAATGTTCACGCCCTCCATAAATTGTAAATTGGTGAATATTGGTGATTGAACAATTCCATTATGCAACAACACCAAAATATAATTTTCCACAATCTCTTGAAGATCTACAACTTCCACAACGGTTCATTGAACTCAGCCTCGGATCCATAAAGAAGATCAACGGACAAATTTTTCGACCCGACACAATAACATCTTACGAACTGACCAAAGAAAGTTCCAAGGATGCTGCGGTTACTTTTCCACTTACAGATTCTCTTACAATGCAACCTATACCTTTGAAACCACTCTCAGAAGACATCACAGTTGTCGCCTTAGACGTCTCCAGCATAAGGATTGGAGAAACCAAAACCGGGGTGCTGTGTGCAGTGAGGGGGGCAATAGTCTCGAGGGAAAAAAGTCGATATCGCTGTCTACGGCTAGGACCGTTTCCGTTCCATATCACCGAGGAAAACAGGAGAGAAATCTGCACAATGCTTAGAAAACATTACTTCAAAGTTACAGGAGAAATCAACGCCTACAGCCTTGACAACATTCATAATCGAATCTGCAACATGCTCGAACGGTGGCTTCAGATGGGCGTCAGCTGTTCCTCATATCGAAGCATCATCCTTTGGGACGGCTCGCTAACAGCCGGAAGCATGGATAGCCCAGTCAACGTAGTCTCGAAGCTTCTAGAAGTAGCTAGAAACCGCCTAAACGCGGTTTTGGCTTTCTCTAAGATCACTCGTCTAAGACTTTCTGGATGCCGACTGACCGACCTAGTGTGGAAGTGTCCACCGCCTTCTTTGCTCCAGATCAATGGCTTCACCGCCCATAATTCCGGCAAGCTGTGCTTTCTGGGGAAAATCTATGTAGCGCGACTCACTGAGGGGAGCTGTTCATTCAGACTGGATGTCGACCGAGAGATTCCATGCGAACAAGGAGTAGATGCCGTACAAAAACTCCTTGGAAACGATCTGTTAATCCAGAGCTACCCTGAAAGCCTCCGACTAGCTCACATATTCTCAACATTCACCGCCAACGAGGTGATAGGAATTCAGCGTCTAATAGCTCAGAAATGCGGATTGAAAATTGTTAGTCGGCCAAACATGCGTCGACTCCTTTTTGGACCATTCGGAAAGGGCTCAGAGGGTTGACAGTGAGACTTTACAGAAAAGAAGGAAATACTGTTCAAATTCTTGCTCTTCCAAACGAGAGCGTTGAGAAGGGAGAATATCTCCTCATAGAGGATCCCGCAACTCGTAGAAGCTTGATCAGTCAAGTCATCGACATTCAGTTTGCAAATGTCCCAGGCATTTTGGAAGAGCTTCTGCGTAACTCTACTACAAATGATCTTATCCACGAAGAAAGCTTTGACCCGCTAGGAGTAGCCTCTCATGTGACCTACATTCAGGACTCGCGACTGCTCATCTGCAAGATTCGTGGGACGATTGAGGATAAAAAGTTGAGCATAGGCTCCTCGTGGCTTCCCTCGCGCTCCCAATCCGCGATCAAAAAGCTTCCAACAACATCTCTTCTAGCCCTTGCTAGAGTAGGCAATAGCCTTCCGATTCAACTCGGCGAAACAAAGGAACTGTCCCCGCTCAGCATCGAAGCTCGGGCTTTAGATGGAAAACTAAGCATCGTAACGGGAAAGAAGGAAACAGGGAAGTCTCATCTCTCCAAGTTGCTGGTTTTGGGCCTCATTGATTTCGGAGCCATGGTAGTAGTTCTAGACCTGAACGGGGAGTACACTCGTCTAGGTTTCTCGTCAAATGGGGAAAAGAACGAACATTTCAGTAAGGTTCATGTGCTCACTCCGGGAGACAACCTCAAGATAACGCTCACCCAGCTGAAGCTACGGGTCATGCTGAACATCCTTATCCATGCTCTTCACCTTCCAGGCACATCCGCCCGAGAGTTCCGGCGCATATGGTGTTTCCTCCAAGAACAAGGCACCCTCAACTTGCAGGAGCTCGGTGAGGCTATCAGAAACTGGAGGTGTAATCAACATGTGCGAGACGCTCTCTTCTCACGCTACTACAGCCTTCTAAACTCTGGCTTTTTCACGGATAACCCCGTGGAGGCGACTGATCTTGAAGAAAACTTTTGCAGGATCAGAAACGGCGGAGCATTGATCATAAATCTTCACGACACTTCTTTAGTAGATCGACAGATTGCCGTGGAATATGTGCTTGGAAAGCTTGTTGAGCTTTTGACTCAGTGGAAAATAAAGGCTGTTTTTCTCTTTGCTGAGGAAGCGCATCTTTACCTCCGCGAAACCTACTGGGACGACATTGTCACTAGAATGAGACACTTTGGCGTTTTCACTACTTTTGTGACTAATCAACCCAATACCATACGAGAGAATATCTACCGTCAAGCTGACAATATTTTCCTCTTCAACTTCACCAACGAACATGATCTGGAAACTGTGTCACGGGCGGCAAAAGTGGATGCCGAAACAGTGAAATCTGTCGCGCGAGATTTGCCTCCCCGCCACTGTCTCGTTCTCGGAAGAGCCGTGAGTGATTTTCCGGTTGTCGTTAGGGTGAGAGCTCTTGATATTCAAACGATGGGGCAAACGAGGCTCTTTTTCACCAACACGAGCTAGCTTTCTTAAGCTCTTCTTTATGCTTTATGAAGAAATCGCGAAAAGACCTAGTCAAGTCATATTCTTCCACTTCGTCTATTGGAACCCACCTGGCGTCCAGCACGTCGCTTGCAGGCTTTAGAGTTCCCCCTTTGAGCCGAACCAAAAATTGCAGCAAAACATAGTGGTACTGGAGACGACGCTCTTCACCAACTATAATATTGTCAATAGCATCCAAAGGTCTTTGCAACGCTATCTCCACAGTTAGTCCGCACTCTTCCCTAACTTCCCGAACTAGTGCTTCTCGGATCATTTCCCCCAGTTCAACGGCTCCGCCCGGGATGCTCCATTTACCTTTTGCTGGATCTACTCCTCTTTTTATGATGAGAAGTTTCCCGTTTTGCATGACTACTCCAGCAACGCCCACAATGGGCTGCGTAGGATATTTTCGCTTCAAATTTGGGCCTCCGATGATAATCTCGCTACTAATCAAGATATGCTTAACCAAAGCGCTTTTCACATTTGTCTTGTGTTCACAATATTACATCATGCGTACGTGGGTCACGTGCCTTTTTTCGAAGCGTTTGGAGGAAAAATTTTTCAGACAAACATCCTCACTTTTGTATGCAAGTCTCTAAAGCGTTTCTTGAATGAGGTGTGGGTGAAATCAAAAGCAAAATCAGCAAAATAGGATATGTTAACAGGATCAGGGACAATCTCATCAGCTTAAAAAGAAAAAAGCTGTTGCCACTGTACGAAGACCTAAAATCTGCCAACTGCGTGGTTTGCGGCGGATCCGGTAGGTCCATGTGCTCCTTGAACACCGCGATGAGCCAAATCGCAATGAGCCAGATAGGCTGGAGAAACAAAGTTGTCTTGACTCCAGACGATCCAGGGTTTCCTGGAAAAAACATGTACGATGCGGCAGCCGAACTTGAAAGACGATACAAAAGGATCTTGCTCTTGATAAACTCTGGAAGCGGTCTTTCTGAAGATCCAGAAGCAATGACAGAAGACTTGGCAAGATACATACAAGACAGAAAAACTTCAAGGTTTTCAATGGGACTAATAACCTCCAACGTGAACTCTCGGCTAGCCCAGATAGTCGGCGAACATGGACATGTAATTGAGCTAAGGGGAAGAGGAAGATCGAAACCCTCCTTTGAATACAGTGAGATAGGCATCATGGGCGACATGTTCGAGCTAGGATCTCTATTCCTTTTATGCATGATGACCGAAGCGATCTCTCGAAACTTGCAGGTGGACGGAGTGTTTCAACTCTGTGAAGAAGAATTCGCCAAGTTAGGACCCATGATCGACTCGAATGTAGAAGCGGAAACTTACACAGACATAGTTGATATGCTGGAGAGACGGACCAACGTGTTTCTAGGCGGGAAGGGCACAGCAAATGAAGTCGTCAAGATGACAGCCATACGACTTTTTCACATCAAAGGTTTCTTGGGAGACAACGTTTACACTGCAAGAGGTGTGAACACTCCTCATCCAAGAGCTGGAGATCTGGAGATCTTGATATCATTTTCTGGAGAAACCAAGCCTGTCATCAACTGGTGTGAGACCTTCAAAAAACTGAACGGAATTGTCGTGGCAATCACGGGAACGGAGAAGTCAACACTAGCAAAAAAGTCAGACTTCGGAATAACCATAAAAGAAACAGTCAAGCTAGGCCGACCTAGAAGATTCTACATGAGAGCAGCATACATTTTGAGCCCTTTGCCAGTCAAGCTAGCTGAAAGATTGAGTGAAAGAGGACTAAAGTTGCCGGAATACATAATCAAGTGGTACCACTCTGTTACGCAATAGAGAAACGAATTGTCAAGTAGTTTCGTTTGCCCTCATCTTTTTCAAGGCAAATACGTAGATTAAGGGACTTTTAGCCTAATCGTCCCTCGACTCTTTCATGTATTATTATGCCTTTTTCAGCCAATTCTGTGAAGAACGCCTCTATCACTTCTGGCTCTAAACACTCGGGAGGAATAACTCCAATGGCTTTTATCTTTCTTTTGCCAAGCATTTTGGCTAGAATCATTGCTGGAGTGCCTGTCATATAGGACAAGGCAGTTGCGCCAGGCATCCTTCTCTGCACTTCATGGATGTCGCAAGACCAGTGGAAGATGAAACGCACTTCCTTACCTTCTCTCTCCAGTGACTTCCTAGACGAAGTATTCTTTTTCATCAACCAAAATGCCTGCTTTGATTTTCTTCTCGATTTCTTCCATTGATGGAGTAGGAGGAGTCAAAGAAATGAGGACTTTGACGGGAGCCACTTCTACGCCATCAACTTTTATAGGCTTATCACCGAGCAAGCCAAGCTGAATCATGGTTTTAGCCACGACATTGTGAAGGCCACCCGCCTTAAAATCTACATGCTTCACGCCCTTGATGAAGCGGGAAAGAGTCAAAACGTCTTCGTGGTGGTGATGAACTACAGTTTGTAGACCAACCGGGTCAGCAAACTCGTAAGCTTCTTCGCCACTGAAGGGGGAAACCTCCGTAAGTTCTCCGTTCTCATACACTATTGGTCTTAGCTCCATGTCGAGCCACATGGTTTCTGGAGACCAAAGTGAAAGGTACTCCTTGTTTTTGGCAATGCCGAACCATCTCATCCGTATTTCATCTATCTGGTCAAGCCTATCGGCAGCATACTTCGCAACTGCGTTCGTTATTCCCGGTGAAGTTCCAGTGTTTATGAGAGCAGTTAGTCCAGCGTCTTTGAATTTATCATTAAGCTGCAGTTCGTTTGAAAGGGCTTCCTCGAAGGGAGGAGGGCTTCCTAAGGCTAGGTCTTGGTAACACGCTCCACTCCTTAGAGCCGCGTTCATTATCTTTAGGTTGAATATCGGTACAGTTGCATTTACTACCACATCTACTCCTTCAGAAGCCCTCAGCAAGTCGTCAAGCTCGTTTGCATCAACACGATAAGTGCATACTTTTTCGCTCTTCAACCTCTCTGCCAGCTGCTGAACCTTTCCTAGATCTATATCAGAAAGCCTTACCTGCGATACGTCCGGACGTTTGACCATTGCGGTGGCAATCACTGATCCTTGGACGCCTGTTCCGACTATCAACACTTTCATATTCATCACCGTAGAGTCTGGTTCATGTTTCACTTTTTGATTTAAATTCCTAACCCAAAACGTACACTCTGTCCATTCTGAGTGTTGAGTACGACGATAAAATCTCAGATGCTGGAAGATCAACTCAGATAAATCAATGAGCCAAATCGTGTAGCTTTGAGCAGACACTCAATCTTAAAAAGTAATCTATCCACTAAAGCTTGAAAAGCCGAGATGAGAAGAGAGGAACGAGAAGTCAATGAAACCTTTTAGTTTCGTCCACGTAGCTGATTTGCACTTAGGATATTCACAGTACAATTCGGATGTTCGACGCGAAGATTTCAATGCAACATTCAGAGAGGTTGTGGAAAAAACCGTTGAGCTGAAGCCAGATTTTATGCTCATCGCCGGAGACCTTTTTCAGCACGCCCGCCCATCCAACATTACCCTCGAAAACGCTATAGCCAGCTTCAGAAAGCTTAGAGACGATAAGATACCTGTGCTGACCGTGGATGGCTCCCATGATTCAGCCCCTAACATGATCACAGGCACCATTCTTAATCCGTTGGACAGCGCCGGATTGGTTCACTATCTGCCTCGTCATAAAGGAGCTTGTTGGCGAAACGAAAGTTGTTATGTTTACGGGGTTCCCAACTTTCGAACTAGACAAAGAACTGAAGAGCAGCTGCCCATATTTCTAGAAGAAAACCAACCTTCACCCGACTCATCGCTGTTCAACATTTTTCTCTTTCATATGGCCGTGGATATTCCTAGAGTAAGTCATCCCCAAATGGAAGCAGAGGCTCGGCCTGAACTTCTTCCTGAAAACTTCAATTACTACGCGGGTGGTCACGTTCACGTCCCCAGCAAGAGTCCATTCAAGAACGGACTCCTCGTCTACAGCGGATGCACCGAAACGGTCAGCTATGAGGACGCTCGAGTTGAGAAAGGCTTCTGTTATGTGAAAGTCAGCGAAAAAGGCGCTCCCAAGGTTCACCGCATCAAACTTGTAACTCCCCGCCATTTCATCATTTTAGATGAAGATTATACAGGCTTGACGCCCTCAAAGATAACAGAAAAGGCCACGCGGTTCGTGAGGAAGGCTGATGAAGAGGGGGCAGTGATCATTCCTGTAATACGAGGGGTCTTACCAGCGGAGGCTGGGCGTTGGGAGGTTGACCTCACCAGAATCAGAAGCGCTGCAGAGAAGGCGCTTTTGATACGTCCACTTCTCCAATTGAGACAAACCGAGGTTCCTGAAGAGGTTGTCCGCTCCATATTTGAGAGCGAACTAAAAGATCTCAAGACGAAGGCCTTCGAGTATTTTCTTGAGATTTTCTCGGAGCGCTACGCTCGGGAGAAAGGTGAAAAGATAGCCAGACTTGCTGTCGGCCTCATCGAGCCTTTGGTAAAGAAGGAAGAGGCCCGAGTAAGGGAAGAGTTGGAGGAGTTTTCAGGTGAGAATTGAGGCGTTGCAACTAGAAAACATTCGGTCTCACATCAAAACAACGGTCTCCTTTTCACGAGGCTTCAACTGCCTGGTGGGCGGCTTAGGCTGCGGGAAATCGAGCATCCTCTACGCTATTGACTTTGCTCTCTTCGGAGATCCGCTTCGCAGAAGCTATGATTACCTCCTTCGAAATGGCGCAGACATTGGCAAAGTTACTTTGAAGTTTGTTCAAAGCGGAAAGCCCTACACCCTCCACAGGATGCTTCGAAGAAGAGGAGGCATCGGCCAAGACAAGGAGCAACTCCAATTCTTTGAAAACGACAGACTACTAGCCAGTGTGAAGGTAGAGGCAGTTGCAGAGCAGTTGGAGGCGGTAACTGGCTTCGACAAGGAACTGTTCCGTGAAGTCGTTTGGATGAGGCAAGAACGGTTGAAGGAACTACTTAATGCGACCCCGCGAGATAGGCAGACAAGACTGGATCAACTTTTTGGACTTTCCAACTATGAGGCAGCATGGAGCAGTTTGGCTGGATTTCAAAGGGAATATGAAGGGGAAAAAAAATCCTACGAACGAGACTTCGATGTGATAGGGAGGAATAGACTCCAAGCCGAATACAACAAGGCAGTTGAGGAGTTCTCACGAGCTGAGATCGAACTTGAAGATCTAAGGGAAAAGTTCACCCAATCCGAAGCCGCTTTGCATGAAGCAAAATTCCGCCTTCAGAGCCTACAAGACCTGAGGAAACAAACTGAAGAATTGGGGAAAAGGGAAGCTCAACTGCAGACAAACATCACCAACATTGAAGACTCTTCTGCGAGGCTGGCAGACGAAATCCAACGAAAAAAACTTGCGATCAAGAACTTCGAAGAACGACTCAGATCCAGTGAAGCGAAGGAGAAATCTCAACGAGACAGTCTTAGGGGACAAGGACTGAAAAGTGATCAAACCATTGTACAATTAAGGCAGCATCTTTCAGCGCTGGGGAAGCAGATGGCAAGCGTCGGAGGCAAACAAGAGGCTGTAGGAAAAGAGATGCAAACATCCCAAAAGCGCATCTCAAGTCTCACAACCGAAAACAGATGCCCCCTGTGCCTTCAAGATCTCACTGGAGAATACAAAAAGGGCCTCCTTGAGCGTCTCTACGAGGAAAACGCTGCACGTGAGACGACGCTTGGTGAGCTTCAGAAAAGATTCGATGAGTTGGAAAAGCTGCGAGGCACTATTGACTCCGTCGTTCTGAATTTGCAGTCTCTCGTTCCCCAAATGGAGGAGCTAAGGAGGAGAGTTTCTGACGAACACGAATCCCTGCAAAACCTCTCAGCAGAACTTAGGGAAAAGCAGCAACGGGAGAAGACATTTCGAGGCCAGCTTAGCGTTATGCGTTCAGAAATGAGTAAATTCGACATCACTGAACTTGAGACTGCACGAACTCTTCGAGACGAGGTCTTCACACAGTATTCCAACGTAAAATCCAGACTAGAAACTGTAGAAAGTCGAAAGAAAGATCTGATGTTGAGAGTAGACGAACTCAAAGAACGCTTGGATAGTGCGCAACAAAAGGTTGAGAGGATGGAGAAGATTGAAAGACTCCTCGGAATCATAGATGGAATACGAGGGGCCTACAGAAGCATTCAACCCAAACTGCGAAGCGAGTTCATCACCTACCTGCAAAGAGTGGTTCAACAAGTTCTAGATGGACTCGTTGGAGAGGCGGGACGCACGCTGATGATAAAGATCGACGAAACATATAGCCCTCTCATCATAAGCGAAGAAGGGTTTGAACAGGATGTTTCAAATCTTTCAGGCGGAGAAAGAACGCTTTTGGCGTTTGCGTATCGCATAGGTCTCGGCCAGCTTATCATGCAGTCGAGAACAGGACACGGGCTCCATATGCTTCTCCTCGACGAGCCAACTGAGAGCTTGGGAAGAGAGGACGGCTCGGTGGATCGCCTAGCCGAAGCCATTTCTCGCCTGAAAGCCATTGAACAAATCATTGCAGTGACCCACAGCGAAGCCTTTGCGGAGAAAGCGGAGCACGTAATACGGGTCGACAAAGAAAATGGTGTGAGCAGGATTTTTGTTGAGAAATAACTGAATGGGCGCGTATGGACCACTTTGGAAAATACATGTGCGCTATTCTTCTGCCATAGAGAAAAAGAGTAAGGCGCGCGTGGACGGATACTCAGGCGAATATTAAGCCAAAAGTTTAAGGTATACCCTACCTAGAGTTCGATAATGCTTGGGATAAAGG
>Ga0209636_10000480_pt1 | contig 38953 bp, 38 predicted proteins | sample DeeMarSWOR152_54_FD_187464 | JGI IMG/M metagenome (GOLD analysis project Ga0209636, IMG submission 187464) | Marine sediment microbial communities from White Oak River estuary, North Carolina - WOR-1-52-54 (SPAdes) (version 2) | ecosystem: Environmental > Aquatic > Marine > Intertidal zone >... | reverse complement strand
TTGCCTCTTCTTTTTGGACTTTTGGTTCAGTTGTTTCTGTCTTCTCTTCTTCTTTTTCTTCTGTACTTGCCTCTTCTTTTTGGACTTTTGGTTCAGTTGCTTCTGCCGATGTTTCAGGAGGGGGCTCTTTTAAAGGAGGGGGTTCATATCCCTCTGTTTCCTCCTTTGGTGCATATTTAAAATATGCATCCACGGCTTTCGCAGAAATTTCTGGAGTCTCAGGAGGAACCTCTTTTTCTAGTTCTTCAGGCGTTATGGGTTTACCTATGATTTCTTCTATTAGGGCTTCTACCTCTTCCGGGGGTTCTGAACCGGAAAGCCATGAAAATATGTTAACTGCAAGACGAGCATTATCAACAAACCTTAAAGCATGAGACCTATCTGCAAAAGAAAGATATGACCCAAATACACATACCTTGCCATTTTTTTCCTCATTAATCGCTAAACAAACCGCGTTATTAGGCTCAGCATCATCATCCGAACTAATAATCCCTCTCGCTTCTTTTCCAACATTCAATGAACAACCAACTATGAAACACACTTTCTCTATTCCCTCAGTAATCGCATGCTCTTCAAACTGATTAAGAATAGCATAAGAAGACAACTCATACATATTATGCGTTTCATCGAGCACCTGATTGTTTTTCAACCCCAAATTAAAATGACTAAGAATAGTGTTCATGTTAGTACAAAGCCCTTTTTCTCCCCCAGCATTACTCAACACTAGCAGCGACCCCCCCTCTTCAACAAAACGGAGAATTCCCTTAATTTCGTAAGCATAAAGCTTACTTTGATCAGGACATGCAAAAACCAAAACATCCTGATCTTGTATTTTTTTAAAACTGATCGGTGCATCATTATGCAAGTCAACTTCATGGCCCAAACTTTCTAAAAGAGTCCGAAGATTAGTCAAACTCGAAAATATTCTCCCCCGCTCATTTTGTGTTTCATCAAATAAAATTCGCGCCAACCGAAAACACCTCATTATTACCATCAGAAAGGCTCAAAAGCCTAACAAGTATTTGGCGACTTTACTAAAACTTACCCCATATTCTAAAATATTTAAAAGAGGTTTACTTATTTATTTTAGACGGTTCAAATCAAAACCCCCAACTAAAACCTAGCTTAAATCATCATTGTAAAGGAGAATTAAGTCATGGTGAAACTAAAAATTAGAAAAAAAGAAAATAACAAGAAAAAAGATCAATCCATAAAAGAAAAGATAATGGGTCCTTCAAGGAAAAAAGGCTTAAAATGGGAAACTCCTCCCCAAGAAAAAAAGACAGAGGAAAACGAAGAAAATAAATCCAAAAAGCCGCGAAGGAAAAAGAAAATTGGGCCAGAGCTAATAATTCAAAAAAGAGAGTGAAACACCATTTGAACGAAGAAAATAACGATGAAGAAAAACAACAAAAACAAGAAACTAGCATTACTACATGCGTTTTTATTCCTCGTAATTTAGGAGAACCTGTGCGAAAATTTCTTCTAAAAAAAGGGCTTTTAAACCTCAACCTCAAAGTAAAACAAGAAGAAAATAAACTACATTTTCCAGTAATTAGAAGGCTGGAAAAACACGAATTAACAGAATTAAAAAGCATCACAGGGAAAAAAATCGAAGAAGAAAATTGTTATTTTGAAACATTCCATTCTAAAAAACGCGGCAACTTATCCTCTGCCCTAAAAGAAAAAATACCAAGAAACTTATTAGAGTTTCTACCAAAAAGTTACGATCGAATAGGAGACCTAATAATCGTTGAAATACCCGAAACTTTAGCTCCTTATTCTCAAATAATCGGGGAAACCCTATTAAAAATCCACAAAGTTAAAGGAGTTTACAGAAAAGCAGGAAAAGTCGAAGGAGAAAAACGCATAAGAAAACTCGAACCCCTTGCAGGAAAAGATGACCCAAAAACCATACATGTAGAATACGGAGTACGGCTTTTCGTCGACATAAAAACCACATATTTCAGCCCAAGATTAGGATATGAACATCACCGCATAGCGAAACAAGTAAAAAGCGGAGAAACCGTTTTTGATATGTTTACCAGCGTCGGTCCCTTCGCAATCCACATCGCAAAAAATACAAACGCAACAATTTACGCAACCGACATAAACCCCCACGCTATTGATGCCTTAAAAAAAAGCCTAACTTTAAACAAGCTAAAAGGGACCATAATCACCTTACTCCTTGATGCGAAAGAAGCTGTAGAAACTCTCTTAAAAAACAAAGCAGACCGCATAATAATGAACTTACCAGCAAATGCTCACGAATACATCGAAGCCGCTTGCACAGCCTTAAAAGAAAAAGGAGGAAAAATACATTTCTATACCTTCATAAAGTACGAACCAACCGCGACGCCACCGATGACGACAACAACGAGAAAAGAAACAATTTTTGAAAAAGCAGAAACACTGCTAAGGAACACGGTCAAAACCCAAGGACGAACTGTTGAAAAAATTTTAAACAAACACTTAGTCAAAACCACAGCACCCTTCCAAGAACAAGTAGTTCTAGACGCACTAATAACCTAAAACCAAAAAACTCCCCTCACCCTAAAGTTACCAGAAACACTATTTTAATCACGGTTTCTGGTTTTTGAAGCAGTTTAACAAAAGACCTTGGCAAATCCCCCGCCGCCTTATCTGCATAAACCATGACAGTTTTTGGACAAGCAAACCCACTTTTCCTAACAACAATATCTTCAGGATGAGAATAACTTAAACTAGAATGCCCTCTGCCCTTCACGATAATCCTTTCATTTAATCCTTCTATCCTCAAATTCATACTTATAACCGCTTTTTCATTTGAAGCCAACTTTTTAAAATCAGTACTAAAATCTGCCAAACTTTTACTTGATCCTACCCCTATAAAACAATCTCCCCTCTTAGAAACCTTTTCATGACAAGTTATCGCCATAGTTTTTTCATGTTTAGCCTCTATATTCGGATGACCTCTAGCTAAAAGTTCTTCTCTCTCAATTCTCAAAAAATTTCCTCCTACTTTTAAGCAAAAAATACTTTTACCTTTTTACTTTTCCCTTATTTAACAATGGAAGATGAAGAATAATGGAAGATGAAGAATACTTGGCCAAAGCCAAAGAAAGGATCATATCAAGCCTTATAAAACACAAATTCTTAAAATCAAACCGCGCCATAAAAGCTTTCGAAAAAGTCCCAAGAGAAGAATTCGTACTACCCCAATACAGAAGTAACGCATACTCCGACACACCGCTCCCAATTCTCGAAAGCCAAACTATATCAGCATGCCATATGTGTATTATAATGGTTGAAGAAGATTGTCTTGACCCTCAGCCAGGGGATAGGACGTTGGAGATAGGGGCTGGAAGCGGTTATCATGCTGCTTTACTGGCTGAAATGATCGCTCCAGAGGGATGCGAAAACCCTGGTCACGTATGGACAGTGGAAATCCATAAGAGTCTGGTTGAGTTTGCTAGAGCGAATTTGGAAAGAGCTGGCTATTCGGATAGGGTAACCGTAATCCATGGTGATGGTTCGAAGGGTTATCCTCCAGAAGCTCCTTATGACCGCATAATGGTTACAGCAGCGGCTCCTGACATACCTGAGCCTCTTAAAGAACAGTTAAAAGTTGGGGGACGGCTCGTTATCCCTGTGGGAGCTCCTCACCTTTGGCAAGAATTAACCCTTGTCATAAAAAAGAGGGACGGAAGCTTGAAAGCCAAAAAATTGGGAGGAGTCGCCTTTGTGCCCCTCAGAGGAAAACATGGCTTTAAATAAATCCCCATCCTTACTTCGAAAAAGAACTAAAAAATTAAGGCGCTTCAGGAAGCGTCTCTGTGCTCTCGGTGCCCTCCAAGCTGTTGATTTCTATAGCAATATCAAAAAGATCCTCAAGTTCCTCAGTCTCAACAAACGCTACGAGATCATACCGCCCAAAAACTAAAAACGCCGTAACTACGCCCTCAATTTTTCTAACACTTTCTAAAGTCTCCTTGACTTTCCCCGGTTTTAACCGGATCAAAATGCATCCATTTTTCATATCGTAGGTACCTCCATCAAAGTTTCGCTCGCCTTAACTTCTTTTATACTATGTATCTTAACAGCGGTCTCCCCCAAAGCTTTCAAATTTTCAGCCTCAAGAAGCACCGCGATATCAAATTGGCCCGAACAAGAAAACACTTTTTTTACATTTTCTATTTTTTTTATATTTTCAACAGCTTCCTCAAGCTTTCCTGCTTCGCATTTAATTAAGGTACAAGCTTGCAATGAAACCTTCTCCTAATGATCTTTTGGTAGCCAAACACAAATAAATTTGAAAATATTTATAATTTTTGTTAGTTTTAGAAAAAACAAAAAATCAAATTTTTTTTGAGAAAAGTTCTCCAGCTTGATAAGAGGTCCTAACAAAGGGACCAGATACCACATAGATAAACCCAAGACTTAATCCTATCTCTTTATATCGTTCAAAAAGTTTAGGGTGAACATATTCTTTAACTTCTATATGACGTGAACTTGGTTGAAGATACTGTCCGAGCGTTAAAACGTCAACAAAAACACTCCTCAAATCTCTCATTGTTTGAACAATTTCTTCCTCTCTCTCCCCTAGACCAAGCATCAAAGAAGACTTTGTTATTATCAAAGGATCCAAGTTTTTCAAAACTTCTAAAACTTTTAAAGATCTAGAGTAACTAGCTCTACTGTCTCTTACCAAAGATTGTAAACGGGCTACTGTTTCAACATTATGCGAGATGACATCTGGTTTTGCTTTAACAACTTCGCTCAAAGCTTCTAAGTTTCCATTAAAATCTGGGATCAAAACTTCAACCCTACACAACGGAGCAACTTCCTTAATTTTCCTAACGCATCGAGCAAAATGCGAAGCTCCTCCATCTGGAAGATCGTCCCGAGTAACCGAAGTTAAAACCACATACTGCAATCCTAAAGCTTTTACAGCTTCTGCTAACCTATCTGTCTCCTCAAAGTCAACTTTACCCCTCGGATCCCCGCTTTTGACAGCGCAAAATCCACAAGCCCTCGTGCAAATATCCCCCAAAATCATGAACGTAGCATGTCCTTGACTCCAACATTCAGACTGGTTAGGGCAATGCGCCTCCGTGCAAACCGTGCACAAACTAAAATCTTTTAAAAGCTGTTTAATTTTAAAAAACCTTTGAGTAGACGGAGGTCTTATTTTAAGCCAATCCGGCTTTTTCAACCTACCACCCATTAAAAACCACCGAAAAATCACTTTGTAATAATAACGTTTTTTAAAATCACTTCCCTTCCCGCCAATATCTCCGTAAACATGCTTTCACAACGTAAACAAGAAAATCTCGGCTCAATCAAAGTATGCGTCAATATATCTTCCTCAGTAGGAGGCTTTAAAGGTCCCTCATAACCGCATTTTTCACACCTAATTTTCCCGGGGATTTTCACAAATTCGACCTTCATGCCTTCCGCTATGGTTTTCTCGCTCAAAACTTCGAGCCAAAATTTAACTTGGTCTGTGTTGAGTAAAGCGAATTCCCCTACTTCTACGACTAGACCCTCTACTTTTTTCCCGTTATTTTCTTTCACAACTTCTATAACTGTGTCGAATATAGTTTGAGCAGTACTAAATTCATGCAATAAATATTCCACCATTATCTAATAACAAAGGTTTTATTTTAAATACTAGTTATTAAAGGTTGAAGTCAGATATTATTCGCGTTTGTGCAAATATTTTTAATGCATTTATGAAATATATAGCATCCCTTTTCTCTTTATATGGTTGGTTGGTTAAAATTTTGGAGGCTTTTCAGAAAAATGTCTAGCGAAGTTAACTTGCGTAAAGGGGAGTATTATGTTTTTTACCCTGAATATTTTGACAAAAATTTAAGCAGAGCGCAAGGAAGGCGAGTTCCTAAAAAATTTACTGTAGAAACACCCACCATAGAAATGTTAGCAATAGCGGCTAAAAGAATTGGTTTAGATCCAAAAGTAGATTCTGCTGCTTACCCCCGATTATGGTGGGAGATGCGTGGAAGACTCATTATAAAAAAACAAGACTTACCAAAAACACAGCTCCTTAAAAATTTAGCAAAAAGCTTACAAGTAGTCCATGAATACATGATGAAGAAAAAACAAGAGAAAGCCAAAGAAGAAAAAGTAAGAAAAAAGAAAAAAAGATGAAAAGAAAAAACCCAAAAAAATAAAGAATTAAAATAAGGGTGATGTTTAATTCCAAAAATTCACTAAAAATGAGGTTCATCACCCACTATTGAAACGATATTAAATTTCAGTAAAACAAAAAATCCTCAATCCCCTACTTTTTTTAAAAAAATGGAGAATATGGTGTTTTTTCTCATGAAAAACAATTTTTTCATCATCCTTCATAATATTGGTTCTGCAAGAACAGTAGATCTTTTCGCTAAAGCATGTTATGGCTTAGACTTCAGTAATGTCATCGTGACAAAAGCCTCCAGCTCCGCAGCCATGGCTGGTGTTCCCGAAGCCCAAAAACTCGCCTTCAAACAGGGAAAAAACCTGTTATTTTTAGCAGATTTAAGCGACGCTATAGAACTCCTAAAACCCGTTTTTTTATACATGTTTGCGCCAAAAACCCACGCTGAACGCGTGTTTTCGCCGGAAGAAGCAGTCGAAAAAGCAAAAAATGGCATAGTTTTCCTAATTTTCGGAGGCTCTCTCTCAGGATTAACGAGAAAAGAGCTTTCACAAGGTCTATCAGTACACTTAGACTTGCCAGGCGACATCGGCACTTTAGGAGTAGCTACCATAGCACTATTCCAGCTACACAACCAACTCAAAACCCAAGAGACAACCCCCTCCTAAAAACCAGACAAATTTTTACAATGAAACCCCCTAAAAAAGCAAAGATGAAAAAGCTAAAACTCGCCCTTTAACTGTTTTTGATACAAGATTTAACACATTCTGCTATAACCCTTGCCAAAGGTGGTGGAACAGCTTCTCCAACTTGATCAAATTGAAGACCTCTTCCGCCAAAAAACACAAAATCGTCAGGGAATCCCATAAGCCGCCCATGTTCCCTGACGGTCAAAGGACGGTTCCAAAAAGGATGAATGAATCTACTTTTACCCAAAACAGTAAGGGCAGGCTTAAACGGATGGAGCCTTATCCAATTTCTCAAACCTTTACCAGAAGCTCCCTGAAAGAACGTTAAACCTTCTCCCCACCTTATGTTATATTTCTTCTTCTTTTTATATGCCTTCAAAGGCTCCCAAAAATCATGATTGGGGACGGCGTGTAAAGACTCAGGATCAGGAAGATCATCAATCGCTTCAACAACCGTCACCAGCTTCCTTGTTAAAGTCTTTATATTAAGCCTGATATTGGAAATAAAAAGCCTCATTCTTCGAGATGGAGTGCCAAAATTCTCAGCATAAAGAACATTAAAGTAAACATCGGAAAACCCTACCCTGGAAAATTCCTTTTTCAACGCCTCTTTCAACTTAGGAGAAGCCAAAGGCACCACATTCTCTAAAACAAAAACTTTCGGCTCTAAATCTCCTATCAATCTAACAGCCTCAAGAACCAAGCCTCCCACTTCATCCACATATAAACGATCAAGTGGTCGCTTCATACGCTTCTTATTAGCCGCACTAAAAGGCTCACAAGGAGGACTAGCGATTACAACATCAGGAAATCCCACTCTATCCAAAATCTCAAAAGAATGCAGCTCTCTAACATCCCGAACCAATACAGGAGTCCCAGGAAAATTAAAAGAATAAGTATCCAATACCGGAGGAAAGTTATCAACTGCTAATAAACCTTCAAAATCCGCCTGCTTAAAACCAAGCGAAAAACCACCAGCACCGCAAAAAAGATCACAAACACTAAGCATACAAAAAAACAGATAGAAAAAACCCTTAAAGGTTTCCAAAGCTAGCTCTTCTTCACCACTATTAAACAGTAATTTTCTCAGATATTTAAAGTGTTTAAGAAATTTCCCCGCCTTGTTTTTAAAATAAAAGACTTTAAAAGCCTAATTATTCCCCCATCAAGTACAACCAGTATATTCAAAAATTCTTTTCGAGGTGATAAAATGGTCTTTGAAATAGATGAACAAACAAAAAAACATACCGAAGATCTCCTCAAAAAGATGAAAAACCAGTAAAACTCAAGGTATTTGTGACAAAAGACCATTGCTTAATGTGCAACGGGACAATACAAGTCGTCGATTTATTAGTTCAAATGTCTCCAAAAATCATCGTAGAGAAATGTGCCTGTGGAAAAGAAACAGAAGAAGCTAAAAAATACGGTATAGATAAACACCCAGCTATCCTCATACACGGAGAAGACCGAGAATACAACGTCAGATATTTTGGATTACCCGGAGGTTATGAGTTCGGCGCTTTAGTAGAAGACATAGTTGACACTTCAACAGGCGATTTAGGATTGACTACAGACACTATAAAGAAGCTTGAAGAAATTGAAAAGCCAGTTCACATACAAGTCTTCACATTAACCACATGCCCGTTTTGCCCTAAAGCGGTTCGTACGGCGCATAAGTTTGCTATGGTGAACGAAAACATAACGGCTGATATGATCAAGGCAAGAGAGTTTATGGATCTTGCTATAAAGTATCAAGTGACAGGTGTTCCTAGAACGATTATAAATGAAAAAGTCGATCTTGTAGGAGCAGCACCTGAAGAGGTATTTCTTGCTAAAGTCTTAGAAGCTGTAGAATAATGGAGGAAGCAGTAGGGAAAGGGAGCAGAGATCCTTGGTAAAAATTGTTCTAGGACCTTTCTTCTTAGTGGGCGAGCCCGGATTCGAACCGGGGACCTTCACTGCGTGAGAGTGACGTCATAGCCAGCTAGACCACTCGCCCTCTTATAAATTTTTAAAATTAGAAGCGGATTTTAACTTCTTTTTGTCTTTTTCATTCGTAAGCGATGACTTCTGCATCTTCTGCATCTTGTGGCAGTAACGGGGTTTCTTGCGTAACATTTTCTACAAATTTTTACCGTGTATTAGGACTTTTCTAGCGATTTCACGTTTTTCTGGGTCTACGACTGGCACATTGATCCTCCTCTTTTTTTATCTCTATATTTTTTAATTTATTTTTTGTTCTATTCTTTCCTCCTTATTTATCTTTAAATTAAAAAATGTTTGTATTTTTTTTATTCTTCTCCGCTTTTTGACCCCCATTTATCGATTCTGTTGAGTATGACGTGCGCGCTTGTTTCGAGCACTCCTTCTATTTCTGAAATACTCCTTAAAAATTCTTCCAAATTTGCCCTGTTTACATGAGCTATTAAATCTATATCCCCTGTCACTCGGTAGAGGTGAAGGGCGTCTAGTTTTTGTATTCTGTCATAAGCTGTTTTTCTGTTTGGAGGGTTAATTTTTATGAATATAAAGGCTTCCGCTCCAGTATGTCCTAATGCTTTTAAAGCTTGTTCTGTTAAGTCCAAAAATCCTCGCCCAGTTCTCAGGTATCCCGCCTCTTTTAAGGCTCGCAGGTGTACGCTTAAGGCTTGTCTGCTTATGTTAAGTTCCCTGGCCAATTGATCTTGTGTTTTTGATACCGTACAGACGCGGATGATTTTTCCATTGTCGAAGAGACCCTTTAAAATATGCAGTTGCCTCTCTGTTATGTTATACAAACTGTTTTTACCCCCAAAATTAATCCATCATTATTATGAGTCTGGGTCGTTTTTTTGTTATAATTTTTTGTAGTAAAAAACTTTACTGATGTCAAGTACTTTTTAACAAGTTGATTACTTTAATAAATGTATATTGCGGGTCAACTAACACTTTTATAAAAATATGGCAATAGGTCGCAGACATCTTCATGGGAAAATATTTAAGAATTATTCGGGTTTATCGTCTATTTAAACGGTAAAAAAAGAAGTTAGGAGGTCAAATAAATGTCTTTCGGCAAACGAGTAGAAGCGGATGTAGTATACGTTGGGGGAAAACCAACTATGAGTTATGTTCTTGCCTCTTTAACAGTATTCCACGGCGGATGCGATCAAGTGATTTTAAAGGCTAGAGGGCGCGCTATTTCAAAAGCAGTGGACACGGCGGAAATTATCCGAAATAGGTTTTTAAAAGATGTTGAAGTGAAAAGCATAAAAATAAGCACAGAAACTCTAAAAACCGCTGAAGGGAACGAGATTAACACAAGTGCTATTGAAATAGTGGTGGCGCGAAAGTCTTAAAGATTTAAAACCCCCTTTAAAACCCTAACTAATTTAACCTCAGTAATACAAAGATTCCTAAAAACAAGGGACGGCAATCTAACAAAATATTAATGTAACCACATAACTACTAGTCATATTCACAGTGAAAGCCCAAAAATCAAAAGGTTTCATTTTTTATCATTATTTACTTACTATTTACTTGCTATCTTAAACACTAGCAGCTCATCATTACTTGGACTTAATAGGATCAACTTTTTGGTAAAAACTAAATATTGTTACCTATATAACTGGGCGAAAATCTTTACGTTTAAAAGTAGTTAATGAGTAAGGTATTTTTATTGGAGTGATAAGGACTCATGAAGTTACCTATTTGCGTCTTTGATGCAAAAAGCGGATTGCTGTGTCAAGAATGTCAGGCAAAACTTGAAAGAGGGGAAATTACCCCCATAGAAGTAGAAATTTCAAAAGCAGTAGTTAAGTTAGAAGAACGATTTCCCACATTAAAAGACGTCACGATAGGCGGCGCTGTAGAGGTCGGCCCTTTCGTGGTTCTAAAAGTTGAAGAAAAGAATATTTTGAACATAATAGGTCCAAAAGGAAAGATTATCAGCAAAATAGAGAGCATGGTTAAAAAAAACATTAGGGTCGTTGAAGACACCAACGATGTGCAGAGAGTTATTGAAAGTTTACTTTCAGGCATAGAAATTATCGGAATAAACAAAATATTTGTCCCAGATGGTTCTGAAGAATTGAAAATAAGAATTCGTTCCGTAGATCGTAATAAACTACCTGCAAGCGGTAAAGAATTACGAGAAATAATCTACAAACTTACAGGAGAACTGACCCGTTTATCCTTCGAATAAAGCGATTGAGTAATAATATGCTGAAAGTTAAAATATGGGTGTTAATTTGGGGAGTTAGGGTTCTATGTCTTCCACAGTCCTAGGAAACATTACTGTTTCTCTAAGTTCTGGCGCGCCTGTTATAACCATAAGTAATCTTTCCAAGCCCAAACCCCACCCTGCGTGGGGAGGAATACCGTATCTAAACGCTTTAAGATAAAACTCGAAATTTTTAGGCTCCAAACCTTTGTCTTTCAAGTTTTCTATAAGTTTTTCAACTCTGTGTTCTCTTCTACCCCCACTTGTAAGCTCGATCTCATAAATAAAATCAAAACCATAACTAAGCTTAGGATCATCTTCGTGCCTTGCTATATAAAAGGGTTTGATTGCCCAAGGATAGTCGGTTATGAAAAACGGTTCGTTTATCATCTCTACAAGTTTTTTCTCTTGGGGTGTACTGAAATCTTCCCCCCACTCAATAATTTCTCCCTCTTTTTCAAGCATATTAACACATTTGTCATAAGTTAAACTTTTGAAAGGTCTTTTAGGTACTTCTATCTCCCTTTCTAATATCTCAAAATCCTTTTCACGCCTCTTCTTAACCTCTTTATAGACCTCCCAAATCAATTCTTCTAAAATATTCATAACATCATTTTCTGTTGCAAATCCTACCTCTATATCTATACCCCAAAACTCGTTTAAATGCCGTCTAGTTCTATGTTTTTCCGCTCGATATACTGGGCCAATTTCAAAAAACTTCTCAAATCCCCCCCCTACAACAAACTGTTTGTACAATTGTGGTGACATCGTTAAAAAGGCAGGTCTATCAAAATACAAAATTGGAAATACTTCTGCACCTCCCTCTGTAGCCGCAGAAGTTATTTTTGAGGTAAAACACTCAGTAAATTTCCGTTTATGGAAAAACTCCCGCGTTATGTTCGTTATCTCCGATTTTATTAGGAATGTTGATCTAACTTTTGGGTTTCTAAAATCAATAACCCTCCACTTTAATCTCGTATCAAAACCGGTTTCTATGCTCGGAGCAAGAGGATCATAAGGGAGAGGTTCTGATTTGTTCAATATCTCTATTTTTGCAGGGATTATTTCCACGCTTCTCGGCGCCCTTTCATCAACTTTAACGATCCCAGCCACGCTTAAAGCATCATTTCTATCGATTTGTTCTATTTTTTCCATTATCCCTTCATTTACTTCTCCCTTTCTAGCGGTTATTTGTATAATACCATCATTATCCTGAAGAACAAAAAATTTTAACTTTCCAAGCTTTCTTAATCTTAAAACGTTTCCATTAACAACAACTTCTTTTCCTTCAATATTTGGCGTTACTTCCACAGAATAATGAGTTCGCTTCCATTCTGCCCTACTCAAAACCTCACATCCTTTGCCTATTCTAAAAAATAGAACAACTTAAAACAATTTTATTAAAAAAGTTTATCTATCCTCCAACATATGCCATTGGACCCGTTTTCATCAACTCTCTTAAAAAAACAGTCGCAAACTGCCCAGACCTAAGTGAAAAATCAATCAAGAGCAACGTACGATGCGGATTAGCCTCTAACTGCTCCGTTTTATAGATTAAAACTGGTTTTTCCATCACTATGAATATTTCACGATAATTCCCCTTAGAAGATATATCAGGCATCTTACCAATTTTAAAATCAGTTAAAGAAATATCCTCCCTCTCTAAAATCTCCTCCAAAATTTCTCCAGACTTTCCTTCTGGACGCTTAATTTTAAAACCCACAAGAGGAGCCAAAATCCGCCCATCAAAATGACCGCCTATTTTGCCCATATATACACGGACACTTTCATAGCGAATTTTTTGCACTTCTCCCCCTATTATTAAATCTCCCTCCATTGGTCCTGTAAAAGACAAATCCTCTTCAATTCTACGGCTCAAATATATATTAAAAAGATATGATTGATAAGCATGAATAAACATTTTTAAAAGCGATTTCGGCAACCTTCTTAAGGCATTTATAAAATCACGAGGACGCTTTGATAAATGTCTCAACATAACCCTTTCATAATACAAACCCCGAGGGAAATTTTTAAGCGCCGAAACAAAATCTAAACTATCCTCCAAATCCTTCCTAAAACTCGCCCCAATCTCATTTCCATCCCCACTTATTTCCTCACATAGAAACGTCATAACTGCCCCTTCAAAATCACCTTTTACAATAGCACGACCTACAAGATGAGTTATCGGACGACTAATCCCAAATCTTTGATGACCAAAATAGTTAGGAATCCCTCCTCTTTCCCTTATCTCCCCCAAGCCCTCCTCTACCATCTTTTTTGTTTCAGAAACATCATGGAGAATATCTCTTATGGTTATTTGAAATCGATTACCCCATAAATCCCCTAACCCTATCGAACTAAGAGCTTTTATCGGGGATCTTATCTCCACATTCCTAATCCCTACTTTTAGCAACTTTTCAGGTGAAACCTTCCACACACACACTCTCTGAGCTGTCCATGCTGAAGCATCCTTCATCCCAGCAAAACCAAAAAAATTTAACGGAACATTTAAAGCTTCAGCAATCCTCCTAACAGCAGAAATCGTATCTATCCCTTTCTTAACTAAAACAAAATGCGTCCAAAGCCCCTTCTCTTCTCCCACTTCCTCCCTAAGCTGATCCTCCCCTCTCCTTACAGATAAAACCCTTCCACTAGGCATTATCTCCTCTACTACAAAATCTTCATGTCTCTTTTTGATTACTCCTCCGATACCTTCACTTTTCGTCCAATAATATCTTATACCTATAAATTCTTCAAGCTTAAGAGACTTTCTTAAGTTTTTCATTATGAAAAACACCCCATTCTCTCTTAAAAACGCTCTCTATTTAGACTAAGCTCTTGCAAAAGCAACCATTTCATAAACACTCTCTCCCTCTGGTTTAATAAAAGTACTTTCATCGAAGGATTTTTATGCCCCTCCCTAATTGAAACGATCGTTAACTCTTATAAAAAATTAGAGACTCATTCAAAACCGACCAAATGATATAAATAATCTAACTTCCTATCTTAATATGGCTTGTTTGAAACAAGCAGACATTACCTTCTTATCGAATAAAAAAGCAACATCTAATTTATCACCAAAATATCTATTACAAACTTATTGCTGGCGGAGGAAGGGCGTTGATCATGAAAGGTGCTGATCGTGGAAGTAGTCAGTAATCAAAAAATAGAAATGGTTAATAAAGGAAAAAGTTCGTTTAATTTTCTAAATTTGGACCCCCTGATAAAAGATGATAGAATCGTAGCATTTTTAACGGGTTATACGGGAGAAATAGGCGCTTGTCCTTATTACAATGAACATTTTAAACATAATTGTACTTTAAACCCTGATATTTGCAAAAAAAGAAACTGCCAAGGAAGGATCTTTTTCAAAGGATTTTTATGCTCTCCCCTAGTTGAAATTATCGTGGAACTTTCTAAAAAATTAGAAGGCCATGAAGAAAGTTTAACGAACAGTCTACCTCTTCTCTGTTTAGCTTATTAACTATTTTTCAACTAGTTTTCTTCTCCTTCTATTAGAGAAGTTTTAATTTTCCTGTAATCTTATCAATAAGTTCGGAAGGAGCAGGCCCTATCCCTAAGGCAGTAATTGTTCCTGGTTCAAGCTCCGTCAAGCCTGCATCGCTAACAATCGCATTGGGAATTCCTCCCTTTTCCGCCTCTTTCTGAAAGCTTAAAAGTTCGTTAAGTGAAGAAACCTTTAAAACAACTTTTTTCTGTCCTTCCCTCAACCATGACTCTAACCACTCTCTTCTCTTCCTCCTTGCTTCTTCTGATGCAAGTATAGCAGCGTGAGCGGTTTGTACTGCTGTTTTACCTTTAGACATTCCCAAACTCGAATCAATAACTATCGCCTGCTTATAATTAAACTCCTTCTTTTGAAGCAAATAAACCCCTCTCTTCCTTTCCGTGTCTTTAACAAAACCATTAAACCTTTAATCCAAAAAACTCATAAAATTAAGTGTTTTCCTCAAATAAAAAGCCTGTTTTTGGTGGTTTAATGGAAGCATCCCATGACGTTATCGTTGTTGGCGGTGGCCCTTGTGGTATCCTGACTGCCATTGAGTGTGCGAAAAGCAATTTAAAAGTATGTCTTCTAGAAGAACATTTCAAGATAGGCGAGCCTCCTCATTGCGCTGGTCTTCTAAGCGTAAAAGGACTAAAACTCTTAGGACTATACAATCATCTCTTCTCAGAGTGGGATGGAGTCATACAAAATCCTTCGATAAGAGGCGCGACTTTTTTTTCTCCTTCAAACTATCAGTTTAAAGTTGAAAGAGAAACTCCTCAGGCAGTAGTTGTTGATAGGGTTGAGTTTGATAAAAAAATTTTTCAGTATGCTGAGATTTTGGGTGTAGAAGCTTTTAAAGGCGTCCATGTGGAAAAAATAGAAAAAACAGATTCTGGCATGAAAGTTTACGTAAAAATGAAATCCCTCCAAAAAAAGGAACCTGCCAAATTAGTAACAGTTTCAAGCGATCTTGTTATAGATGCGGAGGGAACTGATAGCCGTCTCCTTTTACAGGCAGGTTTAACTCCTCATAAAAAAAATTGGGTGTATTCAGGCGCCCAAGTTGAATTAGAAAAAGTAAAAGATTTGAACCCTAATATGGTAGAACTTTATCTTGGACGAAGGATCGCTCCTGGCTTTTTTGCTTGGATAATCCCATTAAAAGGCGAAGGTGCTAGGGTAGGCCTGATAGCAAAACATGGTTATCGAACAAGAATGTTATTAAAAAAGTTCATGAACTCTCATCCAATAGCCTCGAAAAAGGTTAAAGGGGCTAAAATAAGGAGGAAAATGGGGGGAAAAGTCCCTCTGAGCGGTCCTATAAAAAGAACGGTTACCGATAACTTCATAGTGGTAGGCGACGCTGCTGGTCAAACAAAGCCCACTACAGGAGGCGGGGTCGTTACAGGTGGTCTCTGCGCTATTATCGCAGCAAAAGCCGCAAAAAAAGCCGTAGAAGAACAAAACTTCTCCTCAAATTTTCTCAAAGAAAACTATGAAAAATCGTGGCAAAAACTTCTAAAAAAACAGTTAAAATTAATGTTTTTACTCCGCAAAACTTTTAACATCCTTTCAGATCAAGCAATCGACCACCTATTTAAAACAATAAAAACATATAAAATCGAAAAAGTAATCGAGAAAAAAGGAGACATAGACTGGCAAGCAACCCTCATACTAACCGCCTTAAAAAATCCAATAACCTACTCCCTAATCCCAAAAATCATAACTTCCATTAAAAAATAATATGAAAGAATTTATAAACAATTATTAAGTACAAACCCTTTACTTCTATCATATTCAAGATCTATGTGGAAAACATGGGTTTACAAAATATGGAGTGTAGAACTGATTGCCGTCTGAAGAAATAATAATGCCTCTTTGCTCTTGCTGCAGTCGCATTGTATCCCCAAAAGATAGAGGTGCTAATAAGTTTTCATGTCCAAATTGCGGCGCAATAACCATCGTAAGATGCAGTAGGTGTCGCAAGCTGGGAAACTCTTATAAATGTCCTAACTGTAGTTTCTGGGGACCATAAATTAAAAAATACCCCTTTAAATTGAAAGTAAACTAGTTTTAACAACTTTATAGGTGAGTTATACAATGGCAAAAGTAGTTGCAAAAATAAAAGTTATGCCAAAAGACCCAGAAATCAAGCCAAACATGATAAAAAAACAAGTAGAAAAAATTTTACCAGAAGGAGCAGAAATCACGGCTTCAGGAGAACAACCGATCGCTTTTGGATTGGTCGCACTCATGCTGAACGTAGCAGTCCCAGAAGAATCAGGAACAAAGATACTAGACGCTGTTCAAGAAGCAATTGAAAGCCTAGAAGATGTTGAATCCACAAGGGTAGAAGCAGTAACAAGAATCTCTCTTTAATCTATCCAACTCTCCCCCAGTTTAAGTTAAACCACTTACTTTTTTAAAAAAACAAGATAAAGACGAGATAATAAAAAGACTAATAATTACTGATTGACAAAAGAGGGAGTATGGCGCTTTATCCTAACCGTATTGTATACTCATCAGGTGTAATCTCGCGGGGTTCCCAGGATCCTGGCAATCTCCCCATCTTTTTCGCCTGCTCCATCAACCTTTTTATCCTGTTTTCAGTGCTTGGATGCGTACTGAAAAGACCGCTTAAAGCACCACCTCTGAAAGGATGAACGATGAACATATGGCTTGTGGCAGGGTTAAGAGTTGTCTCAGGACGCCTTGATACCCCTTGTTGAAGCTTGCGAAGGGCATTTGCAAGATTTTCAGGACGCCCCGTTATCCGCCCGCTAAACTCATCTTCAACATACTCTCTACCCCTTGAAATGGCAAGATGAATTAACATGGCCGCAATAGGTGCAAGAACCCAAGCAAGGATAACTAATGCCATATTCCTTTGACTACCTCTACCAAAAAATATGCCCCAGCGTGCGAGCCAGGCAATGGCCCCTGCAAACATTGCTGCTATTGCACCGATCAAAATATCCCAATGCTTGACGTGACCTACCTCATGCGCGAGTACTGCTTCGAGTTCTTCAGTGTTGAGGATTCTCATCAATCCTGTTGTTACCGCTACAACAGAATGCCCAGGACTCCTTCCTGTAGCAAAAGCGTTTGGAGTAGCACTATCCATTATAGCGACTCTTGGTTTTTTCTTTAATCCTGCTTTTTCAGTTAGACGAGCCACTATCGAATGAAGTTCGGGTGCTTCTTCCTCCGTAACTAGCCGAGCACCAGTCATCTTCAAGACTAGCTTATCGCTAAACCACCAACTCGATAAGGTAAAAATGCCTGAAAGTATCAAAAACCAATAGAAAGATAAGCCAAGAAAGTAGCTTACAATGAATAGCAGACCAATCATGAAAAGAAATAAAAGAGATACTCGTACTGCACTAAAAAATCCCATTTCAACCATCAACCTAACTATTTTCTACCTTTGGAATTATCTCCTTAATATTTTTATTATGTAACACTGATACCAATATTTAAACCATTTTCAATTATAAACTAAAAGTTGGTGATGATATTCATGTTAAATTTGATGCGTGGCGCATATATTGCTGTAAAAGAGTGTTTAGGGTTGCGTGAGGGTGAAGAACTTCTCATCATAACTGATATGAATAAGTATAGGATGGGTAAAGTCCTCGCTTTGATTGGTGCGGCCTTGAACGGGATAGTTTCCTTTGTAGAAATTCCTGTAGGTGAACGGCCTGGAAGCGAGCCGCCAAAAGCCGTTGCAGAAGCCATGAAAGCGGCGGATGCTGTTTTAATCCCAACTACTCATTCTATGACTCATACACAAGCAACGGGCAATGCTTTAAAAGCAGGCACAAGAGTTGTAACAATGCCTGGCGTGACTGAGGAGATGTTTAAAGGTCCTCTGACATGCGACTACAAAGAAGTTGAAGTCTTAACCAGAAAACTAGGAGATCTTCTTACAAAAGCCAACAAAGCAAGCATAACTTCCCCCTCAGGAACAAACCTCACCATCTACTTGGAAGATAGGGAAGGATGGCTTGATACAGGCATATTCCACAAACCCGGCGACGTAGGCAACCTTCCTGCAGGGGAAGCCTTTATTGCCCCTGAAGAGGATAAAGGCGACGGCACCCTCATAATAGAACCCGTAAGCACCATGGTGGAGGATTATACCAAAGTCGTGTTAGAACATGGGAGAATCATTGAGATAGAAGAAACTCTAAGCGGGAAAAGGTTAAAAAACTTCTTAGAAGCTGCAGGAGAAAACGCCTTCATCATAGCGGAATTAGGCATCGGAACAAATCCAAAAGCAAAAATCACAGGTAACTTACTAGAAGATGAAAAAGTCATCGATACGTGTCACATAGCCTTTGGTCACAACCTAAACTTTGGGGGGAAAAACAAAGCAAATACACACATAGACTTTGTTATCACTGATCCAACACTAAAATTAGAAATTGAAGAAAAAGAAGTCACAGTGTTAGATAAAGGAAAATTATTGCCTCCTTAAATCCTCAAAAAGGTTTCATCGTTCTTTTTTTGTTTCTAAAGCCTGATTTATGGCATTTAAGAGTGTGTTTTTAAGTTTTTCCAGTCCTACCTCTACTTTTTCTACTTGTTGTATCCCTGAATATTCTCTAAATTTTTCTATATCTTTTTTGTATTCTTCATAATTTCCTAGAGTGTCGACAAAAATCACCTTCTTAATATTTTTTAACTGTTCTTTTGCTTCTTTTTCATCCAATCCCAAGGAGTCCTTCAGAAATTTTTCCCAGTTTTCACACCAACCCGGTGAAAGATACCAAAACGCCTTTTCAGGGTCGATCTTTTCCCTAGTCTCTTTGCCAAGTAGCATTTCGATACAGTTTAGGCATCCTTGCACTTTAACTGCGCCATAGTTCCTAACAATGTCCTTGATTTCAGCATGGCAAGAGTCTCCATAAACTACAACTATGCCGTTATGACAGTTTTTAGAACACTCTTCTAACTGTTTTTCAAGGTTACCTTTCAATTCGTCAAAATCCAAGTGAAGCGTAGGCGGTAAAAAATACGCTTTAACTTTTATCGCACCATCTTCAATCAATCTTTTATTTCTTTCTCTAATATTCCGCAATTGATCAAACAAACAGATTTTTCCTCATTTTCCGCCAAAGTGATACCTTCTTAATAAAACGTTTAATATTTTTCAGTCGCTCATTAAGGATGTTTAATCATTCAAAAGTCTTTAAAATATTAAAAATAGTTTCAACCACTAATATTAGCGTTTTTAAGGGAGTTAAAGTTCTTATAAGTTTTTTAAAATAGACGTGCTTCTTGGCTAAGTTTTAAACTTTTGGATTAATAATGTTTGAAAATATTTTTTGGACTTTTCAAGACTGAAAAGAAAGCAAGGAAATACTTATCAAGCAGAATTGAATAAAGAGGAAAGGAGGGGAAAGCATGGCTCAAAATAATCCTTTGGAACACGACAATATACTCCAAGCAATAAAAACAAGGAGGAAAAAACAAAAAATTTCCAAAGCAAACAGGTGAGAACAAAAAAGGTTAAATATTAGGGGTTAGTAGCGATCACTGTAATTACCCCTATGTATTATAAATTTGCAAAAAATTACTGCTAGTAATATTTTGGTGGCTTTTTCGTGGTATACAGAGCAACTGTTGAAAAATTTGGAGGGTCTATTCTAAGAAACGGAGAAGGATTTTCAAAAATCATAAACGCGATTAAAACAAGTCATGCACAAGGCGATGTAATCGTCGTTTTATCAGCAGTTTCAGGCGTTACAGACCGATTAATATCCATGGCCAAAAAAGCCGAGAAAGGTAGCCACGTAGAAAAAGAGATAGATTCTTTATTTCAAGATCACTCGCAATTGATCAATAACTTTATCCTTGACTCAGAAGAACGAAAAAATGCCACTAAGACGTGTAAAGATTTCATCGAAATTCTTTACCCTCTACTAGACGCCGTTTCTCGTTTAAAAGAATTGACACCAAGAACCCTTGACTACATTGCACCTTTTGGTGAGAAGCTTGCAATACAAATCCTAACACATGCACTAAAATCCGCCGGAGTCGCCGCAAAAGCCATTGACGGAGAAGAAGTAATCAAAACAAACGATAACTTCGGAAACGCTTTCCCCATATTCTACGAATGTCAAAGAGCTTTTAAAGAGAAAATTTTGCCGATGATAAAAGAAGGAATAATACCCGTAATCGCAGGTTTTTGTGGATCCACCATGAAAGGCATAACTACAACCCTCGGAAGGGGAGGAAGTGACTTCACAGCCACAACAATCGGAGCTGTCTGGCCCGCTGACGAAATTATCCTCTGGAAAGATGTTACAGGACTCATGTCTGCAAACCCGAAAATAATATCTAACGCAGAGATTCTTGAAAAAGTCACTTACGCCGAAGCAGCAGAACTTGCCCACTTTGGAGCAGAAGTTCTCCATCCTCGATGCCTAATACCTGCAAAAAAGAAAGACATCCCCATAACCATTAAAAGCTTTTCTTCCTCTACTAAAGGAACCATCATAAACAACAAACCTAACGAAAAAGAAGGAATTGTAAAAGCTATTGTCGCTCTAGAAGACGTGGCCCAGATAACGGTAGCAGGAGAAGCAATGGCAGGGGTTCCAGGCGTAGCCTCTGAAATCTTTAAATTAATGGCAGAAAACCTAGTAAACATAGTTATGATATCTATGGGTAGTAGTGAAGTTAACGTAACATTCGTAGTGAACCTTGAGGACGGAGAAAGAGCAGTCAGAGTTCTAAAAAGATCCTCTAATTTTGGCCGTGTCTGGACCAACGTAGAAATGGAAGACGACGTAGGAGTATGCGCCGTTGTGGGAGAAGGAATGAAATTTACCCCTGGCGTCGCAGGAAAAGTCTTTTCAGCATTAGGACGCGCAGGGGTAAACATACGCACTATCGCCCAAGGAAGCAGCGAACTTAACATAAGTTTCGTAATCAGCAGAAAAGACATACCGAAAGCCATAAAAGCAATACATGACGCAACATACCTCCGCACCCCCCACAAAAAAACTAAATAAGACTAATTATAGCAATTATGATCGTTTTTAATACTTATGTGAGTTGATTACCGGTTGACTATAGAAAACGCTCTTTTTTGGATGAATTGCATCAAATGTGACACGGTTTTCAAAGAAAATGAAATACGATATGTATGCGATTGTGGCGGGCTCTTAGATATAAAATATGATTACGATCGCCTTAATATAGATATTGAACAGATGAAAAGGCGACCTCTTAAAGTTTGGCGATATCGCGAATTAATGCCTTTAAAGAAAGAATCAAAAATAGTAAGTTTAAATGAAGGAGGCACTACTCTTTACTGTTGCGAAAATCTCGCTAAAATTTTAGGTTTAAAACATCTTTTTGTGAAGAATGAAGGAGAAAATCCCACAGGCAGTTTTAAAGACCGAGGGATGACTTTAGGAATATCAAAAGCTCTAGAACTTGACAAAAAAGTAGTTGCATGCGCTTCTACCGGAAATACATCTGCTTCTCTCGCCGCCTACTCTGCCAATGCTAGAATACGTTGTATAGTCTTGGTACCATCGGCAAAAATAGCTTTAGGAAAACTTGCACAAGCCCTAATATTCGGAGCAAAAGTACTGGCAGTTAAAGGGAATTTTGACGACGCAATGCACATAGTAGAAGAACTAGCATCAAGAGGCATGATCTATCTACTAAACTCCATAAACCCCTACCGCCTCGAAGGACAACGCACTTTAGGATTTGAGATAGTTGATCAAATGGGCGTATCCCCTGACAGGATAGTGATACCTGTAGGAAACGCTGGAAACGTCTCCGCCGTATGGAAAGCCATGAAGGAATATGAGACCCTAGGGGTGATCAAATCACTTCCTAAAATGTGCGGCATTCAAGCCGCTGGTGCCGCCCCTATCGTTAAAATGTACGAGACTGGCGCAGAAGAGTTGGTTCCTATAGCAAACCCTGAAACCATTGCTACCGCTATCAGGATAGGGAACCCCGTAAGCTGGCCAAAAGCCATAAAAGCGATGAGAGAATCCGGAGGAACCGCCCTTGCCGTAACCGACCAAGAAATAGTAGAAGCTCAAAAACTTTTAGCCCGAGCAGAAGGCATTTTTGTAGAACCCGCAAGCGCTTCAAGCATCGCTGGGCTTAAAAAATTAGTAGAACGGGGAGAAATCGATAGCGATGAATACATAGTCTGCATAACCACAGGAACCGGTTTAAAAGACCCAGATACCCCGATAAAGTCCTGTAAAGACGAAATCATACAAGTCTCAATAAACATCGAAGAAATAACAGAGAAAATTCTTGGAGAAAAACATGAAGAAAAACCACAAATAACCGTAAGTTTATGAAAAAAATTTGAGTCATTGAAGTGAAAAAGTCGGATTAATAAAAAAAGCGAAAACCTATTTTACTCTCGTTTATCACTTTTTAAGAGGTGTGTTTTTTTGTCTTCATTTGTTTCTCCTTCTGCAGCTGTAAAAGGGATTATCGCTGATCATGTTTTAATTTTTGGACCAAGCACAGTAGGTGAGGGGACCTTTATAGGTTCTTATTGCGTTTTAGGATTCCCCGTCCGTAAGAAACTTGTTGAATTAATTAAAAAAACGATCAAAGCTTCCTCGCTGAGTATTGATTTTGAAGCTTTTGATGTAAACAACGAGGGAGTAAAGATTGGTTTTGATTGCATAATCAGAAATAATACGACAATTTATGAAAGGGTCGAGATAGAGGATAAAGTAGAAACAGGCCACCAAGTCTTCATAAGAGAAGATACAAAAATCGGCAGTGAAACACGCATAGGTACTGGCACAATAATTGATGGAAATGTTACTATAGGCAGAAATTGTAACATCCAATCAATGGCTTACTTACCACCAAAAACTGTTTTAAGAGACAATGTTTTTATCGGACCTTGTATGACAGTAACCAACGACAAGTATCCTTTTAGCGGGGTTTTAGAAGGCGTTACAATAGAGGATGAAGCTATTATAGGGGCTGGCACCATCTTAATTTCAGGTGTAACCGTGGGGAAAAGAGCCGTAATAGGTGCAGGTGCGGTAGTAGTTAAAGACGTACCTCCCGACATGGTTTTTGGAGGATTACCTGCCAAAAAAATGACAACCAGGGCGCTATATGACGAAAAACAATTAAAATATCGCAAAAAAATCTAATTTAAAAGTTTTTATACTTTTGATAAAGCAAAATAATAACTTTTTATTAACCAAAGGCATTAAAAACCCTTAAAAGATATTTTATTCCTGAGGTTTTGCGATTGTCTAGTAAATCAGACCGAGTATACCAACTCTGTAGCAAAAACGTAGTAACCGTTCAAAAAACAGTCAAAATGGAAGACGCTGTAAAGATAATGAGGGCCCATGATTTCAGAAGATTACCCGTATCTGAAAACGATCAAATCTGCGGCATCATAACTTCAACCGACATATTAAACGGAATCGCCACCTTTGAAAAAGGAGGAACCCGCGTAAAAACATTCATGGATTCGCCAATAAAGGAACAGATGACTCATCCGGTTGTCACGGTAGACATTCACACAACCATAGAAGAAGCTGTAAAAATAATGATAGAAAATAATATAGGCGACGTACCAGTTCTTGATGAAGAATCAAGGCTCATAGGAATATTAACTGAACGAGACATTCTCCAAATCTTTGAATATAAAGACACAACAATAAAAGTAGAAGATCTGGTTTTTCCATTAGTTAAAACCAATCCTAATGATTCTATAGGAAACGCTTCAAAACTCATGTCAGAATCAGGGAGGAGAAATATCATAATAACAAAACCGGAAGAAGGAAAAGTCGAAGGAATTTTAACCTCAATGGACCTAATCCGTTTCATAGGAAAAGAGGAAACTATGAACCTCATAAAAACTGGGAAGGAAGAAAAAGCGTTAGAACTTCTAGTCAAATTAATAATGACACGAGGTGTGTTAACAATGAAAAAAGGAACTCCTGTACCCACAGCTGCAAGAATGATGAAACTATGGAATATAGGCACTCTGCCCATAACTGAAGATGATAAACCCATAGGCATAATAAATGAACGAAGCCTTCTCAAACTTTTTCTATAAATAGTTTATAGTCGTTTAATAAAAAATTAAAAACCGAAAACTCCAAATATTTTCAGTAATTATAATTAAAGTGTTAATAGCTTTTTAACTTCCATTTATCCGGATGAAAAGCTAAAAATTGCTTTACTAACCTGGAAATTTTCTGATAGAACGATGAAAAATTATAAGTTCTATTTTACCTATTTAAAAATAAATAAATAAATGATAAACCGCTTTTTATAGGGAGAAAGAAAATGAGTGAACCACTCCAGCCGACAGGCAATATTTTGATAGATTCCTTTATAATTGGCTTCATATCAGTGATTGCCCTATCAGTTTTTCCTTGGCCTGTATGGATAGCAGATATGGCAAACACCTACACATCAAGCGCAGAACATACCGCAATCATACTAGGCATCGGGTTAGGAATGTGTATTGGGGACTTAATAACTTTCATTTTCGCTAAAAAGTTTAGAGTTTGGATAGAAGAAAACCCGAAAAACCGTCTTTCTCGATGGATTGTTAACCATACCTCTGTAAAACATGCCGCTAACCCAAGTGTAAATAGTAGTGTTTTAGGCATGAATCTCGCTAATTCGGAAGAGGAAGGTTGGAGTAACTCAAGAACTTTTATTTTTTCACTGCTTGCAGGAAGCACTCCAGTAAACGATGATGCAGTAGTGGGAGCTTTAGGTTTCCAAAAAAGGGACATAAAGGGTGTTTTCGTCGGTCTTCTTATAGGGAAGATATTCATGGCTTTTTACATTTTAACGGTAAGTTACGAAGTTTTAGAAGCAACAGAGACAGATGTCAAGTTTTCTGTTTATTTCAGTTATATTCTTCTCACGGTCGCTTTCTTAGTCCTAATCGTGAAGGAAACTAAATACAGCTGGTGGCAATTAAGCCTCATACTTTTAGGACTCTTGACAGTGAGCGGTATTTGGATCTTTATAAGCTACGACTTTAACCCTATAGAAGAATATGGTTTTACCAATACGTTAACGGGAGTGGTTCTTTTCTTCTATTTCATAGCGATACTCCATATCTTCATTCAAATAATAATCGATGCGTGGGAAAAATGGCAGTTCTCCAAAAAAGTGGCAGCGGTTACTTTCTCTGAACTAGAAGAGAAAAGACCTCCCTATAAAGAAATGTTTAAAACCTATTTGAAAAGACTCTCGCTTCCTGCCTATTTCTTCACCTTTTTCTTCGGACTCTACGTTGTCATAGCCTACTGGGACGACCATTTCATCCGAGGTTTAGGCCTCCTCATTTCCGGATTGGTAATCCTTGCCTCCTTCCAAAAAACTGTCAGCATCCATAGGCAACTCAAAAAAGCTATCTCCCTATTTGTTAACAACAAAACCGAAAAACCTATTTTTTCCGAGCATACTCCTTAAGGTGTTTTTTGATTTTTTCCGCCAATTTTTCAGATATCCCTGGAATGCCTAACAGTTCCTCAAAAGTTGCATCTTTTATCGCTTCAACGCTACCAAAACGCTCTAGAAGTTTCTTTTTCTTTTTCGGCCCAATACCCGGTATTTCATCTAATACAGAGGATACAAACTCTTTTCTTCGTAAGGTTTTATGATAACTAATAGCAAATCTATGCGCTTCGTCCCTTACCCTCCTTAAAAATAGAAGAACATAATCATCTTCAGGCAACCTCAAAGGCTTACTTTTGCCTTTAACAAAAATCTCCTCAAACTTCTTAGCCAAGGCTATAACAGGGACTCTTTCATCAATTCCAAGCTTTTTAAGAGAATTAATAGATGCACTAAGTTGTCCTTTACCTCCATCTATAAGTAGAAGATCAGGCAATCTACCTCCTTCCTCTAATAACCTTTTATACCTCCTATAAACAACCTCGCCGATCATAGCAAAATCATCTATGCCCGAAACATTTCTAATCTTAAAACGTCTATAATCGGATTTTTTCGGTTCCCAATCCTCAAAAACCACAAGAGATCCAACAGCATTAGAACCTTTAATGTTTGAAATATCAACCGCTTCTATCCTCTTAGGCGGAGCAAGAAGCCCCAAAAGTTTTTGCAACCCCTCGCCAAAATCCTCCTCCTCGCCCATTTGAATTTCTTCCTCTTCTAAAGCCCCCTCTTTCAAGTGTATTTCTGCGTTTTTTTCAGCAAGTTCGACAAGTTCAAGTTTACGCCCCTGCGAAGGAAAAACCAGCTTCACAGGCGAACCTTTCTTTTCAGACAACCAGCAAGAAATAACCTCATCCTCCCCTAAATCCTCCGTTAAATCATCGATATCCCCCTCACTAACGGCAAGCGAAAGTTGTAAAACCAACTCATCAGGAACATCATCTAAAATCGGGTGATAGTACTGTTTTATAAACTCCCTTAAAGCCCTTTTATCAGATATTGATACCGGAACATTCTCTGATATCATTCTATCATAGTTGATTATCCTCCCGTCTTTAACACGGAAAATTTCAAAACAAATCTCTTCATTCCATCGAGCCATACCAACAAAATCCCTCGTGATGCCATCGGCTTCAAAAACCTTTTCTCCCTCTTTTAAAAATCGCTTCAAAGAACTTATTTTATCCCTTAAAACCGCTGCACGTTCAAACTCAAGGTTTTGGGCTGCTTTCTGCATCTCCCCTGAAAGTTCTTCGACCAATTCCCCCACATTTCCCTTCAGGAAAAGACAAAACTGATCCACCACCTGCTTATAATCCTTCTTGCCTACCAGTCCGACACAAGGCCCGCTACAAAGACCTAAATAATACCTAAGACAAGGACGTTTTCTAACCCTCTTTTTAGTAGAAATATCATATTTACAGTTCCGAATAGGAAATAGGCGATGGGCAACCTTTAACGTCTCTCTCAAAGACTTGACATTGGTATAGGGTCCAAAATTGATATAGGGTTCACCCTCCCCTAACCTACGCGTAATAATCGCCGTAGGAAACTCCTCACCCAAAGTAACCTTCACAAAAGGATAACTCTTATCATCAACGAATTGTATGTTAAAAAGGGGTTTATACTGTTTAATTAAATCTATCTCTAAATTTAGCGCTTCAGCTTCACTGTTCGTTACAATGTAATTGACATCCTTTATGTTTTCTACAAGTTTCTGTGTCTTTGGGTCAAAAATATTTTTAGAAAAATAGGAACGCACCCTCTTCACAAGAGAGACAGCCTTACCTACGTAAATAACCCGCCGATTCTCGCCGAGAAAAAGGTAGACTCCCGGTTTGTTTGGAAGCCTGGAAACCTTTCTTCGAAAATCCTCGTCAATAGCAATAGGGCCAAAGTCCAACATAGTGCCCCCAAACTGCCTCTCAACAACTAATCTAAAGCAGTAAATTTGAACATAAGTAGCCAATAAGCCCTTAAAAACCCGTCCTTTTAAAAAATGAATAGAGGCATCTGATTTTAAAATCAGCTTTCTTCAGCCTTAAAAGTAGGCACGGTCGTTTTAACTCTTACACTTGCTTGCCCATAAAAGCCATTGTCCCCTAATACTAACATTTTTTGAAGATACTGCCCTGTGTAGCTTTTTTCTACTGTTGCTACCTCTTCTGGTGTTCCCTCAGCAATAATTCTCCCTCCATTATCTCCTCCTTCGGGGCCAAGATCAATGATCCAATCTGCAGACTTAATCACGTCAGGATGATGCTCTATGATGACCACAGTATTACCCTTATCAACAAGCCTATTCAACACATTAAGCAGTTTTTGAACATCAGCAAAATGCAAACCAGTGGTAGGTTCATCTAAAATGTAAATAGTTTGTCCTGTGCTTCTTTTGCTTAATTCTCTAGATAGTTTAATTCTTTGTGCTTCGCCTCCTGAAAGGGTTGTTGCTGGTTGTCCCAGTTGTATATATCCCAAACCAACATCCATTAGTGTTTTTAAAATCCTCTTAATTTTCGGGATATTCTCAAAAAATTCAAAAGCCTCATCAACAGTCAAATCAAGGACATCAGCAATGTTTTTCCCCTTATACATTATCTCCAAAGTCTCTCGGTTGTAGCGCTTTCCTTTACATTCGCATGTTACATAGACACTTGGAAGGAACTGCATCTCCACCTCTATAAATCCATTACCCCTACAATTCTCACACCTACCCCCTCTAACATTAAAACTAAACCTACCCGGCCTATAACCCCTCTTCTTGGGTTCAGGAAGCGAGGCAAAAAGGCTTCTAATATGATCAAAAACCTTCGTATATGTCGCTGTGCAAGACCTCGGTGTCCTACCTATAGGGCTCTGATCGACAAGAATCACCTTATCAACATATTTAACACCCTCAATTTGGTCATGGTCGCCTGGCTTTTCAGGTGAATGATAAAATCTCCTTGCAAGACTTTTATACAATATCTCATGAACCAAAGTAGATTTTCCGCTACCTGAAACGCCTGTAATACACATGAAAACCCCCAAAGGTATCGATACATCAATGTTTTTCAAATTATGTTGACTTGCTCCCCTAACAGTTAAAAACTGGCCAGCAGGCTCCCTACGCTTCTTAGGAATGGGTATTGAAAGTTCATTGCTCAAATATTTACCCGTTATTGATTTTGGATTCTTTTTAAGATCCTCAGGCGAACCTGTAGTTACAACATATCCCCCATTAACCCCTGAACCAGGTCCCAGCTCTAAAATGAAATCTGCTGCCTCAATCGTCTCCCTATCATGCTCGCAAATAATCACCGTGTTACCTTGATCCCGCAACTTCTTAAGCGTATTTATAAGTTTAATATTATCCCTCATATGAAGCCCTATACTCGGCTCATCAAGACAATAAATACACCCAACCAACGCTGAACCTATCTGCGTAGCTAACTTAATCCTCCTCGATTCACCTCCCGATAAGGTAGCAGAAGCCCTATTAAGCGTCAAATAGTTCAATCCAACGCTTTCCAAAAACGTTAAACGATTATTTAACTCTTTCAAGATTTGACGCGCTATCTTCATCTCCCGCTCACTCAATCTTTCCGCTAGTTCATTAAAAAATTTTAAAGCCTCACCAATGCTCATCTCAGAAACATCATGGATGTTCTTCTCAGTAATTCTAACAGCTAACCGCTCAGGACGCAACCTTCGCCCTTTACACGTAGGACAAGGAGTTTTGCTCATATACTTCATTATCTCATGTCTAATATAGTCAGACTTAGTCTCCCTAAAACGCCGCTCCAAATTGGGAATAACTCCCTCAAATCTCCTTTCAGTACTGTAACTAAAATTTTCCCCCTTAAAACTGAAGTTAATCCTCTCATCAGACCCATACAGAAGAATATTTTGTTGTTTTTTTGAAAGAAGTTCAAAAGGAGTATCAAGAGAAAAACCATAATGTTTCGACAAACGCTTCAAAATTTTACCATACCACGCAGTATCAGGGCTAAACCAAGGTTTAAAACATCCCTCAGACACGGACTTCGACTTACCAGGCACAATAAGGTCTGGGTCTATTTCCATCGTAAATCCTAAACCATTACACTCAATACAAGCACCAAAAGGGCTGTTAAAGCTAAAGGATCTAGGCTCAAGCGCATCATAACTTATACCACAATCAGGGCAGGCATACTCCTCGCTAAAAGAAAACTTTTCTCCATCCTTTTTTTTGATTAACACAAGACCCTTCCCATATCTTAACGCAATCTCAACCGAATCAGCTAAACGTTTCCGCACTTCCTCCTCTTTTTTAACCACCACTCGATCAACAACAACCTCAATATCATGCTTCTTATACTTCTCAAGGCTGATCTCTTCTTCAAGACTAAAAATCTCTTCATCAACTTTTACTCTAACAAAACCTTCCCTCTTCAAACTATCAAAAAGATCTTTATACTCTCCTTTCCTCCCCCTAACAACAGGGGCTAATACCTCAATTTTCGCTCCCTCTTCCAATCTATCAAATATTAAATCTACAATCTGGCTTACCGACTGCCTTTCAATCTTTCTCCCACACTCATAACAGAACTGAATCCCTACCCTAGCAAAAAGAAGACGCAAATAATCGTAAATTTCTGTGACAGTACCAACAGTTGATCTAGGATTTTTGCTTGCAGCTTTTTGATCTATAGAAATCGCAGGGGAAAGCCCCTCGATGTATTCAACGTCAGGCTTATCCATCTGCCCTAAAAATTGTCTCGCATAAGCCGACAAACTTTCTATGAATCTTCTCTGTCCCTCAGCAAAGATTGTGTCAAAAACAAGAGAGCTTTTACCCGAACCACTTAACCCCGTTACCACTATTAATTTATCCCTTGGAAGGGTGACATCAATGTTTTTAAGATTATGAACTCTGGCGTTTATAATAATTATCTTGTCTTGCCCCATAAAGAATCCCTACACAAAGTCCACTGATCTTCTTACCCACTTTTTTACTTACTTTCTTTTTCAATGCATTTAATACCATTCTATATATGCTAAAGAGAGATGTCCTAAAATCTAAATAGGATCCCAACTCCTTAAAAGCCAATTTTTTAAACTTATAAAGTCTATTTTGAAAATTTAGGCTATGATGCATCTCAAAGAACAAAATTAAACCCTTGATAAATCCTTAAAACAAGGAAAAATAAACAATCTTCACGCCCTTAAAAACTTTTTTTAAACCGAAAAATCACTAAAAGAAAGTAGAACAACCCCCATTTTTAGAGGCTAGGAGATGTGTTTTAGGGTGCAACAAAATATAACAGTTTCTGAAGCCCAGAGTATAGTTGACGAATTTATATCAAATACAGGGGGATACTGGCCCCCCTTTGAAATGCTCGCAGCAATATTTGAAGAAGCGGGAGAACTTAGCAAAATGCTTCAGCTTATTGAAGGTTCAAGGGCTCAAAAAGAACGACCAAATTTTGAAAAATTAGAAGAGGAGGTAGGTGACGTTTTTTTCGCCCTCATATGTCTTGCAAACGCCTATAAAATATCCCTCGCTGAAGCCCTAATAAAAACCGTTGAAAAGTATAAGAAAAGGGATTTTGAAAAATACGAAAAGTATCCCTCCAAATCTTCCCCCTAAAATATTTTTAACCCCGCCATCTGGATGTGTGATTGCACCTGACACAACGTATGAAATTCGTCATAGGCTCGTCTCCCCTTGATAATTGAACTTGGTAGTAGATTGCTCTATCGCTTCCGCATTTTGGGCATTTCCATCCTTGGGGTGCTTTTGGGTAGGCTTTTGCGATATATTTTTCGTCTATGACCAATCTTTCTTCAAGGTGGGGTGGGTGTTCCACTTCCCGTTTTAATTTGTAACTATCTCCAACTGTTGAATTTTCAATTACTAGGTTGCATTTTTTGCAAATCAGCTGGATTCTGCCTTCTTCGTCTTTTTTAGGGAACAACATGTTACCGCATTTTTCACAAAATTGCAAAGCTATCACCGAGTTAAAAGTTTTATAAGTTTAATATTAATAAGCCAATTCTTTTTTATTTTTTTTTAAAAGTTGTTTGGAGGGTTTTATCGCAATTAAAAACTACGAAAGATTATTTAACGATTATCACCTATTTATTATTTGCTATACGGTGGGCGTGGCGTATTTTGGCATCAGAATTCAAAGGAAATAATCCGGAGGATCATAGGGGAAAAGAAGATTTCATAAAAATATTTAACAGTTTAAAAGAGGTTTTAAGAGATTTTCCGGTCAAAACTCCCAGTAAAGATGTTATTGATGAAAACATCGAAAAATTTGAGGAAATATGTAAAGCTTTTATAGATGTAGCCTATAACTTGGGGAAAATAAGTGATGATATAGCGATTCTTATAGAAGGCTATAGGGGGCAAATAGATTTCTTAAAGTTGCTCGTTCTAGCCGAAAAAGCCGAAAGCCCTAGCGAACTACGCTTCATGCTGGGTCAAGCTTTTAACGCGGGAACATACGCTTATCATGCTTTTGAAAAAGTTTCCAAAGAGTTTAGAGAAATAATAATAAAAACCGATAAACTTTCAGAAGCTTTAAAACGAACTTCAACCCTCCTCGTTCACCTCCTAACCTATAGTGAAGGAAAATGGTGGAAAAACATCAATAAAATAGAAGAAATAATCAATAAAATGGAAAATTATTAGATTTTAGTTTGCAGGGAGCGAGATAAGTGAACTACTCCGCCCTTCCAGACGAAGCTTCCGTACATGCCAAATGAGACGGATCCCATTTGACCACGTTGCCCGAGTTCACGCAGGAATTACAGTTAGGAACGTTTTCCAACGCACCATACTGATACGTTTTGAGGGCGTTTAAAGCCCTGATCGCCTCGGGATGATTTTTGTAACCGCACTTTTTGCAGTTAAAGCTTCCCCTTTTTTGTGTGGTTTTTTCTCTTTCCATCACCGCAGGTATGACACATCCTGCTGGTATATTCTTTTTCGCTGACCTTCTTTAACACGATATCTACTCTTTTGAGTTTGTACTCTAAGAACGAGGTCAGCTTCCCGTAGCTCGGTGAGAGGAGCTTTTTTATCCTAAATGTATTTTGGGCAAAATTCATATTTAAGCACCCCTAATAGACATCGGTCGCAATTCATCCCCTCCCTTGCGGAAGAGGTCTTCTTGCGGTATGGAGATAAAATTGTCAATTATTTGGAGTGTTTGCAGCCTTCATTTTCTCATAAAACGTTTGTAAAGAACGGTGTCAATGATAACAAACACAAGAACAAATAAAAACAGTATTAAGCCCTCAAATGTCACGGCAGTAGTTGTGGTAAATCTTGGAAGTTCTTCTACAGGAATCGAGCAAACTTTAAACTTGAACGCCTCAATAGACGGTATCAAGTTTTGTTTTATTTTCAAATCAAATTCGATCCAATATGCATCATCTAATAATGGGTAGAATAGTGGCACTGCACCCCCCATATCCAAGGGTATGTGGGAAAAAGATGCTATTACTGCTAGCAGAATCCAAGGTTTTAAACTTTCAAAAAATCGCTTTACCAACGCATAACAGATTACCCAAAAAATTGAGAGTATAATCAAGCTATGGAACCATAGTCTAGTCCCGAATAGAGGTTTATCCACGGCATCGCTTAAAATACCAAAAATAGAACAAGCAAAGATTTTTAAACTCCAATAAGGAGTTCTTTCAATTTTTACATTATATCCATCCCTTATCAGTTCAATTTTAGAAGGAAACTGCTCCAAACCCAATTGGGTTACAAAAGCTAGGATAAAAAAAGAAACAGCAATATGGGTTAATCCGCCAGCCAATAACCAGTCGCTCCACTTTCTTCTTTTTGCCTTGTTTTGTTTATCCGGGGTAAGTTCCTAGGAAACCTGAATAAGCGCGTAAAATATCCCACATTGTGAAAATTGATTCTAAGCACCCTTTATTGTCTAGGATAAAGAGTGTATCCACTCTCTCTTCACGCATCTTCTTCTCCGCATCAACAATCTTTTCATCAACGTTAGTTAAAACAATTTTTTCGCTCATAATGTCTACAACAGGTGTGTTAAGAACGTCATCCTGTCTTCCTGTCGCAAAACGGGATTTAGATTCAGGCATGTTAAAAAGTTTCAACAAGCTCCTAACCGTAACGACTCCTCTGATCTTTTCCTGCTCATTCACAACAGGAATTCTCCGATAACCCGTTTCAATTATCTTTCTACATACATCACGAACACGACTTGTGTCTTTTATAGTGGCAACAGACATGTTTATGAAATCTCTTAAAGTAAAATCAAAAGCTTCGTTTTGAACAGCATGTGCTGTTAAATCGTCTTCCGCCAGCACGCATATAGGGCGCAACTTTGCATCAATAATCGGCAAATAACCAATCTGTTTTTGCACAATCAAGTTTAAAGCGGAAGAAAAAGTTAAGTATTCACTAGCAACAATGGACTCCTTTTCACTCACATCGATTGCATAAGCGCTCATAGCGCTCATGATTGCGCCTTTAGAAGAGCTTGGAAGTACATCATACTCATCATACTGAAGATAAGTGCTTTCCAACGTTAAATGTTTTAAAACACTTCTTTCATTCACCACCCCAACAACTTCACGCGTAAACTTGTGCACTATGGGCAGCATTCTCATCCCTTACTCCGCCATGACATTAAGCGCTTCAGTAACCGTACCGTCATCAGGAACAGTCTTCACATCCTTAGAACAAAAATTCACAACCCCTTCTCTGATCTCTGGCTTCTCTAAACCTTTCCAAAGCTCTGCATCTGTAAGCACAAATCCCCTTCCTAAACTTTGAGCAACAAGAACCCGCGGCAAAACAAAAACACGCTCCAAAACACACACAAAAATAGTAAAAACAAATCTTGCCCTAAAATCTCTAAAATATTCATCGATTTAATAATTTTTGCAAGATAAACAAAATATTTTTCCATGTTACTTATAAGAAAATTTTAGTAATTAACCTTTTTTAACTTTGTTCGACGGGAATTCCTCCTGCGAAAGCTGGGAGATGAAAGCCGAAAAGCATTTATGTGCACTATAGTATGTTCTTGTGTCAACCTGCAGGCAAAGAGGTCGTGCTACGAGTCGCCGCTTCTTAGTCTCTGTAGCACGTAAAGCCGAGGGAGACGCAGGAAGCGGGACACAGTAGGGCAGGGACCGCCCGAATTTAAGCCTGCTGAGACCTCGCAGTTGGTCGTTGAAACAGGAAGCTCCCTGCGATAGCTGGGAGCAGTTCACACAACGATTTTCTCCTCTTATATTTTATTAAAGTATAAAACTGTAATATCGCAAGCTTATCCCGCTTTCCCAGACTTGATCGCTAAAAAACAAAGCCCAATGAGTCAAAACTGGTCAAGAAACTCAATAACGCAAGAAGTTCCAAACTTACGCTTTTTTTGGCGCTTTTTTCCCCTAGTGAAGCCACTAACGTCTCCACTTCTTCTCGACTTTGTCTTTGTAAATACTCGATGTATAGAGCGTATGATTTGTATTGGGTACACCAGGCATTCATCAAATTACAACGTTTACCGTCATAGTACGGGCAGCATCCCTTTTTAACCCTATTAGTTGAAGGAACCCGACGGGGGTCAAACCAAAAAGTATAGCAAGTAAAACTAATTAACATTGAAAAAGTTAACGTTTTAAGTCGTAGTTACCTTATTTTTTTTGGTTTTTAGAGGGGGTTTTTGTTTTTGGAGTGGGAAAGATTAGACGAAGAAGAGGCGAAAGAAAAAGGGTTTAATGAGGAGGCTTTAGTGTTTGCTGTTGATCGTTGGTTGAGAAAAAGAGATTTTCGAAAGTTGCTTACGTTTTGTGACTATTTAGGGTATAAAGATGGCAAATCTTTTTTTAAGCTTAATTTAGATTTTGTAACCCGTTTGGGCTGGGAAGAAGTAGAAAAACGGTTGAAAAAGATTATAGGGGAAATACCTGAAAAAATCTCAAGCTTAAAAACAAATTTACATTTAGAAAGCACCGAAACAATTAAACCAGGCTTAGAAAGCCCCAAAGTCATCTTTTCGCTGTCAGGCGGTGATCTGGTTATAAACCCCAACTTTAAATTTAACACAATTTTACCGTCTAAAAACAAATTACTCGACATCCTTTTCTACGACGGAAAAAATAAAGTTTTCAGGACCAAACCAATCTATTTTAAAGACCTTTATAACTTCTTATTAGAGCAAGGTATTAAGGTGTCTACAACCTTTAATACAGACTTTTCTCTCCCTTTTAAGCTCAAAAAAAGCTATAAACTAAGAACTTTTCAATCTGACGCTGTATCCGAATGGCTCTTAAAGGGAGAGAAAGGTGTTATAGTGCTACCTACGGGGGCAGGTAAAACTCTCTGTGGCATACACGCAATATATGAAACCTCCCAACGTACATTGATAGTTGTGCCTACAATCGACTTGCTTTTCCAATGGAGTGAAAAAATTTCCATTCGTCTAAAAGTAGACCCTGAAAATATAGGGATTTTTGGGGGAGGAGAAAAGGAAATAAAGCCGATAACCATGATAACCTATGATAGTGCTCATATGATTACAGATGTTTTAGCGGATAAATTTGGCCTCATCATATTTGATGAAGTTCACCATCTACCTTCCCCTTCTTATCGACGAATTGCAGAATTTTTGATAGCCTCGAAAAGATTAGGTCTTAGTGCGACCCCTACACGGGTGGATGAAAAGCATAAAGATCTCCCTTTTCTTGTGGGTCCAATCGTTCACTATGAAAAAGTGGAAGATCTCTCAGAAAGAGGTTTTCTTGCAGACTATAAAGTTGAGCGGATAGAGGTAAAATTGTCTCCCGAAGATCAGGAAAGGTATGAGGCTGTGAGAGCGCGTTATGCCCGATACTCTTACAGGTTCAAGGGCGGAGGAAAGGCTAAGTTCCTCGCAGTTTTAAGTAGGGCAGGAAGAGTAAAAGAAGCAAAAGAGGCGCTTTTAGCCCTTAATGAAGCAAGAAGAATAGCTTTCGGCGCCGAGGAGAAACTTCAAAAGCTCGACGAGTTACTGGAAAAGTTCCGCGATCAAAAAGTGTTAATCTTCACGCGATTCAACGAAATTGTCGATAGGATAGCCAAGGAGTTCCTCCTACCTAAAATAACACACAAAACTAAGAAAGCTGAGCGAAGAAAAATCCTTGAAGGCTTTAAAAAAGGAACCTTAACAAAAATCGTTACAGGAGAGGTCCTTGACGAGGGGGTAGATGTACCTGAGGCAAGCGTGGCCATAGTAATTAGTGGAACAGGTAGCCCTAGACAGTACATCCAGCGTTTGGGCCGGATACTGCGACCGAAAAAGGAAGAAGCTGTTTTAGTCGAAATAGTTACCGCAAAAAGCCTTGAAGAAAATGTCTCAAAAAGACGTAAAAAGAACCTGACTACGTAAAAGCGAAACGATTAGTAAAATATAAGAATCAAATACTTCCCTTCCTTCATAAAATTATGAAAAATAAAGATAGAAGATATTGATAAAATGTTTGGTTGGGGCTGTTTTTGGCCGAAGAACGATTTAAGATGCTTAAAGTTGATGGTATTTGTTTTCGCGACCATGATTTCAACTTGTTTATCGTTTTGGGTTATATCCATCCTCCCGAAGAATCTCATGCCGTTTTGAAGTATACTACAGAAGAAGAAAGGGATTCCAAGAGATTTCTACAAGCCCAAGGAATTCATGACTATGTAAACGCTTTGAACTTTTTAAAAAGTAAAAAGCCCCATTTAATCAAAGTTAGTGATTTTTACGGCGTAGACCTTTTAACAATTCCATATTCAGATGTGGAAATCATCTATGACGGTGTTGAAAAACTTAAAAAGATAGTTGAAAACCCCTCCTCCAGAATAGAGAAACTTTGCGCTTCTTTTAGTGAAATAGTAGTCGAAAATCTTGGATTTAAATTCGAAGATATGGGAGTTAGAGGATCCATCCTTTACGGCAGTCCGCGACCCGATTCAGATATAGATATAACCATTTTTGGAAAGGATAAAATGCGTTATTTTAGAGAGCATATCGATGAATGTCCTGGCATTACAGTAATGCCCCCTTTAGAGGTTGAGAGAGTTTCAAAGTTTCTGAAAAACATTTCTCCCCTATCCATGGAAGAAATCGTTCCACATGTGGCTAAAAGAAAAACGAAACTGAATATTGAAGGCATACCAATCTCTATTAAATGTGTGCGCTCAGAAAAAGAGATAGAAGAAGATATTCCTGTTTTTAAAACAGTTTCATGCAAAACTCTAGGGCCTGCAACTGTTAAGGGAACTGTTACCGATACCAGTGCTAGCCTTTGTTATCCGGTGGAATACCGTATTAAAGACGAGTCCCCCGAAAGGAATGTAGAGGAAATTCTATGTCTTGAAAGTCTTTTTGCAGAGTTTGTAGAAGAAGGCGACACAATAGAAGTTAAAGGAGTTTTACAAGAAGTGGAATTAGACGGAAGAAAAAGATACCGAAGAATTGTTATAAGCACCGTTGAACTTGCCGGAAAAGAATATATTAAAAAAATAGAATAAATCGCTGGTTTTCTTTTATCAATACTTAAGATTTATAAAAGGTTTAAGCTATTTGTCTTTAATTTCTATATTTCAGACCTTATCATATAAAAAATAAGTAAAATTTTTTAAATGTTTACACACTGAATTATTAATAAATAATAGTTATTTCTCTTATAGAATAAAAAGTGGCATTAAGATAAAGTTAGAGATTTAAGTGGCATTAAGATAAAGTTAGAGATTTATAAGATTCTTTTTTTAATGCTAAGATATTAAAAAACTTTCCAGAAGAAGGATCAGATAAATCTTTGATGAATTGAGAATGGAAATGAAAAAAGATCTAAGGGAGTTTGTCTTAAATTCTCGAAGTGGTAGGTAGTAAAAATGGAAGATAAAAGAAAGATCCGTATCTGTATCAACTGGGCGGGAGCATGTGGGGGATGTGATGTCGCAATACTCGATATAGAAGAGAAAA
>Ga0209636_10000479_pt1 | contig 38961 bp, 49 predicted proteins | sample DeeMarSWOR152_54_FD_187464 | JGI IMG/M metagenome (GOLD analysis project Ga0209636, IMG submission 187464) | Marine sediment microbial communities from White Oak River estuary, North Carolina - WOR-1-52-54 (SPAdes) (version 2) | ecosystem: Environmental > Aquatic > Marine > Intertidal zone >... | reverse complement strand
ATCCGGCGTTACCGGTGAAGTGAAAACGATCGAGATGCATCATGAGACTTTATCCCAGGCAGTTCCGGGTGATAATGTAGGTTTCAATGTGAGGGGTGTCGGTAAAAAGGACGTCAAGAGGGGTGATGTTGCTGGTCCCGTAGATAACCCGCCGACCGTTGCCGAAGAATTTACTGTCCAGCTCGTTGTATTGCAACACCCATCGGCGATAACCGTTGGATACACACCAGTCCTCCATGTACATACTACACAGGTCGCTTGTCAATTTACTGAATTGGTGAAGAAGGTAGACCCAAAGACCGGTGGCACATTGGAGGAAAAACCACAGTTCCTAAAGACTGGTGACGTTGCAGTAGTTAAATTAAAACCAACCAAGTTACTCTGTATAGAATCCGCAAAGGACTTCCCACAACTTGGAAGGTTTGCAGTCAGAGACATGGGTCAAACAGTAGCTGCAGGAATGGTCATTAACGTAGTCCCAAAGAAGAAATAATCTTTTTCTTCACTTTTTATAAGAGAATGGAAAAGGCAAGAATTATACTTATAGGCAAGAATTCAAGGGAATTAGAAGACATATCAAAGCAGATAGTTGGCATCACAGAGAAAACCAAGGCAAAGTACTCCGGCCCGATTCCCCTGCCAACCAAAAAGCTTAGAGTTACAACGAGAAAGTCACCTGACGGCGAGGGAACAGCAACGTGGGAACGCTGGGAGATGCGCATCCACAAAAGGATTATAGACATAGATGCCGATGAAAGAAGTTTGAGGCAAATTATGCGCATACAGGTCCCTGACGGAGTGCACATTGAAATCGAGCTAACGAGATGATTCTTATTTTTCTGTATATTTTAATCTAACCTCCTTATTATAATCCAAATAGTAAAAACATGCTCCCGTAGTGTAGTCCGGCCAATCATTCCGGCCTTTCGCGCAACCTTTTCTTTCTTTTAGAAAAAGAAAGAAAACATTGACGAAAAGAAAGAAAATTATCCCATCATGGGAAAAAGAATTTTGCCTTGGCAAAATTCCATTTCTTTTTCGTGCACGTTTTTCTTTTATAAAGAAAAAGGTGCGAAGAAAGCCGGTGACCCGGGTCCGAATCCCGGCGGGAGCAATTCAAGCTTTTCTTTCAAAGGCTCGATTCTGCACTATTTAAATAGGAAATCGAATATAATAATGCCTTTTTTGAATCCTGGAGGCAGGATTGTGAGAAAAGGCTTGCGAGTGCAATTGATTTAGCACTTGTGATATAAATGGAGGTATATATAAATGGCATATGAAGGGAGGCGTGAAAGGAAGATGTATACCATAGTCTGCTCCGACTGTGGTAAAGAAGCTGAAGTTCCTTTCAAACCCGATGGTGACAGACCTGTTTATTGCAGGGAATGCTATCAAAAACACAGACCAAAAAGAGATAGATACTGAGAATCCGTTATATACTATTTTCTAATAGAGATAAAGGAGTATCATATCATTTTTTGGATAAGCATTTGTAATTTTTTATTTTATTCCTTCTTATATTCTTGCATTGCATCAGTTAAAGTTCTATAGAATTTTTCAGGATTTCTGGGGGTTATTCTTATCTGCTTCCAGAAGCCTCTTTTCTTTTCTATAGTTATGTGTCTGGATAAATCGGCCAGATCATTCTTTAAGATTCTAAGCCCAAAACCATACTTCGGGTAATAATATCCCCTTTTTATAACATCCCAAATTACTGGGGGACTGCCAACCTCAATTTTTTCTACATTATTATAGGAGATATCAAAGCAATAAAACGGAAGTATTGACTGTATTCTTATTCTATCATCGTATATTTCATATTTCAAAAACAGACTTTTCCAGTTTCTTTCCTCATGTATCCTTCTCATGTTAAATCACATTATAGATATTACATCCAAAAATATACTCACCTTAAAAATTTTCATGCCATTATTTATATAGAGTTTATGGAGTAGTTAAGATGGTATCTAGTCTATCATTCAAGGAGAGGATAGAGGAATCAGATAGAATATTTATCGTGGGTGTCGCAGGCGACAGCGGTTCAGGGAAGACCACATTCGTCAGAGGCATAAGGAAGATCCTCGGGGGAGATATTGTTAGTTCCTTCTCCCTAGATGACTATCACTCTATGGATAGGGTTGAGAGAAAAAAGGTCGGAATCACACCACTGAATCCAAAGGCAAATGATCTGGATAAATTAGTTGAGGATTTAGGTAAACTGAAACAGGGAAGAGAGATAATGAAGCCCGTCTATGACCACTCGGACGGAACATTCAAAGAGCCAGTTGCCTTTAAACCAACCAATGTGATAATAATCGAGGGTCTCCACCCCTTTTACACAGATAAATTGAGAGAACTCTCAGACTTTAAGATTTTCGTTGATCCCGACAGGAAAATCAAGAGGAAATGGAAAATCAAAAGGGATGTTGGAGAGAGGGGGCATTCCCTTGATGACGTTTTGAGGGAGATAATGATAAGGGAGCCCGATTACAAGAAATACATCGACGTACAGAAGATCTACGCAGAGGTTGTAATAAAGATTCATGCATCCAGATTCACGGAAGAGAAGGATATATACTCAATAAGGCTCATTCAAAGAATATTAGACATGCCTCTGGAGGAGATGGATTTATCCATAGATCTATCTACCCTGCTCCGGCTTTCTAAGAAAAATTTCTCTCTTGAATTCCAGAGCGATGATTACTATGGTCATAATGTCGGAATCCTCACAATGGATGGAGAGATCCACAGAGATGTGGTCGAAAACCTCGAGGCAAAGATATGCAGATACACCGGCAGGGATGGGTTCCATTTATTCAGCAGGGAGAGGAAATATATCACGACGACGAATCTAACGCAGCTGATTGTCTGCTGGCGTTTCATGGAGAAGATAAACTACATCCTCTCACAGTAATTCAATCCCAGTATGCATTTACTATATATTGCTGAACCATTCTATGGGAGTTAAAAAAGGATGCGTTCAGGGAAATTGAATTTTTCATCGTTTCAATCCACGATTTTCTGTCTTCATAGAATAAATTCATGATCTGCTCCAGCTTGTTGTACAGGTCTTCAACGCATCTCCTGTGACTCTCTTTGTCAACCTCTAAACCACCTATAGACCAGCCCGTTATCCCCTCTATATGGCCCTCAATCCACCATCCGTCCAGGACGCTGAGGTTTAATACGCCGTTCAAGGTAGCTTTCATTCCTGAGGTACCTGAAGCCTCCTTCGGTTTCTGTGGGGTATTCAGCCACAGGTCAACCCCGGCCACAAGCTTTTTAGCCATTTCGATATCATAGTTCTCAATATAGACGATTTTAATTTCACTTTCAAGTTTCTCTGTATACGAATATATCTCCTTTATCAGCTCCTTACCCCTATAATCCCGTGGATGGGCTTTCCCGGAGAATATCATCTGTATCCCACCTGCCTTCCCTGCAATCTTCTTCAACCTGTCCACGTCACTGAAGATAAGCGTTGGCCTCTTGTATTCTGTCATCCTCCTCGCAAAACCAATCGTCAGTGTTTCATATATCATCCCTGAATTGTATTCCCTGTTAACGTAGTCTATCAGCTCTTTCTTCGATTCCATGTGTGCCGCCCATATCTCCTCATCGGGTATTCCTACGGCGTACCTGAAAAGAAAAGGATCCTTCCTCCAGTCTGTTATATGTTTATCATATAATTCTCTGAAGCTTTCACTGATCCACGTGGGTGGATGAATCCCATTAGTTATGGCATTGATAGAGTACCCCGGAAACATACTTCTCGATACCTCCCCGTGTTTTTTCGCTACTCCATTGATGTATTCGCTTAGATTAAAACCCAGCAGGGTCATATTCAGATGCTCTCCCCCACCATATTTTTTGATTAACTCTATATCCATGTAATCTCCGAGTAAACGTTCAACCAGGCTGTAGGAGAATTTATCGTGACCTGCAGGAATCGGCGTATGAGTAGTAAAAACGCATTTATCTCTCACACTGTCTATGAGGGATGGATCCAGTATGCCTTGATTTCTTTCTATGCCCCGTTTCAGGAGTTCCAAAGCCAGGAGGCTTGAATGCCCCTCATTCATGTGATATTTCCTCATCCTGAAGTCGAGGTCTTTGAGCATCCTCACACCGCCTATACCTAAGGCAATCTCCTGCTTTAATCTATTCTCTTCATCACCTCCATACAAATACCATGTTATCTGCCTTCCTTTTTCATCATTTTCAGGGATGTTTGTGTCTAAAAAAAGAACAGGGACCTTGTGTCCGGTAACACCGACAATATTGTAGAGCCACGCACCCACAGATACCTTTTCCCCCTTTATAGGCACAATCACCTTGTTTTTGATAGGTGTCATATACTCTTTTGGATTCCAGTCTACATCCTCCTCCTTTTGGTTTCCATTTTCATCTATCTTCTGATTGAAGAAGCCTTTTTCACTAAGCAACGTTACCCCTATAGCAGGAACCTCAAGGTCGGCGCATGATTTAAGCGTATCTCCCGCAAGAACCCCTAAGCCTCCGCAGTAGGTTGGAATCCTCTCATCAAGACCTATTTCCATTGAAAAATAGGCGATCCTGTCCCTTCTGTCGTCTGGTAGATTGTCCATCTCCAAATCTCGGTATTTAAATAATCTATCTCAATCTATAAAGGTCGGGGGGTGGTTGGCTGAATTTCCTATTGCTATCCCCTGGCCACACCATCATTTCGATTCTACAGTAATGACTAATGCAAAGCTTAACTATGTGGTCGATTTTCTCATGGGCATATCATTCTGTATTACTGCCCTCTCAGGATTGGTAATATTCCTTTTCCTTCCAAGGGGAGCTAGACAGGGCGGATTCCAGGAGTTTTTTGGAATAACCAAGGGCACATGGACAACAATGCATAACTGGATGGGAATCCTCCTTATCCTCTTTGTTCTGATCCACCTTATTTTGCATTGGCGCTGGATTTTCAGTATGACAAAAGCTATCTTTAAGGGGAAGAAATAAAATATTTCATCCAGCACCAGAAAACATAGACTTTGCTACCCTGCTCTCCTCTGAATGGTCAACCATTGGCTCTGGATAATCTTTTAGTTTAGATGGCCTCCTTTTATCTAGGTTATGAATCTCTTTCGGGGATAGGTCTCGAAGCTCTGTAACCCATCTCTTGATATACTCGCATTTTGGATCATATTTCCTCTGTTGAAGCCAGGGATTGAATATTCTGAAGTAAGGCTGTGCATCTGAGCCTGTGGAGGCCGACCACTGCCAGTTTCCATTGTTTACAGAAGGGTCATAATCGACAAGCTTCCGTGCAAAATACCTCTCGCCCCATCTCCAATCGATATGTAAATCCTTTGTCAGAAAAGAGGATGTTATCATCCTGATGCGATTGTGCATGAAACCAGTAATATTCAATTCCCTCATTCCAGCATCCACTATGGGGAAGCCAGTAATCCCGTCACACCATACCTTAAACATTTTCTTGTCATAACACCATTCAATTCTATCGTATTTCTCCCTGAATGATCTGCCAAAGATCTTGGGGAAATGAAGGGCTATATGTGTAAAGAAATCTCTCCAATAAAGCTCAGTTATCAGTGCATGAGTCGAACCAAGCTGGTCCTTTATTGAATAGTATACTTCCCTTATTGAGCACGTTCCGAATTTGTTGTGCGCCGATAAATGTGTTGTTTTATCCTTCGCTGGATAGTCTCTTTCCTTCTCATAGTTTTTGTATCTCCTCAGGTTATTGAGGATTCTTAGAGCTTCTGTTCTTCCTCCATGAACCCTTATCTCCCTGTTCATTTCAGGCAGGATCCTCTTATATATCTCATTCCCTTCTTCAAGACCCACCTCTACTTTATCAAAATTCCTGTATCTGTTGATCTGTGGCTTTCTTATCTCCAGATTCATTGCCTTCCTGAGGTATGGAGTAAACAAGGTATAGGGTTTTCCATCATCCTTAAGCAGTTTTTCAGGTTCGTTGAGAAGGCAATCTCCATACTGATGGAAATCTATTCCATTTCCACTACAAAGCTCCTTTATCGCATTATCCCTTCTTATGCTGAATGGAGTATAGTCTCTATTTACATAGACAGCATCAATTCCTTTCTCTATTAACTCTCTAACCACTTTGTCCGGTTTCCCGTAGAACAGGTAAAGCTTGCCACTCCTTTCTTCCAGCTGCCTTTTCAAGTCCTGCAGAGATTCAATCATAAACTGCAGTGCATTATCGCTCCTGTACTCGTTTTTCTCCAACAGTGCGGGGTCAAAGATAAAGCAGGGCAGCACATACTCTGAGTATTTCAGGGCCTCTATTAAGCCAGTATTATCCTCCAGACGGAGGTCTCTTCTGAATATAAAAAGAGATTTACCGTATCTTTTCTTCATCTCAAATGTTGAGCTGCCATATCTTGAGGTTCAGGAATGCTGCAAATGTAACCCACAAAATGTATGGTACAAGCAGTACCCCAGCCTTCTTATCTATCCTATAGAACTCAATGATCGTAATCAGGATAGCAATCCATAGCAATATTATCTCAATGAGGGCATAGAATGGATTCCGTAGCCCAAAGAATACTACGGACCATAGTATATTCAGAATCAGCTGTATACTGAATACCCCCAATGCCCTTTTAACCCCTTTAGTCTCTAGACCCCTTGCCCATACAAGGTAAAGAGCTATACCCATAAGCAGGAATAAAGTTATCCAGACCGATCCAATGACCCAGCCCGGCGGGGTAAAGTCGGGTTTCTCTAGCATTGCATACCATGTAGGTATGGAAGGCGAAGTAAAGAAAGAACCAATAACTCCAGCCATCTGACAGACAACGATTGATACCAGAAGCCTTTTCGCATCTATTTTCATACCCCCTCCTTAATACTTACCCATCGAAGAATAAAAGCAAATTCTCATTTCTTCCTGAACATCTGTTCAGCAGGACAGCCCAACTCCCTCTGCTTGCAGTATTTGCATGCGATTCCCCTTACGATGCCATTTCCTGCCGTAGCCAGCAGAAACAAAACCACCAAAAGCCCCGCAAGTATCCAGTCAAATCTCTGCAGTAGTAATGGTATTCCCGCCAGCAATGGTATCAGAAATATCATGAATGAGGGCAGCAGGTCCTTCCAAGTGATTTTTTTCCCTGCAAACTTCTCTGTTTTTCCTTTCTTGAACAATAGTGTACAGATTTTTCCCTTCCCTATTCCACATTGCTTTCCGTAATAGTAGCACTTTGTGCAGCTTTCTTTCAGCACCCAGTATTCGATCAACAATATATAAAGCAGGTATAGTGCAGCAGCTATTATCCTGTATTGGAGCATCACATAGATTCCTATAACATAGATCGCCAGCGTCTGTAAAGTGGAGAGCAAAGGTATCCATGCCGGAAAATTCTCATAACATTTTGTCTCTTCCATTTTTCATCTCTTAGAATAAAATTATGGGACCGTTTCTAATAAAAAAAGCATTTATATAATTTATTTTCTGTTCTATCTAATCTTTACTCGGTGTTTTTTAGAATGGCTATCGATCCAGTTTGTGGTATGGAGGTCAAGGAGGACAAGGATTCTCTGTGGATCGAACATGAAGGCAGGAAGGTTTTTTTCTGCAGCAGTCACTGTATGGAGAAATACATGAAAGAGTATGGTCTCGAACCTGTGTGTGCGCCCTGCGAGAGCATTCCTTGGTTTAGGCAGAGGATTTTCACCGTCTCTCTGATTTTTCTTTTAGTGTTTTTTTCCACCTTTTTGTTTCCTGTTCTTTTTCCCTTACGTCAGTTTATCATGGATTATGCAGGGCTTCTGTGGTGGGCTATTTTACTTGGTTTGTTTATTGGCGGTTTGATTGATTTTTTCGTGCCCCAGGAGTATATATCCAAGGTGCTTTCTAAGCGGGAGAAGAAGACAGTGTTTTATGCTGTTGCCTTGGGGTTTTTTATGAGTGCTTGTTCTCATGGGATTCTTGCTATCGCCATCCAGTTGTATCGTAAGGGGGCTTCTATCCCTTCCGTTATCGCGTTCCTTATGGCCGCTCCATGGGCTAACCTGACCTATACCCTCTTATTGTTTGGCCTGTTTGGTCTGAAGGCCTTCTACATCATCCTTTCAGCAATCCTTATTGCGTTGGTTACTGGTTTGGTTTTCCAGTTACTCGACAGCTCTGGGAGGATTGAATCCAATCCTCATACTTTGGTTGTTGATGTGGCTTTCAGCATCAGGGCTGATGTCAGGAAAAGAATAAGCTCCTATAGATTCAGGTCTGGTGATGTATCTGCGGCCTTACGTGGCATTCTAAAGGGTAGCTGGAGTCTTGCGACCATGGTTGTTTGGTGGATCCTTATCGGGGTTTTAGCTGCCTCCTTTATAGGTGCATTCGTTCCCACTCATCTTTTTATGACCTATGTTGGCCCTTCGATTCTTGGTTTGTTTGTTACCTTGGTTGCGGCAACGGTTATTGAGGTCTGCAGTGAGGGTTCTTCGCCGATTGCTTTTGAGATCTTCAGGCAGACAGGGGCTTTCGGCAACAGTTTTGTTTTTTTGATGGCTGGCGTTGCAACCGATTATACGGAGATCGGATTGCTTTGGACAAACATAGGAAAGAAGACGGCTCTATATCTCCCTCTGGTGGCAGGCCCCCAGATCGTTTTGTTGGGTTACTTGTTTAATGTATTGTTGTAAGTGGCTACCGAAGCCAAAGATGGATGAAACCCGTCAGAGGAGACTTCAGTAGCTTATTTTTGTTTTTTTTATCACGGTTTTTTGTGTAGTTTTATGAATATCCATCCCCCCAGTGGTATGGCTACTGCGAAGGATATCATGTATGCCTTTCCTTGGTCGTCGATTATGAGGGATAGAATGAGTCCTCCCACCACTAATATGGTGGTGAATATGATTGTTGCTGTCAGCAGTTCATAGGCTGTTCGCACCATTTTCCGATCATCTTTTATTTATTTACTTATCTCTTCCTTGAATCTCCTTCGCGAAAGGCTCTATAAGTTTGTTGATGTCTTTACCTTCTACTTCCGTTGCCGACAGGAGAAGGATTGCAATTGGCTTTTTATCCGCAGCTGACTCGAATTTGGAGGTGAAGCTCTTGTTGCCCTTCCCACTGCCTGAGATGGAGAGCACGGCTATTTTCTTGAATCTGTCCCTGTTTTCCTGTAGATAGGTCTGGGTTGCTGGGGGTAGAGTGCCCATCCAGATCGGGGTAACTATTACTATAAGATCGTAGTCAGCAGGGTTTTTCTCGGTGGGTTTAATTTTTGCAGGTTTTTTGAACAATATTTCCATACCGGAACGGAACATTCCGAAGCCGCCGGCGCGGTCTTTAAGATCGACTAGTTCTTCAGTATCACATTTCAGTTTCTTTTGAAGGGTTTCCGCGGCCTTCTTATTGGAGTTGGTCCTTGAATAATAAACGATCAAGGTTTTCATTCTGTAATATATTAATTTATTCGGCTTAAAGGAAATCCCTCCTTTATTCTATTGTATATGAAAATCTTTCACGTAAACCGGAAACAGGGCATAGTGAAGTTGTTAATAGAGAATCTGGACGACCTCTGGTACCTGAGTTCTGTAGTTAGAGAAGGAGATCTGATAAAGACGAAGACGGAGAGAAGGATAAAGGCGAAAGAAGACATGGAGAGAAAGAAGAAGGGCGAGAGGAAGGTCTTTACTTTAGCTGTTAGTGTCGATAAGGCAGACTTCAAATCGGATTCGGATACCTTTAGGATTACTGGGATAATAAAGGAGGGTCCAGAAGACCTCGTGGCTATAGGATCGCATCATACATTCAATGTTGAGAAAGGAACGAAGCTGACGATAGTAAAGGAAAAGCTTTCTTCGATAGATCTAGACAGGTTAAAGGAGGCGGAGAAAGCATCCCTGAGACCGAAGATTTTGATAGTGGTAGTGGATGAAGGGGAAGCAACATTCGGCTTAGTGAGGGAGTCGAAGATCGAATATTACGAGCTCTCGAAGTTGATAGGGGGAAAGTACGATATCAAGGGAAGGAGAGAGAGGAAGATGGAATTCTATCGGGATACGGCGAAATTCCTATTAGAGATACTTTCGAGGGGGAATATATCTGCGATAATCATTGCAGGAGCGGGCTTCGAGAAGGAAAATTTCCGAAGATTCCTGTCAGAGAATTATCCGGAGATGGCCAAAAGAGCTGTTATGGAGAATATAGGATCGTACGGGAGGAACGGGGTGCAGGAGGTAATGAAGAGATCCGGAATCCAGAAAATTATCGAGGAGATTACATCCGCAAGGGATGTTCAGCTGGTTCATAAGCTTTTGAAGGAGATAGGAAGGGATTCGGGTTTAGCAGTTTACGGGCTGAAAGATATAGGAACTGCCGCAAATTCCGGGGCCATCGAAAAACTTCTCATATGCGATGACATCTTTCTTAAAAATAGAAAAAAACTCGAGAATCTAATGCAGACGGTAAAATCCGCAAGGGGCGAGATACATCTCATAAACCATGATGGAGAGGCCGGCAGACAACTGAATTCACTTGGAGGAGCAGCAGCCCTACTCAGATACCTGATATAAAAAAGATGAAAAAATCATTCTACAAAGCACTGAAGGGCTTGGGGAAGATGATCCCACTGTTTCTTGTAGTAATACTGTTCATGGGACTGTTTCTGGCCCACATATCCGAAGAGATCATGAGTGAGATATTCACCGGAGACCCCCTGAGGGATACCCCAGTGGGAGCAGTAATTGGCAGTATCTCCGCAGGAAACCCCATCACAAGCTACATAGTAGGCGGAGAATTGCTCAAAAAATCAGTAAGCCTGTATGCGGTAACAGCATTCATAGTGGCATGGGTTACAGTAGGAGTAATCCAATACCCGGCAGAATCCGCAATCCTCGGAACAAGGTTTGCTATCAAAAGGAACATACTAAGCTTCATACTATCCATCTTGGTTGCCATAGCAACCGTAACAACACTAGGGGTGCTGCAGTGAAAAAAAACAAAAATGAAGGATACGTGGGGATGCGTCTTCTAGGGCTGATGGTACTACTGTATGTGATACTATACCTTCTCAAGCCAGAGAATACTATCAAAGCGGCTAAAGCAAGCATAAACATCCTTGCACAAATACTCCCCATATTCCCCCTCATCATACTCTTTATGTGGGTTGTGAACTATTTCATAGAGCCGAAAACCGTATCAAAGTACGTAGGCAGAGGCTCAGGAACCAAAGGATGGCTGATTGCAGTAGTTACAGGAATACTAAGCCACGGCCCAACCTACATCTGGTACCCACTGCTAAAAGACCTCAGGAGTCAAGGAATGAAAAACGGACTCATAGCAGCCTTCCTGTATGCTCGAGCCATAAAAATACCGCTCTTACCCCTGATAGCATACTACTTCGGGATAACGTTCGTGATAGTGCTCACAATCTACATGATCCTTGCATCCATTATAGAAGGAAAAGTTATTGAATTGATAGAATGAATATCTGGATTAAACCATAAGAAGTTAGCAGAAAAGGCACAAAAATAGAGATGTGATATCATGGAAAATAAACAAACACCCGAAAAAATACGGAAAGTTGCCATGGATCTGGATAATGCAATAGAGAAAAAGAACATAGAGAAGATACTATCCAGCTTCTCCGATGACTGTGAAATCGAACTCCTTGGAATAAAGCTGAAAGGAAAGGAAGGAGTTAAAAAGTGGATTAACTGGCTGTATAAACACCTAGACGAGATAAAATTCACACCAGTTACTATAATAGTTGAAGGAGACATATTCTTCGAGGAATTTATAGTAAAAGCGAGACTAAGAGACGGCATTGAAATACAGTCAAAACAGGCAGAGGTTCTCGTATATGAAAACTATAAGATCAAAAGTTTACGGTTGTATTTCGACAGGCTGGATTTTGCAGATGCCGTTGCAAAAGGACTCATCAGTAAGAGAATTACCCAAGAGTTAATTAAAAAATCATTAGAGGGACTTACAGAGTAGAGGAGATGAAATAAACCACCAATGTGGGAGGGGTGAATAAAAAATGGATTATTTGTTTGATCTAACGGGAAAGGTAGCAATAGTTACCGGAGCAAGCAGGGGTTTGGGGAGGACCATGGCATTAGGGTTGGCTAAGGCAGGGACAAATGTCATCGTCTCAGATGTTTTGGATACAAAAGAAACTGTTGATGAGATAAAGAAATTTCGAAAGAAAGTAATGGGGATAAAGGTCGATGTGAGCAAAAAAGTGGATGTTGAAGAAATGGTTCATAGAACAATAGAGAAATTTGGCAGGATCGACATTCTGGTGAATAATGCGGGCATCCTTAGAATGGCACCGGCGGAAAAGATGAAGGAGGAAGACTGGGACAAGGTTATTGCCGTTAATCTAAAGGGGCAGTTCCTATGTGCTCAAGAGGTAGGCAGGCGGATGATAAAGCAAAAATCGGGAAAGATAATTAACATAGCGAGTATTGCAGGCAAGCTCGCTTTCAATCAATCTGTCGCCTATAATGCGAGTAAGGCAGGAGTAATTTTGATGACAAAAACATTGGCCGTGGAGTGGGGAAGGCATAACATACAGGTTAATGCCATCTGCCCGGGAGCCTTCGCTACAGCGATGACAGAGGATTTTCTCAAGGATGAGGGGTTTCTTCAGATGATAAAGACGAGAGTGCCGTTAGCGAGATACGGAGAGCCGGAGGATTTGGTCGGGACGGTAATCTATCTTGCTTCCAAGGCTTCTGACTACGTGACAGGCCATGCGTTAGTGGTCGATGGAGGATGGACTGCAGGATTGTAGCAATTAATTGTGCTAAACTCCAATGGCAAATTATTCTATGGCACTCATGAAATGGGAAGCAGGTCAAGTGGCGAAGTCAGGTTTTTGATATTTAATGAAGGCTAAAATGTTGGTGTTAGATAAAGAAACAAAAAAGACGATCTTAACTGCTCAGGGGAATGAAATCACAGAACATTTTATCTATGACAAACTATCTCAGTCAATAAAAGACCCTCACAATAAAAAAATTCTAAAACGCATCTCAAAGGATGAACTGAAACACTATAATTTCTGGAAAAAATATACCCGTGAAGAGGTAAAGCCGGATAAGTTGAAGATATGGAAGTACTTTCTCATTTCAAAAATATTCGGGATAACGTTTGGATTAAAGCTGATGGAGATGGGCGAGGAAGAAGCTCAGGTAACATACGAAAAAGTCTCCAGATCTGTGCCGGATGCCAAGAGCATCGTAGAAGATGAAGATGAACACGAAAAACAGCTCATAGATTTAATAGATGAAGAGCGGCTCATATATGTTGGTGCCATAATCCGGGGTCTGAATGATGCGCTTGTGGAACTTACCGGCGCAGTTGCGGGATTAACCCTCGCCCTCCAGAATACACGCCTGATTGCAATGGCGGGGTTTATTACCGGAATTGCCGCCTCTCTATCGATGGCTGCCTCAGAGTATCTGGCAACCAAAACAGAAGATGATTCAAAAAACCCCTTCAAGGCATCAGTCTATACCGGTTTTGCTTATCTTCTCACAGTCTTGTTTCTGATCTTCCCCTATCTACTTTTCACAAACCTCTATTTCTGCCTGGGCTTCACAATGCTGAATGCAATTATAGTGATCTTCATATTCACCTTTTACATATCCGTTGCCAAGGGTATCCCCTTCAGGGAGAGGTTTTTTGAGATGGCAGCAATTAGCCTCGGGATAGCAGCACTGACATTTGTCATAGGATTTCTCATAAGAATATCCTTCAGCATAGATGTTTAGAGCGGAATTCGTACACCAAATAAAAGGGTTTAATGAGATACTTAATCAACCTCTTGATCGCTGGTGTCAAAATGCTTAAAAAAGCCGTTGAGGATATACTCAAAGGCATTGGAATAAAGGATTACAGGATTTCTGCAAAACAGATCTGGAAAGGCAGGGTTCCTGAAGAGGAGAATTTTGATGTGTTCCTAAGAAAAAGGAAACAGGAAAAACACCTTCTATACATAAAGGTTTACTATGGAGGTAAGCCGAATTACAGTCCATGGGTTGAATTTTTTGGCATTGATACTAGTTTCTTTGATTCTGTTTTCGAGGATTTTCTGCTGAATTATCTCTCCGGGGAAATTCCTCCGAGAGGGAAGATTTTTATAGAATACGATGGTGATATAGAGACAGAGAAGGGCTTAATGCGTAACTTTCCACCAGCGGTGACGAGGCTTGGCTATAAATTGTTTAATGTGGGTTTTACATGGTTTAAGGACTGGTATTTTGCCGAGGGGGGGAAGGAAGGTGGACAGAAACTCGGAGGCGAGAAACCATTGGATGATAGGATGAGGAGCAGACAATTAAGAGAGATCCATAGTGACATCAAAGCCTTTCTTGCGACAGCAGAAATTTCCGGGAAAGATGAGTATGTGAATAGGGCACGGAAGAGAGCGGAGGATATTTTAAAATGAACCACGAGCATCATCATTGAGAAAAGGATCTGTTTAACGTTTTTATCCTAAATAATAACGATAAAAAACTGGGAGGTGAAAAAATGGGGGAGACTGACCAGAAGGTTCCTTTTATAATAGGAAAGATTAGGAAATGCGTTTGTCTCAAATGCCCAGTCCAGATCTACATGCAGGATTATGCTCCCCATGATAATATATTGCCTTTTTAACTCTTATGACAAATATATCATTATAAATAAAATCGGGGGGTGGTATTATGAAAAATATGAACGCTGTAGACCTAATAGCTCTTATTCTAGTGATAGTTGGCGGTTTGAACTGGGGATTGGTTGGTTTATTGGACTTTGATCTGGTAGCAACACTCTTTGGTGAAATGTCGGTGATATCAAGAGCAGTGTACTCATTGGTTGGATTGGCAGCCATATACATGATCTACTTTGCAACAAAGGCATCAAAATAAATAACCTTCCCTTTTCTTTTTTATCAATATCCAAATCGAATCCATAACTAAATGGAGGGGGTGGTAAATATGCTGTCTAAAATACCCATAAATCTTGGGAAAATAAAGAAGGAAGACCTGGACAAGGAAATTCTTAGGGCGGGGATAATCGCTGAATTGGATGCCGTAAACCTCTATGAGCAGATGGCGGCCATGACCGAAAACGAGAATATCAGGAAGATTCTCCTGGACATAGCAAAGGAAGAAAAAACTCACGTGGGTGAATTCCAGGCTTTATTACTGAAAGAGGATAAAGAACAGGAGAAGGAATTGGAAGAGGGCAAAGAAGAGGTTGATGAGTTAATTGAATAACGGGGGTGGTAAATATGGGGGCAGGTAAGTTTTATTCTTTACCAGAACTGCCTTATAGCTACGATGATTTAGAGCCACATATATCCAAAGAGCAATTGGAGATACACCACCAGAAGCATCATCAGGCGTATGTTACTGGTGCGAATGCAATTCTTGAGAAGCTCGATAAGGCACGGAAGGAAGATGCTGACCTGGATATGAAATCTACTTTAAGGGCGTTGTCATTTAACATAGGAGGGCATCTATTACACTCTTTATTCTGGCCTAATCTAGCCCCAACCGGTAGAGGAGGTGGAAGCCCGGGGGGAACTTTAGGTGATGTTATAGAGAAAGAATTCGGAGGCTTTGGGAGATTTAAAAAGGAATTTGCTCAGGCAGCAGTAAGTGTGGAAGGCTCCGGATGGGCGGCACTATCTTTCTGCAAAAAAACCAACAGGCCAATAATAATGCAGATAGAAAAGCACAATACCAATGTTTATCCCATATTCAGAATTCTGATGGTCTTGGATGTATGGGAGCACGCCTACTATGTCGACTATAAAAACGAAAGAGTAAAATTCGTTGGTGCGTTCTGGAACATCGTCAACTGGGATGAGGTAGATAAAAGGCTTGGGCAATTGTTAAAATAAATAAATTAAAATTGGGGGTGTGTAAAAATGGCAAAAAAGAAAAAACCAAAAAAAGAGTTGGTACCACGTGGGTATTTAGGTCCCTTGAGCATGATGAGGGAGTTTGATAGAATGTTTGAGGAGTTCAGAAGTGAGTTTGAAGATACGTTCTGGAGACCCTTTGGCTTTAGAAGACTTCTCAGTGAGAAAAGAATGCCCGTGTTGGAGATGCCGAGAGAACCTCTGGTGGATATCGCTGATTTGGGGGATAGATTTGAGCTGACTGCGGAAATGCCTGGAATTCCGAGGGACAAGATAAATATCCAGATATCTAACGATAGTATAGAGATTAAGGCAGAGGTAGAGGAGAAGATGGAGAAGAAAGAGAAAGAGTATGTCTGCAGGGAGAGGTCTTACAAAGGATTCTACAGGAAAATGGATCTCCCCGAAGAGGTGGTATCAGATAAGGCAGAGGCCAAGATGACGGACGGAATGCTAAAAATCATTCTACCAAAGAGGAAACCAAAAGAGAAGCCCAAGATGCGGAAGCTGAAGATTAAATGAATCTGATGGAATTATTTTTTTATTTTTATTTACTCCCATATCTTAATCAGATAGTCTTTCATGTTTTCAAATTTTTGCACCTGGCCCTCAAAATATTCCTCGGATTCTTCTGTGTCTTTATCCTTCAGTCTATTCACCAGAGACGCCACCCTTGCATAATACAGTGGAACCATCGTGTCCAGGAGCTTGATCCTCTGTCTCGGGGTTGAGTGAAATGCATTAGCATACCTGTAAACTATTCTCACCCAGTTTTCTACGGGTAAATAAAATCCCTCTTTACTCTCTATTTTTGCCAGATTTTCGATAACCTTCAAATCCTGATCCTCGATGATGTTCCCCCAGATAGCGCCAAAGTTATTGAATCCGATTTTGAAATAGTCTATTAATTCGTCAAGATCTGCTTCGAAGGATTCAGCTTCCTGCCCAACATACTCTCCAAATGTAGGGACTTCCTTTGAGCCCCCTACTTTCTTCCAGTAATCTTCATGTTGTTCCATAAGCGTAAAAATGGTACTAACAACTTGTCTGAACATCGGGGTTAGATCCAAAACTGGGTCTTTTTTCTCGTGAATCTTGGAACCGAGTCTTGCCTGGCAAATCTTGTATCCATGTACAATTGCCGTTGTCGTCATCCAGACATCAATACCAAATGTTGCAACGTCCGTTTCCCATACATCCTGATCAAGGTAATGTTTAACTAGGGAGGGGGATAGTCCAAAATCCCCCCCTATGGGTTGTCTTATTCTGTATCCGTAAAGCGATCTCGTGAGATTATAGACCATTGTATTGGTTATAGTCGCATCAAATTTGAATCTTTTATAATCCGGAGCTACAAAATCAAATCCATCGAAAACGGGATCCACGATATTCTTTATCCACATTGGTGTAATAGATTTCAGGTCGGAATCGAAAACTGCCACAGCCTTTGCTTTTAGGAATTCTGCAGCCTCAAACACAGCCCTCAATCCGGAGCCCTTACCTGGAACACCCCTGTATATGGATACAATTTTCTCGATATTGTAGTTTTTAATATCTACTGATTTTGCAACCTCTCTCGTATCGTCCGTTGAACCGCCCTCGGAGATAAATACAACAGCTTTATAATCCTTATAATGCTCCTCCAATCCACTTCCTACCGTTTCTATTACGTAGGCGATGGAAGAATCGCTGAAATAGGCGGGGATTCCAATAACAATGTCGGCATAACCGATCTTTTCTACCTTCCTCCTAGCACCCTCCCTCAGTGCTGTCAAAAATCTTGTGGTCGCCATCTATCTAACTATTAATATTGTTACATCCATAACGTTCGTGCCCGTCGGGCCGGTTATTATGAGATCACCTGTTTGATCTAAGAAATTATATGTGTCGTTGTTCCTTAAATACTTGTCTATGTCCAGATTCAGTTTCCTGGCATTCTTGTAGCTTCTGTAATCCACGATGGCTCCCGCAGCTTTTGAATTTCCATCTATCCCATCAGTCCCAGCGCTTAAAAAGACAATATTCCTATTATTTCCTATTTCTTTCAATGCAGATAAGCACATCTCCTGATTCCTACCGCCTTCCCCCCTCCCTCTCAACGTGACCGTCGTTTCCCCGCCGAAAAGTAAACAGGTCTTTTCTGCCATCTCTTTACCCATCGAAACTATATCTTTGGCGGCATTCCTTGCCTCTCCTCGAAGCTTTGAATTCACTATCCTCGTCCTTAAACCAAATTCCTCTGCCCTTTTCTTGGCCCCCTCCAGGGCTCTTAGATTGCTACCTATTATGAAATGTCTTATATTTTTGTTTTCCTTCTTGGGGGTTTCCTTCACCTCACCTCGAACACCTTTCTCGACTACAATTTTCACGTTTTCTGGGATTCTGCTCCACAGGTCGTATTCCTCTAAGAGATCATAGGTCTCTTTGTAGTTTGAGCTGTCATAGTAGAGGGGTGCGGAACCTATTGTTTCAAGGTCATCGCCTATAACATCGGATATCACGAGAACTATGCCTGTCGCCCTGGTCAATTCCCCTAGCCTCCCACCCTTTATCATTGACAGGTGCTTTCTGACAACGTTTATTTCCTGGATTGAGATGCCTTTTTGGAGTAGAATATCTGTTGTCTCCTTCAGTTCTTCCAGGCCTATGGGTGGAATCGGCTTCTCTACAAGCGAGGAACTCCCGCCTGAGAGGAGGTAGATGAAGAGATCATTCTCTGACAGCCTGGAAATTCTTTCAATCAGGATACTGGCAGCCATTATACTCTTTTCCGTCGGAATCGGATGAGAGCTCTCGAAGAATTTGATTACATTCAACGGAATTTCGGGTTTATTTGAAACCACGAAGCCGTCCTCTATCCTTTTGCCGAGAATCTTCTGGATAGCCCCTGCCATGCCGGCCGATGCCTTACCGCTCCCGAGGACATGAATGCGGTCAAATTTCCCAAGGTCGTAGTTCTCATCCAGGATGATGAGATTCTCCCCTTCGAGTCTTACGGATTCTTTTATCAAGGATTCAGGAAGAACGGATCTCAATGCGTGGTTGAATATCTCAAGAGCGGTTTCCCTTGATGTCATCTTCATTATTTATATACCTTGGCGGCAATAAATTATCTCATGATCCTCAATGAGCTTGAAGAATTTGGAGATGAATATAGTGAATACTTTGATTCAATCTCAGAGCCGGAAAACCAGTGCAGGATAGAAAAGGCAAAAAAGGAGATGCACAAGATAAAAGAAGAGAATAAATTTATCTTCACCCCCAGATTCCTGCCCATGAGTCTTATAAGGAAACATATAGAAAGATGTGAAAAGACCATAGACATCGTTAACAGGATGCTGAGTGAGACGCGGGAGGGGGAAAAAACACCAATCTCAGAGATAATACCTCGGAGGAGGCAGTACAACATCACCAGCTCAAGACTCTATGAAATGGCTGCGGAGCTTGTAGACCCCAGATTTCCATCCATAATGGAGAGCAGAGTTGATGGTTGTATCCAACAAAACAGGGATGTTATAGCATATGAGATAAACGCCAACAGGGCAGGATGGGAGAACTCCCGCTCGTTTTGTGACATCTACAACAAGTATTTCAGTCATCTATTGCAGGGATATACGGTTGATTTTGCGGATGGTTGGGAATCGATCGTAAAATACGTGCTTCGAAAGTTGAATGGGGATAAAGCAATCTACCTTACAGATCAGAGGGGCAGGGAGTCTATTGCTAATCTGAGGGAGAGGGGTATTGACATAGATTTCGTTAGATTCCAGAATCTGAAAAAATTGATGAAGAGCGGTGACCTAAAGATAACAAAGGACGATGTAACCTACAAGGGCGACAGGGTGGATCTTATATGTAGATTTCTCAGAACACATCAAGTATTGGAAATTCCAATGCTGTGCGAGTGTATCAAAAACGGAAATGTACACCTGATTAACCAGATGGATGCCTTCTTTGGCGGTTTAAAGACATTACTAATAAAATTTAGAGAACCTGATGTAATATCAAGCTATGCCAGTCAGGATGATGTAATTTATATCCCATACTCCGCTTTTTTAAGAGACTTTGAAACAGAGGACCTATTAAAATTCAAGAATAGATATGTGCTGAAATTTGGTAATCGGGGTGGCGGGAAAAGGGTTTATTTTGGTACAGATATCTCAGAAGGTGAGTGGTATGAACTGATAAAGAAATCCAGGGGGAAATATTCAGAAACAGCTATGATACAGGAAGTGGTCAAACCCAGTATTACGCCCAGTTTCGACAATGGAAGGGTTTCATTACAGAATACCACCTGTGATGTATTTGTCTTTACAACAGACAGATCCAGATTCGGTGGTGTATTCTCCAGATGGTCCTATCAGAATCTGGTTAATTTCAAAACGGGAGGCATTAAAGAGACAGTATTTATTTAAAAGATCAAATTCGATATAATCTAATGCTGAAATATGGAACTAACGATCTTTGAGATATTATTCAGGGTCTCATTGGCATTTATTCTCTCCCTCTCATTCGGTTTGGAGAGGCAATTGACCAAGAAGCCAGTGGGCTTTGGCGTATTTAAACTTGTGGCTACCGGTACTTGTCTATTGTCGGTTATAGCCATAAACCTCAGCAATGATTCTTCGCCATTGCCTCTGCTTGGGGGTGCTATCACTGGAGTTGGTTTCCTCGGCGCAGGTGCAATAATACACTATCAGGAAAAGGCATTTGGATTTACCACCGCAGCCTCCATATGGGCATTTGCGGCACTTGGTATGGGCATTGGGGCTGGTTTATTTGAGGCAGCATTACTCTTTTATCTACTGATAATTTTAACAATACTTCTGGATCATCTACTTGAGAGCAGGGGCATTGGCAATTACTCCCAGACAGTAGCCCTTGTATCCAGCAATCTGGAGAGATTGAACGAGGTAAGGAGTCAAATTTTAGAGAATTATAAAGTAACGTCAATGAATCTCGACATACAAGAACAAAGATTTACTCTCTCCTTTTTATTCAGTGGATATAAAAAGAAACTGGAAGAGCTTATCGATAGTCTGGCCAAGATTGAGGGTGTTATGGAAATAAAGGTAGAATAAGTGTTATATGACGAAAATAGGCATACTTGAACTCAGGGACGATAGATTTATAGAGGATATAGTATCCCACTTGCATGAATATGAGGTAGAGCTTCTATCTTTCGGAGAGCAATCGATACCAATAAAATCCGATTACAGGGTTGTAGTTGACAGGTTGAGTTATAGTGATCCCTATCTGAAGGAGATAGTAAAGAATCTCTCTTTAGATGGAACATATGTTATAAACAATCCGTTCTCATCCACAACGATAAACAAGATCTTAGATATAAAGCACTTTGAATCCACAGGAATACCCTACCCGAGGACAATAGTTTTGCCCAAGATAGATAAAAGTGGTGATCTTAAGGAGATAATCCATGAGCCTGATTGGGACAGAATTACTAATGAAATATCATTCCCATGTATCCTAAAACCATTTGATGGATATGCCTGGACTGATGTCTACAAAATTGGATCATTGAATGAACTGAAAACGCACTACGAGGGAATGAAAAACGATCACATACTCATAGTACAGAATCTGATAAAATTTGTTGATTACTACAGGGTCTTCTGCATCAATAAAAGGGACGTACTCATATCAAAATGGAATCCTAAACCATTTTATATGGGGGAATATATATGCTCGGATTTAAAACAGATAGAGGATTTGAAGGATAAAATAATAGAACTGACAATAAAATTAAATACAATCCTTGATCTCGATATAAACGCTGTGGAATGGTGCATAACCGATGATAGACAGGCAATTGTTATAGATGCCTTCAATGAGGTCCCTGATATCGTTCCTGAGCATCTGCCTGAGCCTTATTATAACTGGCTCGTGGAAAAATTCAGTGAGTGTATAAAGGATAAGTGCAACTCCAATGAGAGGAATAAAACAATCTTTCTTCCTTAGGGTTATCCCTCTTTAATACTAATTTTTGGAGACATGCCTCTACTCACTGGTCCTTTTGGGTATTTGTATATGCCCCCCTGATAATTCTTCAGTATTATCTCCTTCTTGTTCTGATCTACGACATAATTTGGTGAGATTGGTATCTTACCCCCTCCCCCTGGAGCATCAATTACATAGTGAGGAACACAAAGCCCTGATGTATGGCCCCTCAGATTTTCTATAATCTTGAGTCCATCCTTTATAGGTGTTCTGAAGTGTTTTGTCCCCTTTGTCAGATCGCACTGGAATATATAGTAGGGCCTTACTCTCATCCTTAGTAATTTTTGCATCAGTTCCTTCACCACATCTGGGTCATCGTTCACCCCTTTTAACAGAACAGTCTGACTTCCCAATGGAATCCCGGCATTTGCCAGCATTTCACATGCTTTCCTACTCTCTGATGTGATCTCTCTGGGGTGATTAAAGTGTATATTAATGTACAATGGGTGGTATTTTTTCAATATATCACATAATATAGGAGTTATCCTTTGAGGCAATGTACACGGAACCCTAGTGCCGATTCTTATGATCTCAAGATGTCTGATTTTCCTTAATTCCCTCAGGATAAATTCTAGTTCATTGTCATTTAAAAGCAGGGGATCACCACCCGAAAGGATGACATCCCTGACCTCTGTGTGTTCCTTTATATATTCTACTCCTCTGAGTATCTGTTCCATGGTTATTTCTTTAAATGGATCACCAACCCTTCTTTTTCTTGTGCAGAAACGGCAATACATCGCACAACGATTCGATACTAGGAATAAAACCCTGTCGGGATATCTGTGAGTCAGACCGGGTACCGGGCTGTCCCCCTCCTCGTTTAATGGATCTATCAATCCATCTTCATCCTCAAGCTCTCTGATGTCGGGTATACATTGTTTCCAGATGGCATCTCCCTCTCTGTCTATTAGACTGAGAAAGTAGGGATTTACCCTCATAGGGTATCTCTTCACTACCCTATCTATATCCGATCTGTCCACAGAGAATTTATCAAGGAGTTTTTCTGTTTCCTCCTTGCTATCCATTAATAATTTTTCCCATTCCTCCATTTTATTTTTTTATGCCGTACCTCCCCAATGCATAATCTAAAATCCTGTTTATTAGTTGATTATATGTCATACTCATCGCATATGCAGATTTTGAGAACCAATAAGTCGGATCTATTCCGGGAATTGGGTTTAATTCAAGTATATTGGGAATGCCTTTCTCGTCAAGCCGAAACTCTATCCTGCACCAGTCCCTGCACTCCATGATCTCGTAGCATTTTAACGCATTTCTTTTCATTTTATTCTCGAGTCTTTTTGGAATCTGGGCAGGACACACAATTTCAGTTTGAGATTTGGGAATTTCCTCATTCGTGTATTTTTTCAAAATTGGGATTACTGGGTCATCGGGTACGAATAGGTTGATCTTGACCTCCCCTTTAAACATGACCTCTATGATCGGCAACACTATTGGATCCTCATTACCTATAATCGGAACAGTAAACTCCCTTCCAGAAAGAAATTCCTCAGCTATTATTGGCTCCTGATATTTTGACATAACCTTCTTTATTTGACCGTTGAGTTCCTCCTCATTATAAACGACTGAATCATAACTTAGACCCATACTTGAACCTTCATGCAATAACTTCACAATAAGCGGGAATTTCAGCCCCTTCCTCAATTTCTCCCCTGAAGATCTGAAGACCTGGAAGTCCGGTGTTTTTAGCCCATAAAATTTCAGAATCTCCTTTGTTCTTGCCTTGTTCAGGCATATCGCAAGTGTCAGAGGCCCTGAGCCCGTATATGGAATCCCAAGCATTTCACATATTGCCGGAACATGAGATTCCCTGCTCTCACCCCTTATGCCTTCTGCAATGTTGAAGACCATGTCTATTGGCATGATAGGAGCTCTTATATTTCTATAAAAATTCTCATCTGCCTTTATGGGTATTACCCTGTGCCCTTCAGACTCCAGTGCAGCTTTTAGGCTTTTTATAGTTTCAAGGCTGTCTAACTCAGCAATTGAGTCTAGAGGTTTCCCCCCCATATATCCTCGTTCGATGAGATTGAACGCTAGAGCAACATTAAGTCCCATCTTTAGATATTTCCCCATTACATCTCTCTAATGCGCAATCAAAGATGTGGTTAATCATATCCTCATATGTCATTCCCTCTAAAATCGCCGCCTTTGTAAAATATGAAAAGGATAATGGATCTGTGCTTGGACTTATCCCTGCAAGGGGATTAACATCAATTACATTTGGTATCCCGTTTTTATCCAATCTTATATCTACCCTGCAAAAATCTCGACACTCAAGAATCCTGTATGTCTTTAATGCAATTTCTCTAATTGCATCTCTTAGTCTCTCAGACAATCTTGCAACCTCAGAGAGATCCTCGCGGTCAAAGACATATTTGGCCTCAAAACCATAGACACCTTTCGTTTCCTCTGGAAAATCATCCACTTTTATCTCTATGATCGGTAATACCAAAGGATCTATGTTCCCCAGGATAGAGATCGTAAACTCCCTCCCTGGAAGGAATTCCTCAACCAATGCTGGTTGCTTGTAGGTATTTATTACAAAGGAGACCATTTTCATCAGATCCCTCTTCTTTTTAACCACAGACGATTTCATTATCCCCATCCCGGATCCCTCGTGCAATGGTTTCACAATAAGCGGGAATTTCAGCCCCTTCCTCAATTTCTCCCCTGAAGATCTGAAGACCTGGAAGTCCGGTGTTTTTAGCCCATAAAATTTCAGAATCTCCTTTGTTCTTGCCTTGTTCAGGCATATCGCAAGTGTCAGAGGCCCTGAGCCCGTATATGGAATCCCAAGCATTTCACATATTGCCGGAACATGAGATTCCCTGCTCTCACCCCTTATGCCTTCTGCAATGTTGAAGACCATGTCTGGATGTAACTCTATGAGTTTCTCCGGAATTTCATCATTTGCTTCTGTCCTAAAGATCCTGTGACCCCTTGATTTTAGAGCAGATTCTATGGTATCTATTGTTAACTCAGCATCAAATTCTGCATAGAAATCTCGAGGCTGATCCGGAGTTGGATCCCGTTTCGGATTATAGGTCAAAGCAATAGTCAGTGCCATCTGTATGTACCACATATCTTGGTCTTCTCACCAGCAAATCCAAGTTTATAGTTTCCAAAAACTCAGCATCAAATTCTGCATAGAAATCTCGAGGCTGATCCGGAGTTGGATCCCGTTTCGGATTATAGGTCAAAGCAATAGTCAGTGCCATCTGTATATACCCTACATCCTAGTATTTTTTCACCGAAACACCCAGTGCATTTACCAAATATTTTATATGAATATATTATACATATTCTCTATTTAAAAATGTGACATTTGATTCTCTGCTGTTCTCTTTTAAGTTAATCCTCTCTATATAATACCAAAACCAACTAAAGAATCGTCAAAATGGATGAGATTTTACAACTTCAAGATTTTTTATTTGACAGCTTGGGTGATATACTCACAATAATAGTTATCCTTGTCCTTACCTTCATTACCGCAAAACTTGTAAGGAAGGTATTGGATAAGTCCTTCGCAAAATCATCCAGATTGATTAAGGTTGACCCCACTCAATATAATTTTCTGAAACATTTCATATCCGGGCTTATTTATGCCATTGGCATAGGGATTGCAATTTATACAATAGAAGAGCTCAGAACCCTGTCCGTCTCAATCTTCGCCGGTGCAGGTATCTTAGCGATAGTTATCGGTTTTGCCTCCCAGCAGGCGTTTTCAAATGTTGTTGGTGGAATATTCATATCCCTCTTCAAACCATTCAGGGTTGGTGACCGGGTAAGGATCGGGACCGAGATCTACGGGGTTATTGAGGACATAACACTGAGGCATACGATCATAAGAACCTTTGAAAATAAACGGGTGATAATTCCCAATTCCGTAATTGGTAATGAGATAATAGTGAACGAGAATCTAGGGGATGAGAAGATCTGCAAATTCGTTGAGATTGGAATAAGCTATGATTCCGATATTGACAAAGCGATAAAGATAATGCAGAAAGAGGCGATGAAGCACCCCTTCTTCATGGATAATAGAACAAGGGAAGAAAAGGGGAAGGACGAACCAGCTGTCCCTGTCAGGGTCATCGGATTTGGTGATTCCTCCGTCAATCTGAGAGCCTATGTCTGGGCACCGGACCCAAAGTCTGCCTTTGTAATGGGATGCGATCTCAACAAAAGTATAAAAGAACGGTTCGATAAAGAAGGGGTGGAGATACCGTTCCCCTACCGGACTATTGTATATAAAAAGGATTTGGAAGAGAAGAATACATGATGAAAAATGGAGGTTAATTCATTCTTTTTATTGGGTCTTTTAGGGCTTATCATCATGATAGGCTTTCTGGGAAATATCCTATTCAGTAGAACGAGAATTCCTGAATCTCTTTTCCTGATAACGATAGGTCTCATAATTGGTCCGGTCTTAAATCTTATAGACTCAGAACAGTTAGTTGAGACCTCCTCTTTTGTCGCGACCATTGCCTTAATAGTAATCCTTTTGGAGAGCGGCATGTCCCTCGACATAAGGAAGCTCTTAAAGAATTTCTCCCATGCCACAGTCTTCACCCTCTTGGTGTTTATGCTAAGCACATTACTTGTGACCTTATTCCTTCATTTGTTAATGCACTGGCATTTATCTCATTCCCTCATCCTCGGTGTTATCAGTGGAGGAACCACTACAATAACGGTAATGACTCTGGTTTCTCAATGCTCTGTTTCCGAGGATACCAAAACCCTGCTCTTTCTCGAATCAATGATCAACGACATTACCATAATCTCAGTAGTAGTTATCCTGATACAGATAATGAAATTCAGTACAATTGAAACAGCAAAAGTCGCTAATTTAATCCTGGGAAGTGTTTCAATAGCATTTATTTCTGGTTTTTTAATTGGAATGCTATGGATCAGTATCCTATTCAGATACCTGGAAAAGCATCCACTGAATTATGTCGCTACCCTCGGGATTGTTCTAATGCTATACGGCCTTGTTGAAAGCATTGGTGCTAATGGGGCAATAGCAGCATTGATCTTCAGTCTGACTGTTGGAAATTTCCGTAATGTAATGATGAAACTTAAGATCAAAACAAAGCTCGTAACGGAACATTCCCTTGAAACCCTAAAGAAAATAAAGTCAATACAGCTTGGAATAACCTTTTTTGTAAAAACATTCTTCTTCGTTTTTCTGGGCCTGATCTTCAGTTTTAAGAATTTAAGTCAGGAAATCCTTTTAATTGTACTTGGCATGATTTTTATCCTATTAATCGCGAGGTTCTTCAGTGCAGAGGCTCTCTCGTTTTGGGATAAAAAATATAGAAAGGATACCTTTCTAATAACAACCATGCTGCCCAGAGGACTTACTGCAACAGTAGTTGCTTTTCTTCCGAGAGAGGCAGGTATAGAAATCCCTGGTTTAATCGAAATAGTTTTGTTAATACTATTCATCTCCACAGTTATCGCGATTATTGGTGCCGCCATCCATGAGAGGAAGTTCCCTCTTACTACCAAATCCAAGTGAGGGAATTTTTTAAATAATGAAATTAAATACTAACTGATATCTATGGCAGAAGATAAAATTTTAATAGGCAATGTAACAATCGAGAACTTTCTGATATTCATATTCGTTTTTGTTTTAACCCTGTTTTTAGGTAATCTGGTATATGCTCTTATAAGGAGATTCCTTGATTATAGAATTTCCCAGAGAGGCTCAAAGATAACAGCAAGAGTAACACAATATGTCGTTTTCGTCCTTGGACTGTATTACGGTGTGTATCACATTCTTGGTCTGGATTTAACCGCTTTCGTCGCATCTCTGGGCATTATCAGTATTGCAATTGCCTTCTCCTCCCAGCAGATAATACAGAATTTCATGGCAGGCATACTTGTTTCCATACAGAGACCGATACAGATTGAGGAATGGGTGGAGGTAGGAGGTTTGCCACAGACTGGTATGGGCAAGGTAAAGGACATCAAGCTGACACATACTACTCTGAAGGACAAAGAGGGCAAACTGATCTACATACCAAATTCCCTTTTGATGTCGTCCAAGGTGATAAACTACACAAGGGGCGGTTTCATAGAAATCCCAATTAAGTTAACGATTCCCTGTAATTCCGACTACGAAAAAATTAGGGCAGTTATCCTTGATGTTGCCAACGAAAGTCCGAGGATACTCCCAAACGTACCGAGGGAGGAGAAATCCATAATAACAAAGCTATTCAAATTACCACACATTCAAAAATTATTCGAGAAAAAGCAGGATATGGAAATTTTCAAGCCAAGGGTACTTATATCTGAAATATCGGACTCAAAAATAACCTTAAGCACAAGAGTCTGGATAAGGGAGATAAATAAAAGGGACGAAATAGTCTCTGAGTTTTTAGATTCCCTGCTGAAGAAAATCAGGGATGAAAGGATTGAACTAGCCCCATAACCCTCAATTTCATCATTTAAAATCTGAAGAGCATAGTTAAACATGAAAAAGGCAATAATCCTGTCCTTGTTAATATTCATCTCAATTGCATTCTGGTTAGCGAATTTAGAATATCCCAACCCCTATCTGGGAAAGGGGTTCTATACATTTCTTGCATTGGCTGTTATATATCTCTTGTTTGGAATTCTTTTTGATGGGGCGGTTGACAAAAAGGTAACGGATTCTAAGACAAGATACCATTTCAAAAAAGCGATTTCAATTATCCAGGTTCTTATAATTGTCATTACAATCTTTACCCTGTGGGTGGAGAATCCACAGGCACTCCTTGTGGCTTATGGTATTATAGCGGCGGGTGTTGCCGTCGCACTGCAGGATGTCTTCAAGAATATTGCCGGGGGGATAACGTTATTCATAACCGGGGTTTATAGGGTAGGCGATAGGATTGAGATCAACTCGAGATACGGGGATGTAATAGATATAGGCGTTTTCTATACAACCCTGCTGGAGTTGAGGGAATGGGTCTCAGGGGACCAGTCAACGGGAAGATTGATTATAATTCCAAACGGATACGTTCTATCCGGTAATGTGACCAATTACACCAAGGACAATAACTTCATCTGGGATGAGATCAACATTCCGATAACCTACGACAGCGACTGGAAAGATGCAGTTGATAAAATCCTGAATATCGTCAGGAAGGAGACAGCAGCTATAACAAGGGAGGCAGAAAAAGAGATATCTCTCATAGAAAAAAAGTACTATCTGCCCAAAAGGGCAATAGAGCCGGCAATATTCCTTACAATGACGGACAACTGGATAACCTTCAACGTAAGATACCTGACAGCAGTGAGGGAAAGGAGAAATTTGCATAATAAATTAACCCAACTCCTCCTAGACGAAATACAAAAATCTGCGGACATTGAGATAGCCTCCGAAACATTGGACGTTTCCTTGAAGAAGACTTAATCCCCTTTTATGGGGGAGACATAACTATCCGGCTTAACTGTTAAAACCGAGCAGTCCACCCTTTGGAGAACCTCCTCGGCAGTGTTTCCAATAAATAATCCATCTATCCCGGTCCTGCCAACAGTACCCATAACAATGAGGTCGATTCCCTTCTTTTTCGCTATTTCAGGGATTAGTTCCCCTGCGTCGCCCTTCAGGAAATGTATTTGTTTTTCTGGAATCCACGGGGCATATTTACTAAGGAGTTCTTCAAACTGGTTTTTATGCATTTTCCTGATCTCACGAAGCAGTGCATCAACTTCTTTATCAGGGATTCGTGACTTGTTTCGCAAAATCCTTTCACTATATAGTTCCCATGTATGGATCACATGTAGTTCACCTTTCTCTGACTTAGCTATCGAGGTTGCTAATTCCATGATCTTGGTGTTTAACTCCTTCCCTTTGTTATCTGAATTCGATGGACCCACCGCAGCCAGTATCCGCTCAAATTTTGTTTTTTTCCCGGGTTTAATCGCCCATACTGGGGAAGGGCACTTCCTTATCAGATGCATGGTCGTGGTGCCAAAGAGCATCTCCTTTAACCCGCCTTTGCCCTCAGCAGTTGTTATTACCAGATCATGTTTATTTCGCAAAATTTCCTTCGTGATTTCGATGAATGGCTTTCCAATCAATACGTTAGCGTTGACTTGGATGTCTTTCTTCTTGAATGGCGCAATAGCATCATTAAGTTGTTTCAGGTGTTCCTGAATAACAAGCTTTTGTATGTCTATTCCGCGCAGGGACGTTTTCAGCATCTGGAGGTCGTGAGGCAATCTCTCAATAACCCTGACCACTGTCAAACGTGCCTTGTTTCTCTTTGCTACATCTACTGCCTTTTCCAGTGCTTTTTTTCCATTAGTCCCTTCCTTAGAAACCAGAAGAATGTTTTTAAAATGCTTCATAGCCCCCAATCCCCCTTTACTAAATTTTAAGTTTACTTGCTTAAATATCAACATGAAATTAGAGACAAAAATATTCGATATCGAAACCGGCAGGTTCGTGGTTTTGATGAATGAGGAGGATGCAATGGATCTGAGTATGCATACCTCAGACAGGGTGGATATAACCACAGCCAGCGGAAAAAAACAAATCTCTCTTAGCATCCCTTTCTTAGAGACAGAAACCTGGCAAGAAGCAAGATAATGAGTATCACCACAATTGACCCATAAAGTACTGTCTCCAAGAGGTATGAAAACCATCTTAGAGAAGAGCCATATAAGAAGCAGGTTACCACCATAGACCAGCCATTTTACTATCCCCTGATCTTTATTTATTGTTACTATATCCCTGATTAAAAAAAAAGATTCTGTACTTTTTATAAACATATATCGATAGATATAACAGGTGGGGAGATGGATCAAAGGTTACTTATATTCTGTCTGTTGTTTATTATCTATTCTGGCTGTGTTGAATATGAGGAAACAACCACATCGATAACAACAACCACATCGATAACAACAACCTCAACAACCTCAACCACAACCTCAACCCTAACCACAACCTCAACCACAACAACAATCAAAGGGGAAAGATCACAAATTGAAAAATGCAGGGAAAAGGAAACAACAATAGAGAGGGACAACTGCTATCTCTCTCTTGCGATAAATACCGGAAATATCAGTATATGTAATCTTATAGAGCGTGCAAGTGCAAAATCATTATGTATCGAGAATACTCAGGTAGAAAAAGACGGTAGATCCACCGTAATTGAGGGTTATGTCGTTAACAAGACAACGAATCTCGTAATAAAAGGTGCAAAAATAAGGGCAATATCAAAAACCTCCGGTGAGGAGATAGCAATAGACACAACAAATTCAAAGGGCTTTTATTCCATGTATGTGCCATCAAGAGACACCTACAATATCACTGTAGTGGTTGTGGGCAGGGAATTTACGCAGGAGATATATGCCAGAACGGGCTGGACTCACGAGATCTGGTTCAGGATTCCTTAATTTTATTCTGGTTGCAATATATAATGCCCTTACTAGTTGAGGCATAAAGATGCCAAAACGCACTAAAAGATCGAAAAAGTCAGGTCTCCCACCGGGAACTCTCGTCCATATCGGAGAGAAAAAGATAGAAAGGGCGAGGATTACGCTCATAGACTATGATGAAGGGCATTTTCAGGAGAAGGAAATAAAAAGGATTGAGGAGTCTTTTCCATTTAAAGATACTCCAACCATCACCTGGATAAACATAGATGGTATCCATGATGTAGAGGTTATAGAAAAATTAGGGAAGCATTTTAACTTACACCCCCTCCTTCTGGAAGATATTGTGAGTACAGAACAAAGGCCTAAACTAGAGGATTTTGATAGCTACATGTTCATAGTTTTGAAGATGCTTTTTTATGACAAACAGGATAATGAAGTAAAAGCAGAGCAGGTCAGTCTAATTCTTGGCTCAAATTTTGTTATCTCTTTCCAGGAGAGTGAGGGGGATGTCTTTGAACCTGTAAGGGAAAGAATTAGGAATAAGAAGGGCCGTATCAGAAAAATGGGGTCTGATTATCTTGCTTATGCTCTGATGGATGCCATTGTTGACAGCTACTTTCTAATCCTGGAAAAGGTTGGGGAAAGGATAGAGGATATAGAAGAAGAACTTGTGACTAATCCCACAACCGAGACTCTCCATGAAATACACAAATTAAAAAGGGACATGATCATACTGCGTAAATCTGTTTGGCCTTTACGGGAGGTAATCAGCGGTATGGAGAGGGCAGGATCACAGCTTATTAAAAAATCTACAACAATATATCTCAGAGATGTATATGATCACACAATCCAGGTTATTGATACAGTAGAGACCTTCAGGGACATGCTCTCAGGGATGCTTGATATCTATCTTTCGAGTATCAGCAACAGGATGAGTGAGGTTATGAAGGTATTAACGATCATTGCCACGATCTTCATCCCATTGACATTCATAGCAGGTGTTTACGGAATGAATTTCAGGTATATGCCGGAACTTGAGCAGCCGTGGGCCTATCCTGCAGTCTGGTTTGTCATGCTCGTTATAGCCGTCCTGATGTTCCTCTATTTCAGAAGAAAAAGGTGGTTATGAAATACCTGGTGGAAAATGAAAAAAATTAGAGTCTATACAACGCCCACATGCCCATTTTGTACGATGACTAAGGAGTTCCTAAAGGAAAAGGGTATTGAATTTGAAGACATAGATGTTTCAGCTAATAGAGAAGCCGCCATTGAACTATTCGAAAAATCGGGACAGATGGCAGTACCGCAGATTGAAATCAACGGGAAGATTATTGTTGGTTTTGACAAAGAGGCGATAGAAAAGGAACTGGAAGATGTATGACCTAATAATTATCGGGGCGGGTATTGCGGGACAGACTGCTGCAATATATTCTGCGAGAAAGAGGATGAATTTCATTCTCTTAACTAAAGAGCTGGGAGGACAGTTTCTTGAGTCGGGGGAGGTTCTCAACTATCCGGGAATAATAAAGACAACCGGTGCAGAGTTCAAACTAATAATGGATAAGCAACTTGAGTTCAATAAAGTTAAGGCAAAAGAGGGAGAAGAGGTTAAAAAGATTGAGAAGATAAAAGGGGGATTCAGGGTTTTCAGTAATAAAAACACCCATGAAGCAAAGACCCTAATAATCGCGACGGGCGCAAGACCAAGAAAGCTTAATGTCCTGGGAGAGAAGGAATTTGCAAGAAAAGGCGTTACATATTGTTCTGTATGTGACGGTCCTTTGTTTTCTGGAATGGATATCGCGGTTGTCGGAGGGGGGAACTCTGCTCTTGAAGCAGTGGACTTTACAAAGGACATTGCACAGAGAATATATCTCATCAATAAAGGAAAGGAGTTTAATGCTCATGAATATCTCATTGAGAGGGTTGAATCATACAAAAACGTAAAAATAATAATGGAAGCAGATACAAAAGAGATTCTGGGTGATAGATTCGTTACTGGTCTGATTTACGAAAAAGATGGCAGAGAACATACCCTTAATCTCCAGGGCGTCATCATTGAGATAGGGAGAATACCCAATACCGATTTCTTAAAGGGATTCCTTGAGCTGGATGAGCATAACCACATACAAATTGATTGCCAGGGAAGAACATCTATGGAGGGAATATTTGCTGCAGGAGACTGCGCTTCTGGTCATGAATACCAGTATGTTATCTCGGCAGGTCAGGGTTGTATTGCTCTTCTGAAAGCAGCGCGATATCTCGCAAATAAGAAAATATGAAACTAAAATGCATAATATACTTGAGATAAAAAACCTGTCGGTTGAGATAAATAAAAAAAGAATTCTCAATAACATCAATATCACTATTGGGCAGGGTCAGAGCTATGTTATGTTCGGTCCAAACGGCAGTGGGAAGACCACTCTTTTAATGGCATTAATGGGGATGCCGGGGTATCTTGTAAAAAAAGGAAGGATTATCTTCGAAAATAAAGACATAACAAAAAAAGCAGTCGACGAGAGGGCTAGACTCGGAATAGGAATCGGATTTCAGCTTCCGCAGGAAATAAGGGGTGTGAAACTTCTTGACATTTTAAAGATATCTGCTGGAAAAAAGCCAAACCAGGAATTAGGTTCTGATGAAAAAAGGCTAATCAAGAAATTCATGTTGACTGAGATGCTTGAAAGGGATGTTAACCTCGATTTTTCGGGGGGTGAGAAAAAAAGGGCAGAGGTTCTTCAGCTGCTTTTCATGAAGCCCAAGGTGATGCTGCTGGATGAGCCCGACAGTGGGGTAGATCTGGAAAGCCTGAAGATGATTGGTGAAGAGATACAAAGATATGTGGAGAAAAACAATGCAAGCGCTCTCGTGATAACCCACCAGGGCCATATTCTGGAGCATATGAGGGCGGAGAAGGCATGCGTTCTTTTGAAGAATACCATCTATTGCTATAATGAGCCGCAAAAAATTCTTGAGAGCATAAGGAAAAAGGGGTATGTGGGATGTTTAAGGTGCATGAAAAGAAGAAGACAGGAATAAAATCACTGAAGGAACTGCCTGGGGATATTGCGAGGACGGCAGAGGCAACGGGGATAGAAGAAACAGAGAGACATCGCTCAGGCAGTTTCTTCCAGCTGGACGAATCGGCTGTGTTTGCAAAGGTAATTAGCAGGTTTAAAGGGCAGATGGAGATTATGGATACAAAGGATGCGCTTGAAAAATATGATTGGTTATACGACTATTACTGGAAACTGGTTGACAGGGATAAAGACAAATACACAAAAAAGGCAGACGAGGAATTCATGGGAGGATATTTCCTGAGAATCCTCAAAGGTAAGAAGATAACAGTCCCGATTCAATCTTGCATGTATATCTCAAAACAGAGGTTCAGGCAGAATGTGCACAACATAATCATTGCCGAGCCTAGAAGTGAAGTACAGATAATAACGGGGTGCACGATATCTGAGGATATCGGAGCGGCAGAGCATATAGGGATTAGTGAGTTCTATGTAAAGAAGGGTGCAAACCTTACCTTTACGATGATACATAACTGGAACAGGGAAACAAAGGTAAGGCCAAGAAGCGCCGCGCTTGTGGAAGATAATGCCTCTTTTATATCGAATTATGTTATCCTAAAGCCTGTAAAGGACCTTCAGATGTATCCCGTTGCAACCTGCGTTGGGAAGAACAGTGTAGCAAGGTTTAGCAATCTCCTTCATGCGGAAAAGAAATCTATAATGGACGTAGGCAGTAAGGTTGAATTACTTGGAGATGGAAGCAGGGCAGAGGTTATTTCAAGAGCAATTGCAAAAGATAATTCAAAGATCATAGCGAGGGGTTTATTGCAGAGTAAAAATCCAACAGTAAAGGCGCACCTTGAATGCAGAGGTCTTTTGTTAGGGGATAAATCTGCAATCCATGCAATTCCTGAATTAATTGCAACAGGGGAGGGGGTTGATATGTCTCATGAAGCGGCAGTGGGCAAGATCGCGGAGAAGGAAATCTTGTATCTGATGTCAAGAGGGCTTACAAGGGATGAGGCAACCGCCCTGATAATAAGAGGATTTCTTGACACGAGGATATTACACCTCCCTTCAGCGCTGGATAATATGATAAAAGGCCTGACCGAGAGGGTTGCTGAAGGGCTTTGATACTATTCAAGTGTAGCGTGCCTTCTCTTCATATCTATCTCTCCCGCCTTCAGGTGGGTCATTAATCTCGCTATTATCCCATCAAAGAATATCATAACGGTATCCTCAAATAACGTTCCCAGTGGGGTTAAAGAGCTGTGGGTACCCTCAATCTGATGCTTGAGGTGATCCTTTTCTATGTCTATCTTCGTCCTGCCCTCTACCACAACGACATGATCTGAGATCTTACCTAGGCTGGAATTTGGGTAGGATGTGACTGCCAGAATCTTTGAGCCGACACCCTTGGCGGTTTTTGCAGCATTTACAACAGAATTTGTCTCCCCGGAACCGGAGATCGCTATCAAAAGATCCTTTTCTGTCATGGCGGGTGTAACGCTCTCACCTGTAACGTAAACAGTTAATCCTAATTGGACGAGACGCATAGCAAACGCCCTCCCTGCAAGACCAGAACGACCTGCACCCATCAGGAATATCTTCTCGGAATTTTCTATGGAGGATACCATCTGATCCACTTGAGACTCATCCAATTTATCTATAGTTTTACCAACGTGTTCAACTATCCGAATCATGGCGTTTTTAACTGGCATATTAATTATTAAATTTTGGGGAATAAATTAGGATTTATTGATAGAAATTCTATGAATAACATGAAAATGAGAGCGAAAATCTTAATTGGTTTAATTCTAGGAATATTGTTGATCTCCGGCTGCATTGAGGAAAAACCGGAAGAAACGACAACCACGATAACCACAACTTCGACAACAACCACAACAACTTCAACTACTACTACAACCACTACCACTACAACAATCCCTATAGTCCAAACCAGCGAGGATGTAAGGATTGTAGGATATCAGTTTGAAGCCCCTTATAAACCGGAAAAAAACTTCCTTCACGAGGAGTGGGTCGTTTTAAAGAACACAGGCAACTATACTGTGAATATGACCGGCTGGAAGATAAAGAACAGGAATTACAAGGACAGTTATACATTTCCTGACTTTTACCTAAAAGCAGGAAGCTCAGTCAAGATCCATACCGGAAAGGGCTGGGATACTGAGGAGCATCTCTTCATGAACAGGGCGGCATCCTTCTGGGACAACGACATAGATATCATAACCGTCTTTGACAGCGAGGGAAAGCTTATCGAAAAGTTAAAGGGATTAGGAAGGTTGACATATTCCATAGATTAGATAATTACCGGAAATATCTTATATATCTCTCGAATTCCAGACCTTCAACAGATGATGGGTCAATCTCTCCCAATTTTCCCCTCAATCCCCTCAGGTTTTCTATAAATTCCGGCATTACTGCGACGTGATACGAAACCCCCTCATTACCTAGATTTTTAATCGCCCTTATCTAAAACTCTTCAGAATTTCAATAACCTCATCGTCCGTTGTCTGCTCAAAATTTCTGTAGAAGGAACCTATGGCCATGAAAAATGCGGGTGTGTAAAGACATACGACCTCATCCACCCCTCGTCCCATTTCCTTGATAGTATCTGGGGGTCCGACCGGAACGGCGAGAACAATTTTCTTTGGATATTTCTTTTCCACAGATTTAATGGCAGCCAACATCGTTGCACCGGTTGCAATTCCATCATCCACCAAGATTACAACCCTGTCTCTCAATTCAATCTCCATTGTTTTGTATTTTTCAATTCTTCTCTCTATCTCATCCATCTGCCTCTTCTTTTCTTTCTCTATGTAACTTTGAGAAACATTCATGGAGACGATTAATTCTTCATTGAGAGTTGTACTCCCATCCCGGGTGACTGCACCAATAGCCAACTCCGGGTTATAGGGGGCTCCAAGTTTTCTTGGCACTATGATGCTCAATGGGGCATTTAGAGCGTTTGCAATCTCCCTTCCAATTACAACCCCCCCCCTCGGGATCGCAAGTATAACCGGCCTTTCTTCTTTAAATTTTACCAGTTTCTCTGCAAGTTTCTTCCCTGCATCTCTCCGATCATTGAAGATCATCTTTCAGAATCTAATCCTGCTTATCTTTGGGAATTATTCCATAAGAAAGAGTTAAGTGAAAAGCGCCAAGAAAAGGAGGCCAGATTCAATGAGAGAGGAAATCTTGAATTAGAAGAGGTTAAAAATTAATAATAATCAGAATCGGACGACACTCCTATTTTATCTCCAAATTCACAATCCTTTTTGTTACATCTAACATTACATTCTGCTGAGAGAACATATCCAGGAAAAACTGGCGTAATTCTATCTACGTCCTTTTCCATCTCAGGAAATGTAAGTTGAATGACGCCTTCTTTATATTCCTCATCTAATTTCCTTCCAGTAGTAGTTTCAAATTCTTCCATTGCATTTAGAACGAAATCTTTAGTTAATCTGAGTTTATCTGCTAAATAAAACATTTTATCAATATTGTGTATTGGATCAAAATCAGATACTTTCGGAGATTCAACTGGAATGTGCACAAAGCTAGATAGTATTTTATTATCAAGAAAACTTGTAAGTATATCTAGCTCTATCTCAAACCCAGAACCGCAGACGGCTATTTTATAAAGATCATCCGTTCTAAACCCCCAGCAACCACATTGACCATCAGGTAACTTTACTCGATACTTCTTTTCCAACAAAAATAACTCGAAATCTTCAATATCTTTTCTCTCTTGGGATATACCTGGCGAATCAGATCTACAAGCAAAAACAACAGATTTCTTTTCATTTACTAATTGGTTGAGAACCACAAAAAAAGATTCATAAGGGATTTGATTTCCATCAAACATAATAAAAAAATGACCACTTATCTGACCTTCTTCTGTCTTGATTGATTCGATCTTATCTCGTATTGCGTCTCCTTTTTGAACTATCCCAATCTTCTCCTTCTTTATATTCCCTATTATCTCATGATCTTTTCTAGATAAAGCGTATGACTCAAGACCTTCAGGATCTAATCCAATCTCTTTTTTAATCCTCTTTCCTGTCTCTCCAGAATGAAGAAAAGCTAAAACCTTATCTACTCTAGTCTCTTCCTCTTTGATGTTTTTAGAATAACAAGGAGAAACAGCAAAAATTTTTCTAAGGTAGTCCACTATGACCACTAAATTAACTTCTAGCCACCTTTATAAACTGGGCAACTTTATCCCACGAACCAGAAACTTTCAATATAAGGCTGTCTGTTATATGTGTATTTGATTTAAGTTCTACCCTCTTTGTTTTACTGAATTTAGGATTATGGCCATGTTCTACTTTAACTTCAAATTCTTTTTCAATCTGACTCTTAGTTTTTCCACATATAGGAGAAGATTTTTTAATTGAAAATTCAGATTTTGTCATTTTACACCCCCCATCATTAGTATTATTTCTCCATTGAGTTATAAATACTTATCGATAGTAGGTAGTTAAGTTACAAGAAGAACAACAACAGTAACCAACCACCCCTCGTTTTGATCTAATTAATGTTACTCTATAATTATCTGGAATTAAAGCATAAAAAACAAAAACAAGCTATTTCTCAGATTTTCCCCTATAGAG
>Ga0209636_10000478_pt1 | contig 38981 bp, 36 predicted proteins | sample DeeMarSWOR152_54_FD_187464 | JGI IMG/M metagenome (GOLD analysis project Ga0209636, IMG submission 187464) | Marine sediment microbial communities from White Oak River estuary, North Carolina - WOR-1-52-54 (SPAdes) (version 2) | ecosystem: Environmental > Aquatic > Marine > Intertidal zone >... | reverse complement strand
TCTGGATCATCAATGGGAGTAACACCGGTGTGAGGATGATCAGGGATGCCGTCGTCTCCATAAACGTACCAACAATGAGCAAGATGATATTCACCAAGAGCAGGATGAGAATACGGTTGTGGGTCACCTTGAGTATAGCCGCGCCAATGTATTGAGGGATCTCCTCACTGGCAAGGAGCCAGGAGAAGATGCTCGCCGTCCCGATCACGAGCATTACCAGGGCGCTGGTTGCGCCCGTATTGACGATAATTCTCGGTAGATCTCTGAGCCTGATGTCGCGGTACACAAAGTAGCTGATGGCGAAGGCATAAAACACGGCGATACAGGCGCTTTCCGTAGGCGTGAACACGCCTGATAGGATTCCTCCCAGGATGATGACGGGCATCATTAAAACAAGGACCGCATCGAAGATCGCCTTCAAGGCCTCCCTGAAGCTCGGTAAGGACTCCTTCGGGTAGCTTCTCTTCCGGGCGTAGTAGGCAACCACCCCCATCTGAAACAGCCCCAGTAACAGGCCCGGAATAATCCCGGCAAGGAAAAGGGAGGCGATGGAAACTTCTCCCAGGACGCCGTAGATGATAAAAGGTATGGACGGCGGGATGATAGGCCCAATGGTGGAGGAAGTTGCCGTCACAGCGGAGGAGAACTCAACGTCATAACCGTCCCTCTCCATGGCCGGGATGAGAATGGATCCAATGGCACTCGTATCTGCAACTGCGGCGCCCGTGATTCCCGCAAAGATCATGCTAATAACCACATTGATGTGGGCCAGCCCTCCCCGCACCGGCCCCATGAGGACCTTACTGAAGGTCACCAGTCTCTGGGTTAAACCACCCGCGCTCATGATGTTACCGGCAAGGATGAAAAAGGGGATTGCCATGAGCACGGGGTTATCCATACCGGTGAAGATGCGCTGGGCCGCGAGGATGAGCGGAGTCTCCCCCTCATAGAACAACGCCACAAGGGGGGTGAGCCCCAAGACAAAGGCAATGGGGACGCCTATAATGAGAAACCCAGCGAAAGAAACGAGTAAAATAACAACTAGCACGGACGCAACTGCCTCCCTGCTGGTTCCTAATGTCCAGTCGAGCCGATCAACTCTCTAGAGCGACCGTAGATAGATGTGAGCACGTGGAACAACATGATAGCGGAGCCCGTTGGGATGGCAACGTAGGGTAAGGACATGGGAAGTCGCATCGCGGGACTGAGTTGATGGCGCGTGAGTATGACCAGACAAATCCCTCCCCACAGGATGACACTGAGCATAATGGCAATGAAGATGTCCCCGACCAGGCCTGCCATCATGCCGATTCGTTTCGGAAACCTATCCGCAACGAACGTGACGGCGATATGCTCCCCCCTCTTTAACGCTATACCAGCAGCCAGCAAAGATGACCACACGAGGCAATACCTGGCAAACTCCTCAGTCCAGAAAAGGGGAAACAGCAGGACATACCGAAATATAACCTCGATGAAGACATCTATGGCCATCGCCGAGATAATGATCAACACCGCGATCTCCGTAAATCGATTGAGCATATTGCTTATCCGCTCCATAATGTCCCCTACCCTTTTTCTGATCGACTCACCTCGTGGCCCTGATCTTCTCGATGATGGGTCTCCAATCGGGGTACTGCTTGATGAACCTCGCATACACCGGTTCCATTGCCTCGAAGAAGATGCCCTTACCAACGCTCCTGACATCCATTCCCCAGGCCTTCAAATCCCGAATCTGCTTCTCCTCATTATCCCGAATGATCTGCCGTTCATAGGCGGCGACCTCAACCCCTATTCTGATCAGGAGCTTTTGCCAGTCGGGTTTGAGGGACTCGAATCGCCGCAGACTCATGGTCAGTGGTGCAGGTGAGTAAAAGTGCCCGGTCAGGCTCAGATACTGTTGTACCTCGTTCAGCTTGAAGGTGTGAATAATCGCCACGGGATTTTCCTGGCCGTCGATGACCTTTGTCTGAAGGGAAGTGTAGACCTCGCCCCAACTCATGGGGACTGCCTGGGCGCCGAGTGAGCGGACGGAGGCCAGATGAACGGGATTCTCCATGGTGCGGAATTTCAACCCCTTAAAATCGCTTGGCTCTAGCAAGGGACGAACCGAGTTCGTGAAATTCCGAAATCCGTTCTCAAAAAATGACAGGCCCTTGAGCCCGGTCCTTTCCAAATCGTCCAACAATTTTCGACCAACGGGGCCATCGAGCACTGCGTCGACGTGAAGGTAGTCTCGAAACAGGAACGGTAGGTCCAGGACCATCATGCTTTCGCTAAAACCCGAGACAGGCCCTGTTGCGGTCACAGCTAGATCGATGGTCCCTATTTGCATTCCTTCCAGAAGCTCCCTTTCCCCCTTGCCAAGCTGGCCACCCGGGTAAACACGGATATCGATGGCTCCTCCAGTAGCCTCCCTGACGCGCTTGGCAAATTCCCTCGCTCCTTCATTGTAGGCATGATGAGGCGGCGTGACGGTGGCGAGCTTCAACTTGAGGGTGGTCGCCTGGACAGCCCCACTGGAGCACAAGCCTGCGGAAAACATTAGACAGAGTACCGTAAAAATTAATCGTCTCATAGTCCCCCTCCTTCGTTCTTTTAAGGTATTGTTAACATGGGATTTTGTTGTTCGATCTAATAATGCACTGCAGGAACGCATGTCAACCAAAAAGTCCTGCGGTCCACGTTACCAATTCCACAGTTCTCCTCCCGCCTGAGGGCATATTTTCTTGACCGATGGGGTGCTGTTACCATATAGTTGGAATTGTTGAAATTTCATCCGCAGAGGGAATATGACGAGAAAGGAAATCGCATATTTCAGGGTCTTCCATGAGGTTTCCCGGGCTATCCTATCGGTGCTTGATTCAAAAGAGGTCCTCAACCTTATCGTAAGAAGGATCGTTCCGGCGATGAAATTGAAGGCCGCCAGCCTCCGGCTCCTGAATGAGAGGACGAATGATTTAGAGCTCGTGGCATCCCATTTGTTGAGCAAGAAGTACGTGGAAAAAGGGCCACTTAATGCAGACAAGAGTGTGCCGGAGGTATTGGAGGGGAGGCCGGTGTTGATTACCGACGCCCAGAACGATCCGAGGATCCAATATCGAAAGGAGAAGGCAGAAGAAGGGATCGCCTCAATCCTGAGCATACCTGTTCAGATTCACGATAAGGTGATTGGAATGCTGAGGCTTTATACCTCATCTCCCAGATCGTTTCCTGACGAAGAGATCGAATTTGCATCCGCGCTGGGTGAAATGGCCGGACTGGCGATACTAAATGCCAGGATGTATGAAAAGGAAAAGGAGAAGCTCACCAGCCTCTTTAAGAGGGGAGGTATAGAATCCACCCCACAAGAGGAGACTGAGAGATATGGGATCAGGCCTGTGTCCAAGGGCACCTTTGACACCAAACGGTCAACTGAATTCTTTAAGGTCCTGCATGAAGTATCTCGGGATCTACTGTCTGATCTGAACTCACCCGAGGTCTTAGATTCCATGGTGGGTAAAATTATCCACATTATGCATGTTAAGGGATGCTGCATATATCTTGTGAATGAGACAACTGGCAGACTGGAGATGGTTGCCTCAAGAGGATTGAGCACTGAATACCTTCAAAAAGGGCCCATCGAGGCCGACAAGAGCATGCCAGATGTATTGAGGGGAAAGACCGTCTTTGTGGAGGATGTCGCTACACATAAGGGTATCCAATACCGAGATGAGTCCATCAAAGAAGGTATCAAATCCATACTGTCTGTTCCCATCTTTGTGAGGGATTACGTTATTGGTGAGCTAAGACTCTATTCAGCGGAAGAGAGGAAGTATGATAAGGAAGAGATAGAGTTTATTTTGGCCTTGGCGGAGATCGGCGGTATTGCCATCACCAATACCAAATTCTACCAGAGGCTGAAGCGTGATATAAAATTCTGGAAGTCGACCCTTACATACCTCGATAAGGGCTAAGGGCCCTAGGATGCCCTCCTTTTTCTAAGATAGTAGTTCCTCACATCAATCAATTTCCCCGCATATTCCCTCCGGAAATAGAGGAGCTGATTGTTCTCAATCTCTTCGGCTAAGGGCTGAAGGAAGGGCTTGATATCGATCCCAAAACTGTTCATCTTTCTCTTGTCAGCTTCATGGACAATCAGGAGACAGTAATAATTGAGAAGCAGTCGCAACCTCGTCTCCCTCCTGAAGAGATAGGCCCTCCCTCCAATAGAATTCACCATAAAGCCGGCATACCTGTAAATCGTATCCCAAGAAGGTGGCAGCCCTTCCTGTTGGCCACACCTATCACCTGACATAAGCCATCGAAAGAAGAGGGCAAGGTTAATCTCCATGGCATCTGCCTCATGCTCTGCAATGAGCCTTATAAGCTTTAGATCCTTTAAGCTCAAGACCCTGTAGAAATGGTAGATATTCTCGATGATCCTATCATAATTAATGCCTTCTCCTGCAGGAACGGGAGGATGCACGGAGAGGACATGAAGGATTTCCTTAAAACGGGTAAATGTATCTCCCTCTATCCCCAGTTCCCTGACATAGTCTCTTGTATCAAGATACGAGAAAAACTCCCTGAGTTCCCTCTCCAGCCTCTCGCATTCATCTTCAGCCGTCATTGGCTGTCCTTCAACCACCTCTTCTCTTAAAACATCCTCGAGCTTTTCCTCAGGGGCCTGCAGTTCCGGAGAGCTAACCTGTGTATCCTCAGCCCTCGTCTTTGGCGTCTCCTGAGATGCCGGTTGTTTTTCGCCTTGCTTGGCGCTGAAGTACACGACCAGCAAACCACCTACAACAAGGGCAATAACCAAGAGCAAAATGCCCCTATTTCCTTTCATCCCTTATCCCCCCTCTAGGATTGAGAATTCAGGGGTAGATCAAGGGTAACTACAGTTCCCTTGCCGCCCCTGCTCGTAATATGAATCTCACCCTGGTGATTCATTACAATCTGATATACCATAGTCAACCCCAGACCAGCCCCTGTTGTCTTGGAGGTAACAAAGGGTTCCTGGATGGAGTCAAGGTTATCCTCATCTATGCCTATGCCAGAATCCTCGACCACAATGCGAATACGCATATCTACCGGTCGTGCCTTAAACTTGATCGTACCACCATTCGGCATAGCTTCTATACTATTTTGGATAATATTCTTCAAGGCCCTCGATATCTGTGCACTATCCATGACGATTGGGGGCAAGCTCTCTTGAATATCTGCGTCCAGCTGGATGGATTTTTCGGATGTAATCGGAGAAAAATCCGCTATAACTTTGGAAAGGAGACTGTTCATGTCGGCTGGCTGGAGATTGGCAGTGTGCATCTCTGCAAGCTCTTTCACATCCAGGACGAGTTTCTCGAGCTTTGAGGTCTCCTCAAGGATGATATCAAGATATCTGTGGAATTGATGATCCTTGTCCAAGCCAGCCTTCATCCTTGCTGCAAAGCCCCCTATGGACATTATGGGATTCCTCACCTCATGGGCCACTCCCTGAACGAGGTTGGCCAGGGCAGCCAAGCGCTCCGACCTGATCAATTTCTGCTGAGTTGCCTTAAGTTCCTCGGCAGTTAGTTTGAAGTTCTGCTGTGACCTCTGGTAGAGCTTTGCATTGTCAAGGGCAACAGCAATCTGCTGAGCAAGGGCCGTCAAGAGTTCAAGGTCCTCATCGGTAAATGGGCACCCATTCTTCTTGTTGATAACCTCCAGGGCGCCTATGGTCTTCCCCCTTATGGTAAGGGGAACACAGATGAGCGACCTTGTCCTGAAGCCCGTTTCCCTGTCCAACCGGTCGCTAAATCTGCTTTCCTTGGTGACATCTGCCGCGATCACCGGTCTTCCGTTCTGTATAACCCAGCCGGCAACTCCTTCACCCAGCTCCAAGCTCTTGGTCTGAATAACCCCACCCTTCTCGCCCCTGGCCAGCCTGAAAAAGATCTCCCCCCTTTCCGTATCAAGCTCATAGGCTGAGCTTGCCTCAGCCTCCATAAACTCCTCGGCCACCTTCATGGCAAAATCGAGGACATCGAAGATTTGGAGTGAGGAATTGATAAGGGCGCAGGATTTTAGAAGGGCGGATAATTCCCTGCGATGTATATCGTCATTCTGCTTTTTCCCATTCTCAGAGGCTTTTTTCATAGAAGGCACGTCATTTGCCCTTATGCTCTTAAAAATCATAACTCAATTGGACGGATTGGTAAAACAAAAAATATCCCTTGCCTTTCCCCCTGGCCCTTACCAAGACTTTCCCCCATAAGTGATGCCCTCCCAAAGAAGATCAAAAGGGCTTGACCGCCGTGGAGGCTTGTGCTATCCCATTGGCAAATTTTCGCCCCCTTGTCCTTTTTTCAGGAGAAAACAATGCATTACGGAGTTCATCCTGCCCTGGAGCACTATCTCGGTATCCCGGGTTACCTTATTACCTCGTGTATCTTAATAGTCGGCCTGGCCATCTTCTCTTACATTATCTACAAGAGGTACCTATTGCTCAGATCTGCAAGGCCCGATCTTCGGTTCGACTCCCTGCTACGGAGATTCTCCGATCTCATAATCTACGGTATCCTCCAGAAACGACAGCCGCGCTATCTCTGGATCGGCATATTACATATCATGATCTTTTGGGGCTTCGTTGTCCTTTCCTTGAGGACAATAACCCTCTATGGCATCGGACTGAAACCCGGGTTTTATCTTCCGTTTATGGGGGGCTCGTTGGGCGAGTTTTATCATGTCTTCAAGGACATATTTGAGATTATCGTCCTCTTTACCTGTATAGCAGCTGTACTACGGCGAGCCATAGCGAGACCTGCACGATACGAATTCAAGCATGATAAAGCCCATAAATTCGGCGCCTATCTCGTGCTCGGCCTGATCGGTTTCCTGATGCTTACCGATATTACCATTGACGCAAGCGCCATCGTCCTCGGCGGAGAAAGCGCTTACTGGCTACCCGCCGCGCACAGCGCTTCCTATCTACTTCATGGTCTTGGCGAGGATACCTTGAGGGTCCTTTACCGGTGGAACTATTGGCTCCATATCCTGACCATCATGTTCTTTCTCAACTATCTCCCCCTGGGGAAACACTTTCACATTATGACGGCCGTTCCTAACGTGTTCTTAAGGAAGCTTAAAAAGGGCTCTATAAAACCACCCAGGTGGGATGTTGAAGACATCGAGGAGCTGGACTCCCTGGGCGTTGAGAAGATCGAGGACTTTACCTGGAAGCATGTCCTCGACTTCTATACCTGTACGGAATGCGGTCGGTGTTCCGATAACTGCCCGGCCAATACGGTTGGTCGACCACTGTCGCCCATGGAGGTTACCATAAAGATCAGGGATGACGCCTATAAGAGGAGGCCCCTCTTTGCTCTTAAAGGAAAAGGTGACCCGGGGGATCAAAGTCCTTCCTTGATAGGGAATGTCCTTGAGCCCGATGAGGTCTGGTCATGCACCACATGCGGGGCATGTGAGGAGGAATGCCCGGTCTTCATAGAATACATCGACAAGATGATAGATCTGAGGAGACATATGGTCGAGTCAGCCATGATCCCCAAGGACTTCCAGGATGCCCTCATGCGCTTTGAGAAGACAGGCAACCCCTTCGGTAAGCCACCAAGTAAAAGGGGGGACTGGCTGGAAGAGCTAAACGATGTCTCTGTCAAGATACTGCAAGAGGGAGATGAGGCTGATGTGCTCTACTTCGTTGACAGCTATGCATCCTTTGATCCCCAGATTCAACAGATGGCCATGGCTATCGTCAGGGGCCTCGATAGGGCTCGTGTATCCTTCGGTATCCTTGGCCCCAGGGAATCGGATTCAGCTCACCAGGTTAGGAGGCTCGGTGAGGAGGGGCTCTTTCAACTCTTGGTGGAGGCAAACATTGAGGCCTTCAAGACATGCTCCTTTAAGCAGATCGTTACAACAGACCCACACGCCTTTAATACCCTGAAAAACGACTATCCTGGTGATCTGGTTGTGAAACACTATACCGAATTCTTTCTCCCCCTGATCGAAAGCGGACTGCTGAAGCCAGTTAAACCCCTTGACACTGCGGACATATACACCTACCATGACCCCTGCTACCTGGGGAGGCATAACGGTATCTATGATGCGCCACGGAAGCTCCTCGCATCAATCCCCGGTATCCGGATAGTCGAGATGCAACGCTCCAGGGATCGAAGCTTTTGCTGCGGAGGTGGTGATATCAATCTCTGGTATGATATAGAGGGAGAGGAGATGAGAATGGGTGAAAAGAGAGTAGCCATGGCTCAAGAGGCTGGGGCTACTGCTATTGTGAGTGCCTGCCCCTTTTGCCTTCTCAATTTCGATGATGCCATAAAGACAAGCGGTCTTGAAGGTAAAATGAGGGTAATTGATCTGATGGAGCTTTTTGTGAGTACCCTATAGGTATTTTTGGAACAGGAGGAATGGGAAATGGATATTGTAGTTTGTGTTAAAAGGGTACCCCTCACCGAGGAGGTAGACCTTGTAATTGACGAACAGAGGAAGGGGATCAAAAAAGACCAGCTTGCATTTGTCTTAAATGACTGGGATAACTATGCCATCGAAGAGGCCATTCTCCTTAAGGAGAAACACGACGGAACAGTTACAGCCATTACAGTCGGTAACGAGGATGATGAGGAGGTCTTAAGAAGGTGCTTGGCCATGGGCGCTGACAGGGCTATCAGGATTGATGTAGATGATATGGGCAGGTTTGATAGCTATGGGATTTCAAAGATCCTCTCCCGTGTGGTAAAGGATCTACCATTTGATCTGGTATTTACCGGTGTCCTTGCCGATGATGATTACTCGGGAATGGTTGGCATGATGATGGCGGAGCAGCTAAAGATTAACCATGCCAATGCGGTCATTGCTATCGAAATCGAGGATGGAAAGGCCCGAACTACCTCTGAACTTGAAGGCGGCCTCAGTGAGGTTTCACTCATTGAGCTCCCCGCCCTCTTAACTATCCAAACGGGGATCAACGAGCCCCGGTATGTGTCCATCCTGGGTATCAGGAAAGCGGCCAAAAAAGAGCTAAAAGTCATGGATCTCTCCGATTTGGGCATATCCGATGAGGAGCTCTCGTCCAGGACCATTATCGAGGAGGTGTATCTTCCTCCGGAGACCGAAGGTGCGCAGATATTAACCGGTGACGCGGACAAGATCGCCTCTGATTTCCTCGAGATTCTCACAAAGAAGGGGGTGATGGAATAGATGAGCGAGGTATTCGTTGTTGTTGAACATCGACTTGGTGAGATAAGGGACATAACCTTTGAGATGCTGTGGAAGGCTGGCGAACTCGCTCAAGAGCACTCATATGGGGTTACCGCCATCCTTCTGGGCCATGATGTAAACTCCATTGCTGGAGCTATCTCAGACAGGGCCGATAAGCTAATCACCTATGATGATGAGCGGCTCAAGAGTTTTAACGCTGATCTCTATAAAGAGATCATAGCCGGGTTGATTGAGGAATCAAAACCCACCCTTACCCTTATTGGTAACACAGCATGGGGTATGGAGCTGGCCCCCTGTTTGGCCGTCAGGACTGGATTCCCCTTGGCTACCGATTGCATTGATATTGACTTTAAAGATGGAAAACTCACTGTCCAGAGGCAGATGTATAGTGGAAAGATCTATTCCAATGTCTCCTTTTCGCCATCTCCTGGATACCTCCTGACTATACGATCAGGTGTATTCTCAAAGGACAGAACCGGGCAAAGGCAAGCCCAAATAGTTCAGAAGGACTTTCCCCTGAAAGAGGAGTTCCTGAAAAAACAGTTTATCGAATTTGCGGAAGCCGCTGCCGGCGAGGTTGATATTAGCCAGGCAGACCTGCTTGTCTCCGTTGGAAGGGGTATTGGAGAGGAGGAAAATATCGCACTTGTGAAGGAATTAGCCGATGCCCTCAATGGGATCCTCTCCTGTTCCAGGCCCATTGTCGATAAGAACTGGTTGCCCAAGTATTTGCAGGTTGGGAGCTCCGGTAAATCAGTCACCCCAAAGGTCTACATAGCAGTTGGGATAAGCGGGGCCTTCCAGCATCTACAAGGTATCACGGGGGCAGGTACGATCATCGCTATCAACAAAGACCCGAAGGCCCCTATCTTCAGGGCGGCCGACTATGGCATTGTTGATGACCTATTCAAGATCGTACCCTTCTTAAAGGAAAAGGTGCTCGAAATAAGGAAAGGATAAGCAACAGCAGGGCATCTAGAGAGCAGCGAGGAAATCCGCCACTGGGATATCATATGGAGATCGTCAATAATGCCCTTGAAGAGGGCAGAAGGAGACTTTCAGAGTACGAATCCAAGCGTGTCCTGGCCTCCTACCAGATCCCTGTTACCCGCGAAGTACTCGTTGAAAGCAGCAGTGATGTGATCCCCGCAGCCCATGAAATCCGTTATCCCGTGGTGATGAAGGGATGTTCGCCGGAGATAATGCATAAGACTGAACGGGGACTCGTCCGGACGGATATCAGAAATGATAGGGAGGCACTGGATGCCTTCAATGAAATCATGGCCCGCATGGATGGGATTAAGGGTGCTGTCCTTGTGCAGGAGATGGTTAAGGGGAAGAGGGAATTAGCTATAGGGTTGACCAGGGACCCTCAGTTTGGACCATGCGTCATGTTCGGCCTGGGGGGTATATTCACCGAGGTCCTTGAGGATGTATCCTTTCGCCTTGCACCTTTGGAGAGGAGGGATGCCCTTGAGATGATGAATGAGATCAAGGCCCATAAGATGCTCGGCGCTATCAGGGGTATGAAGCCTGTTGACAGGGACATGTTATCAGACATGCTCATCGGTATTGGACGGATCGGCATCACAAATGAGAGGATCAAGGAGATAGATATTAACCCCGTTATCGTAGATGGGGGCCGTCCGATAGCAGTAGATGCCCTCGTGGTGCTGCAACCCGACCCATCTGCGTAGCCAAGGCAAAGCGAAATATTACCCTGCATACCACCCATTTGAGATATGCGGGAAAACCAGATACGTCATGGGAAAGCGCCTCACATCAATCGCAAGACAGTTCCAGCAAGAACTCAGGGTATATCGGCTCGTCCTAAAAGATAAACGAACGCCATGGTTGGCCAAAGTTCTCCTCGGTGCCGCCATAGCCTATACGCTCATGCCAATTGATATAATTCCAGATTTCATCCCAATACTCGGCCATCTTGACGATCTCGTTATTGTACCTGCTCTAGTGGTTGTCGGGTTAAAGCTTATCCCCAAAGAAGTGGTTGACGATGCCAGGAACGCAGTGAAACTTACACGAAAAGGCTTCCACCATGGAAACTCTGACGACTTCAGACACATTTTGAATAAGACCAATCGGAATTATGTGTTGAGCGACGAGGCTTTTGTCCTTCTAACCCCATCACGGGGACAAGAGAAAGGGGGTGATAAGGAGCGGATTGAGCACCTATTCTGATTCTGTTGTGCTTTTTTTTCAGGATCTCAAGGAAAGGAGGGAAAAGTGCATACTATAGACTGGATCATTGTGGCGGCCACTATCATTGCGGTGATAGGGGCTGGTCTTCCTTACAGGAAGTATGTAAGGTCGGTCAAGGATTACCTGCTTGCAGGTCGGACTCAACGCTGGCCCATCATTGCTGCCAATTGCCAGGCAACGCAGTCTGATATTGCCGATTATATGGGATGTGCCGGATATTCTTACCAGCACGGCGGCCTGGGGCTTGCCAATTATACCGTTAACTTACAGGCCGGTTGGCTCCTGGGGGCTCATACCATCATTCCCCAGATGTATCGGGCAGGGGTCTGGACCCCGGCAGAATATCTGGAGCTCCGCTTCAATTACCCCGCAAGGCTGTGGGGGGCTCTGCTCATCGTCCTCCAGCGTGTTTACGTGGTAGGTGCGATTCTCAATCTGATGGGCATTATGCTGGAGGTGGTTACGGGAACGAGCTTCTTAACTGGTACCATTATCGGAGCATCCCTTGCCATTGCATATACGATTGTAGGAGGCATCTCCGCAGCTATGATCACGGGGACGGCGCAGATGGTCTTGATGACGATTACCTCGTGGGTACTTTTTATCGCGGGCCTGATTCACGTGGGAGGGTGGCACAAACTCTTGGAGCTCACCGGTCCGGGAATGATCACACATGCGGTTACCGGAAAGATCATCCCGGTGGGTTGGTGGGAGTTCCATGCCATCCCCTCTGCACCCTACTTGCTCACAGGGCTGGCCTTCGTGGGGATGCTGGTGGCCACTATCTCATACCCCATTATCCAGGCGGAGCAGGTAGCTCGCCCCCTCTCGGCGCGTAGTGAATGGGATGCCCGGATGGGATATCAGTTCGCGGGTTTTGTGGCTGTCATCCATCAATTTGCCATTGTCCCGGTCGGGGCCTTCGCGGTCCTGGCTTATGGCTACATGAGCGAACTCTTTAACCCGGCTTTAGGAGGAAGGCCGGATGCCGTCTATCCTTATATTATGAGGGATTGGCTTCCAGTGGGCTTGCTTGGCCTGGTGCTGGCAGGGGTCTTCGCCGCCACACTATCGACCGTACCCTCGAATGCACAGTCCTGCGCTGGCCTCCTCACCCGCGACATCTATGCCCGCATCATCAAAAAGGATGGCACTGATGCCCACTACTTGCTCGTGGCTCGGCTTCTGACTGCAGTGAACTTCATCTTTGGCCTCTTCTTTATCCCGTTGGTTCAAAGGGGAGGAGGATACATCGTCGTGTGGATTAAGCTCACCGGGGCCTTGATCTCTCCGCTCTTGGCAGTTTTCATCTTGGGCACATTGTTGAGGTTCTTGAGTCGCAATTCCGCGTTTGCCGGTATGATCGGAGGGGGCCTGTTTGGTTCCTTCATTGCCATCTTTGGTAAGGGCCTCTTTCCGGAGGCCCCCTGGCTGTACCACTGGTTACTCATCCCCTTATGGAATGTTATTTTCACCAGCATCTTTATGATCATCTGGAGCCTCATCGAGAATAGCATGCGGGGTCCCTTGCCCGAGGCGGAGATGGAGGGATATGTGAGAGGCACGTTCCCGCGCCAGGTGAAGCCTTATCTGGCCAAGAGGGTAGAGAGGATCAATAGCCGGGGCGAAAGCGTGGAAACAGATATCCCGTATTATGGAATGGAGGGAATCCCGTGGTACAAGCAGCCAAGGCTATGGGGCTTTGTTGTCCTCCTCTATCTGGTGGTGTGGACTATCTACTGGTGGTAGGTAAGAGGACTGCATGAAGTTGTCAAAGGCCAACAAGGGAGGTAGAGATTATGGGCATAGAAGAACGAACAGAGGCTGCTTTCTGGACGCACCAGATGGCAGTTGACCCAGCTGAGGCCGCCCTGGAGCTGCGGATGGAGATTACTTCATCAACAGTGCTGGCAGTGCTCTTCTTCGTCTTTGCGTTGTGTACGCTCCTGGGTATCTTCAAGCTACCTGATGAGCATCGGCTCTTCTGGATCTGGGCTGAGATCATCACTTCCGCCTTGCTCTTCGCGATAATGGCCTGGCAGGTCTCATTGGTTGCTAAGAAAAGGGCGAACCTGCGGGAGATGGAGGCTCAGATAGAAAAAAAATCGGGATAGCCTATGCAAGATAAGGATAGGGGAGAGACACCGGTACCCATCCCTGGGGCGTGTCTCTCCCCATCGAATCTTCGAGCCCTTTCGGACAAGCGCTTGAAGAGGAGAAGAGGGTTCCTGCGGTCGAAGCCAAGGCTGGTTGCTGAAGAGCTGCTCTTTGCGCCATATTTTTACTTCCGCTTCCTTAACCCCAAATATCGGGATCAATTCTACCGTTACGACGTCTTAGTTGACGGGATCCTTGGCTTTTGCGAATTTATCCGTGGTTCCCTCGAACTGAAGCAGTTACCTGTGTCGGAAGATCTCCTCTTAGAGAAGACTATTCCAAGAGAAGAAGCCGAAGCAAAAGCAAGAAAGGCGGTAGAATCCTTTGTGCTCCGCCGGCAGTCTCTGTGGGTGAAAGAGATCAAGGTGGAACTCGTAGAGGGGGGAGAGGTGTACTATCCCTACTGGGTCTGTTATCTGAAGACCGGGAAGGGAATTGAGATTTTAGCCCTGAATGGCATCACGGGTACCCGTGCCGGCGCCCGGGCGGAAGATGTTTTGCGAGCGGGGATTGCCCGGGCGGAGTGGAAAAAGGCTTAACCGTACCTGATTTTGCCGGGTATAGAAAGAAGTCGTATCCATTCGCATAAATATGGGCACCGCTATGATGCCCAGTAGCCCTCCGATAGCAGCAGCTGAGATTCGATCCTTCAACTCCTCTATACAAGCTCTTAACTTAACTGACAGGTTTCACCCCTCCCGCTCACGAGATCCCTCTTTGAATACCACTTACTCCTGGTCCAATTGAGCACCACGCTTCTCGGTAAATCTTCCCACAGATGGCTCCTCTCCCTCCACCCTCATCTTCACATTAGCCTCAAACACTGCCTTTTGCGAAACCAGTACCGATGCAGCCAGGATATCACCTCTGTATTTTCCCCCATCCCGTATCTCCACCTTTTCAGTGGCGGTGATCTTACCCTCGACCTCACCTTCGATGATCACATTATCTGCCTCTATCTCCCCCTTGATCCGTCCAGTTGTGCCCACCAGCACCATAGCTGAGAGTCGAATAGTTCCCTTGAGCTCTCCGTAGAGGATAATGGTGTGGGTTCCCTTCATTTCTCCCTTCAGTTGAATGCCCTCGGAGATTACTGTGGTGTGCTGATCCTTGAGCTTATCGAGGGTCCGTCGCTTTAGTCTCATGGGTTCACGCTCCTTGCTATGATATTTGCTGAAGGGGTCTGTGAGGAGGATGCACTAGATCTCCTACTTGCCTCTCTCTCAGGCCCAGCCTTTTCTCTTTCGCCCAAACCTCATAGGGGATGGTACGGCTTACTTGGGTCTTATCTGAGCTCCCAATACCTTCCTCCCTCTCATCCGCTTGAGGATATGGATCTGCCTGGTTCTCCCCGGGGTGTCCCTCTCCCAGCCACCCCAATACCCATAACAGATGAAGTAGTGTTGTCTGGGGCAAGTCTGGAAGATCTCATCGCGGGATTTTGACCAGGAGAATCGGTTGCGGATCTCATTCATTGGTGGCACTACTTCTCTCTTGTATTATCCCTTTTCCTTGAAATGCACACCAGAGTATATATGATACCAAAACTTGCCTTAGTTGTGTTCCTCTTTTCGATGAAGATTATAATAAACGAATCTTCCTGCCCCATACAAACCTCACGCAACCCACCCTCAGCATCCCTGTAAGTGCCTATTTGGGGATTTAAATTACCGTTTGGCAACCCTCTGTGGTGCCAAAGGCGGGATTCAAAAATTTTCACATAAAATCAATAAGTTACTGAAATTGATGTTAGTTTTTGCGAGTTTATACGAGTTTTTGTACCACCCTGCCCGCATAATCGCATATATGCGAATAAGTTTATACAAAAAATCAGTTGGTTGCCTTTCAATCATCTCCCCTGATAGTATACACCTCCACTACGAATTGAACCGACATTACCTATTTAAGCACCCTCGGGTATAATTTAAAGTTCCTCTTCATCACTGAGATAGTTATAAAACCCACGGATGCTATCCACATGACAGTTAGCCGTCTTGGGCTTAAGTCCTCTGTCAAGAAGGAAGCCGATATAGTACAGGATCTTCGTGTTTGTCACTTCCTCGATGGGCTCATCGAGCCAGATGACAAAGTGCTTAAGGCTGTTCACATAGTTCTTCACCGTGTAAGGCGAGTAGTTCCTTCTGTTGAGGTGTCTCCAGTAGTTCAGGATCGCATCGGTTATGGCCATCGATCTCCCCCCTTTCTATGATTGCCATTGCCCTAAAATACTCTTCCTCACGGGATGAAAGTCCGGAAGTCCAGCGGTTAATTGGAGGGGAGCGAAGAAAGGCTGACGAAAAGTCTCCAAATCCTCGGACTTAGAATGCTGGGGCTGGATGAGAGAAAGGTGAAAGTTACTGACAGGCCAGAATGGCTCTCTTCACCAGGGTCTTGGCGATTTGAACTATGTAGTTGTTATGGGGGAGGGGCTTTGCGTTGGACACAGCAGCGCTACCAGCCGCTTCTGCACTAGCTTCATCTATTGGCTTGCCGACAATGGCCTCCTCTGCCTTAGTCGCCCGGTAGGGCTTGACATAGACTGCATTGAGACAGATCCTGGCCGCACTCGCCTTTCGTCCTGAGCTTGTTATCATTGCGGCACAGTTCACGATGGGGAAGTCTATCGACTTCCTGAGGGCGAACTTGACAAAGGCGCTCTTGCCAGCCGGGGTCGGCACCTGGATTTCGGTCACTACCTCATCGTCATCCAAGACCGTCGTCTTGATCACCTCAACGTGGAAGAAATCCTCTGCGTTGATAGTCCTCTTTGATGTCTTTACCTTGGCATCAAGGGCTATTAGCGCTGGTGCGGTGTCGCTTGGGTGTACGGCCAGGCAGCCTCCTTCCACGCTGCCACCGAATATTGAGTGATATCGATTGTCCCCGTCAATAGCGTAGCACCTTCCACCGCCCTTCCTGAGGCAGGGGAACCTGTTGTGGGGATTCCGGTAGTACCAGCACCTAATATCCTGACAGATGTTGCCACCAATGGTACCCATCTCCCTTATGTGCGGAGAGGCCGTTCTATGGGCTGCCTCTGCCAGCGCAGTATATTTACCCTTGACTGTTGCATTGGTGGCGATATCCTCGAGCCTGGTCAGGGTGCCGATCTTCAGCATGCCGTCTTCCGCCTTAATGAAATCGAGACCTGGAATGGTCTTAATATTAACCAGGGCCTCGGGATATGCAGGCAGTATCTCATCCTTCATTTTGCCAAGCAGATCCGTACCACCAGCGATGATACGTGCCTTACCCCCATACCGTGTGAGGGTCAAGACCGCCTCATCTATTGTCGACGCATTTACATGTGCAAACTTCCTCATCCGATCCCTCCTATGCCTTCCCCAGTTCCTTAAGGACCTTATCCGGTGTGATGGGATATTCATCGATCCATTTGCCGATGGCGTTGTAGACGGCCGGCCCAAGGAGCGCTGGCACGACCGTGGCAATGTCTTCTCCAATCCCGCAAGTTCCATAAGGACCGTAACCCAGGCCGGTTTCCACGGGAATGGTGTCTATAGGTCCGCAGTCAAGTATCGTGGCGATTTTGTAGTCCAGTAGATTGCCGTTCAGTATCACACCGGTTACTGGATCCCACACGATCTCCTCGGCGAGCGCCCTGCCCACCGCCATATATGTGCCGCCGTACATCTGACCCTTTACTGTTTCGGGGGATATCGCCTTGCCCACGTCATTGACGTTAACTACCTTTGTTACCTCCACCTCTCCGGTGTCGGTATCTACTTCTACCTCCATGAAATGGGCCTGCCGACACAGACGAGGTCGGCCGGTTGTTAGGGCTTCGCCCCAAAGTCCCTGAGTATGCCATGTCCAGGCTACAACAGGTGGCTCCGTCCAAAACAGGCAAGAGTCGAATGTCGGCATCGCCTTGGCTACAACCTCCTTTATTGTCTTTCTTTTTGCCGAAGCTTCTTTCACATAGATGACGCCATCCTTGATATCCAGTGCCTCAGGCTCCACTCCCTCAAATTTCTGCGCAGCCAGCTCGAGGAGCGTCTTCCTTGCCTTCTTGGCGGCCTTTCTTACTATATTTGCATTGGAGCACAGGTTGCAGGAACCATCGGGTGACATCAGCGCAAAACCATGGTCTAAGTCCAATGGCTTGATATTAACATCCTCGTATGGGACGCCCAATTCATCTGCAACAATCTGGCAATAGGCAGTCCAAGGGTTGACTCCAACATCGGCGTGTTGCGCTATAATACTGACTGTTCCATCATTCTCAATCAACACGGCCGCGGAACCCGTCCCTCGTACATCATCCCATTCATGATCCCATGTAAAGGCCATGCCGTGCATCCTTCCATTGGGAAGTTTTTTACTACCTGGCGGATGCCCCTTCTCATCCCAGCCTATAGCCTTTTTGCCTGCCCCTATACACTCCCTCAGGCTATCCCTATCCGGAAACCCATGCTCACGCTTGAATTCCGATAGGTATGCCATATCTCTGCCGTCACAGCCATCGTTCTTCAACGCGACCTTTGTGGGGTCAAGCCCTAGTTCAGCAGCTACATGATCGAATATCAAACTGAAGCAGAAAGTGTTTGGGAGCTGCTCGCATCGGCACCACCAGGCAGGCCCCTTACTCACATCGACTATTAACCCTTCGCATGACAGATTAGGAATCTTGGTGTTCTCAATAAAGTGGTCAATACCGTTTGAACACATATACACGGCAAATATGTTCTTCATCTGGACTGCTGTGATTGTTCCGTCATTTTTCGCTCCCACCTTGAAGTAGCTGGCCATCATATCACCGGACTCACCAAAGAAGTATTCCCTCCTGTCATACAGCAGCTTTACGGGCCTTCTGGTTCTCCTGGCCAACAGTGCTGCCAGAATGTTCATCCCGTTCTCGGAGTTGTTTGCTGGATTACCTCTCCCTCCAAATGAACATCCCTGATATGGCGAATAAACGGTAATCTTGTTCATAGGTAGGTTCAACCACTCAGATATGAGCATCTTTCCATGATAGGATTGCTGCTGGTGGACCCAGAGCTCGAGGCTCTCTCCTCTCCATCTGGCCACAACACTGGGTAGTTCTGCCCCGGCCCATAGATGTGCGTTCCTCGTGGCCCTGAACTCAATTATCCTGTCGGCTTCCCTGAACCCCTTTTCCACATCACCTTTTTCGATTTTCGTTCTGGGGTCCCTGGGGTCCTCTATCAGATTCGTATTTTCTCCCGGACGCAGTATGGGAGCATCTGGCTTTAATGACTCTTCCTGATCTAAGACAAAGGGCAACACCTCCCATTCCACAGCTATGAGTCTCAGGGCTTCATCGGCTATATCCTGGCTATCGGCAGCCACTACCGCACCCAAGGGTTGTCCCTCATACCATGCTCCATCACCAAGGACCGGATGTATCGGTTTTACCGCCCAATCCGCTAATCCCGGGTCTACCCATTCCGGACAGAAATAACTGCCATTAAGCATCCTGTCCTTTACTTCTACGTCGTCATATCGAATGATAGCCCTCACGCCCGGAAGGGTCTCGGCCTTGCTTGTATCCATTGCCCTAATTCTCGCATGGGCGTGCGGCGACATCAGCACCCTTGCATACAGCATGCCCGGAAGCTGTATATCCCTTGTGTAGAGAGCCTTCCCGGTTGCCTTATCATATCCGTCCAACCGGCGTATGCCGTGCTTTCCTATCTCATTATAGGTGATTGATGGCATATCCGCCTCAGTCGGATACCTCCCCTCATCCTGTAGTTTCTGATATTCTCCTCGCGTCTTAGTTGCCATTCTGATTGTCCCGTTCGATAGTGCTCAGCTTCGGGAAAGCCCTTTTATGAAGTGACGTCTGCCACCTTTCCCAGCGCATTAAGGACCTTGTCTGGTGTGATGGGGTAATCATCTATCCATATGCGTATGGCATTGTAGATGGCGGGCCCGAGGAGCGCTGGTACGACAGTGGCAATATCCTCGCCAATGCCGACGAGCCCGTAAGGGCCATAGCCCAGCGCTGTCTCCATAAGGATGGTGTCTATAGGTCCGCAGTCCGGCATTGTGGCGATTTTGTAATCCAGAAGATTGCCATTGAGCATAACACCAGTCACCGGGTCATGGATGATTTCCTCGGTTAAAGCCCTTCCTACTCCCATATAGGTGCCACCGTACTGCTGGCCATTGCAGGTCTCCCAGCTTATCACCTTTCCCACATCATTGACGTTAACCACCTTTGTTACCTCGACCTCTCCGGTCTCGGTATCGACTTCTACCTCCATGAAATGGGCCTGCCTTACCAGACGTGGTCGTACACCCTTGTACGCTCCTGTAGCTTCCCACTTGTAGGCCCCCACTTGGACGTGGTAGCTCTCGGCAAAGAGCGGTTCACTGAAGGGATTCCTCGGGGTTCCAAAGATCTCATAAAAGGAAAGCGGGCCCTCATCCCCAGAGAGCCCAACAAGTTCTTTCAAGGTCAGCTTCTTTGACGGGTCTGCCTTGCAATAGATCACGCTGTCCTTGATATCCAAATCCTCAGGTTTCATGCCCGGGAAAAAAGGCGGATAGCTGCCTCGCTGTGTTACCGCCCGAGGGCTTGTTGCTGCTTTAAGGATCTTTTGTTTGAGGATTCTGGCGGCGTGTCTGACGGCAAATCCATTAACGCTCATGTTGGTGGAGGAATCAGGTGTCATGGTGAAGAAGCCCGGATCAATCTGCGGCCGAAAATAAACATCCTCCATGCGCATTCCCAGTTCATCGGCGGCGATTTGGCAGTAAGAGGTCTCAGCATTAACGCCATTGTCACAGCGCATACCCAAGATGCTGGCTGTGCCATCATTACGCTCGATTCGGATGGCAATTTCACTTGATCCTGCTGAATCTTCCCACTCGTGATTCCAAGTAAAGGCCAAGCCATGCATCTTGCCGTTTGGGAGCCTCTTTGTGCCGGGCGGATGCCATTTCTTGTCCCAGTCTATGGCTGCTTTCCCTTTCTCCACACATTCCCTGAGGCTATCCCTGACGGGAAAGCCCATCGTGGCCTTTTGCTCATTGAATGAGGCCATATCATGCCCATGGACACCGTCGTTTTTGAGCGCAACCTCTATAGGGTCGAGTCCCAATTCAGCGGCGATATGATCCAATACAAGTGTAAAGGTAAGGCAATTTGGAAGCTGCTCGCATCGGACCGCGGTATTCGGTCCTTTGTTTACCAGGGCTACCGATCGCTTTCCATATACATGGGGAATTTTAGTGCATTCCTCGAAATGGAGGGCTGGTCCCTGACCTCCCCACGCCGGGTTGGCATACACACTAGTCGCTTTTACAGCTGTAATTGTTCCATTATTTTTGGCTCCCACCTTGAAATAGTATACCCCCTCATCCATGGAGCCGCCGTAGAAATCCTCTCTTCTATTAAACGCCCACTTCACGGGCCTGCGAGTCCTCCTGGCCAAGATGGCAGCACAATAGTATGGTCCCACACTCCAGCCGAACTGAGTCCAACCTCCAAAGGTTGCTCCCTGATAGAGGATATGGAGTTGAATCTTGTTCATGGGGATCCCGCCAAACCAGGACGACACCGCTCGTTTAATAGTATGGGGCCGCTGATGCTTAACCCAGATCTCCGGATATTCCCCATTCCATCTCCATACACCACAAGGGCGTTCTGGGCTGACATAGGTATGCTGGAGCCTTCTGGACTTGAATTCTATTATCTTATCTGCCTCTGCGAAACCTTGTTCCACATCACCGCGGCTTGATTCATACTCGGCTTCTAGATTCCCATTGGGGAGATCCTCAGGGTTTGTCAGGGGAGCACCCGGTTTTAAAGCTTCTTCCGGATCCAGATTGAATGGCCGCTCCTCCCATTCCACCTCGATCAGTCTCAGTGCCTCTTCACAGATAGCCTCAGTATCAGCGGCTACCGCTGCACCTACCTCTTCTCCTTGGAAGTGAGCCACCCTTGGAAGGGGGAATCTTAGCGAAATACCATGGCCACCGCAATCCTCTTTGACTTGCACTTCCGGATCATCGTATCTGAGTACGGCCCTCACCCCAGGCAAGGCCTCAGCCTTGCTCGTATCCATGCCTTTTATTTCAGCATGGGGGCAAGGGGATGTGAGGAATCTCATGTACAGCATCCTTGGTAACTGAATATCCATAGTATAATTCGCGAGCCCGCTCGCCTTTTCGTACCCATCCTTTCTGTGTATGCCGTGCTTTCCAATGTGGACGTATTTTTCTTGAGGAAGAGGGTACTTATCAGCCCTCAAATTATCCAAGAGCTCTAATGCCCTTTTCCTTGCATCAATGGCCATTCTAATCACGTTCCCTGAGGCTCTCAGCCACCTCTAACACTGCCTTCACATGTTGTGGATAGGTGCCGCACCGGCACAGGTTGCCGGCAAGGGCCTCCTTCACCTCATCCCCTGTCGGGTTGGGGTTCCTGTCTAGAAGAGCCTTTGCGGTGACCACAAAGCCCGGCGTGCAGTAACCGCACTGCATGCAGTGATGCTTGACATAGGCATCGATGAGCGGGTGGTTAGCCGCCGCAATTCCCTCTACGGTCTCTACGGTTTTTCCATTACATTCTATGGCCAGTGTCATACACGAGAGGATCGGCCTCCCATCCATGATCACCGTACACGACCCGCATGCCCCACGGTCACAGAACATCTTGGCGCCTGTCAGCCCCAGCCTATCGTGGATGAGGTAGTAAAGCGTCCATTCCGGCTCGACCTGGAGCTCGTATACCCCTCCATTGATGGTGAGTTTGATCAGTCCTTCAGGTTGCGGCAGTGGTTCAGTCTTATGCTCGACAATGACGTGCGACTTTAACTCCTCAAATGTCTCAAATGTCGTCGAGCAGTAGGGACAGGGGTATTTGGATCTGTCGATCAGCTCATCTTTCACTTGTCCCCCCTTATTTGATGCCTCTCAATGTCCTTAGGAATACCGATTGTCTGATTCGGTTTTCGTATTCATTCCTGAAATACTTCAGAGTATCCAATACCGGTATGGGCGCAGCCTGCCCCAAGCCGCACAGGGAGGAAAGCATCATGACATTTGACAGCTCCTCTAAGACCTGGATATCCTCCTGCACGCCCTCCCCTTGAGTGAGCCTTCCCAGAATCTCAACCATTACCTCGGTGCCCTCTCGGCAGGGGGTACACTTGCCGCAGGATTCTTCGGCAAGGAACTCCATGCTCCGATGGACGAAATCTATAATGTCCCTGCCCTCATGAAATACCGTAATGCCCCCGGAACCCAGGACAGTCTCATAGGACAGAGGGGTGTGTATCATAGCATAGGGGATAACTCCTCCGGTGGCACCACCCACCTGGACCATCTTGACGTTTTTGGCACCGGCTAAGTCGATGACTACTTCCTTGAGCTCGCTCCCCATGACCAGTTCATAGACACCAGGCCTTTCCACATCGCCGCTTACCGAGAAAACCTTGGTGCCCTTGCTCTTCTCTGTTCCCATCTCATTGAACCAGGCGGCGCCGTTGAGGATGATCTGGGGGATATTCATGAGGGTTTCCACGTTATTGATAATGGTCGGCTTTTCCCAGAGCCCTTTGGTTGGCGGAAACGGAGGCCTATAGCGAGCCTCCCCCCGCTTTCCCTCGATGGAGTCCATGAGCGCCGACTCCTCACCACAGATGTAAGCACCGGCACCTTCGCGAACCTGCATATCAAGGTGTTCCAAAAACCCCTTCTCTTTGGCCTGATCAACGGCACTGGTGAGCACATCAAGCAAGTAGTGGTATTCGCCACGCAGATAGATGTAGGCCTTTTTCGCTCCGATGGCATACGCGGCAATGGCCATGCCCTCAATCAGGGTGAAGGGGTCATGCTCAAGGATATAGCGATCCTTAAAGGTTCCCACCTCACCTTCGTCTGCATTGCAGATAAGGAATTTCTCATCCCCTGGGGCCTTTCTCGCTAACTCCCACTTTACTCCACAGGGAAATCCAGCCCCTCCCCGGCCCATGAGCCCTGAGGCCTCAACATCTTCTATGACCTCCTCCGGGGTTATCCCACGGACCTTCTCTAAGGCCATAAAACCATCCCTGTCCAGGTGGGTAGCTATGTCCCGGGGGTCAATAACCTCGCAGTTCTTTAAAACGACTCGCTTCTCTGGCACTGCCAATCCTCCGTTAAGCCATCATTTATAGGAATTCAGGATCTGTGCTATTTTGCGTGGGGTCAGATTGCCGTGAACATCGTTATTCACCAGCATTGCCGGGGCCTTATCGCAGGCACCGATACAGTTGACCAGCTCAAAGGAGAATCTCCCATCAGGGCTGGCCTCACCGGGTGTTATGCCGAGCTCCTTTTCCACGCTTTCGATGATGAGCTGGCAGTTTTTCAGGTAACAGGGAAGGCTTTTACAGATCCTGATGACGTTCCTGCCCAGTGGCTTGGTCGAGAGAAAGGTATAAAAGGTAGCGACGCCGTAGACCTCACTGATAGGGATCGTCAGGGATTTGGCCATCTCAGCAATGAATTCCTCGGACAGATACCCGGACTTTCTCTGTTCAGCCTTCAGCATCGCCAGGAGGTTCTCACGCTCTCTGCTGGCAGTGTGATCGCTGCTTGAATCCATCTCAGCTCTCCTTCTTCTTTGGCTTGCTCAATGCACCGGTCGGGCAGTAGTCAATACAGATACCGCAGTCTTTACAAACCTCTTTGTTGAGGGGCTCATCGGAATCGACGATGACCTTGGATTGAAACCCTCGATAGGCGGTGCTAAAGACATCCTTCTTGGCTACCTCACTACAGGCCCTGATACATAGGCGACACAGAATGCACTTTGCCATGTCCCGTTGCACATAGGGGCTGATGTCCTCGACCGGATAGGAACGTGGTTTTCTGACACGAAATCTGGGAGGTCCTACCTCAAGCTCTGAGGCGATCTTGTGGAGCTCGCACTGCTCGGCATCTGCATCAGTGACACAGGCACCCGTGTGAGCAGCCATCAGAAGCTCAACGGTCGCCTTGCGTGCCGCGATGACCTTGGGAGAGCGGGTACGTATGACCATCCCTTGGGAGATGGGGGTGTGGCAGGAGCCAACCAGTGTCCTTGATCCCTCCACCTCAACCACGCAGATACGGCAGGCCCCGGTAGGGGTTATCTCTGGCCTGTGACAGAGGGTAGGAATATCTACGCCGGCTTGCTCGGCGGCCTCCAGGATGGTCATCCCTTCACGGCCGCTCATCTCGGTGCCATCGATTGTTACCTTTATCTCAGCCATTTATACCACCACCTTCTTTCCCCATATATGCTCAGTTCTAATGCTCAGGCTTTAGGCATACGCAGACTGCGATCAATGCGCTTAACTCAGTCATTTCAGCCAATCGAGAAGATACATCGAACCGCGGGGATATACCTATCCTTTCACTGCTCCAAAGGTCAGTCCGCGGATAATATATCGCTGCATGAACCAGGCGGCGGTTAATGTCGGGAGAATGGCCAGAGCCGCCCCTGCCGACATGGGTCCCCATTGAATCTCTATGGTGGCCCAGAAATTGGATAACCCGACGGATAGTGGTTTAGCATATAGCCTGGTAAACAGAAAGGCGAAGAGGAACTCATTCCAGGCAAAGACAAGACAAAAAACTGCTGTGATTGCTGCTCCCGGTTTGATCAACGGAAATATGATCTTCCGAAGGATGGCCAGCCGTCCATAGCGATCTATCATCGCGGCCTGTTCGAGTTCCACTGGGATCTCTCTGAAAAATCCGAATAATAAAAAGACGGCAAACGACACATTAAAATATAGATACAGCATAGTCAGGCCAAAATGTGTATCAAGGAGTCCTAATGCCTTGAAGGCAAAAAAGAAGGGTATTGCCGCCACGGCTGCAGGAAACATCCTCGTTGAGATAGTGACAAAAAGCAGATGCCCATAACCGGTGTTGAATCTTGCAAAGCTGTAAGCGGCAGGCAAGGCGACCAGCATCACAAGGACTGTGCTGGCGACAGCTACGATAAAGGTACTTGTGATTTCCTGAAGAAAGGGGGTCTTGTAAAATAGATGTATAAAATTATCTACCGTTGGTGAAAAAATAAATTGTTTACTAAATTCCAGGCTATAGATATCCACCTTGCCCTTGATGGATGTCAGGTATACCCAGAGGATGGGGAAGATAAATACAAACAAGATGACAAAGGTTACCATCCAAAATGCAATTCGTCTCACTATCTCTTCCTCCTCTTTTGCTTTCTTTGATCTCTGTTACTCCGCCGCCCCCAGCGACTTCATCAAGACCCTGAATAGCAACGCACAGAAAATGAGGGTCAGGAAAAGAGAAACAACTGCCAGGGTCGATCCAGTTCCTACATCAAAGAAGACAAATGCCACACGATAAACCATCCAGTCCAACGTCTCTGTGCCCACACCACCATGCGTCGTTCCATAAAGAGGATCAAATATCCTTATCAGCCACATGGTCCTGAGCAGGATGATGATCATGATCATGGGCATCAACATGGGCAAGGTTAATCTTCGAAAGGTATACCAGCGAGTGGCACCATCAACCTTTGCCGCTTCAAATGCATCCCTTGGCAGGCTTCTCAGCCCGGCAAGCAAGACAAATATAGAGAAAGGGGTCCATTGCCAGATGGAGATAGCCGCGATGGTATACAAGGCCATTTTGGGCGTCCACCAGTTAACCTTTGAGAAGCCTATCTTAACCAAAACATGATTGGCCATACCAAGGTCATAATGGAGGATGTAATTCCAAATCATGGACATGGCGAGTGGGGAGATGAGAAGGGGCAGAAGGCACAATCCTCGGATGATGTTTTGCCCCTTAAATTCGCGATTAAACAGCAAGGCAATGCCCATTGCCACTGTGAGTTCGACAACGGTACTTATGAGGAGCAAGTAAAATGAGCGCCCCAGGGCCTGCCAGAAGTTCACATCCTGCAAAACAGCTCGAAAGTTATCCAGCCCAATAAACTTCGGGGGTCTCGGCATGGCGAACTGGTGTGCTGAGTAATACAGGCAGTAAAAGAAGGGATAGAACGTGAATATTACCAGCACCAGTAAAAGTGGAGTAATGAGAAGCCACTTAAAATACTTCTCACTGGTGACGACTTCCCAAAATCTCCTTCTCACTATGAGTTCCCGGGGCAACGCCTCAGCCCTGACATCGTTTCCGTGACCTACCATTCAAATCACCTCTTCGCTTCACCTTTTCTAAATGCTACAGCCTTCGGTTTGAAGCGCAAGAGAGGTACCCCTGAGTATGTCTTACCCAGGGGATACCCCTCATCTATTTCTCCTCCCGCATTGGTATGCTTCCGAATTTGTTCTGCAGTTCGATGCTCTGTTTCGTGATCTCTTCCACTGTTCGGTCTATGGTCCTTTGGCCTGTCATCGCCTCATGACACAGAATGATCTCCATCTCATAGATCTTACCGGCTGCATCGCTGTTGAAGTAAAACAGATCATTCACAAAATCCAAGTAACCCGGTTCATTCCATACCCTCACCAGCACCGCTGCCCGCTTTCCGACATTCCTGCGCCACTCTGGTTTTTGATATTTGAGGTCTTTCAGGACGTCATATCGCAGGGCCGACCATCCTTGTTCAGCCATTCCCTTTTGAGCCTCATAGGATGCGATATACCTTACAAACCAGTAGGAGGCCTCGGGATTTTTGCTGTATTTGGAAACCGCATGGTGGAAGTTTCCAACATACCCCCTGTAACCCACACATGGGTAGTGCCACATTTTGGCACCGGGGACAGCATCCTCAACCGCACACGAAAACGAAACCAAGGGACAGTAGAGAAACGGGCTGGAGATGGCGAGCCCCTTTTGGAGCTGGGAGAATACATAATCCCAGTGACCGCTTATGCAGCCGGGGGAAACATAGGGAAGCAACGACTTATAGAACGTAAGGGCCCACCGAAGCGCTTCCTTATTCTCTTTAGTGATCACAAACTCCTTTGGTTTCCCTTTCTTATCCCTGATCAACGTCCTCCAGTCTGTTCCGCGGCTCCAGATAAGGGTGCTTATCTCATCGTTGATCTCATATCGGCCTGCCATGATTGATGTGCCATACAGGTCATGCCCCAGAGCTTTGCCCTTAAAGAGCTCGCCCTTTTTCCTGGTAAAGAACTGGGCCAGGTCATACATATGTTTCCACTCTGTTGGTGGTGCTAACTCATAGCCGTACTTTTTCTTGAAATTTTCCTTCTCAATAGGGTCGTCGACTGCGTCCTGGCGAAGAAACATGACCTGCTGGTATGTATAATACGGGATTCCCATCACTCTTCCGTTTATGTCCGAAGCACAGCGTAACATGACCGGATGTTGTCCCTTCATATCCTCTTCAAAGGCCGCCACTCCACCTGGATCAAACTTCTGGGCCATCTCATGCAGCGACCAGAGGTAGGGCGCCCACTCATTTGTTGTTGAGGCTTCTACGACCGTAACATCGTACGCGCCAGTCCCCGATAAAAGATCCGCGTTTATCTTGGGATAGATAACCGACATGATCATTTCCTCGACCGTGACCTTGACCCCAGTGTGTTCGGAGAACTTGTCAATAAAGGGCCTGCTTAATGCCACGTGGGGGCCTGCGTGAACAGCCACATGGATTGGCCTCTTATTCTTTATCTTCGGGATATCAGCGAGGCCAAAACGCTTCACTGCAGAGGCCTCGCCTGTTACCGTCAGCACCAATAGGGTCGCCACGGCGAGCACCATTAACCCTAGCGCCACACTTTTTCTCTTTCTCATGATTCCCTCCTCTAGTGTTTTATTGTTACTCGGCTGGACCACTTGTTTGTTCTCTCACCTCCCACCCAAGTCTTTATTTCCAGCCTTCCAAAAAACCCGCTCAACCAGAACTCTTTATCACCGGGTTTGAAATGGTGGTCTCCTTATCGAACAGATGAATGGTCTCTGGGCTGAAGCTCAGCGAAACCGTCTCTCCTGCCTGGCCGAGCCTCTCCCCGCGGATGGCCACCTTGACTTCAGTGTTATGGAGGTCTTTGAGTTTCACCGTCAAGATCGCACTCTCCCCCTGGAATTCAATAAGCTCAAGGGAGCCAGCAATAGCTCCCTGCTGTTTCTCGGTCAGGGAGAGCGTAATCTTCTGGGGGCGGACACCAATGGTAACCTCAGAGCCAACATATGTCTCGTCAACTTTGCCGCTCAAAGGAAGGGTTGCCTTCCCTTCCTTGGCGGGTATGGAGACCTCCTGGGGCGTTTCGATCGTACCATTGATAAAGTTCATTTGCGGTTCACCCACAAACATGGCCACAAACTTGTTTGCCGGCTTATTCCAAATCTCTTCTACCGTTCCGATCTGTTGAAGCTCGCCGAAGTTCATCACTGCCAGTCGATCGCAGAGAGAAAGCGCCTCTGCCTGATCATGGGTAACATAGATGGTGGTGAGATGGAGCTCATCATGGAGCCTCCGGATACGTGCCCTCATCTCAGCACGCACACGCTGATCCATATGCGAGATGGGCTCATCGAGAAGGGTTACGTTTGGCTCTCGAACAAGGGCTCGGGCCAATGAAACCCTCTGCTGGTGACCACCGCTCAAGGCCGATGGCTTTTTTTTCAGGATATCCGTCAAGTCAACCGCCTCGGCGATGAACCTGACCTTTTTATTCACTTCAGAATCATCCAGTCCCTGCGCCCGCAGCGGAAAAGCGATATTTTCGTAGACGCTCATGAGGGGATAGAGGGCGTACGACTCAAAGGCCAGAGCAAGGTTCCTTTCACTGGGGGTTAAGTCATTGACGACTTTTCCGTCGAACAGGATCTCGCCTTTGGTAATCTCCTCCAGCCCCGCGATCATCCGGAGCATGCTGCTCTTTCCGCTTCCAGAGGGACCCAGGATGGCCAGGAACTCCCCGTCTTCACAGGTGAAGCTCACGTCTCTCACTGCCTGTACATTTCCTTCGTACGTCTTAGAAACGTGGTTAAAAGTCACTTTACTCACGGTATACCCCCTATTTTTTGGATATCTCTATGGTCTTTTCGAAGAAAAGTAGGTGGTCCTGGTCAAAGTCAAGCCAGACCTTCTCAGACATATCATAGCGGACCCCCTCCTCTATATTTGCCTGAAGAAAGCTGTCTTTTAACTCAAATGTGCACAGGGGCCCCTGGGGGCTGCGTACAATTGCATAGACGGGTAGCTGAAAGGAGTTATCCGATATTCTATCTCTCGATACCGTGATGTGGGAACACCTGATGCCGAGGCGAACCGTGCGTTTGTCGCCCTCTCGGCGTGCTGCCTTTTCGGCCGATGCTATCAACCCTTTCTGAATCTGGATGGTGAAATCGTCTCCAGCAGCAAAGAAGGTCTTCTTATCCCTGGTGATGATCTCGCCGTCTATCAGATTCATAGGGGGGTCTCCGATAAATCGTGCCACGAAATCCGTTGAAGGGGTGTGATAGACGTCTTCAGGCCTGCCAATTTGTTCAATGACCCCCTTTCTTAAGACCGCGACCCGATCTGACAATCCCAAGGCCTCTCGATAATCGTGAGTTACATAAATAATGGTGGTTCCGAGCCTGCTGGAGAGCCTCTTAAGAGCCGTCTGGGTTGAGAATTTCAATCTTGCATCGAGGTGGGCAATCGGTTCGTCGAGCAAGAAAACCCGGGGCTTTCTTACCATCACCCGTGCCAGACACACCCGTTGCTTCTCGCCCCCGCTCAGCTCCGTCGGCCTTCTCTTCAGTAATGGAGTGATTCCCAGAAAATCAGCGATTTCCTCAACCTGCTGTCTCTCTTCTTGGACCGATAAGCTCTGTTCCGTCTTCGGTGCCCGGAGCGGGAACGCGATGTTTTCATATACGGAAAAATGGGGGTAGAGATTGTAGGTCTCAAAGGCCATGGCCACATCTCGTTCCTGTGGCGGGAGTTCATTAACCGGGCGATTATCGAAGTATATCGTGCCTGAGGTAACCTCCTCGATACCGGCTAAGATCTTCAGAATGGTCGTCTTTCCTGCCCCCGCCGGGCCAGTGATAGAGAAGAACTCTCCCTCCTTGCAATCAAAGCTCACACTATCAACGGCTGTCTTCCGTCCGTACATCTTGGTCACAGCTTCGAGCCTTACTTCCGCCATGCCTATTCCTCCTCCTCTTCCTTTACTCGAGGACCGTATTTAAATAACGTGAGGAAGATGACAAATCCGATTATTGCCCCCACCCAGAGGGGAAGGAATCTTTCCAGGAGCCCGAGCCACAAAAATATAGTGCCCACAAAGGCCAAAATGGCCCAGAAAAGCCAGTTTCCCCATGTCATCTGTGGTAACATCGTTGCTACCCTCCAATCCTGGTGTTTTGTGACTCAAACCCGCCTTAGGCCTCTTGAGCTTGGAACTTCTCCATTGCTTCTAGAACGAGTCCTGTCGGCGGTGTGGCTGGTGCGCCACACATATAAAGGCTCACAAGGCAGATCTCCAGGATTTCCTCTCTTGTTGCCCCCAGCTCTAAAGCGGCATTTGTGTGATATGCAATACAACTATCGCATCCTCGAGCTATGGCTAACGCCAGTGCTATAAAGCCTTTGACCTTTTTGGAAAGGGCCCCTTCAGCACGAACCTGGTCAGTAAAGGCCTTCCAGGCCTCCATTTGCTGAGAATACTCTCTTCTCAGAGTCTCCCTTGTCTTGTTGATATCCTCCAGCATTTCCGCTACTCTTCCCATTTTCAGCTCCCCCATCGCCGAAGCCATCCACCTCCTGATGAAGACTACGGCCTAGGTATTTCAGGACTCCTCCAATCCCTTTATTATGTCCACCCCAGAACTTGTCCCAATCCTATTGGCTCCGGCTTCAATCATAGTCAGGGCATCTTCGGCAGTACGTATGCCGCCTAATGCCTTAACTCCAATATCAGGCCCTACGGTTTTCCTCATTAGTTTGACATCGTGGATCGTCGCGCCAGAAGGACCGAAGCCAGTTGAGGTCTTCACAAATTTTACACCGACCCCTTTGGCAATCTCACATGCCTTTATCTTCTCCTCATCAGTTAAGAGGGCGGTTTCTAGAATGATCTTGGTGACCGTATCTCCCGCTGCCTCAACAAAGGCCTCCATCTCACGCCTGATAAGTTCATAGTCACCCGATTTGAGAGCACCCACATTCATTACCATATCCAGTTCTTCGGCTCCTTTTTCTATGGCATCTTTCACCTCAAAGACCTTAAAATCGATGGGATACGCTCCGAGGAAAAAACTTAGAGCCGCATCCACATTGACATCCGTTCCCTTAAGGAGCTTGGCAGCCAAGGGGACATTGACCGGATTTACGGCTACCGCTGCGAAATGGTATCTCCTCGCCTCCTCGCAGAGTTTTTCTATATCCACACTACTTACCTCTATCTCCAGGGCTGTGTGATCGATCATTCTCGCCAGTTCCTCTTTGGTCATTTCCTTATACACCTCCTGTATCTAACTGCTTACATCCTTAAAAAAAGTGCCTGTTGAATACCTCCCAGCGTACGAGGTAGATGAAACCAGGCTCGCCGAAGGTAATGAAACATAACTACCTCAAAGTGCCTCAATCCTCTCAAGGATATCAAAGGGTTTGCTGGAGGAAATTCTGTCCACTCCTGCTTCAATCATTGCGAGGGCCTGCTCAGCCGTGCGAACGCCCCCCGCTACCATCACCTTGATCTCATCACCCAGGGCCTCCTTTATCACCCTTACGTCATGGGTCTTGGTCACACACCCAAATCCACAGCAGGTTTTGATGAAGCTAGCCCCGGCTTCTTTGGCTATTCTGGCAACACTTACCTTCTCCTCATCGGTCATCTCGGGAACATAGATAACGGCCTTGACAATTCTCCCCTCGGCTACCTTCACCACCGCTTCTATATCCTTCCTCACGGCATCGTAGTACCCCGACCAAAAGGCAGCGAAGTTGATGGACATATCCATCTCGTCGGCTCCATTTTCAATCGCATATTGAGCTTGACGTACTTTAGCCTCCGTGGTCATCCCTCCCAGTGGGTAAGATATCGGGGCGACAATGGCGATTCCCGTTCCTTTCAATAACTCGAAAGCCAGGGGCATGTAAAAGAGGTCCACTGCAAGAGCCGCAAATGGATACCTTTTGCTTTCCTCGATAAAGTCCCTTACCTCGGTCTCGGTAGCATCCGTTCTTACGAGGGCGGTATCCATAATTCCTGCAAGTTCTTCCTTTGTCATTTTTCTTTTGCCTCCTTATATAGAATACCTGATTGGAGAACTCACTTTTCCTACTTTGGCCTGTCTGACTAGGCAGTCCCCACCACTGCTAGCCGTTCATAATAGGGTCCCAGCATCCCGTATAGGTCCTTAAAAACGGGGAATAACTCCTCATACTTTCCTCTTTCAGCCGCGCGAGGTTCGTGGGTATCTATGATCTTGGTGAACTTGTCCATGACTGAAAAGTCCTTGAAGAGTCCCACTCCCACGCCTCCGGCAACAGCAGCACCTAATGAACCAACTTCCTGGAGTATCGAGGGCTGCAGGATTCTCTTCCCGAAGATATCGGCCATCAATTGTCTCCACAGCCTACTCTTTGCCCCACCTCCGACGGCCCGTATCTCCCTGATGTCGATTTCCGTCTTTTCAAAGAGCTCGAGTATAAGCCTCAAATTAAAAATAACCCCTTCGATTGCAGCCCTGATCAGATGTTCTTTCTTGTGATTAAGCCCCAAGCCAATAAATCCACCCCGAATATTCACATTGAAGTCCGGGTTCCCTGTTCCAGCCATACTGGGAAAGAAGAACAAATTCTCACTCCCCGGATTAACCTTGCTCGCTAATTCCTCCATGATGTCGTAGACGTCTTTTCCGAGGTCCTTGGCTTGCTTATCCTCGACCTGACAGAGATTGTCCTTTACCCACTGGTACGAGATACAGGCAGAAAAAATAGCTACCTGGGAAGTGAACATCCCCGGAATTACGTGGACTATGATATAGGGACGAATCTTGTCCTCAAATAGCGGTTTATTGCTCGCCGCGGCAATCCAGGAAGAAGAGCCAAGATAGTTATAGACCCTGCCTTCTTCAATAGCGCCCGCACCCGCTGCTGTAGTGCAGACATCCCCCCCTCCAACTACCACGGGAGTTCCTTTTCTCAAGCCCGTCTGTTCAGCAGCCAGAGGAGTAACTTCACCGGCAATATCCACCGAAGAATGAAGTTCGGGCATCATCTCGCCGGGGATTCCCGTGATCTTCAGAACTTCCTCAGACCAGTCCTTCTCGTTTATGTCCAGCAGACCAGTTTGAGACGCGTCGGAAAAATCGGTCAGTATCTTGCCGGTGAGCTTGTAGATAACGTAGTCTTTGCAATTAAGAAACTTATAGACCTTCTTAAATATTTCTGGCTCGTTCTTCTTCATCCACATTATCTTTGCCCTGGAGTAACTCTCTCCCCTCAGTGAGGCCCCGGTTATGTGGTACAGTTCCTTCTCATCCATGTTCTCGCGGATATATCGAGCCTCCTCGTGACTGCGCCCGTCCAACCATATAATGACAGATTCTCGCAGAACATGTCCCTCTTTATCTATAGGAACACAACCCAGCATCTGTCCGCTAAAGCTCACGCAGGCGATCTCGTCAGGAGGTATTTTATTTTCTCCGAGCAACTTTTTCGTGGAATCGCACACTGCCTTCCACCATTCAGCGGGTTTCTGCTCCACCCAGTTGAAGTGGGGATAATAGGTCTTATAGTCGAGATAAGAACTGGCCAAGAGTTCACCATCAGCCCTGTATAAGCATGCCTTATCTCCGGTTGTTCCCAGATCGTGGGCTAAGATATATTGTTGGCTCATATTCTCTACTCCCTAACGTATCAATACAATCGTGCTTTTTCACCCCGTGATTCTCTTGAGATCCGATCCCTCCTTCACTTGTAAGGATTTGTCTTTGAGGGCTTGTCCTTTCCCCCGCGACGGGGGACGGTTGTCTTGAGCACTGAGCCCTCGCGCAAGAAGGTTCTCAGATAATCCACCGGCCTGTTGTTGTGAGTAAATGATACACCGGTTATCATCAAGACAGGAGAGAAAGGCTGTATCTGAAGTAATTCTGCAACCTCTTGTTCCGTGACCTCGTAGGCTAGGGCATACCGCTCAGAATAGAGGATTGGACAGTTATACGTCTCCTCTAATGTGGCATAGAGGCTGTCGCGGATAAACTTCCGCTTGGTGATGTCGGGGAACCTCTCCGCTGAGAGCTGGGAGTCGCATACCATTAGAGGGCGATCGTGAACGAATCTCAGTCGCCTCATTAGAACAGTTGGTGCCCCTGGTTCTAGATCGAGCGCCTTCGCAACCTTTCTCGTGGCTGGCACGGTCTTGGTCCAGATGATCTCGGTGCGGATGGGCACATCGGGCGGAAACTGCTCGGCGAAGCTGAGGCTATCAAGGAAGAAGGTAAACTCCACCAGCGGTTTTTCCTTCACATAGGTACCCACCCCCTTGTCACGCGACAGGTATCCCTCATCGATGAGGAATTGGACCGCCTTATTAGCAGTGGGACGGCTTACCTTGAAGCATTCCGCTATTGCCTCCTCTGTGGGGAACCGGTCACCCGGCTGTAAGGCCTCGTCTTGAATCAGCTTCTGAAGCACCCGGCTCAGCTGGTTGTAGAGGGGGACAGGCGATTCGAAGAGATGGGGTTGGACCTCGGCCTTCTTGAGAAGCTCCTCGAGATTATTCATCGAGATATTAGCCTTCCATTGTTCTTATCGTGAAGAGGTAATTACCTCAGGGGAAAAAAAATGTCAAGAGATAAATACAATTTTTTGTTAAAACATCTTGACAACCTTACATCATTACATCATACTGCGTACTGATTTCACAGAAGCATAGAAAGGAGGCACTCATGCTTATTGAATTTTCTCACTCCATGGATCCAAAACAGATCGTTATGCCAGGTGATATTGCCTTGCCACAGGTGAGACCGCGGTCGCGAATGATCGAAGCCCCAAGTACTGGCGAGGATGCCCATGGAGTCCGTTGGGGCTCTTACAACAATACGAGCATTGTTGAGTTTTTTGCCCATACGGGGACCCACATTGATGTCCCCTTCCATATTGATCCTGAAGGGTTTCAGCTCCAGGACTTTCAGATCGCCGATCTCGTCTTTGAAAAGCCGCTCCTGTTGGAAATACCCAAAGGGGACATGGAGAAAATAACAGCTGGAGAACTCGCTCGCCATGAGGCCAGGCTTGCTAAAAGCGACCTTGTTCTGGTCTACACTGGCTTCTCCGAGGTCCGGAAGACGGACCCTAAGCGTTATGTCACACAACAGCCTGGTTTCTCTGTTGATGCTGCAAACTACCTTGTGGATAACTTCAATCTCCGCGGCTTTGGGGTCGATCTGATAGGGATTGAGAACATTCCCGAGGCAAAAGAATCAGAGCCCCAATTTCCGGTTCACAAGACACTTTTGTTGAAGAAACGGCGTAAGGTGGCACTGGTAGAAGATGCGAATCTTGCACCTCTAGTTGGCAAGACCATTTCTAGGGCCTATGTCATCCCCCTTCGGTTCTTTGGTGCCGAAGCAATGCCTGTGACCGCGTTCGCCGATGTGGAGGATTGAAAAATGAAGGTTGAGCACCTAGGTATCTATGCCACCGATCCTGAAGGTCTTTCCCGGTGGTATCGTGAGAGGTTAGGCTTCTCTGTTATTCGCAAGTTGGAGAAGGAGGGACGGCCTCCGATTTACTTCCTGAAAGGTGAGGAAGGATGGGAGATCGAGATCCTACCCTCCCCTTCATCGGCTCGCACGAGGGAACTGACGGATCCGGGATACAGCCACGTTGGGTTGGTAGTCGAGGATTTCGATCAGACGGCCGCCTTTCTTGAATCCAGGGGGATTTCCCTGCACGACGTCCGTGAGACCAGTATAGGTTGGAAGATCGGATACTTCGAGGATCCTGAGGGAAACCGCTTGGAAATTGTCCACAGACCACGGGGAGGATAACTGGGTGGAGCGAGTAGACTATCTCGTCGTCAATGTGAAAAACTGCCGTGGTTGTCGAAGCTGTCAATTGGCGTGTTCCTTTTCAAAGGCAGGCGTATTTAATCCGGCAAAGTCCATGATCCATTTGGAACGCGACGTGGAGACAGGTCATACAGCGCCCATGATTTGCCCAATTGGGTGTGACCTGTGTCAAGGAGATCCCTTCTGCATCAGGGCGTGCAGGTATGGGGGTATCACGAGCGGATTGGAAGCCGCGGACTACAAAATCCTCGTGCGTATGTGAGGAAAGGAGAAGATCAGTGCCTCGTCCAGGGAGTTGGATTCTGCGGGTCGATTTATCCACTGGCACGGTAAAAAAAGAGGCAGTGCAGGAAGTGACCAATAGTATGTTCCTCGGCGGAAGCGGCGTGGGTTGGAAGCTGGTCGCGGACAACCTACGGCCGGGAGTTGATCCGCTTTCTCCCGACAACGTCATCAGCATGAACCCAGGTGTCCTCGTAGGCACGCTCACCCCTGGGACACCGAAGACGACGGTGATAACAAAATTCCCGACTATCGCCACCGAAGACGCCAAGTATTATGTGGGTTCCTGCACCACTGGTGGCAGATACCTGGGTATCGCACTGAAGCGAGCAGGGTGCCACCACCTCATCGTTACCGGTAAGGCCGATTCACCCGTTTATCTGCGAATCCGGGATGGAGACGTTGACCTTGTTGGCGCTCAAGACCTGTGGGGACGAGGGATTGAGGAGGTCACCAATGATCTTGTTCGGAGGGAAGGTCCCGAGGCAGGGGTTGTGGTCATCGGAACCGCCGGTGAGAAACTCGTCCGCAACTCCCTCGCCGTTGTTGACAAGACAAACTCATTAGGCCGAGGCGGTCTGGGTGCCGTGATGGGATCGAAGAACCTGAAGGCAATCGTTGTGAACGGCACTGGAGATGTAGAGGTTGCCCGACCAGCGGAGTTCATGGAGATCTCCGAAGCGCTCCGCAACCACGTCCTGGAATGGCCCAGGCGTCAGCACTGGATCAAGCTGGGGTTGGCAGCCGGATGGGATACCTTTAAGCATACCCAGTATCCGGGAATCTGGCCCAAGGACAGGTGGGATGAGCTCTACGGGGAAAAGACCCGAATCGAGACGGTCGAGGAGGTCATTGCCTGCAACTCCTGTCTGCTGAGTTGTCGTCTCAAGTGGATGATCAAGGGTGGAGAGTACGACGGGGAAATCGGTTTTGGCTCGCCATTTAGCAAGAGCGCCACATCCGGAATGCTCCTGGGCGTGGAGGATTTCCGAAAGATGATCCATATGGTGTCTGATGCGAACTCCAGGACGGGGTTGGACTTCTACACAACGACCCGAATTATCGACTTCGTCACCAAGATGTATGAAGCGGGGCGATTGAGCAAGGAGGATACCGGCGGTCTGGAACTCACCAGGCAGTATGAGACCTACCTCAAGCTTTATGGGATGACGGCGAACCGAGAGGGCTTCGGTGACATCCTCGCCGATGGATGGATGAGGCTGAAAAAGGAGTTCGGACTCGATCCCCAGGAATACTGGTATGCAGGGATTTGTAAAGGTGTTGACTTCATCTACGATGCCAGGGCTTCAAATTTCCATCCCCTGATGATGACTTTTTTTACGCGTCCGCGTCCGCATCACGGAGGCTCCCACACCCGCACCACCAGCCGCAACAAGACAATTGAAGAGATTCGCGAGCAGGTCGAGCGCTGGGGGATCTCCCAAGAGGCTATTGATCGAATATTCACGGAGGCACCGTATACGGGTAAGTTCAATGTGGGACGATACACGTGCTATATGGAAGACATGATGCGAGTCAAGAATGCCCTAGGGCTCTGCATAATCTATACCTACCAGGGCCTGCTCTTCGGCGATGACATGGCCAAGCTCTATAACGCCGCCACCGGGGAAGACCTATCTTCGGGAGAACTGGTTGAGCATGGGGAACGTATCAGTAACATCGCCAAGGTCATCAACGTGAGGGAGGGTTTTACCCGTAAGGAAGACAAAGTCCCTGAGGTATGGTTCCGACCCATGAAGTCGCCCGAGGGGACCATCGAGATGCAGGATTACTACAAGACCAAGACGTTGACAGAAGAAGACGTTGACAGATTGCTCGACGATTACTACGAGGAGCGGGGGTGGGACATCGTCAATGGTGTGCCCACACTAAAAAAGCTTCGCGAACTGGCTCTCGAGAACTACTCTGAAGACATCCAGCGCTCTCTAAACCTGCAGGGTGCTGATGAATAGACAGACAAGAATCTAAAAAAGGTTGCAAGATGCAAGAAATTAAGGAAAAGAATATCGCCGGAATCATCCCACCCATGCTCACTGCCTTTGATGAGCAGGGAGACTTCGATGAGAAGGCACAACGGGAGATCGTCTCCTTCCTCGTGGACAGGGTGCAGGGGCTCTACCCCTGTGGGACCT
>Ga0209636_10000477_pt1 | contig 39022 bp, 42 predicted proteins | sample DeeMarSWOR152_54_FD_187464 | JGI IMG/M metagenome (GOLD analysis project Ga0209636, IMG submission 187464) | Marine sediment microbial communities from White Oak River estuary, North Carolina - WOR-1-52-54 (SPAdes) (version 2) | ecosystem: Environmental > Aquatic > Marine > Intertidal zone >... | reverse complement strand
ACGGTTTCTGGTGATGTTCAAGTCACTCTACCCAAGAAAAAAGTATCCAAAGAAGTGTTTGATATAGTTGACAAGATAACCAGGCAGTCTGCACTTTCTGTTACTGGGAGTATGAGAAAAAATAAGAAAGCACCTGGGGGGAAGGAATTGATACCAAAGAAGATTGAAATCATAAGCCTGGCTGAAACACCTCTACCTCTAGAACCGAGTGAAAAAACCCCTGCCGAATTGGATACAAGACTAGATTGGAGGTTTCTGGATTTGAGGACTGAAAAGTCTTTAGCAATCTTCAAAATTCAAAACGAGATTATTAAATCATTCAGAGAATTCTTGATCGATAATGATTTCATTGAGATGCAACCACCCTGTATCATTGCATCAGCGAGTGAAGGTGGTGCTGATTTATTCAAGATTCCTTATTTTGAGAAGGAGGGTTACTTGGCCCAAAGTCCTCAATTGTACAAACAGATGGGTGCCCTTTCTCTAGGAAAAGTATTCATGATTGTCCCTATCTGGAGAGCCGAGAAGTTCAACAAACCAACACACCTGAATGAGATAAGACAGATGGATATTGAAATGTCCTTCGTTAAATCAGAGGAAGATGCTATGCAAGTCTTAGAGAAGACATTCGTTCATATCCTGAAATCGGTTAAGAAGAATAAAAAAGAAGAATTGAAAACATTAAATGTTGGGGTGAAGATACCCAAATTACCATTGAAAAGAATAACCTATAGTAAAGCTGTGGAAGCTTTGAAAAAACGGGGAGAAAAGATAGAATGGAGAGACGACTTCTCTAAACTACAAGAGGAAATGCTATCGAAGATATTTGGTGATGCGTTCTTCATGAAGGATTGGCCTACTAAAGCTAAGACCTTTTATACAATGCCTTATCAAGACAATCCGAAGATATGCCATGCTTTTGATTTGGTTTACAACGGCTTGGAAATCGCTTCTGGGACTCAGAGGATTCATATTCCTGATCTACTGATAAAACAGATTAAGGCCTTCGATTTGAAACCAGGGGATTTCGAATATTATATTAACGTTTTCAAATATGGTGCTCCTCCCCATGCCGGTTGGTCAATTGGTTTGGAGAGGATAACGATGACTATAACAGGGATGAAGAATATCCGAGAGTGCTGCATGTTCCCTAGGGATAGGAATAGGCTAACACCATAACTTTTTCTTTAAGAAAGAGAAATTATTATAAAATAGAAAATTATTAGTGGTGAGATGAAAAAGTACAGTATTCTACTTTTGAGCTTTCTTTTATTCGTTTTATTATCTGTTTCTTTGAGTTTTCAGGTGAAGTGGAGTAGTCCTATTGGAGAATTTAATGCAACACCAGATGGAGTTATCTTGGATTGGACAAATTCGTACCAGAGTGATGTAACCATTAGTTCAAATGCTAGCTATAATTTAGATATCAAGATAGTTGATAACGAAACCACTGATATAACTGGAAATTATTCTCAAAGAAGTTTCTATTGGGGCGCTGGAAGTAAGTATACTGGTGTATGTTTCTTTGGAGATTCGAAATATGATATACCATTATCTTTTAAAAATTCTACAGGTTTTGGAGATGTGGAATATAATGTATCTCCTGAAACTACTTTTAATTTTACTTTAATTCATTATGCAAATTGCCCACCCGGAAAGTATTGGGGTAATATTGTAATCAGAAATGAGACAAACGCTACTGAGTATCTTACCATCAATGTTACAATAAATATACCAATAACGACAGACAATGAACTAAATATAACAACTGGGGCAGGCACATTTAAAGGGACAATCCACGCAAATGTATCCAAATATCACTCTTACTACTTTAACACATCTGGAATAAAAACGATTCTTAATTCTACTGGTGTTAGTATTAGCTTGACATCAAAAAGTGAAGATTTGGACTTCTTTTTATTTGATGAATCAGGGAATTTAGTGGAAAGAGATATAACAAAAGGGTTTACTTCTGAGGGATTAAATTACAATTACCTCCCAGTTGGAAAAATGTGGGAAATTAGAATTTATGGAAATTTCACTAGTGGAGTTGATGATTACACAGGTTCTATTCATTTCACAACACTAAACGCAACAAATGCTACCAACCCAGCACAACAACTTGACAAAATCGATTTTGGGGGTATGAATGTCAATGATAATAAGACGATAGACATTATATTGAAGAATGAAGGGTCTTTAGACCTGAAAACCGTTACTGAAAGTAAAGAACTTTATCATCTCGATTTTGTAAATAGTAATAGTGTTCCTAAGGATTTCACTTTCTTGGTACCTAGTTTTGCTAGTAAAATAATAGCATCCATCAACTGGACTGGAGCAAGTAGTTATAATTTAACACTTTTTAAGCCAGATGGAACTTTCGTCAACAGCTCATCAAATAAAAGAAAGAATGCGAACGCTACAGATGCCATGCAAGAAGAATTTTTAATCACAAACAGTATAACCCCAGGTTTTTGGAAAGTGGGTGTTAAAAATATTACTAACGCGACTTATGGTGATCCTTACACTGTTATTTTTGAGTTTCGAGTTAGTGATGGCGATATTCTCAATTGGATAAAGTCGAATTACTCTATTCAAGAATTCGACACGATTGGTTTACCAAATTCTACACAAAGCTTCCATTTCAATTTTAGTGTATTAGATAATGCCTTTGCTGGAAAATATGAAGGTTCATTAAAATATAATGGTTATTACGGATCAACCTTAGAAATACCTCTAGATGTCAATATAACCACACCAGAATTACTCGTAAATGGTTCTTTACAATCCTCCACTGTGAGAATAACTGATAACATAGGGTTTAATACAACAAGACAAATCAGCGTTTTGATAAACAATACAGGGAATAAAGATTTGGTAATAGATTCTAACTCAAGTTCTGAATACTTAAACTATTCATCAAACTATATGGAATTTACCTTTGATTATCCCTCTACATCAATAGCTCCTGGTAACTCAGATAACTTGGACATAAACATAGATATAGACACTACAAAAACCGACAATGCTGCGGGAATTTATAGAGGATGGATCTATTTGAATGATAGTGATTCTCATCCTTATAGTTATTTCAACTTAACCATAGAAGTAAACCTTACTAATCGATTAAGAGTGGATTTAAATAACATAATCTCAGAGGATGGGAATAATTGGATTGAGAACCGCAGTAAAGCAGAAAATGTGACAGTTGAAGCGAGAGTATATTATCTAAATGAAAGTGGTACAGAAATAAAACAGATATTGAACTCCAGTAATTTAAAGGCGTGGTTAATCGAAGGTAATGTCACCGATTATAGAGTTCCAACAACTAATTATTTACCATTATACAATAACTCTGAAGGGACTGTATGGAAAACTCCGAGTGGACCTTATAACCCAAACATAACTATTCCTGATAACATACCAGGAGGTAAGTATTACGTACATTTAGGCGTTGACTTCTATCCAAACAATACTCATCTAATCGGGGATGGTACTTACCATCCTCTTGTCATAAACAACACAGGCTTAAACTTAACAGCCAAAACAAGCAAAACCATGGAAATAAATGAAAATGGTGACACCACTTATTTCAACGCAACAGTAATAAACTATGGACCATTAACGGCCAAAGGAACACTAGAATTGGATAATGAGACATGTAAATACGCTGAAATAGATGTATATACTAAAAGCAGCGCTGTATGTGGGGACTTCACGGCCGGTAACGATTATTTTAGTGTTGATATAGATCCTGATGAGACATGTGAATATTCATGGAAAATAACAAGCACTAGTCATAACATATCAAGCAATCAAGATTGTTATCCTCATCTCGTAACGAGCGATCCTAACTTCGGTAATATAACTGATATCAAGATAACTGTAAAAAATGTAGATACAACATCAACGACTACAAGCTCCACAACCACTACTACCGGAGATGCAGCTCCACCATCCGATGATACTACCACTACGACAACTACTATCACCACGACAACTCTACCCTACCTCTCCATAACATCCTTCCCATCCTCAGTAACCATAGAACAAGGCAAGAGCAAAACAGAATCAGTTAAAGTCAAGAACATCAACGAAACGGTAAACCAAAGAGTTGAACTATCCATACTTTATCTTGATTCTTCCTGGTACCACATCCCATCATCATCAGTATTAATTCGAGTAGAAGAAACACATACTTATACTATCAATTTCACTATACCTCAAGATGCTGGTGTAGACGATTATGACGCCAAGTTTAACGCTTCCAGTCCTTATACAGAAATCTACAAACCCTTCACTCTGAGTGTTACTCCTGGAGAAAGTATGAAAGCGGAAATAGAAGCAAACTTAACATACTATCAAAATCTGTTAACGGAATTAGAAAGGGAATTGAACGAAACTAAGGCCAAAGGCTACAACACATCTGAAGTTGAAGACATATTCAACAGTTTGAAGAACAAGATAAATGATGCCGTGGAATTAAAGGAAGCGGATGATTATAAAGGTGCCTATGGTCTTTTCGATGATATTGAAAGTTTACTCAATCAAACGAGGACGGCAATGAGACAGGTTTCTGGAGTGAGTGATTGGTGGAGTTGGGGTAAGTATGTGATCATCGTGTCAGTGGGTGTAGTAGCCGCATTCCTAGGTTATCTATTCTGGCCCACTCCCAGCTACCAACCGAAGAAAGGACTTCCTCCACCAGGAAGGGAGGTAAAGGATAAGTTCTCTCAAAAGTTCGATGACTTGAAGAAGAGATGGAAAGAATTGAGGCAGAAAACAGAGACAGGTAGTGAGAATGAAGGTTGAACAAGCAGTATTCTCTTCTTTACCCGCAATCTTCTTTCTAATCGGTGTATTAACTCTTGCCTTTTCATCTTTAACTGTGTCCAGAATCATGACTTTACAGTATGATGCCGTGGACATCTTCCTACAGGAATTAATTGGTAACAGTATTTTTTCAGCATTAATCGAGAGTTTCACTTATCTTTGGAATAACGCGATTTGGTATGTTGTCTTATTCTTAGTTCTGATTGGCTGTGGACTGGTGACGTACACATACTTGTTTAAGAAACTGGATTTTAGGGTTGTTATAATATCACAGTTGTTATTCCTCCTTGTTTCAATCATACTGAGTAATTTTTCGTTGAGCATTCTCCTTATCGCATTATCCTTGTTTGGTGGTGTTCTTTGGATGTACAAGACGTTTGAGAAGGGAAAGAATAATTTCTCGACAGGTTATTCTGTTATCACATCTAGACTCAATTTATTGAACATTCTTTTATGTGTTGGTATTTTCCTGACGATTTTTATGAACTTGTCAATGTACGAACAGCAGATCGGTCAGGCAAACATGGATTTGATAAGTGGTTTCATTCCAAATGCGACTGACATTAAAGATGTACAGAAGGCACAGATAGAACAAGTGTCAGAAGGTTTTAAGTCAAGCCTAACAGAACAATATCAAAGCCTGCCAGGAGATGTGCAAACACAGTGTGGAGCGATGTATGATGCCATGATACTGGGTTTTGATGAATACAAGAACCAGACTTATGAAGAGATAGACAAGCAACAGCTACAGATTGGTGGGGCAGAGGTTGTTCAAGCCATACCGATGTTTGGTCTGATTTCTAAGATAACTCCCATATTCATCGTATTCAGTATTTACGCTGTTTTATCCGTTTTGAATCCTTTGATCGGGATTTTTGGTGGGGTTGTTTACAGTATAATTAGGAAGATTAAACCTGAGTAATTCAGCATTCCGGACATTCAGAACAAGGAGCAATAGCAGGATACATCTCTTCATGCAAATGACATATTATTCTATTCTCTCTAACACTCTTACAGATCTTACAGAATTTCAGTTGTAAATCCCTTGGACTTACCTTTCCATGCATAATATCCTTTGACAGATCATCTATCATCTTCATTATCTTTGGCTCTTTCTCCAAGAGTTTAACTTTCACTCCTCTCGATTCTCGGATGTATTGAGATATGGCTGGTTGAGTCAATCCGAGCAAATCAGCAGTTTCTTTTTGTGTCAATTTATAAGTATTCAACAATTCCCTGGTTATTATCGATCTGATTGCAGGCAAGACTGATGTGACTACTACTTCACAAAACGGTTTCATAATGATTTATTAGTGGGTTAAGTTTAAATATATATAACGGTGTTATATTAGTTAAAGTTGGTTTTATGAGAAAGGTCTACATGGACTACGCAGCAACAACCCCTGTCGATCCAAGAGTTCTGAAAGCGATGAAACCTTACTTCCTGAAGAAATATGGAAATACTATGTCTTTACATGCTTGGGGTAGAGAAGTGAAAGAAGCATTGGAAAATTCAAGAGAAATGGTTGCGAGTTCAATGAACGCTGAAAGAGAAGAAGTTATCTTCACTAGTAGTGCAACTGAATCCAACAACCTGGCTTTAAAGGGAGTAGCATTCGCTAACAAGAATAAAGGGAAACACATAATCGTCTCTTCGATTGAACACCACTGTGTTATGAACTCTGCTAGCTGGTTAGAAAAACAAGGTTTTAAAGTCACTTATTTGCCTGTAGATAAATACGGGTTCATCGACCTAAACAATCTAAAAAATGAAATAAAGAAAGACACAATCCTAGTCTCAATCATACATGCGAACAATGAGATTGGTGTCATCCAGGATATTGAAAGGATAAGTAAAATCTGTCACGATAAAGGAGTTTACTTCCATACTGATGCTGCTCAGAGTTTCGGAAAGATTCCCGTTGATATCGAAAAAATAAATGTTGATTTGTTGACAGTTAACGCACACAAGATGTATGGTCCAAAAGGTGTGGGCGCGTTGTTCATAAAAGAAGGAACGAAAATAGAGCCAATATTGCATGGGGGTGGTCATGAGTTTGGGTTAAGATCATCGACAGTGAATGTCCCTGGAATAGTGGGTTTTGCTAAAGCAGTCGAAATCCAGAAAAAAGAGATGAAATCCGATGAGAAAAAACAAATTAAATTCAGGAATAGGATGATTAAGGAAATTTCAAAAATAGAGGATTCGAACTTGAATGGTCATCCCAAGAAGAGATTACCAAACAACGTTAATTTCTCTTTTGCTTACATAGAGGGGGAATCATTGATAATGCAATTAGATATGAAAGGTGTTGCTGCCTCTACTGGTTCGGCCTGTTCCACTGACGATTTAGAAGCGAGTCATGTTCTGTTGGCTATAGGCTTGAAACATGAAGAGGCACATGGGTCTTTGAGGCTTTCGTTGGGTAAATATAATACAAAAAAAGATGTAGATTATGTTTTGAAAGTCTTACCAGGAATTGTTGATAAATTAAGGGAGATATCTCCTTTCAAGGGAAGATGGAAATGAAAATAGTAAGTGCTTGTTTAGTCGGCTTTAATTGTAGGTATGATGGTAACAACAGGTTGAACAAAAAATTATTGAAATTGTTTAAAGAAGGGGAATTGATTCCGGTCTGTCCTGAACAATTGGGAGGTTTAACCACTCCAAGAGATAGGGCAAGAATCGTTGGTGGAGATGGTAAAGATGTTATTGAAGGTAGGGCAAAGGTTATGACTCATACTGGGAAGGATGTTACTAGGGAATATATTAGAGGGGGTCAAGAGTGTTTAAAGATTGTAAGAACTCTTAGGATTAAAGAAGCTATACTCAAAGCGGATAGTCCTTCTTGTGGTTGTGGTAAAATACTTAGTGAAGATTTTTCAAATAAAATCAAAGGAAACGGTGTCACAACGGCATTATTAAAAAAGAATGGAATTGAAGTTTATACTGAAGAAAGTTTTGAGAGTGAGTAGAATGAAACCCTATAGTCTTTATACAAAAGAAGTGATGAAACATTTTAAGAATCCGCATAATATGGGCAAGATAAAGAACCCTGATGGTATTGGAAAAGTGGGTAATCCTTTATGTGGAGATGTCATGTGGTTGTACATAAAAGTAAAGAAAGGGAAAGATGGGAAATTGATTATAGATGATGTAAAGTTTCAAACGTTCGGTTGTGTTGCTGCGATTGCTACTTCTTCAAAAATCACAGATCTGGCTAAAGGTAAAACTTTAGAGGAAGCTTTAAACATTGATAGAAAAGATATTATAAAATCCTTAGGTGGTTTACCAGTCCCAAAAATTCATTGTTCTTTGTTGGCAACAGATGCATTAGCTGAAGCAATTTACGATTATTATAAAAAGAATGAATTACCCATTCCCGAGGGTCTCGCCAAAAGACATGAGAGAATAAAGAAAGTGTTGGAGAGTGTAGAGGAAAGATACGAACATCTTGAACTAGAGAAGAAAATTTAAACTAATTCTGCTTTTTTTATCTTCAAATATCCACTCTGAGTTTTTTCATCCCAGATTTTTTCTGTGTCTGTTACTTTTATTTTTTTCTTGAAAATGGGACCATCCAAAACTATACTTTCATATTCCCCTCCTTCACCAACGATATCGATTCCATATTTTTTGTTTAATTCTTTCAATCGATCCAAAGTCTTTTCATCTAATTTTCTACCAAGCCAACTTTCATCGAACCCCTCAGAATATACTCCGATGATTCTTACGTCAAAATCCAAACTGATAATTTCTTTCATGAATTTTTCAGGATTTGTCTGCCAAAAAGGAGCAAGAAATTTCAATTTTAATTCTTTACAAACTCTTTCTATCCTCGACTTCTGATAATTACTGAAAAAACCGCCACATGCTACTGTATCAATATCCAAGCCTTTCAAAACTTTTTTCAAATCTTCTACTTCCTCCTCTTTTATTCCAGAAGTTTCTTTCGTTACTATCGGTATTCCAATCGCTTCTGCCAATAATTCTGTCAGATGAATGTTTGGTGTGTGGTACATCCAGGAATCTTCTCTTTTAGGAATCATCGTTACGAGATATTTAACAGGATAATTATTTTGGAAACACCAATGAATCGTCATTGTTGAATCTTTTCCACCACTGAACAAAACAGCTACCTTCATGAAATTCACTTATAAAAATTATACTTAAATCTTCATCTGGCAGGATAGCTCTCAAACATTTCTCCTGTTCTGCCAGAATTGTCAGATATCAAAATATGGAGAGTATAGACTTTCCCACTTATAAGACAGGGGTGTAGATCAATGCCCCAATTACCAGCAAAAGATGTGATATTTGTGTAATCTGTATCAACAATAGAAACTCTTACGTTACCAGAATTTATCTGATTTCCAGTGTTTACATCAACACCATATCCAGACAGTGAAATATCCTGCATAGAACAAGTCGATATTTTTCTAGGGTTTGCATTCTGCAATTTAAGTTGTGTGTATCCAATCTTTTCATTGCCATCAGTTATGAATGTGATGTATTGAACATCTTCCGTTATCATATCAAAACTTATTAACCATTGACCATTGTTGAAATTCACAGTGGCTTTATTTGCAGGATCTTCAACTGGTATTACAGTTACCTTTCCGTCGATTTTTTCACCAGTGTAATAATCTAATGATGTTCCGTGGACAGAGACTCCTTTGGGTGGAGCAGTAGTAACAAAACTGTAGATCGAAGAAGTATTCCAATTGTTGTTAGTATCATTAGCATATACACGCCATTTAATAGTTGCTCCTATTGTTGAGTTAACAACCTTTGTTACATTGCTCCAACATTCAGTGTATGGCGAAGGACACATATCAGGAGTAAAGGCAACCCAATCATCTGCTGTTAAATATTCTTCTTCGCTTCCCCAAGTCCCATGAGAAGGTTCTGGGGAGGCAAGATTTCTAATTACTATTGGATCAACCCACCATCGACAAGTTCCCCACCAACCTCCTCCACATTGTTTAAATTCGTTTATGAATGTGATATGTACATTCTGTCCTCCATAAGAACTCAAATTTACAGTATCAAAATAGTCTTGGGTTGGATTTCCGTTTGGGTAATTACAAGAATTTTTCTCCCACTCTATATTTTCATCTATTTTTACTCTTAGATAAGACTCGTCATCACCACACCCAGCAATACTTGGTCTATCAACAGCGTAATTGAATCTAATTTCGGCTCCTGAGATTGGTATATTAAAATTACTTAAGTTTATTTTTGCCCAACCACCCCACCCACTACCGCACCCAGGTAATTTAATATTAGCAGAATAATTGCCATACTTTGCCCAGATGGTGTCTATTATCACCACATTATCGCAACCATCATATGATAAGTTTGTCCAGGGTGCGAATCCGGTTTCGAATGACTGAAAATGATTAAATGTATTAGTTCCATTACTCTTAGTTGTCGCATCGCTGTTCCCATAGTAAATGTAAATCATGTTATCCGTTGCATTAGAAATGAAAGGTATCTCAACCCAGAATGTGGCATTGTCTCCAGTATAGTTTTCTTCTATCCAGTAGTCGCACTCTTGTTCTTTTTCAGAAGTAGAGTTATACCAAGTAAAACGTATATCTCCAAAATCACTTCTCACCTTATCTATGTAAACAGTTGCTCCGCTGTCTGTGCCTGTGACGCTAATAATCGTAATATTCATTTGATAATTTGTTTGATCGCCAGCATTTGAGCCAGTAATGTCATGAGATTTTCTATAATTCCAATCTGTATCCCACCAACGGGGTGGATAGCTTCCATTTCCGAAATAAAATTTATATCCAGACAACCCAGCATTATCAGTCCATCTTAACCTAAATTCAACTGCAGATCCTGCTATTGTAGAACTAATAGAATTGTCTGAGTATTTAGGTGGGGTTTCATCGGTTTCTTCGCTTCCCCAATCTCCGTGAGAAGGTTCTGGTGAAACATATTTTGTTATTTTCCAGTTGTCCCACCATTCTATACTCCCCAAACAACCCGAACAATCTGACCAAGCCCGCAATCTTATTTGTACTATTGTCACGTCTTCAGAACCAAAGGACATTGAACAATCATTATCTATAACCTCGTCTAATCTCCTTTCAAAATTTGTCCAGTCCATTTCATTTCCATAAATGAAGCAACACGTATCTGTATCATTAGTACAAGAATAAGTATTCCATACACCGTAATGGATGGTACCTAAACTTTCAGTATCATTTAATAATTCAAAAATAGTATCTGCCCTAATATAAGATCGTCGCGTAGCATTTCCAGCAAATTCCCAATAAAATGTCAACCTATCAGTACTTAGATTAGAACTTATGTTGCGCCTTAAATCCTCACTACAACATCCGTCATCTTTTTGTATTTTCAATGCATACCCGTCGTCATGAGACGGATAAGTTATTAACCAATCACCACCTCCCTCCTTTTTGGTCCACTTATCTGACCATGTTTGATCATCAAAGTCATCATAAAATACAAATGTATTGTCTCCATTGCTTGTCGTCGTCGCATCGCTGTTTCCATAATAAATGTAAATCATGTTATCTGTTACATTAGAAATGAAAGGTATCTCAACCCAGAATGTGGCATTATATCCAGTATAATTTTTTTCTATCCAATAATCGCATTCTTGTTCTTCACCAGAAGTAGAGTTATACCATGTGAATCTTATATCTCCAAAATCACTTCTTCCTTTATTGTCTATATAGACAGTTGCTCCAGAATCAGTTCCTGTTCCATTAATAACAATGATACTCATTTGATAATCTGTTTGATTGCCAGCTGAACTTCCAGTGATGTTGTGCTGTTTACGATATGACCAGCTTGAATTCCACCAAGAAGATGCTTCAACCGGTATTATGCCGAATAGAGATGTGAGAAATGTAATAAGGACTGTGATCCAGATGAGTTTATTTATCATTTTAACTCCCATTAAATCCACTAATTAATTTGTGTTTGCTGGGTTAAAAATTTCTTAAACTATGAGGATTTTATAGAACTGATCAAAAACTTCAGTGGTGCATCACTTTTTATTCCCTTATTCCAGAAATGAGTTCTCTCTGCAAAATAACCCTTTCCCCTCAACTTCTCCTGTAAAGACTTGAATTTTGGTATTTTCAAACCATGTTTCTCACAGATTTTATGGATGTCATAAAAGAGTGGTATTTGTTCATTACTCAGGAGGTTCAGTATTTTTTTTATCCTCTGTTCAGTTCTTAACCAGTTTACTTCAGACAATTTTTCTTTACATTTTTGAATGAAATCTAAATCTTCGATTTGACCGATCCACACTTTACCTATTACCTTTGTTTTAGAACTACAGACTTCACAATCTGTTATTGGATTTTTATCTATTTTCCTCCAGAGACATTCTTGACAATAATTGATGTAACCTAAATTATCTTTAACAGTCTTACTCGCTATACTCTTTCCTTTTTTGACTTTAGCAAAAACTCTGAAATAATGTTCTGAAACATAAGACAATAATGGTTTGAGAGAAAAGGACCATTTTGAGAATGCTAAAGAAGCACTTGTAATCAATATCCTTACTGCCAGTTCCTTGAAGAAATCGGTCTTATAGCTTTGGATGCCATACCTTCTCAGACATGTTATAGGACTCGTACCACAAAGAGCAGCAGTATCAGTCGCAGAAAAACCTATGAAACCTCGTCTCTTTATTGCTCTACCACAAGAATCGAAGAAATAAGTAGGACTGCCCCAAGGATCTATATCTATGTAATCAAAAGCTCTTATTTGATTCGAGAGTAGTTTATTGGCATCTTGATTATTTATTTTAATTTTTCTCTTAACCGAATTCAAACGAGCATTTTCTTTCATGTATAGAATGTTGTGTTCACTCATATCATTCAACCATACCTTTTTGATTTTACATTCCTTTGCAATCCTTATACCTCTCGCTCCAATTCCTGATAAAGCATCACAAACTATCCAGTCTTTGGGGTTCAAAACATTCAAAACTAGAATTGTAAAATCCCTCGATAATTCCACTCTCGGGTTGAAGAAGTGTTTTTTATTCAAATAATCCTTAGGAACCTCCAATTTAGTTAAACCTTCTGTAATTATTCTTGATGCCATCCAAACACAATAAGATTTAATAGAATCAGTGTTTAATATTTATTCCATGAAGAGTGTGGAAGGTAGGTACGAGAAGTTAAGGAAAAAATACCATCTGCCAAAGTTGAAAGATTTGGTAAAGGAATTCGCTGTCAAATTAGAAGATCCTGACTTAGTTTTACATGATATCGTTGACAGGATAAAAGACAAATTGTTAAAACGTGCCAAAATTCTTGAATCGATAATATTCGTTAGAGTCTCGAGTGACCCTTCCTCTATGTATGAAACGAAGATGTTAAAGGAGGAAAAGAAAGAGGCGTTTGAAATATTCAAGAAGTTAATGTCCGTTGCATGGAAAGGAGAGAGAGCGGAGGCTTCTGGGAAAGAGAAGGAAATGGCCTCATTCGTAAGGGAGAGTTACAACGATTGGATAGTAGGAATGAAGAAAGATTTCATCGATTTATGCGAATCATTAGAAAAAAAATGGAAAAATGTGAGTTTAAGAGAAAAACCTGAAGGAATGATGTATTACGGTTAATTTCTATTAGTTGAAAAAATATAGAAATGTTTATATACTACTTATAAGTAATTACCCACATGGCAAATACAGGAAGATTAAGGGCCTTACGGAATAAATATGAGGTAAGAGCAGGGACATGGAATACTCGAATAGAACGGACATTTCGTAATACTCTGTATCCTTGGTTTGATGGTCACCTCCATAAAACTTTGCAAGATCATACATCTAGTAGAAAAGTTGAAAGTTATGCTTTAGACTTGGGTTGTGGAACTGGTAAGAGTACTGAAAACCTATTTCCATATGCCGAGAATATTGTCGCAGTTGATCTTTCTAAAGAAATGTTGAAGAAAGCACAGAAACGATTTCGTAAAATAGACCCTGAAAAAAGACCAGAACTTATATTATGTAGTGCAACTAATCTTCCATTCGTGTCTAATAGTATTTATGTTGTTTCGGCAAGAGGTTCTTTAATAAATCATTTAGGAAAGGATAACACGGGAAAGATGTTAAAAGAGCTATATAATTCAATGATGAAAGAAAGTATATTCGTTTTCAATTTCGCAGAGAAGACATCTTCAATAGATGAAATACCTAACGGCCCATTTACTTTTTATGAAATAGATGAAGTTGAAAGAATGTTAAATGATGTTGGATTTTTATACAGTATATTGGGTAATAAACGTTTCAAAGTAAGGAGTAATAAACATTATTTTGAAAACAACTCAGTGTGTATTAAAGCAGAAAAATATCCGAATTAAATGACTTGAACTTTAGCTGTCATTGCTTGACCAGGTAAGTTTCTTTCAAACTTGGCTCTGACAATACCCTTATTTCCATGCAAGGCTATAATCTCTCCTTTTATTTTTTTCCCCGAAGGAGATTTCCATACAAGTTTTTTTCCCAAGAATTTTTTCGCCTTTTCTTTTGAATCAACATTACCCAACTTAACTAAGACTTGGTTGACATTCTGGGTGTGTCTTCCTCTCCTGTAACTTAAAACTATTCCTTCCATAAAAATCATTTCTTCTTTTTCTTTTCTTTCTTCTTCAACACTTTCGCCAGATCCCTTATCAAATTCCTGACATACTCTCTCATCTTATAAACATCTTTATCAGGAACCTTATCCAAAGACTTTTTTTCTACTAAACCTTTCATCTCTTCTATTCTTTTCCAGATATCCCAATAATATCCCTCGACAAGTTTCTTGTCCACGAACTCTTTCTTGAACGCATTTGGTATCTCTTCTGTCTTCTTCGGTAACTTATGCAATGTCTTTAACGCAGCTACAGCAGCCTTGTACATAACCTCATGTGTCCTTTCAAGTATTTTCTCCTTTTTCCTGAATTCCAAGACAGATAACAATTGGAACATTTTTTCAATGAATTTGTCAGCCTTGTCAATCCATTCATCAACGAATGCACCTTTAACATCCATTAGTTCTTTATGCTCAATCTTCTTCCTTATATCTATTATTTCCTTTAACCAGTCTGCATACTTTTGTTCAAGAATACCGGGATCGACAAGATACTTCTTAACTGTAGCGTATGCCTTGTTAGGAACGGGTGGTTCTAAACCCATGAACATTAATACAGCTTGTGCTGTGTTTAACATCGCATAATAACAATCCTCTGCGAGCATTAGCAATTTAACAGTCTTTGCTCTCATTAGTTTTTTAGGAGCACCCTCCATGTAGCTCTCGATAGCTTCCCTTGTTGCAGGAATCTTACCCATGTCCAAAAGTCTTTTAATGGGCATGAAGAAGCCCGCATCATAAACAGCCTTACCTTCCTTAATGAAGTTGTAGATGATGGGATGACAAACTCTCGCATAATCCCAGAATTCTGTCAACGTATAGGAAGGTTGAATGGAAATATCCTCTGAAATTTCAGATGCCATCTTTTCCAGAGTGTCATCAATTTCCCCTTTCTCTTGAGGTGTTATCGGTTTGACAGTATCATCAACGACTATGAAAACATCAACATCTGATTTTGCCTTGAATTCTCCTCTCGCAACAGAACCCATCATAATAATACATTTGACCCTATCTTCATATTTTTCAAGAATTTTATCCTTCAGTTTTTTCACATCTTTCTCTATCTGAGTCTTAGTCTTAGGTTTCTTTTTTTCTTTCTTCTTTTTCATTCTATCACAGAAGTAAATCCATTTCAGTCAGTTCTTTTGGTAACAACTTTTTCATTCTATCTATTATATCTTTTGCTAAATCCACAGCTCTTTCCAGATGCTTTGGAGTGACTTTCTTTATTACACCGTGATCTATATCCTTCCAGAGTTTGTCCAATTCCTTGAATTTATCTGTGTACTCTACCTCAAGCTTTTTCTCTTTAACTAACTTTTCCAGTTCTTTAGTCATGTGCTTTTGATCTGGAGTTGCCTTGTAATAATACATAATCACAGATTGACAGGCATCTGTTGCAGCATACCTTAAATCAAATATCATTGCTTTTATCGTTAAACTAACTTTCTTCAAATGGGCATCGGCTGATTTGGCCTTGATTCCGACTGTCTCTTCACTAGGAGGAAGCAATCCTGCTTTAAGCATTCTTTGCACGGGCTTAACGAAACCAGTGTCGTAGATGACTAGACCCACTCTTAGGTAGTTGAATAGTTCGGGTGAACCCTTTTTCATCCAACCCCAGAATTCAGTCAATCCTGTGGTTTGAATGTGAAGTTCCTTCATTTGAGTCGAGATTAACTGTAATTGTGCTCTGACTCTCTCCAGGTCTTCTGAACTCTTTGTTGCAGTATCATCAAGAATTACCCAGATATCAGCATCAGATGTTTTTTTCATGTCTCCTCTTGCGACAGAACCGAAAATTAAGACTGACTTGACTAGATCGCCGTAGGTCTTCCTTATCTGATTGGTGAAGTTTATGATCTTTGTGTAGATTTCTCCTTTCGGAATTTTTTCCTCTTTAACGTCTTTTTTTTCTAGGACGAGAGGTTTCTTCAATTCCTTTGAAAGTTCTTCTTCGAATCCCATTTTTCAACCTCAACTCCTCTCAAACATAAATTTTACTACTATTTAAGAGTAACTATCCACTATATAAAGTTTTCGATAGTTTTCAGTATGCTTTAAATAAATGACTAATAAAAAGATAAAGTTTTTGGTTAGGGTTCTACTTTATTATTTTGTAGACAGCGTCTCCTTCCCTGACCCTATCCTTCACTTTTAAGCCAATGGAATCCCCTGCTTTTGCATTTTCTATATTTTCATGTTCGATTTGCATTGAGTCCACTGTTTGTCTAAAGTTTGTGCTCGTTCCTTCTATTGATATCTCATCACCTACTGACAATGCATCGGTCAGGTCTATTACCGCAACTTGTATCTTAGTATAGTAATGAGCAACCTTACCAATCAACTTTTTTTCTTCTTCCATAGATATTCTTTTGAAACAATAAGATTATAAAAGTTTTTCGTTTGATACTAATTTCTTTGGTACTTGTGTATATTGTGCCTAAGAAATATCATTTAACTTTAAATCATTTTTTAGTATTAAAATTCATATTATAATAGTATAGCCCTAAAATCTCTCCTTTTCCGAAATCCTTCAAAGGGCTTAAAAAACAGATTTTAAACTCATTTTATATAATTTACATTTCAATAAGTTTGTATGAAAATGAATAGTCCTGCAGTCGACTGTTTTTAATTTAGGTGTGAGATTATGTGTGGTATAGTAGGTTACGTGGGCCATGAAAAAGCAAGCCCAATTCTATTAGAGTCGACGAAGAAACTTGAGTACAGGGGTTATGATTCTGTCGGTATGAGCACAGTAGATAAGGGGATAAAAATCCTTAAAGGTGCAGGAAGAATAGACGATGTCCATAAAAGACTCAATTTCCATTCTCTATCAGGAAATATTGGTATTTCACATACAAGATGGGCCACTCATGGTGGTGTCACTGATCACAACGCTCATCCCCACACTGATTGTAATGATAGAATAGCTGTCGTTCATAACGGTATAATCGAGAATTATTCGGAATTGAGAAAGGAGTTGATCGGGAAAGGTCATGAGTTCAAATCAGACACTGATACTGAAATTATCTCACATCTGATCGAAGATTTCATGAATAATGGTAACAACTTGAGAGAATCTGTAATTGAGGCTTCAAAAAAACTTCAGGGTTTGTTTGCTTTTCTTGTTATAAAGGATGGTGATGAAAAAATCATTTCTTGTAAGAACAAATGTCCTCTTGTTTTGGGAATAGGGGAAGAGGGTAACTTTGTTGCATCGGATGTCATCTCTTTCTTAAACCATACAAACAAGGCTGTATTCCTGGACGATAATGAAATCGCTGAAATCACAAAGGATGATTACCAAATTTATGATATTCAAGGTAATCCAATAAACAAGGAAATCGATTACATAGAATGGGATCCAGAAGAGGCACAGAAATCTGGTTATGAACATTTCATGTTAAAGGAAATCAACGAACAAGTGGAAACCATAGAGAAGGCCATCAGTCATGATAAAAAAACCATAAAGAAAGTTGCTAACATGATTAATGATGCTTTTGGTATCTTCTTTGTTGCATGTGGAACGAGTTATCATGCCTGTCTATCAGCAGGTTACATCTTCTCTTCGATAACAAAAAAACACGTTAATGTTTTCTTGGCATCAGAATTTCCCAATTTCTCTCATTTCTTGACAAAGAATACTTTAATGATAGCGGTTTCTCAGAGTGGTGAAACTGCTGATGTTTTGGAAGCTGTGAGGGTTGCCAAAGAGAAAGGAGTGAAAGTTATATCCTTAGCCAATGTTATGGGTTCTTCTCTTATGAGGATGAGTGATTTTTCTTTAGTCTTGAATGCTGGTCCTGAGATATGTGTTTTAGCAACCAAAAGCTTTACTTCTCAACTGGCGTTAATATACCTTTTGGCATATACCTGTGCTGGTAGATATGAAAAAGGGAAAGATAAACTAAAGGAAGTTGCAGAAAAGGTTAAGAATGTATTAAGTCCAAAGAACTTAAAAAAAATTAAGAAATTGGCTAAGAAGTTGAAGGATAAAAATGATATTTATTTGATTGGCAGGGGATTGAGTTATTCCACGACATTGGAAGGTGCCTTGAAACTCAAGGAAGTTTCTTACATCCATGCCGAAGGTTTGGCAGGCGGGGAATTGAAACACGGGACTTTAGCTTTGATCGAAGACGGCACACCATGCATTGCTATCGTTCCAAACAATGGAATGAAGAAAGATATATTGAGTAATGCTATGGAAATCAAGTCAAGAGGTGGTTACATAATTGGGATAGCAAATGAAGATAATGAAATATTTGACTATTCGATAATTGTCCCAGAAGTAGAGATGCATCCAATCTTGATGATAATACCAATCCAACTTTTAGCATATTATCTTGCTCTGGAAAGAGGTTGTGATCCAGACAAGCCGAGAAACCTTGCAAAAGTAATAACAGTTAAATAATCTGAAATCTAAAAAATTATCATGTTTTCGTTCAATTCCCAAATCATGAAAGCAAATGAAGTCGGAACTGGGTTTGTAAAGGTGAGAAATATACCTCTAGATATAGGAACTAAAATTAAAGTGAGTGTAAGGGATGAGACTTCATTCTTTGCAACGATATGTGAATGGTCAGGAAAAGGATTTTATATCCCAAAAAAAATAGTTAAAAAAAATAACTTAATAGGGAAAGAAGTAAGTTTCCAGATCCATGAACTTGACGGGTTCTATGCTACGGTTCAATCAGATAATAAAGTTACTCTACCTATTTCTGTCGTTGAAAAATTTCAGATTTCTAAGGATGACGTGTTAGAGATTGAACTCTATAAAAAATATCAAAAATCCAGATTTTACAGTAAAGTGTTCATAGCTGAAAGGAAGAACAAAATAACAGAGTATTTATTCACAATACACTCAAAAGAAGTAGAACCTCACAAAAAGTATAGAATGAAGATACTACGTAAATTGCAAGCTCTTAACGGTTGGAATAGATCGAAAAATTATGAACTTGAAGTTCAAGAAATTTTTGAAGAAAGGGAAGTTTTTAAACTAAATTCAGAAAATGCTCTCATCCTACATGGAAAATGTAAGAAGTTAATCACACCACAAAAGATTAAATTTAATGAAAGATTAGCTTATTTTTTAGGCGCATATTTTGCAGATGGGACACGAAAGGGTAACTATTGGAGGATTAATGCTTCTACACCTGAACAGGCAAGATTTTACAGAGAAATACATAAAAACCTTTGTAAAGATGTAAATTTTAATTTCAAAATTACATATACAAGAAAAAGTAAAATATCTGATAATGAAGTTAGATCTAGTCTCTTTAAAAGATGGAAATTAATCCCAAAAGAAAATTTGATCATTTACATACGTGATCAAGAAAAAACTCATGATATTAAGACTAAAAGAACTAAGTACGGTTCTTTAAGTATATCTGACTATAGATACGGAGTTTTAGTTTTTTATCAGAGATTACTCGATTATTCCTTGAAAATGCTTTTCAAAAGTAAAAATAAGATGTTGATGTTAAACTTCATTTTTGGTGTCCTAGAAGGAGATGGCTCAGCCTCGAGCCAGTATAGAGGTCATATTAGAATTTATACAAATGATGAACAATGCAAAATCTTACATAAGATTCTCAAGGAATCAAAAATAAAACATCGCATTACGAAAGGAAAAGGTAAAGCAATATCAATAAGAATTGGTGCTTTAGAAATTTTAAGGAACTTTTCTTCATTGAAAGATAACCTTTTCAAGTTTTATCCTAAAAGGAGAAAAATGCTTTTCAATAGATTTAGAAGGGTTGGTGCAGTTAAATTTATTTTAGGAAAACAAGATTATGCATCAAGTTGGGTTAAAGCATGGTTAAAAAATGAAGACATTTTAAATGAAAATTATCAACTAACTTCCAGGGGTAAGAAAATTAGAAATGATTTATTAGAAATGATGAAAGAGGTAGGTATATGATGAATTGGAAAGAATTCTTGAAACCAGAATGGAGAAAAGTTATATTGACTGCTATTTTATTTTTACTGATTCTTTGGTTAGGATATCCACATTTTTATCCATTAGATTTTTATGAGATGGCTTGTGTAAAAATAGAAGGTGGTGGCTGTTTTCCTTCTTTCGAGAATCCGATAAGCTTTATTATAGACGTTATTATTTGGTATCTCCTCTCCTGTCCCATGGCCTGGATTTACGATAAGGTGAAGAAAAAATGAGTATTTTTAGGGCATACGATGTGAGGGGGGTTTATCCGACTGATTTAAATGAAGAAATTGCCTTGAAAATCGGTAAAGCCTTCGGAACATACAATCCCGGTAAGATAGTTGTGGGTAATGATGTAAGGCTGAGTAGTCCTTCACTCAAAGAACATTTGATTAAAGGATTGTTATCGACTGGATGTGATGTTATTGATGTTGGTATGGTTACGACACCTATAGTCATATTTTCTACTAAACATCTGAGGTACGATGGTGGAGTTATGGTCACGGCTTCTCACAACCCGAAGGAATATAACGGTTTCAAGTTCAACGACGGTAAGGGTATACCTATCAGTCTGGAATCAGGACTTAACAGAATTCAAGAAGTATTCAAGAATGAAAAGTTTTCTGAAGGAATAGGAAAGGTAACCAAAAAAAATGTTATTAAAGACTATACTAAATTTCTGTTAAGTAAGGTTTTCATTAAAGAACCAGTGGACATGAAAATAGTTGTCGATACAGGTAACGCCTCTCCTGGAATAATCTATCCCAAAGTCTTGAGAAAAATCAGCGTTGATGTCCATGAACTATACTGTGAACCTGATGGTAACTTTCCAAATCATCAGCCAGATCCGACAAAAAAGGAAAACATAGTTGACTTGCAGAAAAGGGTTTTAGAAGTTAAAGCAGATTTGGGGTTTGCTTATGATGGTGATGGGGACAGACTTGGTGTTGTGGATAAGGACGGTAAAATCGTAGAACCGAATCAAATTTTTGCTTTGTTGATAAAACAAGCTCTCACTATGAAACCTAAATCAAAGATTGTTTACGACGCACTTTCATCTATGATGATTGAGGATATCATAAGGAGATATAACGGTATTCCAGTTGTCTCCAAAGTTGGTCATACCTACATAACACAACGAATGTTTGAAGAAAATGCTGTCTTGGCAGGAGAGTTGTCTGGTCATTATTACTTCAAAGATATTTTCTTTTCTGATGATGCTCTATTTGCTAGCTTGAAACTAATAGAGTTCTTAACAAAATCTGGTAAAGAATTGAAAGAACATTTCAAGGATTTGCCGAAGTATTATTCTCAAGTATCTGAAGGAATGAGGATTCCCATCAAAGAATCAGAAAAATTCTCGTTCATAGAAAACTTGAAAAAGGAGTTGAAGGGCAAGGGTTATAAGATTGACACATTAGACGGAATAAAAATAATCTTCGATAATGGTTGGGCATTGTTGAGGCCGGCACATACTGAATCTAAAATTTCTGTTGCGTATGAGTCTAGAAATAAGGGGGGTTTTGAAAGGATCAAGAAATTTGTCGATAAAATCATAAAGAGGATTCCAAAATGAAATTAGTCTTCTTATGTGGTGGTATTGGAAAGAGAATGTTTCCCTTAACAGAAGATAAATTCTTGTTCAAGTTTCTAGGTAAGACTCTGTTAGAACACCAGATTGAAAACGCAATAAAGAAGGGCTTAAAATACTTTGTGATAATCGGGAACCAGTTCAACATAGATAAGATTAAGGATATTTGTAAGAGTCTTAAAGCGAACGTAGAATTTGTTTTACAGAAAGAACCTAATGGGATGGCAGATGCTTTGCTATGTGCAAAAGATCTTTTGGAGGATGAGGAAATAATCCTAGTTAACCCAAACGATGTGTTTGATAATTCGGTCTATAAAAAAATCCTAACTGAATACAAAAAGAGTGATTACGAATCCTACATAATTGGTTACAGGGTTGATTCCTATTTTCCCGGAGGATATTTAGAAGTCAATGAAAAAAATGAATTAATAAGAATCCATGAAAAACCAGGAGAAGGCAACGAACCCAGTAACTTAGTCAACATAGTCATTCACTTGCATAAAAACACCAAAACTCTTTTCGATTATTTGGAAAACGTAGAGAGTGAAAGGGATGATGAGTATGAAGTCGCTCTCACAGAAATGGTTAAGGATAAACACAATATTAAGGTCGTTGATTATGAAGGTTTCTGGCAGGCAATAAAGTATCCGTGGGATGTTTTTGGAGTCGTTAAGTACTTCTTAAACAACATAAACAGAAAAATTTCGCCCAAGGCAAGAGTATCAAAAAAAGCCAAAATCTATGATAATGTTGTTATTGAAGGTGGTGTAAAAGTCCTTGAAAATGCAGTGATACGTGGTCCTTGTTACATAGGTAAAAATTCTGTAATCGGAAATAACGTTTTGATATGGAATTACTCTCATATCGGAGATAATTGTGTGATCGGGTTTTCCACAGAGATGAAGCATTCTTACATATCCGACAACTGTTGGTTTCACATGTCTTATGTCGGCGATTCCATAATCTCAAACAACTGCTCCTTTGGAGCAGGAACGATAACTGCGAATTTCAGGTTTGATGAAAAACCTATCCATGTAAACATACGAGGAAAGAAAAGTAACTCTAATATGGATAAACTGGGAGTGATAATGGGAGAAAGTTGTAAGACTGGTATTAACTCCTGTACCATGCCGGGAGTTAGAGTTGGTCCGAACAGTATAATTGGGCCGGGAGTAACTTTAACAGAAGATTTGGAACCAAATAGAATAGCATTGCTAAGAGGCAAGAATTACGAGATTAAGGATAATAGAATAAAATTATCGATAGAAAAAAAGAAAGAGTTGATGAAGAAACTATTAAAGCATGGTTATGAGAAGAAAAATGTATTTAAAAGCAAATGAAAAAATTAATTAATGGGAGGAGTTAAGAAATGCAGCTTTTGATCTTGTGTGGTGGAGTAGGAAAAAGGTTAAAACCTTATACTGAAGAGACACCTAAACCTTTGTTAGAAGTTTTGAAAAAACCTGTCATGGAATATCAATTGGATTTCTTTAAGAGACATGGTATTGATGATATTATCCTCTGTACTGGATATAAACATGAAATTTTCAAGAAGAGGTTCCCAAAATTAACCCATTCTGTTGAAAAGAAACCTCTGGGTACAGCAGGAGCAATAAATAATGCAAAGGAATTAATAAAAGATGATTTCATCGTAACAAATGGGGATAACGTATTTTCTTTCAACTTCCAGAAAATGTTGACGTTGTTTAAAACGGCGAGAAACCCTGTTTTGGCCTTGACTAGACCAGTTTCTCCATATGGTGTTATTGAAGTGGAGGGAGATAGGGTAATAGATTTCAGGGAAAAACCTGTCCTTAATTTCTGGATCAATGCTGGTATAACTATTTTTACTCAAGAGAGTTTGAAGTTCTTCCCAGAGAAGGGGATGATCGAATACGATGTTTATCCTAAATTGGTCAAAGAGAAAAAGTTATTTGCTTACAAAATGAGAACTGGTTCTTTCTGGATGGCTATAGATACTTCTAAGGATATAGAGAATGCAGAGAAGATATTGTTGAAGAGATGAAGTCAAATCTTATGAATAATCAATCCTTATTATGGAGGACTTGAAGGAAATCTTTCATCGTATAAGTCAGCCCCTAGAAGTGTTCTTAATAGATTTTTTTCGCTTTCATTAAAAACACGGGATATATTACTTCTCATTGTCCCAACATGAGATTTTGCTTTTACACGGGGATGATCAACAAAATAAATTTTCAAAGCATTTGCAAATTCTTCTATTAAAGGAAATCCTCCATATAGAGAATTTGGACTTGCATGATATGTAGTTGAATGATCGTGATCAGTAGCCCAAACTTTGATTTTATCCATAATATCACTAAATAGTGATAAATAGTGATACTTAAAGATTTCTCTTGTCAGAAATATGAATAACGTCACCAGTTGTAAAAATTTCTGCGTTCGCTCTATAAAATTATTTTTGAGTAAACTACTTAAATTTAAGTAACTAAAAATTCCTTATGCGAGAATTAAGAATTCTAATTTCTCTTGGCGAAAAAGGTGCTCTAGAAAGAAGTATTTCATTGAAGACGACCAGATTAAGTAAGGAATTAAAAATACCTCAACAAACAGTGAGCAGAGTTTTGAGAAAGTTAACGGAAAAGAAATTGATAACAAGAGAGAGGGGAATCAAAGGTTACATAGTTAGAATAACACCTAACGGAAAGAAATTTCTGCAAGATCTTAGTATAGATTTGAACGAGATACTCCAAGGAACTAAACAAATTATCATTAAGGGTAGGGTAATCGATGGACTAAAAGATGGTAAGTATTATATGAGTTTGAATGAATACAGAAAGGCAATAAAAAAGAAACTTGGTTTTGATCCTTATCCTGGGACATTGAACATTCGATTGATGAATAATCGTGATAGAGAAAAGAAGACGATACTTATGAGAATGGATGGAATAAATATAGAAAGCTTTAGGAAAGGTGGTAGAGTCTTTGGTTCTTTAAAATGTTTTGATTGTAAGATTGACGGTATTAAAGCTAGTATACTAATCCCAGAGAGGAGTCATTACGGCTCAGACATTCTTGAGATCATTTCTCCTTTTGAATTGAGGAAGAAGATGAACCTGAAAAATGGTAATATAATCAGTGTGAGGGTTGAACATGAAAACTTATGAGATTTCAGCATTTGCAGCTTTAGCAGCCATATCCGCCGTTTTCCAGATAGTCCATATGGGTTATCAAACTCCATGGGGAATGTGGATAGATGTTGTTGCTATACCATGGATTTTGGCTTTCTTCCTTTATCGGGGTAGAGGTTCATTGATCGTCTCTACAATAGGAGCGATAATCATAACTCTAGTTGCTCCCAGTACCTGGCTTGGCGCGAGTATGAAGTGGCTTGCTACGATGCCGATGTGGTTGATGCTTTGGTTGTGGCAAGTGATCTTTAAACTAAGATCGAAAGACTTCAAAAAACTAAGAGTGATTATTCCCACTATCATTTTAGGAATCATACTGAGAGGGTTAATTGTAATACCAGTCAACTATTACTATGCAATTCCTATATGGACAGGTTGGACTCCTGAGCAAGCTATGGAGATGCTACCTTGGTGGATACTTTTCTCTTTGAACGCCTTACAAGGAATATTAGAAGTTATTGTAGCTTGGTTACTGGTCTTCAAATTCAGGTTGGAAAGGTTTAAAAGATGGGAATGATCATAGACGAATTAAATTTTTCTTATACCAATCAGGAGGTATTAAAGAATGTTTCCCTTTCCCTAGATAATGGGGAGTTTGTTGGGTTGGTTGGTCCGACTGGTTGTGGCAAGACGACATTAGCATACTGTTTGAATGGTTTGATACCGAATTCAATAAAGGGAAAATTCTCGGGTAAAGTTTTGGTAGATGGTTTGGATACGAGTAAAAACAAAGTTTCTGAAGTTGCGAGGAAAGTCGGTCTTGTCTTTCAAGATCCAGATTGGCAAATATTCAACTTAACTGTTAAGGATGAAGTTTCTTTCGGGGTTGAAAATTTGAAACTGGGTAAGTTAGAGAAAAGAGTTAAGTCTGCTTTGAAGATGGTTGGTTTAACAGGATTTGATGATAGGGATCCAAACACGTTATCCCAAGGACAAAAACAGAAACTATGTATAGCTTCAATACTCGCAACAGATCCTGAATACATAGTCTTGGATGAACCGACTTCTCAACTAGATTACAAGAATAATAAGAAAATTCATGATATTTTGAAGAGATTGAATAGAAGGGGTAAGACTATCCTGATAATAGAACATGATACTGATTTTTTGACTGAATACTGTGATAGGATTTTGATAATGAGTAATGGTAGAATAGTTAAGGATGGTAAGATGAAGAGGGTCTTTTCTGACGTTAAACTTTTGAAAAGATTGGGTATTAAAGTCCCGAGATGATAGGATGGATGCTAAGATTAAACTGTTTTTGTTGATAGCTGTTTCAACCTTAAATTTATTCATTAATGATTTATTTTGGATAATTCTACTATTTCTTTCAGTTGTTTCAATGATTTTGATTCTAAGAATCCAATCAAAGTTGTTCAAGTGGATTAAACCCATTCTCATCGTTTGTTTATTGATTGTTCTCATAGATGCTTTTACTTACTCACAACTAAAATTCACGATAGAGGGTCTAATCTTTGGTTTCAAGATATCTATCAGGTTGTTGACTTTGATTGTCATAGTTTTCGCTTTCATATCAACTACTCCGCCCAAGCAATTAATAGGGAGTTTTAGTTTCTTACCCAGAGATATAGCTCTCATGTTGACGATTGCTTTCGGGCTTTTGCCAATGGTGGAAGATGGAATCGTAAAGATAATAAATGCACAGAAGGCTAGGGGGTTAAATTTCAAGAGTTTAAATCCCTTCAGGACTTATTTCCCCATTTTAATTCCTTTGTTTGGAAAAACATTAGAAGGTTCTTATCGTTTGGCTTTAGCAATGGAAGCAAGGGGTTTTGAAGGAAAATAATTTCTTTTTACATTATTTACAATAACTATTATATGGATCAAAAAGAAGTTTGGGAAAAAAAGTTCGAAAAGAAAGATATATATGGTTTAGAACCTGACCCATTTGCAATTGAAGCATTGGAATGGATAAAAAAGATTAAGGCAAAAAAGATTCTTGATTTGGGTGGTGGTGAAGGAAAAGATTCTATTTTCTTTGCGAAGAGTGGATATGAAGTATTCTGTTTAGATTTTTCTGAAAGGGCAATTGCATCATGCCAAGAAAAGGTGGGAAAAAATAAACTCCAGAAACTAGTGCATCCTATGAGTAAAGATATTACTAAACCATTAAATTTTGAAGATGAAACTTTTGATGTGGTTTTTGCTCATTTAGCACTTCATTATTTTAATGATAAAACAACGACTAGAATTTTTAATGAAATTCGTAGAATTCTTAAGGTGGGCGGTTTGTTCTTCGTCAAAGTCAAATCGACTAAAGATCCGTTATACGGTAAAGGCAAAAAACTAGAAAAATATATGTTTGATTTTGGACATATAAGACATTTCTTCAGTAGAGAATATCTTATAAGTAAAATAGAAGGATTTAAAGTCTTATCTCTAAAAGAAATAGTTGATGATACTGAGTATGCTAAAAAATCAGTTAGTAAAAAATCAGTTTTTTTGTTATTAATTGCAAAAAAGTTATAGAATGATTGTATGAAAGAGAAAATCATCAAATTCATCAGAAGTAAAGTCAAAGGAGCCAAAGTCAAAGGTGTTGTTATTGGTTTAAGTGGTGGTTTGGATTCTACTACCACACTCTTCTTATGTGCTCAAGCTTTAGGAAAGAACAAAGTTTTGGGAATCATGATGCCTTCTGGTACAAACAGAAGAGAAGACACAAATGATGCGATCCAAGTCTGTAAGAAATTGGGAGTTAAATACGAAGTAATAGAAATCGATCCTATTGTAAAATCCTTCGATAAAATTTTAGATCTTAATGATAGACTCGTTAAAGGAAATCTCATGGCAAGAACAAGAATGTGTATTCTATACTACTTTGCGAATAAAGATAATCTGTTAGTGGTTGGAACGGGTAATAAGAGTGAGTACTTGCAAGGATATTTCACTTTACATGGAGATATAGCATGTGATCTGTTACCAATAGGAAATCTTTACAAGACTGAAGTAAAGAAACTTGCCAAACAAATCGGAGTCCCTGAAAAGATAATACGGAAAACACCCTCTGCAGGGTTATGGCCAGGTCAATCGGATGAAGAAGAGTTAGGAATTACTTACCAAGAATTAGATGAGGTATTACCTCTTTTAGAAAGAAAAGTTTCTGTTGAAAAGGTTCATCAAAAAACTAAGATAAGTTTAGATAAGATAAAAAAAGTTAAGGAAAGGGTCGTTGAGACAGAGTTTAAAAGAAGACCAGTCGATAGACCTAGTTAGTACTACTGAAAACATTTATTTTAGGGAAAACAAATAACCAACATGAGAGAGGAGGAAAGATTTGAACTAGAAGTACATGTGGCTGGTATATGTTTGAGAAAAGAAGAAGAATACGAAATCCTCATTGCAAGACGATCTGATAAGAGGAAGTTGTACCCAGGTCTATGGGAATGTGGGGGGGGACAAGTAGAACCGGGTGAAAACTTTGAAGAAGCTGTAAAAAGACAATTAAAAGAAGAATTAGGAGTTATAATCGATGTCATAGTCCCAATCGGTACTTATGAGATTAAAACGCCGGACCTCCCTCAGAAGAGGATACCAGGAATTCATTATCTTTGTGAAGTTATTAGTTTTGTGGATAAGGAACCAAAGGTTGATGGTAAAGAACTGACAGAATGGAAATGGCTTCCATTTTCAAAACTTGAAAAAGTAGATTTCATACCAGACTTACCTTCAGAAATTAGAGAAGCAGTCAAATTGCATAAACTCTTTAAAAGTTAAATGATTGAAAATGAATTCTAAAAATAGATTAACGGTTGGAATCATCGGTATCCCCATTCAATTAGAAAGAAAACACAATAAATCAACAGAATCATTTGCTCCTGGTTTGACGGATCATCTACGTTCCAAAACGAAAGAATTCATAGAAAGAAAGAGTAAGGAAGTAAAAATTAAAGCAGATGTTCAGGATTTGGGGGAATTATTTGACAATAACGATAATTTATCATCGGATGGTGAATTGACAGGAATTTCAAAGAGTTGTCTTGACCGACTGGCCGAAGAATTGAAGAGAAAAATGAAAGGTATAAATTTTCTCATAGTTTTTGGGGGCATCCATACGGGTGCTTACTTGTTATACCATCTTCCTGGTGAAGTCGAAAGATTTGATCTACATGAGGATGATAACGACATCAATATACCATTTCACACAAGCTATATGAAGTATGCTACTATCTTGAAAAATCCTTCTCAAATATTCAACCATGACTGGACCGATATACTGGAAACAAGGTTAGAAGATGAGCCTGTTGGGAAATTATTCGATATTGATATTGATTATTATGTTTCTACGGAATACTGTAAATTCAAGAAAGCTGATGAGAAACAGAATTTCAACAGAATAATATCCGCAATCCAGAAAACAAAACCCAGAGTAATCGGATTGTTCGAGTTCCAGAAATTAGATAAAACTGAATACAAGAAAATGTTAGAAATAGTTTGGAACGGAATAAAAGTAACGGATATTTTTGATGAAGTTATTTAGATAATTTATAATTAAAAAGTAAAAATTACTTCTATGAAAAAAGCTCTTTTTGTTGGTAGATTCCAACCATTCCATACAGGACATCTAAAAGTCATAAAATGGGTATTAAAACAATACGACAAGATAATCATAGTCATCGGTAGTTCTCAAGAGTCAAACACAGAAAAGAACCCATTCACTCTCGAAGAAAGAAAGAAAATGGTTCTAAACACTCTAAAATCTGAAGGTATCTTCAGAGAGAAATATCAGATCATAAGTATTCCTGACGTATACGATGATGAAGTTTGGGTTAAAAACATCTTGAAAAAAGTTAAATTCGAGACAATATTCACAAGAAATCCTTGGACCAAGAGATGCTTCGACAAATTCAAAATTCCTGTCAAAGAACATCCTATGTTCGGTAATATTTCGGGGAGTAAGATCAGAAAAATGATTATGGAAGGAAAAGAATGGGAAAAATTCGTTCCACAAGAAGTTCAAAAAACCATTAAAGAATGATAAGAAAGGGTTAATGTTGAGGATAAGCAGCGGTTTCCATTAACTTCAATAAATCTTTCATCCTCCTTATCATATCCTCTTCCCATTCCTTACATTGTTCGATGAATTTCCTTCTTTGTTCGTCGTAGTAGATGTACTTGTAAATCCTTACCAACAAATCATACAAAGGAGTTCTTTTGAGAAATGTATCTTTCTCCCATCTAGTTATTACTTTGGCAAAAAACTCTATTCTAACTGATCCAGTTCCGTCAGGCTTCAACAATCCTTGTTTTAGTCTGATCCATCCCCACATGTTACTCTTATCGTCAAAAGGACGAACACCGTGCCAGAATATGTGGAACCTTATATTATTTGGGTCTGTAACATCGACATAATAATCATCAATATAAACCCTCGTTCCACTGATCATCATGCCCAATCTAAGGACTCTCGGTGCTTTTCTAACGATCTTTCTTATGTTAGGTCCAGAATAATCTATGCTTATAACCCTTCTCGGTACGAAACAATCAACATCCTCGATAATCTTTACGACTGGAGATTTTGCTAATTCTTCACTTATGTCGGGTATCTTATCTTCCTCTTCATTGTACATTACCTAAACTCCTCCTTCTTAAATTCTTCTGGTTTCTTACCTTCTTCTATTGCGGCTTTACTCATAGCAGTATATTCTTCTTCTGGAATCTTAAGAGTTCCCTTCAGAGGATCCATCATGTGATGGTAGATGGTGACCCATTGTCTTTCCTCAGCAAGCAACCCTTTCGGATATATTCCATAGAATTCAGGCGGTAGATCATCTGGATGTGTACCCTTTTTGAGAAACCTTACTATCAACTTCAAAGTTGTCACTGCCTGTTTAAATGGGTCTTTGAAACCTCCTCTCTCAAAGAGAATATAAGTGACTTGTTCTTTACCCATTCCTGCCTTTGTAAGTATCCACAGGAGTCTGTAAACAAGATCGTCTCCGAGTTCAAGTGGAAAGTGAGAATGGTATGTAGTTGGCCTGTTAGAGTGAACACAAACTACGTATTTTCCAACATCTGGAATTAATTCTGTTAATTTGGTCATTTCTTCTATTGGGTCGACACCTTGTCCAGCAATATGTTCAAAATCTATCAACAAATAAAATTTATCCCAGTGAGGATTTCCTTCTTTTTTCAATGCTTCTCTCGTATTTTTTATCGCTACGTAAATCTGTTTTGTTCGCCATAACATGTATCTGCCTGCATAACTAGGATCTCTTGCGTCTGGGGTTTCAATCGCAATTTTTAAATTCTTTAAAACGTCCATTAATTCTTTCTTTTCTTTCTCGAGATTTTTCGGTTTGATTATCTTTAATTCGTTTGAAATTATTGAAGGTAATCCCTTTCCTTTGAATTCTTTTGTCTCATGCATCCACCTCGCCATTGAAACCAGATGACCTTGTAGCATCTTAGCGGCAACAGCTCCATAGAAAAATTCTTTTAGAAATCTGTCTCCCATTTCTTCATTCTTTTTGAGAACGTTCTTCAACCAATCTTTATTTGTGTCAGGATCGATTGGTCCAAATTTTTCAACCCATCCTTTAAGTTCTTTCTCGTAGAATTTTACCATATCTGCCCAGATTGGATCTTTTGTGTAGAATAGATAATGTGCTATTATCTCACAGGCATCTAGATAATCACCTCTTTCCTTTCCCAGGAAGAACCATTCACGTCTTTTTGGATCGTCACTACTCATTTTTTCTTCCAGTGTTTTTCTAATTAAAATTCCCAATTTTTTCCTGTGTTTTTCGGCCTCTTCTTCTCTGTATTTTCTCATTTTTTCTTCCAATTCAGTCCGACGCTCTGGATGAGTCCTTATTTCTTCATTCATTTCTTGCATAAATTCATTCCTTTCTGCTTCAATTTCAGCTTCACCCTTATAATAAAGTGTAGTCGCTTCTTCGCCCAGGATAGATCTATCATACTTTTCCCAAAATTCTTCAATGAAATAGTCTCTTGTTTTTTTGTTTTCAAACAGTACCTCAGAAATGAACCTTCCCTTCCAATCAGCCATCATTATCTCAAGTCTTGAACCAGTGAAAGTCAACATCTCAACCCAGAAATGTAAACAAGCATGAAAATCAATGTATTTAGAACCGCCATAGACTGCAGACTTGATGGATTTATAAATGTGATCTTCCGCCTCCTTCCACTGCACCATCTCTGGAATCGCGAAGGGTATTGTTAAACTACCGTGGAAGTTCAAATCAATACCTTGTTTTCTTGCTATGTATCTCAATTCCTGTCCATCAGTAAAATTGATCTCATGAGGAACATCTGCTGCTAATTCTATCGCACTGGCTCCCCTTGTCAAGGCATAACCAATCTTTCTCACGAGAGTAGCTAACTCTTCTGATCTGGCAATAGTATATAAACCAGTCGAGACCGCGACTTTAAACTTTAGATCTCCCATTAAACTCCACCGAAGTTCTTTTGGAGATAGGCCCATATTTTTCTGTTGAATATCTCCCTAAGGAAGGGTCTTCCATATCCGTAGAAGAGTCTATCTATGATGATAGGATCATAAGGTCCCTTGAACAAACTTATCTTGAAGCCAAAGAAATAATTTAAACCTCGAATGAAACTTTTTAGACCATTCTTTAAAGATGTTTTAAAGTCAGAAATTGACTTTGATAATCCTTTTGTTTTCTCTTCCTTTTCCCCATATATCTTTGGAAACTCTTCCTTTAGTATATCTTCTATCTGTTTTACATAACCGTCTTCTGTCATGACTTTTTTTCCGAGTAGTTCGTCTATATAAACGTCTATCTTCTTTTCTTCAGCTATGATTTCGATTATTTTTACTAACAAAAGATTCTGTGTTAAGAATATGGCAGAAAGTTTGTTGAAATCTATATCCTCCAACTCAAGACCAGTGGGTAATTTCCAAGTCTCTATCGTTACTGGGAAGTGCATTAGGACGTACCATTCAACATCGGGGCTCCCCTTCTCGTATAATATTTGTCTTGCCTTTAGAACATCTTCTTTGGTTATCTTTACACCATGTTTTTTCTCGATTACTGGAATTATCTGTTTAACAACGTCATCATAGGGTTCAATCCTGAATCTGGGCACAGCTCCCTCCCTGACTTTCAATTCTAGGGTTCCTTCTGGATATCTGTAACCCGTGCCTTTGGCCTCATGTCTTATCCTGGGTGCTTTGTGCATTTCAGCAGGCTCTAATCCTTCCATCCTAGTCCAAGCCCACCACTCAACGTATTGGAATGCAACCGGCATGCCCGCTCCAATAGGCATGTTCATGTGCATCGCTAGGGTGCTATCATCCACTTCTCTCATCTGCATAACTCTCCTTATCAATGGTCTAATCCAGTTCCTGTATTCTTCTATGGATGCTTTACGTCCTTCCAATCTTTCTATTATCCGTCTGTATCGATCCTTCACTTCTTTACCGAAGAATTCCTTCCATTTCTTGTATAATCTGACTTTTGTAGCTAATACAACTGCCTCTGCTTTCGAAATCTCTATCTTCTTCTGTATTTTCTCAGGTGTATCTTCCTCATCACTCAATTCCTGGAAATCAGCTATTATAGTTGGCCATCTAGGTGCGATAGATCTTAAAGATACGCCTTCGGGTAAATTGGCATCGACCATATCTATGAACATAGCTTTTAATGAATGTTCATCTTCCTCGGCGAAATAGCTTAGAATCTCTTTGTATCTTCTTCTATCGTGGAGTAAAAGTTCAACATCTGATATTGCTCTATCTACATGAGATAGTCCTTCCTTGATTTCTCTTATCATTTCACGTTTTTGTTTGACTGTTCCTTGATAATAGGGGTGAGAAGGTGATATTTCCATCCACTCGTCGACCTTCATGACGTTAAACTCCCATCTGTTCTGTAATTGGTTGACTAAGCCTGTAAAAGCTGTGAGGGCTGTTCTTACTGGCGTAGTAGGGTTATACCTTACAGATGTGTTTGGATGGCGAAGACACCAACCATGACTGGAATCGATAGGATGAGGTTTTGGAATGTTATCATTAAGCCAATCAAAGTCGATGTATTTCTCCCCTATCTTTTGTTCTCTCCACTTGACTACCATACTTACACCTTGATCAAGTATATTCCTAACACTATCAAAAGTATACCAAATAATATAAAAGTGTTTGTCATTGACGGGGGTTGAATCTCTGGTGTATCTGGGAAATAGACTATAAGAAAAAAGCCCAAAACAATACAACCAGCGCCAGCGAGTTTGGTGAGTATCATATTCTAAATATAAATTGTTCTGAGGACAATTAAAACTTTAATTTCCTCCTTATGGTCGTGGAGTTGATATCGCCGTATTTTTTGAGTCTGATGACTTTAACTTTCACTCCTCTCTCTCTTAAATCATTCTCAAGTTTCTTCTCATCCCATTCCTGGTCATACCCTAGGACAATCAAATCTGGTTTTATTTGTTCAACTATTTTTAATTTATCTAGTCCTTGATTGCCCAGTATTGCTTCGTCAACGGGTTTTAAGGATTCTACGATTTTCTTTCTTTCCTCTTCTGTCATCACTGGTTTTCTCTCTCTTTCTCTTAAAACTGTTTTGTCCCTGGAAATAACTACTATTAGTTTGGAATCCTTCTCAAGGTTCTTACATCTCTCTAAAAATTTTACGTGTCCTGAATGGATTATATCGAAAACTCCAAAAGTGGCGATTCTTTTCATAACCTCATTAATTCTTTTAACATGAGGAATTAAACTTTTATTCTCGGAAGCCAAATCTATTATCGAGAGAATGGTCTTTGCAAGATCAAAAATCATGATTCATGACTACTGTTTTGAAGAAAAGCCAGTCGTATTGACGCTTAACTATACTGGTCCTAACCCCCAGCTAGCTGTAAAGAGATACATCGACCTTCTGAAAACCGTTTTTAAGGTAAAAGATGATGATGTCCAGGAAAAATTCTTCAACTGGGATAGGAGTGGGAAAGAAGAGAGGTTTGATATAGAGTTCGAGTTGAGGAAGGATTTGGATAAGATAACTTACGTTTTTGTTCAGGGTGGGTTAGACGGAGTGGTAAGACCCAGTGAAGAGTTTGGTAAGGAAGGGAGGGTAAGAGTGAGGATACGTGGTGCTGTTCGGGCTGAGTATCCACAAGATACGATATGGCAGAGGAGTATAGTCTACGAATTCTTTAGAGTGATGTATCACAAGCTCATCTACGTAGATGTTTGGGAAAAATACATGGCAGATTGTAGGGAAATGTTGAGACTTTTCATAGATGAGATGAAGGCTTACTTTAACTTGTTACAGAAGAGTGGTTTATAATCATAAAACTTCTAACAAAAAGGCTGCTCTCCATAATATCGGAATAATAGCTATAAGGAATATAATGAACATTATTATTATCATCTGAAACATCCAAAGATAATCTGGGTTACTCCTGATTGCTTGTAGTGTATCTAAATAAACATAATAAGATCCTGTTAAAAAAGCAACTAAAATTGTCCCCATTATTAAATGAGTGATTTGTCTAGCAGTCAAATTCTCTAATATCCATCTGATGGGTTGATGTTCATACCAAGCCATAGTTACCACTGAAGTAGTAGGGGTATACCAAAGTAGAATAGAACTATAGCTATGAGAATTATCACAAATCCGTTAATGAATCCCAATGGTGCTTCCTGTAACCCACTATAAAGAAAGATCCCCCCTACAGCAGTAAGAATTAACCCAAGGAATCCAGACTTTATCTGGTATGTTGGTTTTTCTATCATGCCGGGATATGTGTAATTCATAATTAGGATTAACACGAACGATGCAAATACTAGATAGTAAATCCATCTTTGATCTTCTAGATTTATCTTAAAATCTATTTTCCATTCCTTTTTCTTCTCTTTAACGTCCCGTAAAAACACTTCTTCCTTCATTCAATCGATTATTTAGAGAAAAGTTAAACTTTTAAAGTTTTCTATTCGGTAGAAAACGTGAGCAGCTTTTAAAGCAGTTAAAATACCTTAACAGAACCTTTCAACAATTTTTGGGTCAATTCTTCAAAACCTTTTTTCGATAAACTCTGGGAAATTATACCTTCGACCTCACTTTTCCTAAAATCTCCGTTTGGTATGTACTTAATTCCGACGAAAGGATTGTTAATAGGTTTTCCTATTCTAGATAACAATTGAACTTGTACTTCCTTCACTCCAAAGGCTTTATTTATTTTATCTGCTATTTCTTGAGCCTTCAAGTTGTAGATTTTACCAACGTGTGAAATAGGGTTTTTACCAGCAACTGCTTCTAAAGACATGGTACGGCATGGTGTGATCAAACCGTTTATTCTGTTGCCTCTACCGACTTGACCATTATCTCCGCCCTCACAACAGGTCCCGGTTACAGTCAAGTAAATGGAATCTCCTTTATCAGCGGCATTAACTGCCACATCCAATCGTCTCTTGATCTTTATGTTCTTCTCAATGAATTCCTTGGTCTTCGCTTTCTGTTCGTAGTATTCCTCTAAGGATGAAACAAACTGACTCACAAACGCTACAGCTATGGTTAGATTGAGTTGGTCGTCATTCCTCGACCCCATAACTTTAATATCTTCACCAAGGAAGGGAAACTTCTTTTTTACGTTTTTGGAATTCAGAAGTTGTTCAATCCTATAAACTATGCTTTCCAATTCAGACATGGGTGCGAAGCCAACACCAAAAGATGTGTCGTTAGCAAATGGGATAACACCATCCCTAAACCTCTCAAAAAGATCGACTAAATCTGGAGAGCCGGGGTTTATTCTAACGGATATCTGAGGATTTAACTTATCTACGAATCTTAAAGCCTTGGTCAAATATGTGTCAGTTTCCTCGTATATTTCCTTTTTCAGTTCATCAACACTTTCAAGGATAGTTGCCTGTCCCGAAACAATGACTTCGGGTGGTTCGATGATTTCTCCACCACCGAATACAGGATTGGCAGTGCCAGCTACTATCAATCCTTTATCCAGATTATGATGACAGATGAAACCCTTCTTCTTTATGTAATAATGAGAGATAATTCTGGAAGCAGATTCACATACAGCGTCTATCAAGGAGTCAGGATGTCCTATACCCTTTCTTTCTACTATCTCTATCTTTTGTTCTGAAATAGGAGTTTGGTCCATTTTCTCGATAAAAACTTGCATTTAATTATTTTAACATTTCGATTATATAAAATTATTTATAATTATAATGAATAAATATAACTGATAGTTATGATAACAGGAAAACTGATAAAGAAGATGAGAAGAGAAGCCGGACTAACCCAACAACAACTGGCTGATCTGGTCGGAATATCACAGGCTCATGTAGCAAAAATAGAGAATGAGAAGGTTAACCCCAGGCTATCAACGATCAATAGGATCATCTCTGTCTTAAAAACCGACAGCAAAATCAAGAGTAAAGATTTTGTAACAAGAAATGTTATATTCGCGCGTCCGGAAGATACTATCGATTACATATCAAAACTAATGAGGGAAAAAGATATCTCTCAAATACCTGTTTTGGAAAAGGGAAGGTGTGTGGGCTGTATAACAGAAAAAACTATCGTAAGGAACTTGAACAATATTTCCAAATCTACCAAAGTAAAAGAATTGATGGATGAATCCTGTCCAATCATAAGTTCGAACGATGATATAGATGTTGTTAAAACCTTATTGGAATATCATGAAGCTGTACTAGTTTCTGATAAAGGAAGAATAATCGGTATCGTTACCAAGTCAAATCTTTTGAATCTGTTGAAATGATTAAAGCATTTCTTTCAACTTTTCTGAGACGAAATTAACGACATCTTCTGATATTGGAACGGTAAAAGATTTTCTGTATCTTTTTTCCTTGTCCAACAGATAAAAGCCTCTGGATATAGAAATGAACTCATTCTCTCCTTGCGGTGTAATAGCCTTTTTCCTCGCAACCTCTATGAAATTGCTGTTCCCAAACTTTATCTCTTCTGCTTTTATTGTCTCGAATTCTACCATCTTATCCCTCCCTATATTAATTAATGAAAATAATTAGTATTAGGAATTCAAAAATTTAAGTGAAGGGTATGGGTATTTTCGGATGGATGAAAGGTCTTATCTTTAGAAAGAAGGAGGAACCTGAACCAATAGATACAGGACCAGAGGATTTAGGACCACTCATACCTTTGAAAGAAGAAAGAGAGAGTTTAACACCAACTAGACCTCCATCTGCTAGAGAGGCTTTACCTCCTAGGGAAATACCACCGATAGAACCCATGACGCCTCCTAGAACTGAACCTGGAAGGGGAAATATGGAGTCGATGAACTTGAATGCAAAACTAGACCTTCTACTGACTAAGATGGAGAACATTAACCTACAGAACAGGACGATTGAGGAAAGGTTGAAAGCGATTGAAAAGACGTTAGCGGAAATGAGAGGAATAAGATACTACTAAGAGTGAAACGAGAATCAAGAGTTGAATGAAGCCCCATAAACCAAATTCTGGTAAATTTACAGAGTAGCCAGTTGAAAGATAAATGAGACCAGTTTCCGAATCTCCTGACCCATCTGAAGTGATAGTAAAAGTTACATTTCCTGTCTCGATGGGTCCCAAAAGAGTTATCGTGGCAAATGTGTTACCTACTCTGTTATACTCAACCTGAATAATCCTGTCCGAAGGCATTTCAACATACACAAGATGGGAAACATCGTTACCATCAACATCTTTTGCTCCTTTGATATAAGTGATTGTATAACTATCCGTTTCAGTTCCTAAGTTTTGAACGTAAATGTTGGCTTGCTCTGGCCTACCTATCGTGAATAGACGTGGTTCATCCACCCAGATCTTGAAATCGTAAGTAGGAATGGTTGTGGTGGTTGAT
>Ga0209636_10000476_pt1 | contig 39036 bp, 36 predicted proteins | sample DeeMarSWOR152_54_FD_187464 | JGI IMG/M metagenome (GOLD analysis project Ga0209636, IMG submission 187464) | Marine sediment microbial communities from White Oak River estuary, North Carolina - WOR-1-52-54 (SPAdes) (version 2) | ecosystem: Environmental > Aquatic > Marine > Intertidal zone >... | reverse complement strand
GAAAAACTATTCCGAAAAGTCAAGTGAACTTCAAGAGAACAGCGAAATAGTTGAATAAACACTTCAAAGATTTAATAAACAACAATTAATTCTACCGGTGGAGATATCCCCCGCACATTCCCCTCTTTTTTCTGTCTGTTTATTTGTTGTAATTGGTATTTTTGGAGCGTTATTCGGATAAGCTAAAAAGGTTCTCCGTTCTTATATCGTATTAAACGTCTAGGATGAGTAGGCACCCTTTATGGATTTGAAAAGGTTGTTGTGTAAACTTGGTTTTCATGACTGGAGCAAGCCTAGAGTTAGCTACATCAGCCCAGACACGTATAAAATTCTTGAAAGAAGCACAACGCCACACCAAAATTTCGTAGAATGCACCTGCGGTGATATGAACCAAGAACTTGACAAAATCCTAGATGTGATTCCGGGCGCGTTCACCTTTGTCTATATTGATCCATTCGGTCTCGGAAACCCGGTTATCCTATATGAAACTGTTGAGAGAGTACTAAAAAGGGAATTTACGGAGTTTTTCATCCATTTCTCTTGGGAAGGGCTGAGAAATGACTGAGACTGAAAACGCTGGGAACTTTACGAAAGGCTACTTGAAGAATTCCGTTGTACTGCTGTAAACGTTGACGATATAGACCCTACAAATTTACGAAAGTGGAAGCTAGACATTCTGCTTATTCTCAAAGAGAAGTCTTTGGAAAAACAAAGTCCTGAGAGGAAAAGGATACGCCGAATGATTAAGGATGACCCATAGAAACTGCATTCCTATGAATCCAACCTTTTCTTCAAATTTTCCGCTTGTTTTTCTAATTGGGTAGCTTTTCTTTTGAGATAGGTCTCGGAAGCCTGTTTTATTTCGCTCCAAGAATCTTTTATATCCACCCCTTTGTCCCAAAGTTCTTCGAAGGGAGGAACCTCTCGGACATCCGTCAGAATTAAATCCCATTGATTGGCTTTCAAAGAGTTCAGAGGCGGCAGTTTGATCAATAGTACTTCTCCATTTTGGTCGAAGGAATAGATGTAGCGACCATGTACAGGAGCATGATCGTGATGTATAATTACTCGGAGTTCGGTAGAAATCTCTCTAGCCATTAGCTCCATTCTGAATTTAAGAAACTCGTCTCTATAACCATTATCAAGCTCGACATCGATAGCTCTCAAAAGTTTGATCGATTCCACGCCATCAATATCCCCGTCTTCTATTGCTTCGAACAAGACTTCTAGTGCTTTTTTTGGCAAGTTTCTTTCGTACCAGCACAATTGTGTCCTACAGCTTCGGAAACATTTCTTTAGAGACAGGATATTTCTATATGGGCGACCAGAAGTAATTGCAAATTGACCAGTTTCACTAATTCCCTCGATTGTGGGTTCACTTGCCTCCAAGAGAGGCTTTAATGTTGAATCTATTTTGTAAAGTCCAAATCCATACTTGGAACTTACGCATATGACATCAAAGAAATAGTTCAAATCTCCCACAATGCCCAAATATACCTTAAGCCGCGGTAATACATTTCTCGCTTCGACATACTTGTTAAGGTATAAGTTCGGAATTATCTCCTGTGTCAGGATATCTAGAATCAGCATCTGATCATTCTTTGCAAAAATATGTGGTCTCCAACGAATTGAATCAGATATCTTCGTGTCGAAGAAAACGGTTAGACCTTTTTCTTTGAAAAACCTCCCGCATATCTGCTTGTATTCGTTTACAATATCTTCCTCCAAGGATACACCTTCTGTCAGCTGGATCGATTGAATTCTCTTATGGTTTTATTAATGATATCTCTTAATTCCTTCATAACGATCAAGAATCTCTCCCTTTTAGAAAAGCTTCGAAGCCAATCAGAAGACAGCTCGCTAAATTGAAAAATGAGTTCAGAGCACAAATCTTCGATATTCTGTGCTTTTATCAAAGGCTCAGCTACGTTCTTGTAGGCATCATCTATTTTGAAATTTACATCTTCCAACAACCGTAATAGATTGTTCTTGACTTCTTCTTCAGGAGCACCTTTGCGGGTCGCTCCAATGATCTCAGGAATCTTTCTGAAGTCGATCACGTCTGTGATAACGTTGGCCTTGCGTTTTTCAACAAAGCGTTCAATTAGCCCATGCCTGGAGTACTTGTCGTAGATATCCCTACGAAACTTTCGTATGGACTTAAGAGCACGATTCATTTCAAGGAAGAAATCCTCTGAAAACTTGTAGTCGCTTGGTTCTCCAGCTCTATAATATTCCAAAATCATGTATTGATACTTTTCTGGTAAATCGAGAAGTTCTATGCATCTGGTTACAGTCGAAACTGACAAACCTGTAAGATGAGCGACCTCCTTCTTGCTTTTTCCTTCAAAACTCTTATCTTCAAGGAGAACTTTCAATTTGAGAGCAGTTGGCATTAGCTTCCATTTCTCTCTGATGTTATGTATGTTGAACATTCTAAGAATGTTTTCTATTCTATCAGGTTTCGCAATTATGTTAACAGGCACCGTTTCCAAATTCAATCTTTTCGCGCATCTCAGTCGGCGCTCACCGTCCAACAGAGTAAATCTTCCTGGTTTGTCGCGAAATACAATCAATGGAACAAGTATTCCGACTTGATCAATCGATTCAAGCAATGTCATTTCTTCCTTCTCGTTGAAAATCAAACGTGGATTTTCAGGATTAATATCAACTAGATCCATAGAAATTCTGTCTACTTCGCTTTCTTTTCCTTCTGCCATGACATCCAAAACCCCTAGTAGTGGGTCGAATTCACCACATGACTCAATCAATAAATATAATAAAAGAAAAGAGTAATAAAAGTAACTGACCAGTTATGCAAGAACTGAAGATGAGAGAAAATCTTGACAAAATCGAAATATCTTATGAAGATGGACAGAGAAGAGTTAGATGCTTTTGTGGAAAAATTCTCAACAGGACTATTATCCCTCATTTGAAAAGAGATCACCCAGAAGAATGGGAAAACTGGTGCATCAATTTTGTAAGATTGAAAAATGAGGGATTATCGTATTATGGGGTAATTCACAGATTCAAAACCAAGGATGGTCGCTTGCTCTTTACTTCGAGTGTAGTTCAAAACGAAGTTCAAAGGATAGTTGAGGAAAAAAAGCAAAAATTAGAAATCCCCCGTAAAGAGAGGATAGAGCAATGGCATCCAGAAAATTTCGAAATTAAGAGAGAAACTTTTTGGGCTTTCAAGAATCGCGGTAATTGGGCAGTTCACAAAGGTGATTATCGCGGAAACTGGCCTCCTCAGATCCCACGAACTCTAATCAACCTTTATTCTAACGAAGGAGATATTGTGTTAGATCCATTTGTTGGTGGAGGTACTACACTCATAGAATCTTGGTTGACCAACAGACGTGGATTTGGTCTCGACATTAGTCCCATCGCGATCGCAATGAGCCGTGCTAGAATTGAAGAAATGGCTGAACACGCGCGCGCGGATCCACGTATCTCTCTAAACAAAGATTCGAGACCTATTGTTGTGATAGGCGACTCACGTAATCTCAAAGATTTTATGCGTAAACTTAATGTTTCTGAGAATTCCGTAAGGCTTGTTTGTGCGCACCCTCCATATCTTGATTCTCTGAGGTACACCGCAACCATTAATGAAGATCTTTCACATATTTCCGATCCAGTTGAATTTTGTGACCAACTCCAATCAATAGCGAAACAAATTCTTGACCTACTAACCGAGGATGGAACTTGTGCTATCCTCATTGGTGATGTAAGGAAAAACAGAGAACTTATTCCACTAGGTTTCTTAGTGATGGAAAGGTTTCTAAAAGTAGGCTTTAGGTTGAAGGACATCATAATCAAGACGCAACATAAAGATTCTTCCACAAGGTTCTGGTACACAAAGAGAAATAAGCTAGACTTTCTTATAGCTCATGAATATTTATTTATCTTTGGCAAATCGCGCGCATAATTTATGAACAGGAATAAGCAGTCATTCAAACTTATGCGAAAAATTAATTGGCAAGGTCGCTTTATAGATTCAACGATGCTTGATGCGATTTATTGAACTCGTTTTTCTAGTTAATAGGGGTGGGTTTTCAACATCTGCAGTTTGGAATAGAATAATTTCTGACTTGAGAGAATCTATAGAAGCAGTTGAATGGCCTATAGGCTCTGGAAAGTTTATTCTTTTTGATGACACTGGACGTGGTAGAGGACAGGGAAACGGTGTTGTTCCAATCAAAAAAATGTTTCAATCCAACTTGGAAAAACATGGTTGGCGACTTGAGAAAAAATTGGATATTACTACATACAGAGCTCCAGGGAAAATTGATGCCGTTTTGAAAGTGGATAGTAAATATTTTGCTGTGGAATGGGAAACAGGAAATATATCTTCGAGCCATCGCGCCCTCAACAAAATGGCTATTGGACTTTTGAAAAGAAAATTGATTGGTGGTATGTTGGTCCTGCCAACAAGAAAAATGTATCGATACCTAACTGACCGTGTAGGAAATTTTGCTGAGATAGAACCTTATCTTGAACTTTGGAAATCACTGAATATAGAGGAAGGTGTTTTGGGGATCATGAAAGTTGAACATGATGATGTTAGTAGAGATGTCCCGCGTATTCCTAAAGGGACTGATGGTCGAGCTTCAGCTTGACTTCATTTTTTGGAATATGAAGATATCTTCAGTTTGCATGATGTTTCTTGCTCCCTCAATTGGACGAATGATATGTTTTTGGAGACCTAACTTATGGTCTTTAGCTAGAGAAACTATTCTTTCACTAAGATTGACTCCTATTTCTTTCAGCTCTCTTTGCATCTGCACAGTATTATAGCCTATTATTACGGATGCATATCGATTATTTTTCAAAACGCGGTGCATCTCTGAAAAAACACTACTCATGTCGTTGGAAAAAAGTTCTATTTTAGTTTTGAAGTCTTTTCCTCTTAATCCTATCATTTTTTCCCTTATTTCATCAATATTATGACCCATGTATTCCAATTGAGGAAGGTCTTCTTCCAAATAGTCGATGGCGAAATAGTAGGGCGGTGAAGTAATTATCCCATCTATTTCATTGTCATCTATTTCTTTAATACTATCTGATTTCAAATCCGTTAAATCTCTAGCGTCACCTTCTGCAGAATAAACATTTCCTAGTCCCAAATTATTTTCATCTCTTACAGTGATAAATTTTTCTAGTGCATTCGTATATCTTTTATAGACGATCGGAAACAGATCTTTCGGAGTTTTGTTTTTTCTTCTTTTTGAATATGCAACAGAGTCTAGATAGCACAGTAAGAAGAAGTTTCTCAAGGCGGGCTTTTTGTCAAATTCTTTCTTCAGAAATTCGAATGCCGATTTTTCAGTTAATGTTAATTGGGCTTTGGTGGCTTTAGAAAAGAAATCAAAAAGGTTATTGACCTCTCCAAACTCTCCGAGATCTTCTTTTTCTATCCTTAGAGCATCTGCTTTAGTTCTTGTCATGAATACACAAAAAGGATTGGCATCTATCCCGATCGAATCTAAACCAATTATTGATGCTTCAATGTTAGTAGTTCCACTTCCTGTCATTGGGTCTAGAACAATGTCATCCCTTTTCAACCTCATAATATTCATTAAGCCTTTGATCAATTGAGGGTGAAATTTGCCTTTGTAAGGAAATAATCCGTGAGTCGCATAGCCTGTCTTAAATTGGAATCTTTTAAAGAAAGCTTTCAATCGAGTTGATGCATTGGTTCCCAAGAGATCCAGACCGACACAAAGATTGTAGTGAATCGTTTCCCTGCCATTAATCTTTTTAAAATAAGCACTTCTGTTGATTAATTCCTTTTTATCTAGAGTTTTTATCTCGGCTAAGGCGAATTCCAATTCATAAATATTATCCAAACCTTCTAGAAGCTCGAAACCTTTTGGAATCAACTCCGATTTCAAAGACGGAACAAAGATTGTGTCCATGGTTTTCATCCCTTTGAGCTCGATTCTCATATACAATAAGTAGAATTTAAGGTTAAAAACAGAAGCCTAGGCTACCGTATGCAAAAATTAGCCTCGCTTCAGAACTTCTGTAGCAAACATATTGGCTTCCCTTTCTTCCCTAGATTCGCTCATCTCCCATCCTTTATTCTCTACTAAATGATGATAGAGTTCATGGAGAACATTACGTTTCTTTAATCCTTTCTTAGTGAAAAAGGCTTTACCTTCCCAATATTCAGCCTTATATTCATTCTCTACTCACCTTCCATTAGCATAATTCTCATCCTTCTAATTCCGTAATGCTTAGTTAGAACATCGGCTCCCCTCTGATTAAGACGAGCTATTCTCAGCTACAACCCGTTCTCTTCCCATCTTGAATAATAGATGTCAGCTCCTTCGCGCCATGCTGGTAGTAAAGTGCCGCTTAACTAGGAGAACATAATCGCCATGAGCTTGATCAAGATAATCGTTCTACAAACCTAACTTTTGATTACTGCTTTTCCTCATCCCAATAATTCTCATCTTGTAAGCTTTCAATCAACATGTTAAGCAATAGCGCGGTCGCAACAACAACGCACATCATATTTACTGCTGAAACAAAACAATTCACCATCGAAGGCAAAGAAGCGTCCAAGGATAACATAACTTTTACGTTTGAGTAAAGAACCATGGAGCAAAAAATTATGGCGATCAACACAACAAACTGAAACTCCCGCCGATTCAAGGGCTCCAACCTTCATTTAACGTGCTAACCTTTTGCATAATCGTAGGCTTGTTTTATGAGTTCCAAGGCATAATTTAGCTGATCGTGTTTCTTAATTGAAAATCCTCTTTCGCCGGTCTTGAAGAACCATCCCTTATATCTCTTAGTGACGCCCAATCGGTCCTCGAATCTGCTTGGATCGGTGCGAATGCGGATGCTTATTGATCTTTTCGCTATGAGCAGCACCGCAAAGAGGGATTCATGTTTTCGAGACTTGCTTTTATAGAAATAGTACCATCGGTATTTTGGAAGATGCACTGTCCCGGGCAGCTCAGTTTCAAGCCTTTTTATGAGTTCAGAAACGAGGGCTCTCGTGTCTGCGTTAACCCATTTTAAACGCGCTTCCCAACTTTTCACGTATGGGGGGCGCGCTTCTGCTTTGCCCCTTTCCTCTTCTTCAAGTATGAATGGGTTAAAATGATAAATCTCCCTGTTGTCCCTTTGATACGTCTTAAACTCGATCACCTTAACTTCGGCATAACGCTTGAAATCGCCACAGATTTCCGTCAACTGCGGATTGATTTCGTCGATAACGATAACAACTCCACACGTTTCATGCAGAACACGGTCTAAAAAATAAAATGCGTCTTCGTCTGGTCCAAGAAACTCTCTAAAAATCTTTTCCTTGCCCTCATCGGCTCGAATTTCTTCATAGAGGGCGAGTTGAACCTGCCTTAAAGTTTGGGGATTTCTCAGCGACCGGATAAACCCCATTATTTGAGACTGAACGTGGCTGTACAAATCGTGGGAGCTTAACTCACACTCAACAAGCCAAAGCTTAGATCCGTCGCCTCCCTTCTTTAACTCCAACAAAACGCCGTCCGTCACATTGATTTTCCTAGCCTTTGACGCCACCCTCTGCCGGATGTCAAAGTAGATAGTTTCAGGCCCAAACACAAAATCAACCAACTTAGAAACCCTACGCTCCAGCTCCTCCTCTCTCTGATACTCGTACAGCGTGAAGACTTCTTTATCAACAAGGATCACCCGACTGCGTGGCTCCTCAAAATCCTCCTCCATAATAAACGCCAACCTTCACGCTTCAACTCTACTTTTTGTCTGATTTACTACCTGAAGATAGAACCGTTCATTTATATAATTCATTCTGTTGAACCTTGCTCAATTTGACGTGTTACGATATTATCAGTGGAGTGTAGTTCATGATGAATAAGGGTTTGCGCGGTGAAGATATCCTCATTATTACACACGCCATCTGTTAGGATTCTTCTTTTCCTTTACGAAAAAGGCGAGGTGAGATACACCGACTTAACGAATCTGATAGCCAGCAGGGGAACCCTTTCTCTTAACCTCAAAGAATTAGATGAAGAAAGGCTAATAAAGAGAAGGATCGTAACAACCAAACCAATACAGGCACATTATTCACTAACAGATAAAGGCACGGAAATCGCTGCACGTTTTGACAAAATCAAAAAGACGCTATAAACCGTATGCCCCTACGTCCACGATGCGTCCGTAGGACCTGGCTAACATGGTCGGCCAAGGAGACATCACCGCAACCATCACATGTTTCGCCATACCAACCGGAATAACAGCTGGGCTTAGTTACTACAGAGAAAAACAATAGTTTATTGTGGAAATCGTCGATTTCAGCATAGGCTATAGAGGTTCTTGGCATTGCAGAAGAAACGATCCAAAAAATTGGGTTTATTCGGTCGGGTCAAGTGGAAAAAAATAATGACTGATATCTCCAAGCCTTAAGGACCTAGGAGGGTGACAACTTTGACAAAGTACATGATCGGAACAGGCGGGTGGGCATTTTTAAGCACCTGGGCAGCCCCCTCTCGTAGCCTACTCAAAAGCATTTGCGTTTTGGCCCCTTAGATGTACTACAGAAAACAGAGAAAACCACGTATTATATACTATACTTGGTTTCCTCAATTTCCCATAGTACTCATCAATGACTTAATCCGCTTAAAGGCACGTGCAGTCAATGCTCACCGTTCGAACTAAGCGCTTGCAGAGGTCGCGCACTTAGTGCACGCTATGTCGGCGTTGAGCCGAATTCTTTGTTTAATCTCTCTATTGCCTCATAGCCGAACTCTTTATCGATCTTGACGATTCGATCCTCTATTCTGCTTAGTCTTTCATCAACTATCTCATCAACGTTAGGGTCTATGAAATAGAATTTCAGTTTATCGTTCTTTTCCACAGCGTCCAAAAATATACCCTTTATGTCAGGGTCTCTAAATGAATAACCCACTATGTAACATCTATCACTGCTCACTAATCTATTTCTTAGGTGATTAAACATGTCATAGAAGGGCTCTCTGAACGTATAGAACTCTCTCGCCGGATAGATGACCGTTTCCTTTGTAAACCTCTCTCCATAAACTGTACCTTCGCCAGGCTTCACCGGTATGTCCCTAGCCCTTATTTCTCCCTTTTTAACTTCGCCCCAGTTTATGGAACCATGAAGTTTAAATATCTTGAAGCATTCTCTAGCCCCACCGTAGAGTCCCGTGTTACGTGAACTTATGTCTACCCTACGATCCCTAATTTCTCCGTTTTCATAAAGCAGATTTCGTGATTGGCAATAACGCTCCATAATCATATCGTAATTTGTTGTGAATATCTCATGATATACAGTCTTTAAGCCCTTACTTTGGAGCGTGATCTTAAAATCGATTCCCTGTTTCTTCAGTATTGTCTCAAAGAACACGTCAAAAATGGAGAACTTTTCTTCTTCAATCTCTTGAGCACAGATATCTCTGATGAACTCTTTGAGACCCACCAACAATTTTTCCGCTACTTTCTTTTGTGAATCTGCTTGAGATCTGATGTATTGAACTGCTTCTTGCCAAGAGTATGCCAAGTTATCTAGGAAAAAATGCAAAGACGGATCATTTAATTCTTCTATGAATCTATCGATGTTTATAATACGTTCCAATATTGTGATTAGGGCTTCTACGTCGAAATTTCGATAGTTCTTGAGTTTCTCAGCTATTAAATCAAATAGCTTCTTTTTGGGGTAATCTAGTCCTTGACCGAATTTCTCCGCCATTTCTGGTGTCGTCGGTATCCCAAACGCCTTGGAGGCTCCTGCACCCAAAAAAATAATCGCCAGTTCCCCCTTTGTCTCTAATTGTATTAATATTCCATGGTATTCAATAAACACGCGCAATTCTTAAAAAGATTGGTGATGAACTGCAAGATAAGCCCCTGTCTTGGATCGAGCTTGAGAAGCGCGTGCTTAGGCAGTGCGGAACCCACATGAAGTTTCGCAACCTAATGCATTGGCTAACAAAAAACAACTACATAAATAAAATGGGCGGAAAAGGATCAAGAGCACCCTACAAGGCTAACAAAGAAAAAGGTGAAATACCTACCAAACGGTGAAATCATCATTAGAATATGATGGAAAAGATGGGTTTGAAGGTTCTATGTAAAACCTTTCCTGCTCCATTTTTTGGAGGATATTGCAACTGACACGGCAGCAACCATTACTAACGCGGCTAAGAAAATCCAAGGAATCAACAAAGCAGGCTTATCCAATGAAATTACGAAACCACCGACAGCCGCACTCAGAAACTCATCTCGAGTAAGCTCACTGTCCGAGGTAAAAGTGTGCTCAAACACTCCGTCGCCATCAGAATCCACCTGGACGGTAACACCTTCTTCACCCCGAGAAAGAGCATCCCAATCAACAGTGTACTGATGGATCGCATTGACTGAGGTTGGAATGTCGCTGGCTATAAAACCGATTGCCTCTTGTGTCGTGTTCTCGCGCGTGCGCGAGTGTGCGACAATGACTGTATAGGCATCAAGGTCTGTGCCAAGGTCCGTGCCAAGCAGTAGGACGCTATAGTTGCCCGCGAGTGGCGCTGGAATTCTTATGAATTGTGGGCCTGTTCCGAGACCGCTGTACCATGCTCCAGGTATCTCGTTAACTTCCTCCATGGTGTCAAAGTCAACCCCGATACGCTTGCCCTCTGGGTCTACAACCATCACGGCGACTGGGCAACCAAGGTTCACATGCAAATACTCATTTGTTGTTACGATGTGCTCAAAGGGCACGTCTATTGGAGGAATCCATCTTTCTGGATCGCCCTCGCGCTCTAAGCGGGTTTCCATGAGGACTGCATCTATCAAACCGTAGGCATATGCGCTATCACAAAGAACTGCCGCAGCTTCACCTTCCATCCCCATCGTAAAAGTCCATTCATACTCGTGATTCTCCTCCAAGTGCAGAAGCCCCTCGATGGCAAACTGCTCATTTTTATAAGTCTCGCTCGCTAACAGCCTGCCCGACAGCCATCCACCAATTTCGCCAATTATGGGAATCTTCTCCCACCACTCTGAATTTTGTTCAAAAATGACGAGCTCTTTCTGCAATATCATTGTACCTCCAGTTTTGTCATAAACATCAATCCTTGCTTTCAGACTGCCGGTGGCGTCAGACGCGCCGGGAGGTTTGATAATCGTTGCAAGTTTAAACACTTGCATAACACCAGAGATTTTGAATGATGCGACCATGTTATATTCTCCTGTCAGCGTGCTTTTCCAAGTATTTTTGAGAGTGAATCCTGCATTTGCCCAAGCAGTACCTCCTCCTATTGCTTTACCCGTAACAGCAGCTGTAAGTCCAATCGTTCCTTCCCCCGTCGCCTCATTAACCTGTCCGACTGCCTTCGACAGGCAAGCCCACTCGTATCCGAGATAATCCGAGTGGTTGTAAGCATCCCCTTGTGCATACGGCGGGTAGTGTACTCTAATTGTGAAATCAGCGGCGGATTCGGGATTAGGCGGATAGAAACGCTCGGGGAAACTTACCCAATTGCTTGTCGCACCCAGCTCATCTACCGTTCTTGCTTGCCAGTGGTAGTAGCCAAGAATTAAACCTGTAATGTTTATCATAGCTCCATAGTCACTTTCGACGAATTCGCTTTCGTGAGTGTGAACTCCAATAAAGTTACCATCGTATTCATCCAGTCGCCTAAGTTCGATTTGCAACTTGACTTGATCACCCTCCGGGTCACTCATACAACCTATGAGAGTCACGGCATCTCCACTTATCGTGCCTCCCACTGGTATTTCGGGTCCATCCAGCTCGTATTGAAGAAGAAAAGTAGGCGGATCAGGTGGCTGATTAGGTGGCGGAGCCGTGATTTCTAAGGGGATATTTATGTTGTGGGTTAGGGTGCCGTTGGTTCCTGTTACGGTTAGGGTGTAGCTTCCAGGCGTGGCTGTTATGGTGACTGAAACTGTTAGGGTGGAGGTTGTTGAGCCGTCTGATGGAGGAGTAACCTGTTCAGGGTTGAGGGTTGCTGTGACTCCTGATGGTGCTCCAGACACGGTTAGTTGAACGGGTTGGTTGAAGCCATTTATGGACGTTATTGTGATTACTGACGTATCTGAACTGCCCTGTTGAATGGCTAATGAAGCTGGAGAAGCCGTTATTGAAAAGTCTGGAGAAGGTGGAGGCGGAGTTATCTCACCATCAATTGTATCTACCCAGACTTCACTACCGTATGCTCCTATCCTTAACCCCCAAGTTCCTAAAAGAGTAGGCGTATAATCATAAAAATCAATCCAATCAGACCAACCATTATTATCTAATTTAATTTTGTATTTTTTATTTAGGGTAGAATACTGGAACTGAATAGCATGCCAAGTATTCGGTGAAACATTATCATATAAAAAAATCATTTGATAGGGGTCGTGTCCATTTTGATATTTTAATTCCCATTTAGAAGTTGAATTATTGTAATAAAGTTCAACAAAATTTAAAAGAGGGCTTTGAGCATCTTGGGTATATCCCCTTAATATCTGTGAAAAAGCATTGGTATTTATATTTCTATTCCCTAAATAAAAATATATACTTTCAATACCTGTAGAAGTTAAATTTCCAAATTTTTGTATCCAAGCCCAACCCTGACCCTGATTGATATAAGCAGATTGAGTTCCGCTCTGTGCTCTCGTATTTACTACAAAATAAGTTCCTGGTCCTGAACCAGACCAACCACCTTGTCCAGCAAGCACGCCTAAATTATAAGTTTCGAAATCGTCATCAAAAACTCCACTACGAGTAGCGATTTCTAAGTGGATGCTTACGCTGTGGGTTATGGTGCCATTGGTTCCAGTTACGGTTAGGGTGTAACTTCCAGGCGTGGCTGTTGTGTCGACTGAGACTGTTAAGATGGAGGTGGCTGTGCCGTCTGGTGGAGGAGTAACCTGTTCAGGGCTTAAGGTTGTTGTAACGCCTGAAGGTGTGCCAGAAACGGTTAGTTGAACAGGTTGGTCGAAGCCGCCGATAGACGTTATTGTGATTATTGATGTATCTGAGTCGCCTTGTAAAATGGCTAATGAGGTTGGAGAAGCCCTGATTGAAGAGGGAGTTATTTCACCATCAATTGTATCGAACCAAGTTTCAGCACCATATGTTAAAATTCTAAATCCTTCTACTCCGCTAATCAAACTTGGGTTTAAATAATCAAAAAAATCTAACCAGTTACTCCAATTACCGTCATCTAATTTTATTCTATACTTCCAATTAGGTTCGTTAAATTCTGCTTGAATTGAGTGCCATGTTTGTTTTGAAACGTCGTCTACCAAAACAATCATATTATAAGGGTCTGAACCGTTTTGATAGATAAATTCCCATTTTGAAGCGATATTGTTGTATCTAAAACCATAAGTGTTAAGAAAAGACCCGCCCAGTTCAACATCACCTCGTAAATAAAGAAAAATTGCATTACTTGTGCCAATTCTAACATCGCTAAAATATATGTAAATTGATTGAATACCAGTTTGTTTTTTAGTTCCATATTTTGAAATACCATAAAAAGTGTCATAAGCCTGACTATATGCAGATTTTGTTCCACCGTGAGCTAAAGTATTTACTACCTGAAAAATACTACTACCTGACCACCCTCCCTGACCATGTAAATTTCCTAAATTATATTCTTCAAAATCATCATCAAAAATTCCACTGTCAGTTGCAGGCGACGACTTTGCTGGTTGAAAGTTAAATGCTAATGTTAACATGCTTATTACGAGTAGTGTCAGCATTGTTCCAGAAACTGCTTTCCTTTCCATTTCTTATTCGCCTTTCAATTTGGGCGTAAACAAAGAGGTATTCACATCCGTAAATTATGAGGCATGGGTAAAACTTAATACTTGTGGAACTAAATTACAATCTAGTCAAACCCCAAGGTTAAAGTTAAATTTAAGCGTCTTTCTAAAAAATGCTTTCTGAGAGCGTCTTTTTTCCGTGAAAATGCCTTAAATGAACCTTTTTTAAGATTTACTTAGGAGCTAAAGGAGATGGACACGAATTTAGTTGCTTTGCTGGTTAGCGTCCTCCTCTCTATCCTAGCCTCAGTCTTCAGCGCCAAATACTATTATGTTAAGGGCAAGGCCAGCCAGCTCAACGCCCTAATCTCCGAAGTCGCAAAAGCCTGGGAAGACTCTTAACGTGAGACCCCCAATTTTCAACCCCAGGCGGCGACCAAACAGCATACCTCCGGCAGTTTGAAAAATCTTGAAAAATCCGGATTCGCCTAGCGATGCAATCCGTTGACTTGGCCTGACTTTCATACTCTTTCTGGTTAACATACTTTTCAGATCGCATTTGCTCTCTACGTCGGGCGCGGCGCAGTACAATTCTTTAAGTTGCTAAAATTTTTTTGTTGGTTTCATATGCCACTTTTTCAGCTTCTTCAATAGGTATTTTACCTTCTGAAACAGCTTTGGCGACGGTACTCATGAAAGCTCGCATATATTCAAGTTCCATATTGAGAATTATCTTCCACCTTGCATTTTCATCATTAGGATTCTCTTCATGCAGTAGGCTTCTATACGCGGCTATTAAATTATTGGCATGGGTTGTAAATAAGTGACAGAGTAACGTTTCCTCTAATACAATCTTCTTTAACGGAACTCTTTCTTTCTCTTTCGCTTCCATGTATAGCTGTCTCAACTCGCGCTCCATGAGTTCTGTCAACTTGTAAATACGTTTAGAAATTTTATACCTTGACACCTGAACATCTCTGTATTTAACAATGCCAGCTTCGCTCAAGTCTTTCATGGCGCGTGCCAGAACCGAGAAGCTTCCAAGCACTTTCTGTTCTTTTAACCTTCTGAAAATCTCATTAAAGTTTAATCCTTCAGAGTTCTTTTCAAGAAGTCTTACCACAGCCGTTTTGACTTCATCTTGCGTTGTCTTAGGACCAGGGCGTACCATAAGCTACCCCTCATATTGTTGTTCGAGAGTACTATTAATTGGATAACATTTAAATCTTTCGAATGCTACTTAGATAGTAGCATAAATCCTTTGATAAAGGTGTTAGAAATGGGCAAGAAAGTTTGGCAAATTTCCGAAGATATATTCATCGTTAATGTGGGGTCTGCTAAAAGCAGAGAGCGGTATAACTATGTGCATTATTACCCGGAGAGCTCTGTCTTTCGTGGCGACCTGCTATGCCAAGTATCCTTAAGCAGGAGCCAGTTTGACGCTGTATTAGCGGTTCTACGTGACATCGGCATCGAAGTGAAATATTTGGGTGAGCGTTAGTGAAACAAATAAAAATCCCTGAAACCCTAATAGTAAAACTGAAACCCTTCGGGCCAAGATACATAAAAGTTGCGAAACCAATACTCAGCGAGCCTAAGTCAGGTAAGCAGGCTGTTGAACATGCATGGCAGACACGTCCGTATGAAGCGGATGATTATGAACTACAAGAGTGGCTCAAATCAGGAGGAAATTACGGCGTTAAATGCGGGGAAGGAATAACCGGCATAGACACGGACAATCCTAAACTTCAGGAAGCGTTTGAAGCGCATGTCACGACATTTACCGTTAAATCGGGTAACCTAGAAAGACTTGGCAAACATTATTATTGCAGGAGCGACGTAACGGACAACGGAATTATCGGGCCCATTAATCAAGAAGGCAAAAGAGAAAACTGGGGGAACATTCAAGCCAAAAATAAATATCTTGTCGGGCCTGGGTGTAACCATTACACGGGCGGTACCTACGAAATAATAAACGATGTTCCATTGGCTTGGGTTTCGAGAGAGGCTTTAGAAAAAATTTTTGCAGATTTACTCGCATGGACAGGGGAAAGAAGAAAACTCTCAGAAGAAATAGGAAAAGAGGAAAAAGACCTAATAGGCTTTGACATTCCGATGACGGAAATAGTCCCAAACTTCGATGAGTTGAGGGAAATAGGAGACGGTGAATTTCAAGGTCCGCACGCTGTACACGGCTCAACAACGGGACAAAACTTTTGTGTAAACATCAAGAAAAACTGTTGGTATTGTTTTCGCTGCAACAGCGGTGGCGGTCCACTGAGCTGGCTCGCCGTCAAGCATGGATTGATAAGGTGTGACCAAGCGCAAAGGGGCGCCCTGAAAGGAGAGCTTTTCCTCAAAACCATAGAGCTTGGACGCAAAGAAGGATATGACGTAAAATTAGACGAAATTGAGGAAATGATAGAACCGGATGTTGCAAAATATTTTGAGGGGAAACCTCCACGATTTGTTCCAGCGTACCTAGCAAGAGAGCTTATGAAAAAATTCGATTATGTAACAAGGAAAAGTGATGAAGTAATATTCCTTTACCATCCTGAAAAGGGAATATACACACCAGATGGCGAGGCTCATATAAAAACGCAAGTTGAAAAGGCTCTTGGGAAATATCTAAGGCGAAATAGACAATCTGAGGTTATAAATTACATAGTCTGTTCAACGCTGCACGACATAAAAGAAACCCCGCCAAACTTTGTAGCCTTAAGAAATGGCGTTTTCGATGTTGAGACGGGCGAATTAAAGCCATTCAGCCCTCAGTATTTTATCTTAAACTCTTTACCAATGAAATATGACCCGCAAGATGATTGCCAAAAGATTAAGAAATTTGTCTCAGAAGTTGTGCGACAAGAGGACATACCCGTTTTGCAGGAAGTCGCTGGTTATTGCCTATTGAGAGATTATCCAATACACCGCGCTACTATGCTCATAGGCGAGGGTGCAAACGGCAAAAGCACATTTTTGGAATTGTTAAGGGCGTTTCTTGGACATGAAAACGTATCAGGCGAATCATTGCAAGGTTTAGAAGCAAATCGATTTGCTGCATGCTCTCTCTTTGGAAAACTTGCGAACATTTACCCAGATTTAAGCGACAGAGCATTGAGAAGCACGGGTATGTTCAAAATGTTAACGGGTGGTGACACGATTAGCGGCGAATTCAAGTTTAAAGACCGGTTCCGTTTCAAAAACTATGCGAAGCTTATCTTCTCAGCAAACAAAATCCCAGAATCGCCTGATGACACAACAGCGTTCTTCAGAAGATGGATCATAATAAACTTTCCAAACCAATTCATCGATGATGACCCAAGGACGGATAATAACCTTCTCCAGAAATTGACAACGGAGGAAGAATTAAGCGGGTTCTTCAACTGGGCTCTTGAAGGATTAAGGCGATTATTACAAAATGGACACTTCAGCCATTGCAAAAGCGTAGAAGAAACGCGAGAACAGTACATTAGGGCAAGCGACCCCGTTAAAGCGTTTGCGATGGACTGTATAGAGTTTAAGGCGGGTAGCGTTGTCAAAAAAGATGAAGTTTATGAAGCATTCATAGAGTACTGCCAAGAGCATAATCTCCCAACAGTTGCAAAAAACACTTTCTCAATGAGACTTCCCCAACATGTGCCTAATATCAAAAGCGAGATAAGAAAAAGCGGAAAACAAAGGATGATGTTCTGGCGGGATATAGCAATAGTAAAGGCTAAGGCAGAGAAGGCAGAAAACTCAGTAGGTTCTATACACTGTACTGAAATTGAGGTCAACGAAAATACAAATTTGCAGCAGTATATAGATACCTCTGATCTTTCTGACTCTTCTGCCCAAGATATAAGAGGCAGTTCAGATAACCAAAGCGACCTTTCCAAAGAGAGCAGGCCAGGAGAAGAGGTGATTGAAGATTTTGAGTGGAAGCCAGGCGAAACATTTGAGGAAGCCATGAAACGGAAGAAGATGAAAAAACATGACGATCAGGAAGGATAAAAAGTCGTTGAAGCATTGGCCTCCTCATTCCTGGTCAGGGGTTGAAACAGATCCCATCAAGATTTTCCATGGGCTTAGGCAACCCAGATGGAACATCATTAAATGTCCCCTCTGCGGAAAGGTAGCTATTGCTCATTCTAGCATAACGACGATAATTCACTTTAGCAAGGACCACGTTGCTACGTACGAGGTTATTTCTGCAGGGTTAACCTGGAAACAGGCAAGAGAAATGGCCGGAGATTCAGACATCTTCGAAATTTTGACTAAAGAAAACACCCCCAAAGCGTGGAAGAGAGCCGTTCGGATGTTAGACGATCTCGCTGGCGTTGACAGAAGTAAGTTTGAAAAGAAATGAGCGCGCACTCGTATGCTGTCACAGAAGCCCAGCGACATCCTATGTCCCTCTTGCCGAAGCCCACGAGTCTGGCGTGATGGACTACGCTATCCTCGAAGCAATGGCAAGGCTGTTCAACGCTTCGTCTGCCGAGAATGCGGATACCGATTCTCAGAAACTGACTGGGATAGCTCTGACGAACCTGAACATGTTCAGAAGATTCATAGGCAGAGTTTAATTAGCCCATCCAGCTTACCTTCTACTCGCCAAATCTGCGCTACCCAGCCAACGGGGGCGAAAAACTTGGCCGAAGTGGAATCCCAACAAGAAGAGGCTCAGCGGGGGGCCACAAGGACTGCACAAGACGTTAAGGGTAAAATCATAGAATTCGCATGGCATCTAAAGAAAAAAGGAAGAAGTGAAACAACGATAAAAACCTATAGTGCATATTTAATAGTCCTTCACAGCGCAGGTGCAAACATCTTTAACCCAGAATCGGTTAAAGCAGTAATAGCCAACTTTAAGGACAGAAACACAAAACGCGTCGTTGCTTACGCTTATAATGCGTTCCTGAAGTTTATCGGTGGAGCATGGGAAAAGCCAGAATTCAAGTGCGAGAATAAACAAGTCTTCATTCCAACTGAGCAGGAGCTGCAACTCGCCGTCAACAGCGGTTATAAAGAAAGCGTAATCTTCAGCAAATTGCTACTAGAAACTGGCGCGAGATGCAACGAAGCTGAAAGAATTGAGTGGGCGGACTTGGATGTTGAACGATGTAAAATCACCGTTAAAGCGTCGAAAAACGGCAACGCTAGAACCGTGACGGTGTCAAGGCAACTAATGGATTTGTTGTTGACGTTGCCCAAAACAATGGAAACCGTGTTTCCTAGGAGGGGATGGAACTCAAGGCGCACAGCGTTTCGGCGTCGAATGAAAACCCTTGCAAGAATCCACAATAACCCGAGGTTTCTGAAAATCCATCCGCACACATTTAGACACTGCAAAGCACTTCAAGAATATCATAAGACCAAAAGCATGTTACACGTTAAAAAAGTGCTAGGCCACAAAAGCATCTTAACAACCCAGAGGTATGTTGAACTTTACACCGAAATCTACGGAGACCTGAAGCCTGAAGACTACGTGTGCGAGACAGCGTCAACGGTGAGTGAAGCTAAGAAGCTTGTCGAGGCAGGGTTTGAGTACGTCTGTGAAGTCGACGGAGAAAAACTATTCCGAAAAGTCAAGTGAACTTCAAGAGAACAGCGAAATAGTTGAATAAACACTTCAAAGATTTAATAAACAACAATTATCTAGTATGAACCTACCTGAAAACTGTGTGGAAGAGTAAGAATGGCGGAGAAAAAGAAGAAACCTGCGGATTTATCCCGTCAACCCGAAGTGAACATAGGGACGATCGGTCACGTGGACCACGGAAAGACTACGTTGGTTGAAGCCATAACAGGCGTCTGGGCGGCTAGGCACAGCGAAGAACTGAAGAGAGGCATAACTATAAAGCTCGGTTACGCAGACGCTTCGATCTACAAGTGCCCAAAATGTGAACCGCCGAAAAACTACTCCACAGACAAAAAATGCCCAAGCTGCGGCGCTCCAGGCAAATTCATCCGAGCGGTCAGCTTCGTAGACGCTCCGGGACACGAAGCCCTCATGGCAACAACCCTCTCAGGGGCTGCAGTTATGGACGGAGCCATACTGGTAATCGCCGCCGATGAAACTTGTCCACAGCCGCAGACCCGGGAACATTTAGCCGCCCTCGAGATTGTTGGAATAAAAAACATTGTTATTGTCCAAAACAAAATTGATCTGGTTGATGAAAAACGGGCGCTTGAAAGCCACAGAGAAATAGTCAAGTTCGTAGAGGGAACGATTGCTGAGGGCGCACCAATAATCCCTGTTTCCGCCCAACACTCCGTAAACGTAGATTTCCTCCTTCAGGCAATGGAAGAACATATTCCAACCCCAAAAAGGGACCCAACGAAACCCCCGAGGATGTACATTGTCCGTTCCTTCGACACAAACAAACCAGGAACCCCCGCGGAAAAACTTGAAGGAGGAGTGGTTGGAGGCACGCTTATGCAAGGAACATTCAAGACAGGCGATGAAATAGAGCTTCAACCGGGAATCCGCGCTGAAAAGCAGCATAAAACGGTTTATGAACCCCTCTTCAGCGAGATCACCAGCCTACACGCAGGTGGAAAAAAGATTGAAGAAGCTCAATGCGGAGGTTTAATTGGAATCGGAACCCTTTTGGACCCCTCATTAACCAAGGCTGACGGTCTCATTGGAAATTTGGTTGGAAAACCCGGAACGCTCCCCCCAACGCGAACTGAATTAACCTTAGAGATTCATCTTTTTAAGCGCGCTGTAGGAACTAAAGAGCTGAAGGAAATCGAAAAGGTTCACGTTGGTGAGCGCATTCTCCTAGATGTTGGAACAACCATAACCGTGGGAAACGTAATCTCGGTTGGAAAGAACACCGCCACATTTAAGTTAGGGCGGCCTATATGCGCGGAAACAGGCGCTCGATCAGCTCTGAGCAGAAGGATGGTAGGCAGATGGCGTCTAATTGGTTACGGCGTGATTAAATAACTATTCGTGCATCCTTTTTATTGTGGCGTTAACCTTTGCCTTGCCTTTTATACTTAAGGCTTATCATTATTTTGAATGGAATATAGGTCATAATTTTGACCTATCTTACACTATACTTATGTACTTTTGTACGCAGTTATAATAAAAAAGATAGTTCAGTATGTCTGCCCCAGGAAAGCTAATCGATTGTGCAAGGTCTTTAACCGATCTAATTATTTTAGGAATTCTAAATGCCCAACCCACTCACGCCTATAGAATAAAGCAAATTGCGTTGGAAAAGTTCGGAATCAGGCTTCATCCAGGAGTTCTTTATCCTAAACTTCGCAGACTTGAAAGGGACGGCATAATTGAAGGAAAATGGAAGAAGAATCTTAGAAAGAAAAAGGTTTACAGTCCAACCGCGTACGGTAAAAAACTGTATGATCAAACAATAAAAAGTTATTTACTTATAATTGAAAAATTAGAGGAGATGAAATAGTACTCATCGTTTATTTACGCGGTTGTTTTGTTCCGCTTCGAAGCGGTTTAGTTGCCCTTGTAGAAAATCTGAATATTCATTGAATTTGGTCTTTGCTGCTGCCAAATCTACGAAAACATGTCGAGATTTTTTCCCATTTTCGGGATTGCAGATCACAATATATTTATCTTTCACCCGTATCAGCATTACAAATCCGAAAGTTTTGCCTGTGAGTTTACTGATGAAATCTTGCTTCCTTAAGACCTCAGGTTCAACCAAACCCAATACAAGTAGATAATCAAGATCCTCTTCCATGCTCAAAACCAACCCACAGGCCCATTATGACCGCTTAGTTCGGAATCTGTTGTTTTTTAACCTTTTGAACCAAAAGCATCTCACTTATCTGCTTTCTGTATTTTCAGCAACCAACTAAGCGGAGAAAGATTGAGCAAAATTCCGCAAATTCGTAACATAAATATTAACGCATGGTTACCATTACTTGGTTGGGTGGAGGAAAAAGTAATTGAAGGTGATTCTGGATGCGAATTTCTTTTTCATTCCGTCCCAATTTCAAATAGACATATTTGAAGAGTTGATGGCGCTTTTGAATCAAAGGTTCGATCCTATTATTCTATCTCCAACATATGAAGAACTCCTGAGAATAGCCGAGCGAGGACGACCTAAAACTCGTCGACAAGCATCCTTAGCGCTTAAGTTAGCTGAAAAATGTCATTTGGTCAATGTTGAACAGAGTCCCGGAGAGCAAACTGACGATGTGATCGTGCGAGTGGCTAAAGAGTGGAAGTGCCCTGTCGCCACGAATGATGCGGAACTGAGGAAAAGGCTGAGAATGGAGCAGATACCAACAATATTTTTGAGGAAAAGGGCTTACCTTGATCTAAACGGTTTCATACCTTAATTTTCTGTTGTTCCCTAATTTGCTCTGTTCTGAGGCGTATGGCTTCTTTGATGAATTCGTTTCTGGACGTATAACCAAGGTCGCGCATTGCGATGATATTATCTATGTGTTGAATTAGGTCTTCTGGTAGTTGAATGGTCTTCCATTTCTTTTTCGGACCCTTTCGCGGCGGCCTGGGGCTGATCCTTATTCCCTCCCATTGTTTCTGATGTAAAATATGTTTATTTGATTTTTATATTTTGTGATGGTGTAAACTTCACTTAGGAATATGTCAACATGTTGTTTTGGTTCAATTCGCTTAATTTTGTTATTGACATGAAATTAATTACTTCGATTTTTGTCTTTACGCTTTGAAACGTGTATGCCTCAAAGGTCAGTCCAATATTTCATCGAAAAAAAGCTTTCTTAATATCCTAGGATATTTTATGATATTAACAAAAGTTATTTTGTGTAAGCCACATACCCCGAAGAAACGCGCAAACAAAGAAGGTGTAGAGTTGTCTCTAGCAGTTGATAAGTTCCTAGAATGTCTTGCTGTGGACGGTGAGTGGCACAGTCTCAACGAGGTGGTTGCATATCTCCAATTGGAAAAGGATAAGGTCGTGGAGATCGCCAAGTTTTTTGCACGTTTCAAGTTCATTCAATTAGATGAAACTCGGAGAAAAGTGAAGATTCAACCCAACGTGAAAAAACTGTTCGCTTCTACTGTGGAGGAAACAGAGAAAATCCCTCTAATTGCCAAAAGGTAACTTGTGCTTTATGACCTGCACACGGCGACGTACCCTTTCAATTCACCGTTCAATATAATCAGCGGACTTAATTTCGCCTCCACAAGCAGTCTAACAAAGGCTTTTTGAGAAAACTTTTTCTTTAGCCCCGTGACCGCAAATAACGCATGAGGTTTGCTTATTCTTTTCATTTCACTGAGGGTTCGGAGAGGATTCGGCATGTTTTGCAGCAAGGTTATTGCGAAAGCACCGTCAAAAACTCGGTTTCTAAAGGGGGTGTGGTCAGCATCAGCGCGGACAAGGGCTGCCTTGGGAAATTGTTTCATGCGTTTTTTCGCTTCCCAGAGAATTCTAGATGAAGAGTCTAGACCAACTAGGAGTTTAACTGACCTCCCTATGTGTTCAAACAGAATTCCGGTTCCGCAACCTAAATCTAACATTAGGTTTGTCTTTTTGAGGGGCATATGAGTTAGAGCAGCCTTTATCTTTGCATTTTGCTCCTCAATGTATTGCGAGTCGTAAACAGCGGCTGAACTATCATAGCTACGAACAACTTTGCGCTTTTTCTTCCAATCTGCCATGATCCGTCAGGAAGTTATTTAGGCTGTTCTGCTTCTAAAATTGTTGGCAAGGTAAGGCAAGATGACAAACAGAAAGCCCCTCGTCACCATTGAAAACCCAAGCGTTGAGAAAGCAGCGGAAATCGTTAAAAATGCCCGTTCAGCGCGGAAAGCCCTTATTCTAGTCGGAAACTGCTGGGTTGACTATCAGGGACGAGCTAGCTCCAAGCTTGATCCCGGCGAGCGAATAGTCATAATTAAAGAGGATGGTTCAGTGCTGATTCACCGCCCTTCAGGTTACGAGCCAGTTAACTGGCAGCCTCCGGGCTGCCTCTTTCAAACTAAAGCCGTTGAAGATGTATTGCGAATACGGGCTGTCCGTCGGAAACCTCGCGAATCTGTTGGAATTTTCTTCAACCAGATCTATCTGCTCTCTGTTTTAAGCCTTATCGACCGGGGAGAGTTTTCGCTTTATGCCAGCGAGGATGACATGCAGAGGGCGGTTCTTCTCAAGCCGGAGATCATAGAGGCGGGGTTTAAACCAATCAGCTATGAGAAGAAAGTTGAACCGGGGTTCGTTGACGTTTACGGAACCGACAAAAACGGAAACTTCGTGGTTGTCGAAATCAAACGTAAAACCGCAGGACGAAAAGCCGCCCTCCAACTTGCTAAATACGTGGAATCCATAAAAGGCAAAGTCAACCGCGAGGTCAGAGGCATCCTCGCAGCACCCCGCACAGCCAAAGGAGTTCAAAGGCTCCTAGCGACCCTTAAGCTCGATTTTAAGCCCTTAGACCCCAAAAGATGCACGGAGATTTTAGGCAGACCAGAAACAAGGAAAATTTCAGATTTTCTGCAGCCCGAATAAGAGATTGCCAAGGGTTGGAAAGCCAAGCATTGACCCCCTTCTTTCGGAAAAACGACCCTATAGTTTTATTTGTGGTCAAATAGGCTTCAAATATCTGGTTTTGCGTTTGTAAGAATAAGTTTAAGATGTGAGTGTTGATAAAGTCTCGTAGCTTAGTGTGTAAGTGGAGTAGAGAATGAAGAAAAGAACACCTAGAATCTTTTGTCCGATAACTCAGACCGTTCTTTTACCTGAAACATGTGTCTACTTGAAGTGCACAGAAGCTTGGAAGTGTAAGTCTTTTAAGAAGTGGGTAGAAGTGGTCATAAATCCCCTTAAAAAAGTATAAAGTTAGAAAAATCATCCATTTTAACTGGGCAGCAAGCTTTCATAGATTCCGACTGTTTGCTTCGCTGCTTTCTCCCAAGTGAAATACTGAAGAACCCTCTTCCGCCCGTTTTCTCCCCACTTTTTCGCCCTCTCAGGATCTTTCAGCGCCTCTTTCACGCCCCAAGCTATATCTGCAGAATCCTCACCGTTGACGTGGACCCCGTTCTGCTCTGAACCAGACGAGATGACCTGCTCACGAAAGCCGACTACACCTTGAGCGCCGACAACAACCGGTTTCGCCATAGACATGGCTTCTAGGCTGACGATGCCAAAGGGTTCGTAAACCGAGGGAAAAACGCAGACATCAGAGGCGGCATAATACAGAATCCTTTCCTCCTCAGATATAAACTCGAACCGGCAAAGAACTTTATCCTCTATTCCAAGTCTGCTCGCAGTCTCAATTACGTCCGTCTGCTCTTCGCCTTTGCCTAAAATCACAAGTTTCGTCTTAGGATACTCCTCCAAAATCAGGGGCATGGCTTGAATCAAGTTTCTTATGCCTTTAACCCATGTCAGCCGCCCCAAAAAGAAAAGCATGGTTTCGTCGCTTTGGACGCCGTATCTGTCCCGGATTTTCTTCACGTCTTCCGCCTTACATTTTTCAGGATCATACTTTTCTGGGTCTACCCCGTTCCAGACTACACTGATCTTTGATTCAGGCCACCCGTGCCGAATGAGGTCTTCTCTCATCGCGTGGCTGACAGTGATTATGCGGTCTGTTGTTTGGGCGGTTGCTGATTCTAGGTGAGACACTACTTCTGATCCTTTTCCGGCGCTTCTGCCGAATTCGGTGCTGTGAACGTGGAAAACTACGGGTAGTTTTGTTTCGTTTTTAACTATGATTCCGGCGATGCTGCTCAGCCAGTCGTGGACGCAAACCACATCGAATTTGTAGCCTTCCTTTCCTATTAACCCGTTGATGAACTTCGTTGCGCTGAGAACGTTGTAGATGAAGGTGTCGTTGAAGAAACGAATGTTTGTTCCCCATCTTCTGAGGTCGTCGATTACAAACATAGGAAAAACATTGCTTGCATTAGCTATCAGGGGGCGATGGACCTCCACTCCCTTGATGATTTCCCTTGTTTTTAGGTTTCCAGGATTAAGCGTGAAAACCGCAACATCATGCCCAAGCTCAATGAACTCACGGGTAATGTACTCAGCGTAGGTACCCAACCCGCCCACAAGCTTCGGAGGATATTCCCAAACGAAGAAACCGATCCGCATAACTTGTTATCTCCATGTTTATTGGTGAAATTTGAGCTTAAAACTCTGACCCTAAACATTGTCTCATTGACTTTTTCTGCCGCTCTTTATCGCTTTTAGCATTTTATAAATTAGATTTTGATCCGCGTTTCTTCCTTTATGCTCCTTAAGACCACCGCGGTTTCTGTGCTTGCGACGCCTTCGATCAGCCCGATGGAGTCAATGATTTTTGCAAGTTGTTCACGGCTTCCCGTGCGTATCTTAGCGATGGCATAATAGTTTCCAGTAACGTCGTAGACTTCGTAAACGTCATCGATGTTTCTCAGGGTTTCCAACGTGTTAGGATACCTCTGCGGGTCTGCTTTAATGAGGATGAACGCGGTTAATCCCTTTCCGACGGTTTCAGGCGTAACTTTTGCGGTGAAACCTTTTATGACTCCCTGTTTCCGAAGTTTCTTAACGCGCACAAAGATGGTTGATTCGCTTACTCCGAGTTCTTCAGCGATTTTTTTGAATGGCATCCGCGCATCGTCTTGTAACCGCTCTAGAATCTTTCTGTCTACTTCGTCGATTTCAATCGGCATTAAGACCACTTCAAAGACAAAATTGTATTTCTCGTATTTAAAATAGATGCTTGAAAAAGGAAAATTTAAACATTACGCCTTATTATTAAAGAAACTTTAACAAAACAGCAAAGTTTATAAGGAAACTTTAATTCCATAATGCTCTAACTCAGAAGAGGAAGTGGAACAGTTGAAGAGAACGGTACTCGCATATTCTGGAGGGTTAGACACCTCCGTATGCCTAAAGCTGCTCCAGAAGGAATACAAAACCGAAGTCATAACGGTCACGCTGGATGTTGGACAGAGCAAAGACCTTAAGGACATATCAGAGAAAGCGAAGAAACTAGGCGCACTAAAGCACTACTCAATAGATGCAAAAGAAGAATTCGTGAAGAACTACGTGTTTCCCGCCGTCAAAGCAAACGCCCTGTACGAAGGAAAATACCCGCTGAGCACCGCCCTTTCCAGACCCCTAATCGCATCGAAAATGGTTGAAATCGCCAAAAAGGAAAAGGCAACAGCCGCAGCCCACGGTTGCACAGGCAAAGGAAACGACCAAGTTCGATTCGACATCTCCATTAAAGCACTGGCGCCTGACCTCAAAATAATAGCCCCCGTACGCGAGCGGAACTTAACTAGAGACAAGGAGATCAAGTGGGCTAAGGAGTGGGGCTTAAAGGTTTCATCCACCGCGAGTTTATCATACAGCATCGACCAAAACCTGTGGGGCCGATCAATCGAGTGTGGAGTCCTAGACCAGCCGGATCAGGAGCCGCCGGAAGATGTGTTTGAGTGGACAACCCCCATCGAAAAGACCCCTGACAAGGCTGAGTACGTAACACTCGAGTTCGCCGAAGGCGTCCCCGTGAAGTTGAACGGTGAACCGCTAGACTCGGTCAGTCTCATAATTAAGTTGAATGAAATCGCTGGAAAACACGGCATTGGACGCATAGACCACATGGAAGACCGCGTGACAGGGATTAAAACTAGGGAAATCTACGAGGTTCCAGCAGCCACCGTCATACTGGAAGCCCACAAGGATTTGGAGAAAAGCGTTTTGACGAGGCATGAAAACCTGTTTAAACAGCAAATCGACGCCCAGTGGACTTTCCTTGTCTACTCAGGTTTATGGATGGACCCACTGCGAGAAGACCTTGAAGCTTTCATAAATAAAACGCAGAAACGCGTTTACGGCAAGGTTAAGTTGAAGCTGCATAAAGGCGCAATGCGGGTTGTTGGGCGTTCATCTCCGTTCTCCCTGTACGACTTGAAGCTTGCCAGATACGACGCAAAGACAACCTTCGACCAAAGGGCTTCAAAGGGATTTATAGACATATGGGGCTTACCAACCGTGGTAGCCGGGTCCCTAAAGGCGAAGAAAGGTGAAAGGATTGAAGGCTAAATGCCCTGAATGCGACGCGGATTTAACCATACCTGATGATGTGCTTGACGGGGAAATTGTGAGTTGCCCCGATTGCGGAATGGATTTTGAAGCAAGCGTGAAGAAAAGCGGGGAAGTGGAACTTAAGCCGGCTGAAATTGAAGGAGAAGACTGGGGCGAATAACACATGACCTCAATAGGGTTAATCTACGACAGAATCCGCTGGGAAGAAAAGGCACTGATTAAAGCATCGAATAAAGCAGGAGTGGATTTAAGGGTTGTTGACGCAAAAAAAGTTTACATTGATGCAACTGAGGACGCTGGCGCCCTCGCGGAGAAATTCGGAGACACAGTGATACAGCGGTGTGTAGGCTATTTTCGGGGACTGCACATAACCGCCATACTGGAAAACAAAGGATTGCCCGTCATCGATTCATTTCAAACCTCACTGACCTGCGGAAACAAACTTCTAACCACACTGGCACTAATAAAAGCGGGTCTCCCAAGCCCAAAAACCCTCATGGCGTTCACCCCAGAAACGGCGCTGAAGGCCCTAGACTCTCTAGGCTATCCGGCGGTTTTGAAACCGGTTGTGGGCAGTTGGGGAAGGCTTGTGGCTATAGCCAAGGACCGCCAGTCAGCGCAGGCACTAATCGAAGCTAGAGAGGAGATAAGGAACGCGTTGCTTCATTTGTATTATGTTCAGGAGTTTGTTAAGAGGCCCCCCAGAGACATTCGAGTAATTGTTGTCGGCGATAAAGTCCTCGCAGCGTCCTATCGTTACCCGCCTCCTGACGATTGGAGAACCAATGTCGCCAGGGGAGGGACAAGCAAGCCTTGCCCTTTGACACCTGAACTCAAGCAAATCGCACTTGAGGCAGCTGAGGCTGTTGGCGGCGGTGTTCTAGCCGTGGACTGCATGGAAAGCCCAGAGGGACTTTTGGTGCATGAAGTAAACAGCACAATTGAGTTTCGGGGGCTTTCCTCCACAACCGACGTTGACATAGCAAAAGAAATCATAGATTACGTAGTTGGAGTGGCGAAGAAATGAGGGTTGGAATAGTCGGCGCCTCGGGGTATGTCGGCGGGGAGCTTCTACGCCTTTTGCTGTTACATCCAAAAGTTGAGGTTACGGCGATTACGTCCCGCAAGTACATGGGCGAATATGTTCACCGCGTACACCCAAACCTGAGGGGAACAACGGACCTACAGTTCATTAGTCCTGACGCCTCTAAGATCGTCGAATTATGTGACTTTCTTTTTATGGCACTGCCTCACGGCACATCATCAAAAATTCTGCCGAAGTTCCGCGAAACCGGCTTGAAGATAGTTGACGCAAGCGCCGATTTTAGGCTTCATAACCCGCAGGATTATCCGAAATGGTATAATATGGAGCATCCGTGTCCTGAATTGCTGGAAAAGGCGGTCTACGGACTTCCAGAACTCCACCGGGAGGCGATTAAGAAAGCCAATTTGGTTGCTTGTCCCGGTTGCATGGCTCTAAGCGCCATATTAGCCTTAGCTCCAATCGTGAAAGAGGGGAAAGTTGAGAAAAACCGCATTGTTGTTGACGCGAAAATAGGTTCCTCGGGTGCCGGAGTAAGTCCTTCTTTGTCGACGCATCATCCTGAACGCGCAAACGTGGTTAGGCCGTATAAGCCTATAGGTCACCGCCATATCGCTGAAATAGAGCAGGAGCTTAGCGGTTTGGCTGGCGAAAAGGTTGTGGTTTCTTTGTCTGCTCATGCGGTTGACATGGTTCGCGGAATTCTATCGACCTGCCACACCTTCATGGTTTCGCCCTTAAAAATTGCAGAGGTGTGGCGTTGTTACCGGGGCTTCTATCAGGGCGAGCCGTTCATAAGGTTCGTGCGGGACAGAAAGGGAGTTTTCAGGTTCCCTGACCCTAAAATCGTGGTTGGATCAAACTACTGCGACATAGGCTTCGAAGTTGACGAGCGCACCGGCAGGCTCGTGGTCATGTCCGCCATTGACAACCTCATTAAAGGCGCGGCAGGAACAGCGGTTCAATGCATGAATATCATGCTTGGGTTTGACGAGAAAACGGGTTTAGAGCAGCCAGGGCTTCATCCGGTGTAAACCATGATCGTGCTGAAGATCGGCGGAAGCATACTGCAAAAAGGCTTAAACCCGACGCTAGTAGCGGACATTAAGAAAATCTTGGAGACTGAACGATTAGTTATAGTGCATGGTGGAGGCAAAGAAGTAACTAAGGTGGCTGAACAGCTCGGTAAACCGCAGAAGTTCATTTTCTCGCCAAACGGGATTAGAAGCAGGTACACGGATGAGGAAACCGTGAAAATCTACACCATGGTTATGGCTGGAAAAATGAATAAAGAAACAGTGGCTTTCCTCTTAAGCAAGGGCATACCCGCCGTCGGACTGTCGGGAATCGACGCCGCGTTGTTGAAGGCGAAGAGGAAGAAACGGTTAGTTATCGTTGACGAGCGGGGAAGAAAACGAATAATTCCCGGAGGTTTCACCGGCAAAATCACCCAAGTGAACACTGAAGTGATTAGGCTCTTAACAGAAAATGGATACGTTCCAGTTGTCTCCCCTGTGGCTGTAGGCGAAGAATATGAAATTTTAAATGTTGACAGCGACCGAGCAGCCGCATACATAGCAGGCGCGCTAAAGGCGGACAAAATTGTTTTTCTCACGGATGTTGAAGGAGTGCTCATAAGAGGAAAACTGGTTAAGGAGATGTCGGTTGCAGACGCTGAGGAACTGCTTCCTGAACTGGGGGGCGGCATGGACAAGAAAGTCCTAGCTTCCACGGAGGCAGTTAAGATGGGTGTAAAAGGGGCAATTATAGCTCCCGGCTCAGTGGAAAACCCGGTAAGCGAGGCTGTAAACCACAGCACAGGCACGGTGATAACCCCGTGAAAGAAAAGGAAGCGATGAAGCTTGAGGACAGTCTTCTCGCCGGCGTTTACCAGAAGTTTCCAGTAACCGTTGTCAAGGGCAAAGGCGCCCTAGTCTGGGACATTAACGGGCGTGAGTTCATCGACCTCATGGGCGGATACGGCGTAAGCCTCGTTGGGCATTGCCACCCGAAAGTCGTGGAGGCAGTTAAGAATCAGTGTGAAAAGCTGATTACGTGCCACGGATCGCTGTACAACGACAAACGGGCTGAACTGCTGGAGAAACTGGTTAAAATCGCCCCGCAAGGGCTGAATAAGGCGTTTTTATGCAACAGTGGAGCTGAATCCGTGGAATGCGCCCTCAAACTCGCAGTGAAACACACAGGAAGAAAAGAGTTTATCGCGATGATTGGGGGTTATCACGGGAAGACTTTAGGAGCCCTTTCGGCAACTTGGGGTCCAAAATACAGAAACCCGTTTCAGCCCCTTCTGGTTCCAAGCGTTAAGTTTGTTCCTTTCGGCAACATAGACAAAGTTAAAGAAGCCGTAACAGAGGAAACGGCAGCGGTCATAACTGAGCCCATTCAAGGCGAGAACGGCATATACGTGGCGCCAAAGGGCTTCCTTCAAAGCCTACGGGAGGTCTGCGACGAACACGATGCACTGTTGATTTTCGATGAAATCCAAACGGGTTTCGGGCGCACTGGGAAAATGTGGGCTTCCCAGCATTGGCAGGTCACACTTGACATCATGTGCATCGCTAAGAGCATGGCTGGAGGGCTTCCCATGGGCGCTACGGTTGCGAAAGGCGAAGTTATGGATGCTTTTAAGACCGGCGAGCATTCAAGCACGTTTGGGGGTAATCCTCTTGTTTGTGCCGCGGCTTGCGCAACCATAGACGTGGTTGTTGAGGAGAAACTTGCTGAGCGCGCTAGGGTCTTAGGTGAATATTTCAAGGGTAGGCTTTTGGAGATTCAGGAGAACTTGCAGATCGTTCGGGAGGTTCGCGGTCTCGGGCTTATGATTGGTCTTGAATCCCGCTTCGACGTTTACAACTTGCTTATGAAGGCAATAGACCGCGGGCTTATCATGCTGTATTCCAAAAAGAACATTCTGCGTTTCCTTCCGCCGTTAGTCATAGAAAAACCTCAGCTTGAAAAGGCTGCCACCATCCTAGAAGAATTGCTGGGCGAAGAGGAGCAGGAGCGGCTTCACAGTTAGAAGGCGAAAAAGAATGAGTAAAGCGACTGAACTGTTGAAGCAGATGCTGAAGATATACAGTCCAAGTGGACATGAAAAGGAAATAGCCGTTTTCTTAAAGGAGAAACTGGCGGAATTGGGCTTCAAGAACGTTAGGCTGGATAGGGCAGGCAACGTTTTCGGCGAGGTTGGAAGCGGTTCTCCCGCGGTGTTGCTGTGCGGTCATATGGACACTGTTCCCGGGCGGTTACCCGTGAAAACCGAAGATGACAAGATTTACGGCAGAGGTGCGGTTGACGCCAAGTCCTCCCTCGCAGCCATGATCACCGCCGCCTCAAAGTTAATCGACAAGAAAATCAAGGGCAAGCTTGTACTCGCCAGCGTTGTTGACGAGGAGGGAAGAGGCGAGGGCATACGGCGAATCGTCAAGGACAAATTGAAAGTTGACTACGCGATTTTTGGTGAACCTAGCGGCGTCAGCAACATCACCATAGGCTACAAAGGAAGGCTTGAGGTAAACATCATCTGCGAAACCAAAGCGGGTCACGCAGCTACTCCAAGCGGATTCAACAACGCCATAGAAAAAGCCTTCGAGGTGTGGAGTCAAGTTAAGGCTTGGTCAACGAAGAGACCACCCCGCAGCCCATTTTATTCAACAACCGCCTGTTTGACAGGTATCCTCGGAGGTGAAGCCTCTAACGTAGTTCCAAGCTGGTGTGCGTTGACGGTTGATGTGAGGTTTCCACCCAGTCACAGATGCGAGAAGGCAGTTAGCGAACTTAAGGCAGTTATACGCGGTTACAGACGAGAAAACCCCGAAGTTGGGCTTCAGATGCGGTTTGCGGATAGCGTTAAGCCCTTCATAGCTAAGAAGGATTCTGTGTTGGTTAAGACGTTAACAGCCGCGATTGAGGAGACGGTTGGGGGTCCAGTTAGGCTGCTGAAGAAAACGGGTACAGGCGACATGAACATTTTTGCAAACGAGCTGAAGGTTCCAGCTGTTACGTATGGACCCGGCAACTCCCGGTTAAGCCACACCTTAAATGAATACATTGAGATTGACGAATATTTAGCCAGCGTTGAAGTTTACCGGAAAACGGTCATGAAGCTTCTAGCCTCTGGCTTAAATAACATTTAATTTTGTTGTAAAAAAAGGCTCTGTCACTAATCCGTATTGAGCCTCGGTTACATTATACATATATAGATTTTCCAGATTATCTTGGAGTATCATCCATGGAAGATTGGGTGTAAATGAAACGAGGTGCTTTACGGTGAGGCTTAAATCTTATGATTTCGCGTTTGTCTCGCTGATTGTTACAACGATTTTAGTATATTTTTTCGGTCAAGCAAACCTCGCAAAAATTTTAGTATATTTTTTTGGTGCCGCTATAGTTCCGCTAGCAGCCCTGTACATGCTCAAGCGCTGGCGTGGGCAAGAGAGGACGAGACAACATACCGTTTTTTCTCTTTCCTTGGGCTACTTCCTCTGGTTGCTAGCCGAAATAATCTGGGCTGTATACATATTCGTTTTGGAAGTTGAACCTCATCCATCCGTGGCAGATGGCTTCTGGATCGCGGGCTACTGCTTTATGGGAGTGACTTTTTACTTCATCATGAAATGGACAAAATATGCGGAGAAAATAAAGCTGAGAATACTCAATGTCACGGTTAGTGTTGGATTAGGAATACTCGTTATCCTGACAGTACTCGCGCCTATGATAGCCGACATCGAAGCAGTATCATTAAAGAGCGTTATTGACCTAAGTTATCCCATATTGGATATTTTGTTGTTCTCTTTGGCTTTTGGTGCGTTTCTTGCTTTGATTCGAACCGACCTGTGGTCAACCTGGGTTTTGATACCATTGGGTTTTATATTATATCTCATTGGAGATATCGACTTTGCCAGGCTTACTATGAATGACGCCAACTTTATTGGCTACATAACCGAAGTTTTCTGGATAATAGGAAACTTGAGTGTTGCTTTTGGATGCCTTCGGGTTGGGATGCGTAGTTTTGATTTCAGAAGATTTCTTGAAACTAAAACTCTAACGGTTTCAAAAGTTCCGTTGCAAGAACAGCCCTTCACAGAGAATTTGGGCTTAGACGTTAAAGGGAACGTAATTCTGATGGATTTCAACCCGACATCCCATTATGAAAGGCCCATACAGTGGTTCTTGACTGAATTTCCACCGGCGATAATTTTTACACGCAAATCGAGCACTTTATATGACATGACTGAGAAAACGGGTCATAAGCTCTTCGTTTTTTCTGAACAAGTTTCGGTGCCAAGGATAATTTCGGAGAACGAGGTGTGGATACCGCCAAGAAGCACCCCTTTAATGCTTGACGCTTTAAACCAAACTTTAGAGACAAACCGCGATGTCGACGATGTCAGCTTAGGCATAGTTTTCGACAGTTTAACCGACATAGCTTTGTTAATCGGATTCCAAAAAACCTATGATTTCCTGAGAAACGCATTAGATATGCTACAATCTAAAAACATAACAGCCATATTCCTCTTAAACACGGAGGCGCATCCAAAGGAGCACGCCTCAGCCTTCAGAAGCCTCTTTGGCAACCAAATCTCTTTCAAAAATGAAAAGCTACACCCCACTAAAATGATCCGAAAGAAGATCGCGACTGAACCTCAAAATATGCTTGAAGCCAGCACCGTCCGGTAAAATCTACGCTGACTTTTCCACGTAACTTTTCAGTTTATCCATAGCCTCTGAGATCACAGCCCGGCTCGTAGCGTAGGAAAACCGGATGTGCCCTTCACCAAAGGCACCGAAAGCACTTCCAGCCGTCGCACAGACACCTTCTTTAATGAGTAGACCCTCAACGATTTCTTTGGAGGACTTCTTGAAGCCGTAAAAACTTGGAAAAGCATAAAACGCGCCCTTAGGCAGCGAACATTTAACCCCTAGAATTTCGTTAAGTTTTTTCACGATGATCTTTCTCCGCGCGTCGTACTCTTTGACCATGTCCTCCACGCAATCTTGAGAACCCTTTAACGCGGCTACTCCGGCTTTCTGAACGAAACTCGCTGGACAGGTGGTGGTTGCCTGTTGGATCCGTTGCATAGCGCCAACGATTTCCTTGTCGGCCACTACGTAGCCTAGTCGCCAACCCGTCATGGCGTAGGTCTTGCTGAACCCGTTGACGAATAGGGTGCGGTCTTTCATTCTTTCTAGGGAGGCGGCGCTGACGGGGTTGAATCCGTCGTATACAATTCGGTTGTAGATTTCGTCTGAGAGAACCAGCAGATCATGGTCCAAGGCAATTTCAGCTATTGTCTTGATGTCTCGCTTATCTAGGGCTCCTCCGGTCGGGTTGTTGGGCGAGTTGACCAGAATCATTTTTGTGCGGTTTGTTATCCGCTCCTTCAACTCATCCTCGTTTAAACTGTAGCCTCTGCCTGTGGGAACCTCAATGGGCTTAGCCTCAGCCGCTTGAATACACACGTAAAAGGTCGGCCAGGTCGGCGAAAGAACTAGGACTTCGTCGCCTGCGTTCAAGGTTGCGAGGCAAGCGCAGTAAATGGCGTGTTTAGCTCCAGGCGTCACGAGGATTTCGCTTTCAGGATCCGCCTCTATACCTCTCTTCAGCAGGTCTTCAGAGATGGCTTGTCTGAGTTCGGGGATGCCTCTGCTGCTGGTGTAGTGGGTGAACCCTTCTTTAATAGCTTGACAGGCTGCTTCCTTAATGTGGGCTGGTGTGTCAAAATCCGGTTCTCCAGCCTCCATGCGAAGAACTTTTTTTCCTTTCTTAGCCAGCGCGTTTGCTTTTTCCAGCATCCCTATGGTTCCTGAGGGATGGATCAACCGCATTCTTTCAGAGGTCTTCATTTTCTCGCCTTGCTTCAAAGCGCTTCAGCCATTCTTTTGCATGCTTCTTTTATTTCTTGTTTCGGTCGGGTGAACGAGAACCGCACGTATGTTTTTCCTTGTTTTCCGAAGCCTACGCCGGGGGTCACTATTACGCCAGTTTCAAGCAATTTAGCCGCGAACTCCATGGAGTCGCATTCGCAGTTCAACCAAACGTAGAAGGTTGCCTTAGGCTTATCGCACTTTAAACCTAACGAATTTAAACCTTCAACCAGCACGTTCCGCCTCTCCGTGTAGATGCGGTTCATTTTCGCTAGGTGTTCAGGAGGCTTACTGCCCATGTAGCTTCCAAGCGCCTTTATCGCCGCTTTTTGAATGTAAACCGGCGGTCCTGAATCAACCTGCGACTTGACTTTAGTTAGCCCTTTCACTAACTGCGAGTTTCCAACCGCGAAGCCGATGCGGTCTCCGGTCATGTTAAAAGTTTTCGAACAAGAATGAAACTCGATTGCAACTTCCCTGGCTCCATTCACCTCAAGGATGCTGGGCGCTCGGTAATCGTCAAAAGTTATTTCAGAGTAAGCATTATCGTAGCAAACAATCAGGTTGTTTTCTTGGGCAAACTCAACTACACGTTTGAGGAATGCCTTGTCCGCCACCGCCCCAGTTGGATTGTTAGGATAATTCAAAAACATCATTTTAGCTCCTTTTCCAGTGGGCGCATCCAAGTCCGGTCTAAAGCCGTTCTCCGCCAGAAGAGGCATAGGAACTGGAACTCCTCCGCTTAACAGCGTGGCGCCGTTCGCGTAAACCGGATACGCAGGATCAGGAGCTAAAACTCTGTCGCCTGGATTGACGAACGCCCTCGCCATGTTGGCTAAACCCTCTTTCGTTCCGATCAAGGCTACAACTTCAGTTTCAGGGTTCACGTCAACCTTAAACCGCTTTTTGTACCAGCTTGCGACTGCCTGTCTGAAGTCCGCTTCGCCTTGGCTGAAGGAATACTTGTGGTTTTTTGGGTCCGCTGCCTCTCGAAGTAACGCTTCGATAACGAACGGTGGTGGGGGAAGATCAGGATCCCCGATGCTTAAGGAAATGAGGTCTACGCCCTGCTTTTTCTTTTCAAGGATTAGTTTTTCCATTTCGGCGAATATGTAAGGTGGAAGTCTCTTAACTCGGTCAGCGAACTCCACGTCTATTTCACCTTGAACAGTTCGCCTTCGAAGACCTTTTCAGCTGGTCCACTCATCAGCAAGTTCCCCGTGTATTCGATCTCTAGGGTTCCGCCTAAAAGGTGAACCTTCGCTTTGTTGTCGATCTTTTTGTGCAAGTTCCCCGCTACGACGCTGGCGCAGGCTCCTGTTCCACAAGCAAGGGTTTCGCCGACGCCCCTCTCCCAAACCCGCACGTTTAACTCGGTTTTATTCAAGACCTGTACGAACTCCACGTTAACTCGATTAGGGAAAAGCTCATGATTCTCAATTCTCGGTCCAATCTTTTGCACAGGAAAGCCTTTCACGTCTTCAACAAAGATGACGCAGTGCGGATTCCCCACCGAGAGGCAGGTTGCCTTAAACTTTTGCCCATCGACCTCCAAATCCTCGCCCACGAAATTTCCTTGTCCAAGCATGGGGAGACTGCTTCTCGCTAGGGCTGGCGATCCCATGTCCACCTTCACTGCGGTTACCTCTCCGTCGCTTACGGTCAGCCAAGTTTGCTTTACCCCAGCCAAAGTCTCTATTTTCATCTCCACATCCTCCACGATCTTGTTTTCGTAACAGTATTTTGCGAAACAGCGAATACCGTTGCCGCACATTTCAGCCTCTCCGCCGTCAGCGTTGAAAATTCTCATCTTAACGTCCGCTATGACCGAGTTTTCCACGAGGAGGAGACCGTCTGCGCCGACTGAAAATCTTCGCTCGCAAAGTTTTCGCGCTAACTCGCCTAATTCAGTTTCATCTATTTTTCTGTCTCGGTTGTCGATGACTATATAATCGTTTCCTAAACCATGCATCTTCCAAAACTTCATTTAAGCCACCCCGCGACCTTTTGTCCAACCGCCAAATCCTTTAAAGATTCTCTTTCCCGAATCAACGTGTACTTTCCATCTTTAACCAAAACTTCAGCAGCCCGCGGCATCGAATTATACTGTGAACTCATGGAAAACCCGTATGCTCCAGCGTTCAATACGGCAAGCAAGTCTCCTTCCTCAATTTTCGGCAGTTTCCTATCCTTGGCTAAGATGTCCCCGGATTCGCAGAGAGGACCCGCTACATCATAGGTTTCCTCGCCTAGAAGCCCCAGCTTGTTAGCCACGATTATGGGATGATAAGAGCCGTACATGGCCGGTCTCACCAACGTGTTAAAGCCCGCGTCAACACCCACGAACCTCTTAAAGGGCGTAGCCTTCACGGTGTTCACGGCTGTCAACAGAATGCCAGCATCACAGACAATATAGCGACCCGGCTCAACGCAAAAGATAGGCTCACCTAAACCGTACTCTTCGATCTTTCGGCGGAAGAGACCGAGAACTCTGTCGGAGAAAAGATTCAAGTTCAGTTGCTTTTCCTCCGGTCGATATGGAACGCCCATTCCGCCCCCTATGTTGATGAACTCGAAGTCTATGCCTGTTTGACGGTGAACCTTGTTGGCGACGTCCAAGAGTTTTTCAGTGGCTAAGATGAAGGGTTCCACGGTTAGTATGCCTGATCCGATGTGCATGTGGATGCCGAATCTTTTCACGCCGGCTTTTAGGGCAGTTTCATATGCTTCCAATAGACTGTTTTCCCATAGTCCAAATTTTGAGTTCTTACCGGCTGTTATGCAGTGCTCGTGGTGACCCGCGCCAACCTCGGGATTCAGCCTAACCGACAACAGTTCAGGCGTAGCCATCTTGAGCAGCCTCTTTAGCTCCGACAGGGAATCCACGTTCATCATAACGTTCGAGTCGAGCAGAAACTTCAACTCGTCATTTTTAACGTTGGTTCCCGTGAACAGAATTCTTTCTGGGGGAAAATCTGCATTTAACGCTAAGAAAACCTCGCCTACGCTGACAGCGTCCAAGTATGCGCCTTCGCTTTCCAAGATTTTCAGCACGGATAGGCTGGTGTTCGCTTTAGCTGAGTAGTGGATTCTGATTTTTTCGTAGTTGCGCTTTAGGGCACTGTAGATTTTCCGGTAGTTTTCGCGCACTCTTGTTTCGCTTGTCACATACAGCGGTGTATCGAATCGCTCCGCTAGGTTTAGGGCTGAAACGCCTTCAATGAATAGCTTACCCTTTCTGTTTTCCAGCGTCGCAGGTAATTCCAATTCACTTCTTCCTTCTCTACCTTTGATCAGCCATTTTCTAGTGGCTAAAGATATCCCTTTTTTGCTAAAAGTTCTGCGCTTAGAATGCCTGCACCCGCC
>Ga0209636_10000475_pt1 | contig 39040 bp, 42 predicted proteins | sample DeeMarSWOR152_54_FD_187464 | JGI IMG/M metagenome (GOLD analysis project Ga0209636, IMG submission 187464) | Marine sediment microbial communities from White Oak River estuary, North Carolina - WOR-1-52-54 (SPAdes) (version 2) | ecosystem: Environmental > Aquatic > Marine > Intertidal zone >... | reverse complement strand
TCGTCCAAGCGGTTTCCCACTTGTTTATTTTCTAAACGATAAACTATTAATATCGTTTACCTATTAAACATGCTCTTCAACACTTTGATGGAACGGTCATACGTATGAAAACTCAGGAGAAGAAGGCCCCAAATGAAGAATGCGACGGAAAATGTGAATCTTGCTCGGCAGTAGATGCGTGCATAGACCCAAGAAAAGAGCGCCATCTAGAACAACAAATGCTCAAACTCAAAATGAGTAAGATCAAGCACAAAATTGCTGTAATAAGTGGCAAAGGAGGAGTTGGTAAGAGCACTGTGACTGTTAATCTCGCTATGGCATTTGCAATGCATGGTTACGCCAACTCCGTTGGCATACTTGATGCCGACATTCACGGACCGTGCGTGCCAAAAATGCTAGGTCTTAGAGGGCAGAGGCTTCAAGTCAATCCTATTGGTGTGTTTCCAGTGATGGGCCCGCTGGGAATCAAAGTCGTCTCTATGGACTTCTTGATTTCAAGCGATGACGCACCAGTAATTTGGCGTGGACCCTTAAAGATGAAGGCAATTCAGCAATTCTTGTCCGACATAATGTGGGGAGAACTTGATTTTCTGTTCATAGATCTTCCACCTGGAACTGGTGATGAACCGTTGAGCGTTATGCAACTGATTCCCGACATGGACGGCGTGATAATAGTTACGATACCTTCCGAAGTCTCGCAGGTTGTGGTGAAGAAGGCTGTAACGTTCGCCAGACAACTGGGCATTCCAGTAATTGGCATAATTGAAAACATGAGCGGTTTCGTCTGTCCAAAATGTGGAACAGAAATTGATATCTTCAAAATTGGCGGTGGACAGAAAATCTCAGAGGATTTGTCAGTTCCTTTTTTGGGAAGCATTCCAATAGACCCCGAGATCTGTCGCGACTCTGATAACGGAATGCCCTTCATAACCGAACACATAGATTCACCTGCAACAAAGGCATTTATGGAAATCGTCAAGAAAATTGAGGGCTTCTTGGGGAATACAGGGCGACTAGAAGTGTCGCCTCGGATTTCGGCCGAAACTAAGGAGAAGTGATTTGGATGAAAATCTGTGTAACTGCAGTTTCAGGCAGCTTAGAGGCTCAGATAGATCCAAGGTTTGGCAGGTGCCCATACTTTGTGATTGTGGACTCCGAAACTATGAGGTTCGAGGCGGTTCCAAACACTGCTTCTGGTTTGATGAGTGGAGCTGGAATTCAAGCAACTCAAACGATAGCGAGTAAAGGAGTTAAGGTGTTAATCACTGGAAATGTTGGGCCAAACGCGTTTCAAGCTTTGTCAGCCGCTGGAATAGGAATTGTGACAGGAGCAGTTGGAAACGTGAGAGAAGTTGTTGAGAAGTATAAGAGTGGAGAGCTGAAGGAGACCACTTCACCTACTGTTCGAGGGCACTTTGGAGTGGGTATGGGTGGAGGACGTGGTCGGAGACGATGGTAATGAATGATAATGATAGGGAGCTTGCAGAGCTAAGGCGCAAGAAACTTGAGAAGATGCTCGAAGACGTTAGAAAGAGAGGAGGTGACAAAACGACAACCAGAATCGTGGTTCCAGTACTCGATGAAAGCGGCTTAGACGCAATATTATCTGAGCATTTTGGAAGGGCCCCTTACTTCGCCGTTATCGACTTGGACGAAAACGGTCGCATCTCGAGCCAAAAAGTAGTACTCAACACAAGTGAACATTTCGGTGGCACAGGACGACCGCCCGACCGCATCCTACAGCTCCAACCGAACGCACTCGTCACCTATGGAATGGGGCCAAGAGCTTTAGGCATTTTTCAAAACGCCAGAGTAGCTGTGTTAAGAGCAAACACGAGCACCGTTAAAGGGGTGGTTGAGGCGTACAACAAGAATGAACTGGTAGAATTGACAGAAGGCTGCCATCACGCCCGTCATCAATAGAAAATCTAGCAGATGTTAATCTAGCCTACACAGGCCCTACGGAGACACGATGAAAATCTACTTAAAAATCAGTGCGCGCGCGATAAGGATGAATTGACTTGTCCACGGTTTATGGACCCGTTCCTTCTTGGCGACTGGGACGATCACTTGGCATAGACGTTCTGTTACCACCAAAGAAGTGCACCTTCAACTGCGTCTATTGTCAACTCGGAAAAACGAGGATTCATGTTTCCAGTCCAGAGATGCTAAGTGAGCCTCTTGTTGACGCTGGCGAGGTGGTAGATGATTTAGACAAAGTTCTGAAGCGTCTAGACTTGGATACTGTAGATATAGCCACGTTTTCTGGAACCGGAGAGCCCACACTAAATCTGGGGCTTGGCAAAATAGCGACGGAAGTTGAGAAGAGAGTATGTGGCCTTCCTTTAGCCATCCTCACAAATTCGTCGCTATTTCACAGAAGAGACGTTAGAAAAAACCTTGCAAGTTTCGATTTGATCGTGGCAAAACTGGACGCTGGGGACAACGAGACGCTTCGGCTAATTAACAGACCGGCCGATAAGAAGATCAACGTAGAAACCATTGTAGACTCCATCAAAAAGCTAAAAAAGACAGTTAAGGGCACCGTGGCCTTAGAGGTGATGCTTCTTCGCTCGGAAGACGGGCATATCACGAATGTCGATGGAAAGCCCCTTAGAAAGCTGTTGGACGCAATACTTGACGTAAGCCCTGACCAGATTCAGCTAGAGATTCCGTATAGGCCTCCATCTGAAAGCTTTGTCAAACCACCGTCTCTAGAAGAAATACAACCAATCTTGGCCGAGCTTTCAAATGCATTAGGTAAAGATAAGCTACAGGCTTATGGCGTGCACGAGAAGCTAGGTATGCCCGTTAGCTGGCTTTCACACGAATCCGTAGAAGGAGAAGTCTTGGAACTATTGAAGAGAAGGCCATGTCGCTTAAGAGACGTCTCAGCCTCTCTTGGCATAGACCATAATACGGCGCAAAACATAATCGAGAGACTGGAGAAGAGAAGTCGTATAACGTCAAAGAAGTCAAACGAAGAAGAATACTACTCCTACCGTTCATCCTAACGTATGCTGGAGAAGTAGAATGGACACGCGCGCGCGTAAGCGTTGAATAGCTGAAAAACGTCATGAGCCCAATTTCGCTGTTGTGCTTGTAATAATTATACACATGTGTCGACGGACAAAAGCTTTATCTGTAACGATCCTATGAGAAATTACGAGAGTTCGTAATTTCACACTAGGTGAAACATCATGCAAGCCAAGGCAGCCTCAATCTCAAGCAAAGCTGAAGAATACCTCGAGGCAATCTATCGTCTAGAGCGTAAAAGGGGGTTTGCCAAGACCGTGGAGCTTAGCCGCAACTTGAATGTAGTACCCGGCTCTGTCACGAATACTATAGAGGGCTTAGAAAGGCGAGGGTTGGTGACACATGAACCATACAGAGGGGTGAAGCTGACAGAGAAAGGGCGAAAATTGGCCTTGGATGTTTTGAGGCGGCATCGCCTCGCGGAACGGCTATTAACAGATGTCCTACACTTGGATTGGAGCGAAGTCCACGAGCCGGCTTGCAGGCTTGAACACGCAATCACAGCAGACATCGTCAAACCTCTGGAAAAAATTTTAGGACATCCGAAAACCTGCCCTCACGGAAATCCCATACCAACAGCATGTGGGGGAATTCTCGAAGAAAAATCTGAGCCCTTGGTGAATCTTGATCCTGGAGAAAGCGGCATCATAGCCAAGATAACCGATGGGAAAGCCGATGTGCTACAACGCCTTGCTGCATTAGGCATTGCACCCGGAGTGCGCGTAGAAATCGAAGAGAAATCATCCTTTCGTGGGCGCATAACCATCAGGGTAGGCGAAGAGAGCTCTGCGTTAGAGTACAAGGTCGTTTCGAAAATCCATGTCAAGAGAACTGGTAGAAGAATGAGGGGATGATTTTGGAGTTACGTCTATCTAATCTGAGGAACGGAGAAAGTGGAATCATCACTTCTGTAGGAGTTGGCAGAGGCAGATGGCAACACCGAAGAGCAAGACAAGGCTGGAGATTCGGAAAACGACTGGAAGATATGGGTCTGACCCCTGGCACCGAAGTAACGGTAGTCAATTCAGCGCCCCTTAATGGACCCTTGGAGATTCGCGTGAGGGGGTCAAGGCTCGCCATAGGTAGAGGAATGGCTGAAAGAATTTTCGTTGAGGTAAAAAGGTGACTAAAAATAGGTTTACAATTGCTCTGGCCGGGAATGCCAACGTTGGGAAATCTGTCATATTTAATCAGCTGACAGGTCTACACCAACACATAGGAAACTGGCCCGGAAAAACCGTTGAAAAGGCCGAAGGGACCCTCCATTTTAAGGGCTATTCAGTTGACATTATCGATCTTCCAGGGATCTATTCTCTATCAACCTTTTCCCTAGAGGAGTTAATTTCAAGGGAGTACATAGCTGTCGAAAAGCCCGATCTAGTCATAAACGTCGTAGACGCTTCACTTTTTGAGAGAAACCTTTTCTTTACGTTACAGCTGCTCGAACTGGAAACACCAATGATTATGGCATTGAACCAAATGGACGTGGCTAAGAGAAAGGGAATAAAAATTGATCATGAAGAATTGGAGAAACGTTTCGGAATACTGGTAATTCCAACCGTGGCGGTAAGTGGAAGCGGTATTTACGAGTTGCTAGAAAAAGCCATTGAGGTCATTGAGAAAGGAGGGAAAAGACCTTTCCAAGTCAAGTATGGAGAAGAGGTTGAAGAGAGGATTGAAGCGCTCAGTGAAATCGTCAAAAAGGCTCATTATCCATATCCGGCCAGATGGACTGCAATAAAGCTCTTGGAAAAGGATGAGCAGGTAGAAAGGGAGATTCATAGAATAAATCCCGAAATCCTGTCAGCCACCGAAAAGTTTGCACGAGAAATTGAAGATATTCACGGTTACGCGTGTTCAAGTGTAATTACTTCTGAGCGATATGACGTTTCCAGGAGGATTGCACGAGAAGTCCGAGAGATAACACCGCCAATAAAGCCGCCAATGAGCGAGAGAATACATGCCTTGACAACCCACAAAATCTGTGGCTATCCGATCATGGCTGTTTCAATGCTCTCAATCTTCTACTTAATCTTCACCTTCGGAGATTTCACCTCTGGTCTTCTAGGCGACACCCTTTTTCGTCTCAAACCAGTTTTTGAAGACGTATTCGGAACGGGAGTTGTTGGAAAACTGGCCTGGGGTGGGATCATGGAGGGGATCATAGGAGGCGTCACGGTAGCGCTACCCTATATCCTTCCCTTCTATTTCATTTTGTACTTTCTGGAGGACTCCGGATATCTCAGCAGAATCGCCTTCTTGATGGACAGTATAATGCACAAAATAGGTCTACACGGGAAGGCCTTCATTCCGGTCATGCTCGGCTTCGGTTGTAACGTCCCAGGGTGCTTAGGATGCAGGATAATGGAGACCACAAGGGAGAGACTTCTCGCAGCCTTTGTCGTTACGCTGGTGCCATGCTCCGCAACAACGGTGATCATCCTCGGTCTGGTTGGGGCATTTGTCAGTATTCAATGGGCCCTGGCTTTGTACCTTATCAACTTGTTGATTATCTTCCTCTTAGGAAGATTGGCGTTCAAGGCTTTGCCTGGTGAGCCCACCGCACTAATAATGGAGATGCATGACTACAGAGCGCCTCATCTGAAAACAGTTTTGAAGCAAACTTGGTTTAGATTGGTGGAATTCATAACGATGGCCTTCCCCCTCATAATTGTAGGTAGTCTTGTAATCAAAACGATAGAGATTCTCAACTTGCTGGAACCGCTTGCAGACATTATTAGCCCTGTAACGGTTACATGGCTAGGGCTCCCCGCCATCGCAGGGATAGCGCTGATCTTCGGTGTGCTGAGAAAGGAACTGACGCTGATAATGCTCGCAACGCTTTTCGAACCAACGAATTTGGCGCACGCCATGACTCCAGTTCAGATGATTGTGTTCACTCTGGTAGCTATGTTATACATACCGTGTGTAGCCACCATCGCCGCTTTGGTGAAAGAGTTTGGATGGAAAAAGGCGTTATTCATCGCTGTTTTCGAAATACTTTTGGCCTTGCTTCTAGGAGGAATCGCGTTTAGGTTGTTGTCAATTTAACGCTGCACTGCAAAGGTGGTTTGACGGGAGATCGCGACTTACTCAATTTGACTTCTGCTGGTCGAGAGCTTTCCTGACAGCTTCACGGACTACTAGCATTTTCACGGCAATAGGGCCAGCCCCATGCTTGTGTAACCAAGCGATTTTGCTCAGCTCTTTGAGGGTTGTTCCCCACTAAGTTGGAATTGTGAGACTATCCTCCGATCAACTTCGTCCAAAGCTGTTCACCATTCGTAGTTTATTTTCTAAACAGAATTCATAAATAGAGTTTATTGGAGACGGTATTAAAATCATTGTATCACTTGACAGAAAATAGGGTGACTCGCAAATGGATGCTATAAGTGTGGAAAAGCTGACCAAGAAGTATGGAGAGAATGAAGTCCTTAAAGGAGTCAATTTGAAGATAGCAGAAGGCGAGTTCTACGCACTTATGGGACCTAACGGATCTGGAAAGACCACACTCGCTTCCATTATTGTTTCAGTAAGGTCGCCCACCAGCGGACGAATAGAAATCTATGGAGAGAAGCCTGAAAATTCAAAGCAATTGATTGGATATGTTCCTCAGGAGAACTTCTCATCTCCCATTCTTACAGGTAGAGAGAATTTAATGTACTTCGCTGGGCTCTTGGGCTATTCAAAGAATGCTGGGGAAAAAATAGTCAATGAATTACTGAATAAGATCGGATTGTCTGAGGATGCTGACAAGAGAGTTGCTAATTACTCGGGCGGTATGAGAAAAAGGCTAGAAGTTGCAACCGCACTTTTTCCCAGCATAAGAATTCTTATCTTGGATGAGCCAACTACAGGACTAGATCCATCAGCCCGAAGAAAGTTTCTTGGTTTGATTCAAGAATTAAGAAAAGAAAAGACAACAGTCCTGTTAATCACTCACATCGGTGCGGATGCCGAGTTGGCTTCCAGAGTCGGCTTAATAGATGAAGGCCAAATCATAGCTGAAGACGAACCAGAGAGGCTCAAAAATGCGAGCGGCCTCAAGGACGTAATGAATATTGAAACTACGATAAAAAGTGAGAACGTTGCCAAGATACTACGTAAGTTCAGCGAAGAGAAGAAGGTTCTAGAAACCGATGTGGGATACAGGGTTTATTGTGAAGATGTGGAAGAGGCAACACCCGAAATAGTGAGATCGCTTGACGCAATTGGGTGTAAGGCAACGAAGATTGAAACGGAGAAGCCCTCTCTTGAAGACGTCTTCTTCAAATTAACTGAAAAAATGGTTAGAGAGGTGAGCTGATTTGGGTCAGATAACCGCCACGTTGGGCAAGACTATAAAGGAATTTCTGAGGCAAAAAACAATACTCTTCTGGACAATAGCGTGGCCAATCCTCTGGGTTCTCATAGGCAGTTTCTCGTTTGTAGAAAATGCTCCTAGTGAAGTAGTATCATATATTAGGGGATCCATTGCCATTTCGATGAGTGTATTTGCATTAATGACTGCCGGGATGGCTAACCTTCCAGGGAATATTGCTCAGGATAGGGAAAGAGGTCTACTCTCAAAGTTGATGTCCATGCCCATAAACCCATGGAGAGATCTTGTTGGCAGAATACTCGCGCTATTAGCTTTTTCGTCTCTAGCTGCAATTCTAGTCACGTTAGTTGGTTATGGTTGCGGAGCGAGATTTTCCTATTCGCTAATTGGACTTCTACAATCCATTGGCTTTCTTCTCCTCATCTCTCTAGCCTCAGCTGGGATCGGAATGCTTATTGGAACTTTCATCAAACATGTGCATGGAGCGATCATGAGTGGGGTTGGGATTGCAGTAGTGACAGCAGCCATATCTGGCGTGATGACACCTTATTCATCGCTTCCGTGGCTGCTTCAGCAATTCGCCAGAATCTATCCGATCTCTTCCTCCGGCTCGTCCATTACGTTTCTTCTCGTAGGAGAAGAGTATGCAGGCTACCGCCCATTGAGTGTAGATCAGACAACTCTCACCATAGTAATATCATTGCTGCTTTTTATTGGGGGGCTCGTTGCCTACTCAAGATTTTGTTGGAGAAAAGAATGAAAAACCACTTTGGATCCCTGAAAATGCACATTTGTGGAAAGGCGTGATGCACCGGACCTGGGGCTGTTCTTTGGTAGATCGGCCCAAAATTGAGGAGAGAACACTGACCAAGTTCCAGAGTTATCGACTCTTGTCTTCGCTCTTCTTACGCAGCAGGCGTGTGACCCCCAACAGAAGATTCATTCTTGGCACCTTTCGCATGTAACGTTGGTAATCATCGCCAAACTTCGCGATACTCATCTGCTCTTCTCTCAGCACGTCTCTGTAAAACAACGTAGACCCTATAATCCATGAAATTACGCTGACCCAGTGTTGAGACATTAGAACTAATGCAAGGACAAATAGCATGAACCCTAAGTATTGGGGGTGTCGAACAACCGCATAGATTCCGCTGTCCACCACAACTGTGGTCTGAACGATGCTTTTCCCTTTGGCGCGCCACCTTTCTTTTGGAATTCGCCACCAGCCATGAAGATGATGACGACGCTGAACGCCAGTAGAATCCATCCAGCGTATGCAAGGAGATCGAACGTGTAATAGTTGTAAAAAACAAGGACCATTATGATTGGCAAGAGCATTAAGACGCTGTACGCCCAAAACAATAGGTCACGTTTCCAAGAATAGCTTGCTGGAGTCGCTTCTACCGGTGGCATAATCCAACAATTTTATTACCTGTCTTTCTTAAATCTTGAGCACCCAATGCTTGCATATAGCATGCGAATTCGATTAGTGAAGATTGTGAAGGTGAGTCTATGACAAGTAGGAGGATTGGTCGGTTAGCCTGTTTGGCGGCCATCTTCGGTGTGGGGCAATTCCTTCTCTTGACGTTCTTGGCTGCGTTGTTTTATCCTGGAGGTTACGATTACTTTGGGTACTATTTTAGCGATTTAGGAGCAGTCGAAGCTAGGAATGGAGAACCTAATTCAATTTCACGGTTATTGTTTTCTATGGCATTGACGATGATCGCTTTGACTCTTGTTCCATTCTGGTTAGTCATCCGCAGATTATTTAGAGAGTCAAAAGGTGAGAGAGTCTTGAGTGTACTGGGGTCCGTACTAGGCTTGTTAAGCTCCCCGTTCGCGATCGGAGTTGGTTTGTTCCCGATAGACACTCAACTGGAGGCTCATTTCATAGTAACCCTAATCCTCGTTTTGCTCTTTGCGTTGGCTTCTCTGCTGTATTCGATAGCCATCATATTGAATCAAAACTATTCCAGCTATCTTGGGCTCGCGGCTTTCGTTTTGCTTGCTATCTCCGTTGCTTCGTTCGCCACCTCTCTTCGTGATCCCTCTCTTGGAGCTTTTCTTCAAAAGGTCGTTGCCTATGGTTACTTTATCTGGACATTAATACCGACATACCTTTTCTGGTCTTCAGTCAGGCCAAGTAATCCCAGGTTGTGATTGGGATCTCCGAACATAGGACAGCTCTAGGCTCAGAATTCCCTCACTGCGACCAAATCCAGCTGATAATGATAATCTTGTTCTTTGCGGTGTGGGGTGGAGATTCTTTGAGTTTTCTTATCTTTAGGTCCTCAACGATCTTGGTTGGATTGTTTTCTCTTCCTGCACTCTTGCTTCCAGCGATTCTTTCACTAGGTTTTGGCTTGTATCTCATAGCGAAGTCGCACAAAGCAGTCTTCGGTGAAACAACGGATCAACCTAGTCTTATCGATTCAGGTGTTTATTCCTGGGTTCGCCATCCTATGTATCTTGGAATCCTACTGCTCTGTCTAGGGTTTTTCTTTATCAGTCCCTCGCTCCTTTCACTTGGAGTCTGGCTAGCGTTCTTCATCCTGTACGATAAGATGGCAACGTATGAGGAAAAAGATCTCATTCGTATATTAGGTGAGGAATACATTGCATATCAAAAACGAGTGGCAAAATGGTTTCCGCGCATAAGACCCAGAAGCTATTCAGGAAATAGACTGGGCTGAGAATTGATGTCTAAGGACTCGCTGGTAGAGATATAAGATCATTTCCGAGGGCAGTTCAGTAAATATACAAGAAAAGCATTCCACATGCTTCCTAAATTGGAAAAGCCTTACATACTTGACATTGGTTGTGGTTCGGGTGTTCCAACCATTGAATTGGCAAAGTTGAGTAATGGTGAAATAATAGGGATAGACATCAACCAATCTCTCTTAGACAAACTGGATAGAAAGATTGAAGAAGAAGGCTTTTCAGACCGCGTGAAGACGGTGAAATGCTCTTTGTTTGCGATAGACTTCCCAGATGAAAGGTTTGACATTGTCTGGGCTGAGGGGGCAATCTGGATAATTGGGTTTGAAAAGGGTCTTAAGGAATGGAGACGGTTACTAAAACCGAATGGTTTTTTGGTTGTCCACGACGAGATTAGAACCATATCAAATGGACTCGAGAAGATAGCTAGCTGTGGTTACAGACGCATAAATCATTTTCAGTTACCCGAGGACGCTTGGTGGACAGAGTTCTACAGACCACTAGAAAAGCGAATTAAAGAGCTATACATGAAATACAAGAACGACCCGGGAGTTCTTAAGATACTCAAAGAGTATCAAAACGAGATAGATATGGTCAAAAGGAACCCCAAAGACCACAGTTCAGCATTTTTCATAATGCAGAAGTCACAAGAATCTTGATGCGTCTATGATCAACTCTTAATGCCGTAGCCACCCTGTTTTGATATTCTCTTTCATATCCCGCAGAGTGTAGGGCTTTATGTCTATGACCGGACTCTTGTCTACAGCATCTATCCCCCTTATTCTCAGCGTATTCCCTTTTCTTTCCAACAATTTCACGACCGTGACCGCTATTGGGTTTGGTCTATTCGGATGTCTTGTGGTAAAAACTCCATGCACCCCTTCATAGTATAAGGGTTTGACAAGTAGTGAATACTCTTTTGATTTGTGGAAAACCCACAAAATCATAAGGTGGGAAAATCCTTCAATATCCTGCAACCCTTGTTCATACTCTTCAAAAACCACCACTTCGCCAATAGCTGACCCATAATCACGTGGAATTTCTCTAGCGCTCTTGTAGGGCGAATGAATTATCCCTATGGGTTTTATCTTCACTTCCATCCCTTCATCACCTGCTCCAATCTCTGGCATTGAAAGATTTAGATATTTCAGCAGGTTATGTTGCTTTCGGCAACACGCGCGTGCAGTGCAACCACTTTCTATCTGTTCCGAAACGTTTTTGTGCAAACAGACACGACTATGGCTAGGTTCTGCCGGAGCCTCTGAATCAATGACTAAGAGGAAAATCTACTACAAACACTGGATAGACGAAGAAGCCGACATTCTTGCAGGCCAAAATCGTCCTTCATACGTCATAAACACAGGCATGGCCATCTCGGGTCTAATCCACATAGGAAAATGTCGCTCAGACCTCCTCTGTCCAGGAGCTTTGGCGACTAAGCTCAGAAGTCTTGGCAAAGATGTCAAGCACTACTTAACCTTGTACACTCAAGATCCGTTCAAAGCGAAACCGCCTCTTGTTGAGCCCGACTTTGCGGAAGAATATCGAGGTGTAAGAATTCTGGATGTTCCGTGCCCTGAGGGATGTTGCGGAACTTGGGTAGACCACTTTCTTAATCCATTAAAAGCCACTTTGGGCGACTTCGAAATTCACCCCATCATGATCCCTACCACTGAGATGTATCAGAAGCCGAAAATGAAGGGGATAATCCGGGAAATAATGGGGAAACGCGAGGATGTGAGGAAGATTGCCAATAGGTTCCGAGGGGAAGCAAAGAAACCACCTGGTTGGATCCCCTTTAACCCATTATGCAACAAATGTCACGCTATAAGCCCTCAGTTCACTGAAGCGCTTTCAGTAGATCTCGACAACTGGACTGTTGAATATCGGTGCAGAAAGTGTGCTGATCAGGGTATTTCCAGTATGGCATCGGGAAAACTAGACTGGAGACTTGAATGGGCTGCGATCTGGCGTTTTCTTGACGTTGACTTTGAGCCTTTTGGAAAGGATCATGCGATGGCTGGTGGTAGTAGGGAAAGCTGCAGTGCACTTGCTAGAGAGGCTTTGGGATTTGAGCCTCCCCGGGGACAACCTTTTGAGTTTGTGTCGTTGCTCGTCGAGGGCAAGTCCGTAGAGATGACAAGTTCAGGTGGGGTTTCATTTGATTTCGATGAATGGCCTAGAGTGGCTGAGCCAGAGGTGTTGAAGTATTGGTATATGATAATGAAGCCCATGAAGCACTTGGAGTTCAGCCCGTCTAGAATTCCATTTCTTGTGAACGAGTATGATCGAGCAGAGGCAGCGTATTTTGAGATTGAAGAGCCACAAGACCCTCAGATTGCTCTAGCTATGAAAAGAAGCTATGAACTGGCCCACAACGAGTCTCCACCTAAAGAGATGCCCATTCAAGTACCCTACGATCATGCCGCCATGGTTTCTCAAATAATCGCTGATCTCTCAGATTATGAAGCTGTCCTGGAAGTCTTGCGGAGAACGGTGGCAATTCCAGCTGAGACTTCTCAAGAGAGTACAAACTATGTTGTGGAAAGAATTCGAAGGGCTTATTACTGGACAACGAAGCATGCTCCGCCACGATACAGGATCAAGATATTGCCTAGGATTTCTGAGGATGTAAAACGTCAACTAAGTGAAAGAGAAATAGCTGCCCTCGCTTCGCTTGCTGACTCTTTAGAGGCTCGTGAGTGGACGCCCATCGATTTGAAGGCTGAGATCTATCGGATAGCCCGGGAAGTTACAAAGATGAGCCCTAAGAGGTTCTTTCAAGTCATTTATCTAGTGTTCTTCGGTCAGAAGTCCGGCCCTCAACTCGCACCATTCATATTATCGCTTGATGAAAGGTCTGTTGTTGAGAGACTAAGAGAATTATAGTTCTAAGTCACTCTGCTGTGGTGCCACAGTTTGGGCAGAATTTTGCTGTCGGCGGGACTACCTGTTTGCAGTTCGGGCAAGTTTTTACGTTAGGTGTTGCTGCGGTGGTTGTCAATCCTGTTCCACAGTTGGGGCAGAACTTTGAAGTTACCGGTACCGTTGCCTTACACGCTGAACAGATCACCATCGTTGCTTGAGGGGCGGGCCCTGTTTGAAACATTGGAGGTATCAACATCATACCAGCGCCAAGGGCGGCTCCTTCAGACTTTCCAAGCTCCTCAGCCGCTTTCTTAACAGTCTCCATTCTTAGAACTTCTGTTGCTGGAACTGCTCCGGCGGATTTAAGCCAGAACAGTCTCTCTCTATACTCGGGTGTTGTGTCTATCCCTTCAAACCGAAGGTCTACTAGATCTATTCCAAGCCTCTTGAATGCGTCTATTATGTGAGTTTTCACGAGAGTAGATGTTTCGTCTAGTTTTGTGAACACCGAAACTAGATCGTATCTGGACAACTCATCAATCATTCTCTCATTCACGAAGCCCCTTAGAAAATCATTAACACTCGGCGTTGTGTAGGCGTCTTGCCCTCCAACAACCTGCGTAATGAAAAGCTCTGGATCCGTAATCTTAAACCAGTATCCTCCATGGACGAGAAGTGGCGCTAACTCTGTTGTTTGAGCCCGCGCCCCATATTTCCCAGCAAACTGCTTGATTGAGACGAATATAACTCTGGCTTTGAATGGGGTCTCTCCAAACCCAACGAGTCTCCGCAGGATAGAAGTCAACAAAGGGAGGTTTAACGTTGTTAGAGTGTGTCTTCCAGGTCCAAAGATGTCATATGCCTTCCCATCTCTAAAGAAGACCGCTACCTCCATCTCATTCACAATCAGCTGCGCACCCCATGTGATGTCTTCTGAGGGATACGTCCAAATTATGTCATCAGGTCCAGGGTTTACCCAATTTATTACTTGGGGCATACGATCATTCCTCCATTACATCCAATATTGCACTTTTCCGTCTATTGAACGTTTCTTCTAGTCTATCAATATCCTTAAGGAGCTCGTCAATTCTCGTTTTCGCTTCGGTGAATTTCCGGTCTGCTACTTCACTCTTGAATTTCTGTGCCTTACCTACTGTTTCATTAATTGAGCCTAGCAGGTCCGAATCGAATTTGATCAATCCGTCTAATCGATCCTCCTTGATTTTTATGGCGTCGAAAAAACCGCTGTATCCGTAGAAGGCATGATTTATCTTTTCTGAGACCCTGTCGAACTTCGCAATTAACCTGTCCATCGCAGTCCAGGTTTCAATTATTCTGTTGTCCACAAGCCTTTGATAAGACTCCTTGAGGTCGCTCCTAGCTTCTGAAAGCTTCTCGTACAAATGATTTCTGATCAGCTTGTCAGCTTCTCTGCGCAGTTCCTTTTCCTTGTACCCTTTAAATCCCGGTATGAATGTCATGATTTTTTCGGAAAGTCTTTTCTCTTCTTCGACTTTTTTCAACGCTTTACTCTTCTCACTCAAAGGATTTCCCTCTTCTCTATAGATTCTCCATAGACGATATTTAAAGCAATCTGAATCCCCGGTGGAATATCAATTCTGTTCTTCACCAAGCGTTGATGACGTGCAAACCCCGAACGTTGAAGGTATAAATACTGATTTCACCGCAGGGTGGAGATGTCTCCCGCAAACCTCCCCTTTTTTTGGTATAACATTGTCTTTCTCGTTTATCTTTCATCGAAGTAGTCTCTGATTCTGATTAGGTCCTTCATTGTATTGAGGGTTAGCCAGTCTCCGGCGTATTTGAGACCTCTCAAATGCTTTTCTTCTGCGAGTTTCTGCATGGTTTTCGGCTCAAAGTCTCCTTCGTCTGGGAAATATTGCATGACTATCTCTCTGGAGAATACATAGTGGCCAGCGTTGACCCATATATCTAGGGTTGGTCTATCTTCGAATTTTGTGATGTTGTTTTCTTGTAGCGTGGTTTTTCCAAAGGGTAATTGTGGCTGGGCAAGTAACATGGCGGCTCCTTTGGCTGAGTATTCGAACAGCTTTCTTGGGTCGTAGAAGACTATGTCGTCAACATTCATAACATAAACCTTCTTGATGTCGGTTAGGGTTATTGCGCGTTTGACCGCTCCTCCTGTTCCGAGTTTTCTTCTTTCAATACACGGTTGCACAGCTGGATTTGTGAAGAAAGCGGATTCTGGGAAAGATCTGTTAGCAGCAAGGATTATGTTCGTGAAATCGTGTTCCAATAGCCACCTAATTTGCCTATCTAAGAGTGTTTCCTGCTTGGAAATCTTCAAGAGAGGTTTCGGAGTCCACGTGTCTGGTTTAAGTCTCCATCCTTCCCCTCCACACAAGACTATGGCTTCATACTCCAAGAAATACACCTCCTTTAATTTCATCTTGCACCATACATTTCCACACCCATTCGTCTCGGACGCATTTTAGGACTCATTTGACATCCGTCCCCTAAGACTGATTCGTTCGCCTGTTACAAGGTATGTTATTGACTCTCCTATGTAGGATGCATGGTCTGCAATTCTTTCCAAGTGTCGAATGAAAAGCAGGTTCGTAATCAGGCATTTGGTCGTAATACGATCTTGCTCCACTAGTTTATCTAAACATTCATAATACACTGCATCAACTTCGTTTTCGATTTCACCAATTTTCTTGGCAAGATCTATCTCGCTTTTCCTCACGGCTTCAATACTTGTGTGAACGATGTCCTGCACCTTTTCTTTCAATTCCTTTATTGGCAGAGATGGAAACATGCAGTCAGCAGAGTTTACGTTGAGTCTTTTGTAGATGAATGTTATGTCCCAAGCGTATCTTCCGTATCTCGATAGGTCATAGGCTATTTTCATGTAAGATTCTATGATTCTCAAGTCAGATGCCACAGGTTGGTATCTTGCGATTATTTCTATTGCCTTTTCTTCGACTTGTTCGCTTAGAGCAACTAACGTTTCTGACCACACTCTTACCTTATCCTGAACTTCCAACCCTTCCATGTAAGAATCGAGGGAAAGCGAGACTGTTTTTTCTGCCAAGTCTCCCATCTTAAACAAGAGTCTTGAAAGTTGTTCCAATCCGGTATCGATAAGTCTGCTCATCCATTTTCACCTACCCAAATTTCCCTGTTATGTAATTTTCCGTGAGTTTGTTTCTTGGGTTCTCAAATATGGTACTCGTGTCACCATATTCTACAAGTTCTCCGAGGTAAAGGAAGGCTGTGAAGTCTGCTACTCTTGCTGCTTGTTGCATGTTGTGCGTTACAATTACGACCGTGTAGCTTTCTCCTAACGTTCGTATCAGCTTCTCTATCTTTGCCGTAGCAGTAGGGTCGAGTGCTGAGCAAGGCTCGTCCATCAAGATTACCTCTGGCTCCACAGCTAACGCCCGTGCGATGCACAGTCTTTGTTGCTGTCCTCCTGACAAGCTTGCACCTGATTTGTCTAATTCCTTTTGGACTTCATCCCATAGAATGGCCAGTTTCAAGCTCTTTTCTACCGTCTTGTCGAGTCGTTGTTTGTCTTTCATTCCGTTCAGTTTGAGTCCGGCAGCTACATTGTCATGAACCGACATCATTGGGAAGGGATTCGGTTTCTGAAAAACCATGCCTATTCTCCTTCTAACAGTAACTGGATCAACGCCATCGCTGTAGATGTCTCGTCCGTCTAGAAGTACTCTTCCAGAAATTCGCGCTCCTGGAACTAGTTCGTGCATTCTGTTAAGGCATCTTATGAGCGTGGTTTTGCCACATCCAGAGGGCCCGATTATAGCGGTAACTGCATTTTCTCGTATCTTCATGTTAATATCCTTCAAGACATGGTTATTTCCAAACCACGCATTCAAATCTTCAATTTCGATTTTATAGCTCATCTGCTCATCTATCCGTATTTTTCTCTTGTGAAATATCTCACAACGACGTTTATTCCAAGAATCATAAGTATCAAAACCATTGATGCCCCCCACGCTCTGGGCCAGTCGATGGCGCTGTATGGGGACTGTGAAAAGTTAAATATTGTCAGCGGTAACGCCGCTGTAGGCTCGGTAAATCCGCCAAACCAGAATCTGCTGCCGAGGATTGTCAAAAGCAGTGGCGCTGTCTCGCCGGAAATCCTTGCGATCGAAAGCAGAATTCCGGTGGCTATGCCTTTCTTAGCGCTACTTAGAACAATAGTTATCGTCGTTTTCCATCGCGGAACTCCCAAAGCCAAAGCTGCCTCTCTCATTGTCACGGGAACGAGTTTCACTGCTTCTTCTGTTGTTCGAGTAATTATCGGAATCACCATTATAGCTAAGGCAATAGCCCCCGCAATTACAGACCAGCCTATTGCAGTTACTATTAAGGCCCATCCGAAGATGCCTATAACTATGGAAGGCATGTTTGTTGAGACATCTGCTAAGAATCTGGCTACTGAGGCAAGTTTGGTTTCGCGAAATTCCGCCAAGTATATTCCAGAAAACACTCCGATCGGAACCCCGATCATGGAGGCGATTCCCACCACGATTAGTGTACCTTGAATCGCGGGTCCGATTCCGCCGCCTGCTTGACCTAAAGGAGGTATTCGTTCGGTAAGAAAGCTTAGGTTTATTGCTGGGGCACCTCGGAGCACAGTTTCCATCAGAATGCTCACGAGGGGAATCAGAGCAATCACAAGAGCTAGGTAGGCAAGCGATACCATAATTCGGTCTTTGATTTTTCTGATCGTATATCCGTTCATATTAGATCCCCTCCGCCCCAGCGACCATTCTCGTGGTACGCCAAATTATCAACCTAGCTAAGGCGTTGATAACCAATGCAAGAACAAACAGCACGAGCCCACACTCTACCAATGCGGAAATGTAGACCGGAGGGGAACTTGCTTCTGTAAACTCGTTTGCTACAATCGACGCTAAGGTGTAACCGGGGTCAAAAAGCGAGTCGAATAGGTTAAACGAGTTTCCGATGACCATTGTGATCGCCATTGTTTCTCCTACCGCTCTGCCCAAACCAAGGACTATGGCCCCAATAACTCCAGAGCGCCCATAACTCATCACAACTTTCGACGTTTCCCATCTTGTAGCACCTAAGGCAACAATGGCCTCTCGCTGACTACGAGGAACTGCAGCGAAAACATCTCTTGCAATAGCTGATACCGTGGGAAGAATCATTATCGCAAGAACAACACTACCAGTCAAGACAGAGGGACCACGTATTGTACCTTGGAAGATGGGAAGAAAACCCAACGTTGCCTGCAAGAAAGGATATACACTCTGCTGAAGAAATGGAATTAGAACAAAGATTCCCCAAAGCCCGTAAATAACACTTGGAATAGCCGCCAGCAACTCTACAAGAAACGAGACGCCATAAGCAAGACGCTTCGGAGCAAACTCCGAAAGAGCTAAACCGATGCCCAAGCTTATTGGTACTCCTAGAAGGAGCGCTATTGCGGAAGTGACAAGTGTGCCCCAGATTGGGGGAAGCGCCCCAAAAGACGGCAGCATTCCTGGTCTGGGGGGGACAGGTTGCCATGTGGTGCCCCACAGAAAGCTCGCTCCGTAGGTCTCGATGGATATCCAGGATTCCCCAATAATCTTGTAAAGCATGAGACCTAATATCACGAAAATATTGCATGCTACCAATGCAGTAGAAATCTTAAATACCATGTCGCCAGAAAGCTTCATAAGATATCGCCAGAGCTTTCTCTATAGACCCCTTTTAGATTTGGATACAGACTGAAAAAAGTGGGTCTTTTGCGTTTCAGTTTTGCTCAGCTCTCTTAGGATCAATCAACGAGTTGTTGTCCATTGAAAGTCATCATCTGAAGAGTTGCTTCGTTGTGTGTTACGACTTCTTGTGGCAGAGGAACATAATCAAGGGACGGCGCATAGTACTGTCCACTATGCGTTGCCCACCACAAGAACTGCGTCAAGGCCTTGGCTTTTTCTTGGGTCATCCCAGGTATTACATTCAGTTCTCTGTAAACCAGTATGTACGAAAAACTGGTTATTGGATAGCCTTCATTGGGTTTATCAACATCCTGCAGGTTGAAGAAGCTTCCTACAGAAATCCAGCTCTCGTCTCCTGACGGAAGAACCAGCGACGCTGCTGCAGCCGCAGATGCAAGGGTTTCCATCGATGGTAAAACAAACTTGCCAGCGGCGTTCTGTACCTTCCCGATAGGAATGTTGTTCTCGATTGCATAGGAAAGCTCGACATAGCCGATTGAATATTGATTCTGCTGTACTAGTACTGCTACGCCAGGGTTTCCTTTTCCTCCAAGGGTTTCTTCCGGCCAGCTGATGACTTTACTTGCCCCATAGTTGCTGCTCCACGTTTCACTTTCTGCTGAAAGAAAGCTGGTGAACACCATTGTGGTTCCGCTCGAGTCTGATCTATGGCAAACGATGATGTCTTGATCAGGCAGGGTACTCCCTGGATTTAGGTTTGCAAGGCTTTGGTCGTTCCATCTCGTTACGCCCCGGCTGAAAATGTTGGCGATGACTTCGCCGGTGAAGTTGAGTCCTGTAGGTATCCCTGGAATATTGTATACGATTACGACTCCGCCTATTGTAACAGGTACATGCAAGGTTCCAGGAGCTGCAGTCCATTCATCATCCTTCATGGGAGGATCGCTCGCCCCAAAGTCTACAGTCTTTTCTGTATGCTGTTTTATTCCGCCACCGCTTCCGATGCCTTCGTAGTTTATCTGTACGCCAGTTAAATCGTAGAATTCTTCAGTCCATAGTTGAACCAATGGTGCTGGAAATGTGGCCCCAGCTCCGCTTAGCGTTATTGAGCCAGGTTGACCAGGCGCGAAAACGAACGCGTAGAATACAAAGCCAGCGATAATGGCGATCAAAGCAACTGCTTCTGTGTATGCAACGATTTTGTAGTTCATTATGCACCACCTTTTTTTAGGAGATTAAAGCCGCAACTGATATATAGTTAATCCAAATATTATATATATATCTACGTAGGCTATATAGAAGGACGGAAAATTAATGAGTAAAAATGTGCCACAAGAGATTGAAGTGAGAAAACTCCAAATTACCGGAGGTTCAACTTATGTTCTTTCCTTGCCTAAAGAATGGGTTACTCAAAACAAGCTGAAGAAAGGCAGTTCCTTGGTGATTCGTGAGGAAGAAGACGGGGCATTATCAATTCTGCCTCCAGAGATGGGAAAACCTGAAAGACCAGAGGAAGCATTCATCGAGGTTTCTCCAAAAGACAACCCTGATGCACTAACAAGAAAAGCTGTTGCCGCGTACCTGGTTGGCTACAACACAATCCATGTAAGGGCCAAAAGCCAGCAACAGTTGCATTCAAGGCAGAGAAACACCCTAAAAACCTTCGCTCGCCGTTTGCTTGTTGGAACAGAAATAGTGACGGACACTTCAACCGAACTGACGTTACAAGTCTTGCTGAGTTATCCCGAATTATCTGTTCCGAGCGCATTGAGACGAATGTGCATCATAACATCTTCGATGCACAAGGATGCGATAACCGCTCTCAAAGGACTTGATCGCCAATTGGCCGAAGACATCATCGCAACCGATAGTGAAGTTGACAGGTTCCACCTTTACATAATACGCCAACTGAAGATGGCAGTTCAAAACCCAAGAATAATCAAAGAAATAGGACTAACAAACCCCCGAGATTGCCTCGGCTATCGACTCATAACGAAAACTGTGGAAAGAACAGCAGATCACGCGGCAGACATCGCAAGAAATATACTACTCCTCAAAAAACGCTTGGACGAGAAAGCTGTTGAAAGAATTGCGCAAATGAGTGAGCTAGCTATTTCCTCGTTCGAAAAGGCTATAGAATCTTTGTTCAAAAGAGAATTTGACACAGCAGAAGATATCATTGAAAGAACAAAAGAAATCATTTCCTTAGAAGAAGAAGCAGTACTTTTTTCGAGGGAAACTGGAATGGAGGAGATTACTAATGCTCGACTCATCATTGAGAGTGTAACAAGAGCAACGGAGTACGCCAGCGACATCGCAGAGATCGTACTCAATCTAACCGTGGAATCTATAATAGGATGAGAGAACTATGTGTGCTGGGTTCACAGCGAGAAGAGCTCTTGCGGATAGATTCTTGAATTCGAGGACTGCTAAATCATTGGTGACCTAATGAAGAAGACAGTGCTGTTCATTTGCATGCATAATTCCGCCCGTTCCCAAATGGCAGAGGGATTTCTGAACACTCTTTATGGAGATAGATACGAAGGTTTTAGTGCTGGAATAGAACCTACCCAAGTCAATCCTCACGCTGTCGAGGTAATGGCCGAAATCGGAATTGACATTTCAACGCACCATTCAAAGAGCATCGAAGACTTCCGCGGAAAGACTTTCAACTATGTTGTTACGGTTTGCAACCACGCAAGAGAGACATGCCCATTCTTTCCAGGAGAAAAAATCCTTCATAAGGGCTTTGAAGACCCTTCTGATTCCATAGGCCCTGAAGATGAAATACTGATTTCAACGCAGGGTGGAGATGTCTCCCGCAAACTCCCTCCTTTTTTTGTTTACTTATCTTGCTTGATATTCATTCTTCTGTAGACTATGACTGCTGGCAGTATTGCAGGTATGAATATTGCAGGAGCATCTCATTTTTTTCTACAGACAAACAAAATTCTTCTACCATCTTCCCACTGCTTACTCTCAAGAATCTTAAACAGTCTAGAGAGAGCAGATACGACCTTGGGAACTGGATAAATTGTTTCTTTCCAAAGGTATTCATTGATTTGATATGTGTCTTCTGTTATCTTTTCAAAAATCTTGAGATCCCATGTGAGTGTGTTCCCTTTGACGATAGCCCACTCTATTTCGTACCCCTTTGAGACTTTGCTGGCTTTTGGTTCTGTTCCCCTGAAGTGCTGTAATGTCTTAGGAGTGTACATATCAAAGACAAACAAGCCACCCTCATTCAGATGATGACTCACTGCTTTGAAAGTTGATTCCCACTGACCAAAATCCTCCAGAAAGTTGATGGAATCGAAAACAGAAAAGATGACATCGAACTTCTCGTCAATCTTAAAATTGTGCATGCTAGACACAAAGAATTTTCCTCTTTTGATTTTCTTCTTGCAGATGTCAATGTACTCCTCTTTAATATCCAGACCGTAAATGATGAATTTCTTTGGGAAATTGTCTAGAACAGCCCCAAGTCCTACACCTAATTCTAGGACTTTCTCTGCTTTCTCATTGTACTTTCTTATTGGCTTCAGAACTCTCTCTGCTCTTTCCCTTGCAGCTTTCTTGTCACCTTCCCAGAAATGCACAAAGGATTTTGTCATGTTGTCACTCACTGTTTTTCGTTTCAGTTTTTTATGACTTGCGGGAAGATTTCCCGCAATCTGTTCGGACACCGAAACTCAAACTCAGGTCTCTTCTAGAGCTTTGATAGCCAAATCGTAGAAATAGCCTTGATTTAGTTTGTCAGCGGATTCTACTAATTCAATGCCATCAACATATCCGACCATGTTTCCTTCATCATCACCTTCATCTAAGCCCTGTGTTATGTCATGAAATAGACGATGAGCATAGTAGAATATTTGATCATAGCCCCTCGTTTCAATGAAGAAAGGTAGTGATCTCAGTTCTTCAACGGGAATCTTTGATTGGTTCAAGTAGTGAAGAATGAATTTTTTGAATTCTTCTTTTGCATTTGGGTCATATAGACTTGTGTACATTGACCATGATCCTAGTTCTGCCATGAAATAATCATAACTTGAAGCTCCGAAATCTATGATGCCTGTGAGTTTGCCGTTCTCAATGAAGATATCTCCTGGTTTCAAATCTCCATGTATAATCCCCTTTGATAGTTTGGCATGTTCGAGTATTCTGTAAGCTTCTTTCTTCCATCTTTCAAAGCTTTTCTTGACCAATTCATTCTTTTCATGTTTAGGAAAGATTACAAAGGCTTTCTCTGATGAATTCATTATGTATTCAACTGAATCAACATAATTCTTGCTCTGGATTCTCTGTTCAATCAATTCAAGAGGAATATCGTTGGATATTCTATGAAATATTCCAATTTGCTCTCCATACCAACCCATTCTTCGATACATCTGTTCTTTGTTTTCTCTGAACACAGGTTTTCCTGGAACAAAAGATTGGACAACTAGAGATCGGTTTGGACTAAGACTGATAACAAAATCGTTTGATCTTGTCTTGATCGGTCTTGCAGTCTTCACTCCATGTGAAGTTAGAATATCATGAATTACCATATTGTTGCGAGCATATTCTGCACTCTGGTGCAATAATTTCATAACATAAATTCCCGTTTCAGTGGTGACTTTTGCACTGTCACTTTGAAAACCAGATTCCAAAGGGGTTATCAATTCGATTCTTCCAAGATTATAGTGTTCAAGGAGTATTTCTTCAATAAAAGGAGCTGACAAAATGCCTTCTTTCTGGTTCATATTTGGTTCAACATCTGCCTAACTGCTAACACTAGTTTTATGACTTATGGAAGAAACTACTCCACATGCACGCAGGAGATCCAGGCGTTACTCGAAGTGGGCTTTGAATACGTCTGCGACAAAGACGGCCTCATGTTCTTCAAGAAGCGAAAATAGGGTAGAAATACGCAAAGTAGAGTATAAATACTGATTCTTACAAGTATTCTAAAGATGAAAAAATGGGTAAGCTGGACATAATCACAATAGGCGTCGCTGTCCTGGCTCTTGGTTTGTCCGTTGTGCTCCATTTGTTTGGATTGATTACCATTTGGGAGTTGGTTCCAATGTTCTTGACGATTATTAGCATGTGGATAATAGCCACGGCAGGCATAAAAGCGATGTCGAAGACCTCGCCCTACGAGAGACAACCGTTCAGCACAGCCGGGCTTGGGCTGGTTATTCTCGCGGTAGGGGCTTCGTGGTGGCTGTATGCTCGAGGAATGGAGCTTGTATACGTGGTGCTAACATTGACACTGGTAATCGGCGTTCTAATAATTGTTGCAGGCATCCGCGAATGGACCAAGGGAAAAACAGCTTAAACGAAGATCCGCCGCTGTTACGGTATTCACGTCTAAAAGAGACCAAACTTTGTAGCTGGAATGTCTCCCTTGACGATCATCCCAGTGGCCCCATCTGCAATGATGTTGAATCGTTCGCCTTTATACTCGTAGACGACAAACCACATTGGCGCGTGTAGGTAGACCGCGTCCCCAACAGATATGTCGTTTTTCATCTCTATTATCTTGTCAACATCTTGTTTTACCAGAAACTCGTGAAGGCTCGTAACCTCTTGTTTGGTCAGCTCTACTGCCTCATACTCTTCTACTTCGCTATTCAAGACCTTGGCAAACCCCTCGATCTTTCGGAAGTCAAATAGAATCTTTCCCTCAAGGGGAACATCGTATTCTCTTGTCGGAAACCTTGCTGCCTTTCGCGCCAAGACTAGCCAATCATACTTCTTCTCGATTTCTCCCTCTTTCTTAACAGGGGGGAGCAGTCGTTCAAACACTCCAGTGTATGTGCTTCTAGCTGTAACTGGAATAACCCAAAACGGCAGGTACACTAAGTCTTTCTCGAGGATTTTTGACGATCTAGCTAGGTCTCTGGGTTTCGCAAAGCCAGACCTCATCCAGTTGCGCACAAGTTCCTCTGCCTGATCGACGTTGTATTCGTTGGCAAACATTGAATGCTCGAGAGTGAATGCCTTGCCAGTCTCTATGACGCCTGTGAAGCCACAATATCGGCACGTTGCAATGATCTCGCCTGGCTTAAACGAGATAGGGGCACCACAGTTTGAACAACTAATCTCTTTGATCACTGACAAAGCGAACACCTTTACCTATCCTAGGGTGTAGGAGGTCCAACATGAATCTTTCCATCAAGAAGAGACCCTACCCATTTGCTTTATATCTCGATGCACAAAAACTGGTCATGAGGTGATTCTGTGCGGGAAAGATGCCCTAGATGTAAGAGCGAAACCTTCGAATTAGGAACTCCCATCATCAAAGTTGGCAAAACGAGGGAAATGAGAGTTACTATTCGAGAATGCCCTCAGTGCATGCTGATGTTTTACGAAAGAATGAAAGAGTCCTCATCGGAAGCCAAAGGCACATAAAGCATATTTGAACAAAGCACCTAGTAAATTTCGGCTCAAAGGAGGAAAGTATCATGGCCAGACTGGCTCAACTTAGGCTTTCCATGACGGTTGCTATTCTTCTAGTAAGCATCATATTTGGTGCCTTCATAATCGGTTTGCTACTTCTATTCCAGCTTCCATTCACCATCTCTCTCGCCTTTACGCTTTTCGCAGTCATAATTTTCATACTTCTCCAGTATTTGATAGGCCCCGCAATCGTTGTTCGGTCAACAAGATTGAGATACCTCACTCCAGACGAAGTAGCCCAGCTTCAGTGGGCGTCGGAGGCTAAGGAGATGGCGCAGAAAAGCGGAATTCCAACGCCCAAGCTTGCCGTAGTTCCTGATCCTACGCCAAACGCCTTTGTTTTTGGAAGGACTACTCAGGGCGCAACTTTGGCGGTTCATGAGGGATTGCTTAAGCAATTGAGCACAGAAGAAATTCGAGGGGTAGTCGGGCATGAATTGGGGCATATTAAACACAAAGATTTTGTCGTCATGACTGTGCTTTCAGCTTTACCGCTTATCGCCTATCTTATCGCGCAAATAGGCTTTCGAGTTGCGTTGGCTACTGATGGTGGGAAGAAAAAGGGCGGTGAGGCAGCTATCAGGGCGGCACTCTTGGTCGCTTCTGCAGTTTCCTTCATAGTCTACATAGTTACGCTTTTGTGTGTTATGAGGCTAAGTCGCCTGAGAGAGCATTTCGCTGATTCCTACTCAGCTTATTTGACCGGAGCCCCCAGACAATTAGAAAGTGCCTTGACTAAGATAACTTACGGGTTATCCTTGTCACCTAAGCCGCCCCATGGGGCTAGAACTCTCTACATAGGTGATCCAGCTTTGGCTAAGCAGGAGTGCCGTGGCTTGTTGCAGAGGAAATCAGAGTATGATCTGGACAAGGATGGCGTCCTTGACGAGAGAGAGCTCCAGGTTGCCATGGAAAGCGAGGCAAAATCTAGATGGACAACCATGAACACTTGGTTCGCGACGCACCCAGCAACCTATCAGAGAATCCTCTTGTTAAGGGAGATTGGAAAGGAGATGGAGAGCGGACGATATGCAAGCGACCGCATTTACGCTCACATCTAGAAGTGTATTCACCGGTTTCTTTGGTCGTCTCTCCAAGTCATGGTGTCCGGTTAAGCCTTTGATGTGAGGGACTCTCCTCTTCTGCTGCCTTGCTTTGGCTTCAGCAATTCCTCCACAATCTTAAACTGTCTCTCATATACGTGGCAATTCTTAGAGTGGAAAATCAGCTGACCAGATCTTATGCCAAGCTTTCCCCTACTGTTAATCTCCGACACCAACGCTTCGTTAAATATTTGGATTCCCGCTATGTTTGCAGGGAGTGCAGCATAAGCGTCCCACGACCTGAAATAACACGTCAGGTGCAACTTGTGGTCGCTTATTTCTGTGTCGATCAGATTGAGACATGGAGGCGAATGCTTCCTATCGTCCAAACGTTTCCTTAGATCGCTTGGCAAAGTTGTAACAAGAGTTACTTGCCGGTCTCCCTGCTCCTCTAGATACCTTCCAATTGCCTCTTCCACCTGATCAACAGGCTTTCTTAACCTGCTGCCGTAGGTGTAGGTCTCATCTTCGATAACGCCAGACCACAAATATTTCAGCGCATACCCTTGGACGTATTTCATGTCGCAAGGAGCCTGCTCATCTACGAGGGGTCTGTTTTCGGGATGGGCAATCTCTATTGTTAAATTTAGTTTTCTGGTCGTAGAACATTCTGACCCATACTTTACTTCGAACGGGTCTCCATTGTACCATATTTCATGCAGGGTCTTATACCAAGCATCTGGGCAATCAAAGGCGCGGATTTTCACGTGCTTCAGAGGTCGAATCTCCTCTAGTTCCCTTTTCCAGTTTGTTGAACCCGAGTATTAGCTTATATGGTTTAAATTAACGCTTTTCCTCATGCCTCGTTTTCGGAAAGATTAAATAATTCTCTTCAGTTATTGAGTAGACTCAACACATTTGCCTACAGGTGTAACAATTGTCCAAGAAAGACTTGCTTATGAAGATTAAAGAATTGAAGACTGATGTCGGGACCATAAAGGATCTTGAGGTCTCCTTTGGCAGAATCTTTGAAGAGGACTGGCTGGAACCAGTCGGTCCAACACCCTTTCCCTCGATAACGGACTTGAGGGAGTGGGACTTCAAGCTTCTGCAGCGATACAAACCGTTCTATCTCCCCTTCTGTGACGTCTGCTGCCTCTGCACCTTCGGAAAATGCGACCTAACTGGAGACAAACGTGGAGCCTGCGGACTGAACATGTCGGCACAACAGTCACGCATCGTTCTGCTTGCCTGCTGCATCGGAGCCGCCACCCACATTGCACATGCCAGGCACCTCGTAGAATATCTAATAGAGAAATACGGTCGAAACTGTCCCATTGACGTTGGAGGCGTAAGCGTCGAAGTGGAGGCTCCTGTGACCCGCTTAGTCGCTGGCATCAGACCCAAAATCCTAAAGGATTTAGAAGATGTCCTAGACTATTGTGAGGAACAGGTTACACATCTTCTCTCTGCCACTCATACTGGGCAGGAAGGAAGTAACTTAGACTTCGAATCCAAAGTTCTCCACGCAGGAATGGTGGATCAGGTTGGTATGGAAATCGCGGATATGGCGCAGATTTCAGCCTATGGTTTTCCGAAGGGGGATCCTGAAGCAGCCCTAACTGAGATAGGCTGGGGCGTAGCAGACGTCTCTAAACCTGTGATCTTGGTCATCGGTCATAATGTGCCGTCCGCAGTAGGGATAATTGACTACTTGACCGATAAAGGAATGTACAACGCCGTCGAAGTTGTAGGCATATGTTGCACAGCTATCGATATGACCAGGTACAGCCCAACCATGGCCAAGATAGTGGGTCCCATTTCTTGGCAACTGCGCTTTATTAGAAGCGGATTACCCGATCTAATCGTAGTAGACGAACAGTGCATCCGAGCAGACGCCATAGTTGAGGCCCAAAAAGTCAAGACGCCAGTAATCGCCTCAAGCCCGAAAAACTGTCTGGGACTTGAAAACAGAACCAACAGCCCAGCAAAGGAGATAATATCGGATCTATTGGAGGAAAAGGTTCCTGGTGTGCTCATTCTCGATCCAGAAAAAGTCGGAGAGGTTGCAGTTGAAACTGTGATGGCTGTCGCCCCGAAACGAAAGAAATTCAAGATTATTCCGGAAATAGAGGATATTATTAAGGCTGGTCAAGAATGCACGCAGTGCAACGAGTGTATGCGGGCCTGCCCAAACAACCAACCTATCCCAGAGGCTATGAAAGCAGCAGCGAAGGGTGACCTTAACCCGTTGGCTGAAATCCTCGAGAATTGTGTTGGTTGCGCCCGTTGCGACAGCGCTTGCCCCAACGACTTCCCCCTGCACAGCTTTATGGTGAAAGCGGGAGAAAAGTCGCTGATGGAAGAGAAATTCAAGATACGGGTTGGACGAGGTGCCATCCAGGATGTGGAGATAAGAGAGGTTGGCGGACCCATAGTTCTCGGCGAGATTCCTGGAGTAGTGGCTCTGGTAGGATGCGCCAATTATCCCCGTGGTGGAAAGGAGGTTGCAGAGATCGCTGAGGAGTTCGCGAAACGCAGGTACATTGTCGTAGCCACAGGATGCGCAGCCATGTCCATGGCCATGGTTAAAGACGAAGAGGGAAAGACCCTCTACGAGAAATACCCAGGGTCCTTCGAGGGTGGGGGTATCCTCAACGTGGGTTCATGTGTCTCCAACCCGCACATAGCCGGAGCAGCGATTAAGATTGCGAGCATTTTCGCAAAGAGAAAACTGCGGGCTAACTACGAAGAGATTGCTGATTACATCCTCAACCGTGTAGGGGCTGTGGGAGTTGCTTGGGGCGCTATGTCCCAGAAAGCCGCCTCAATTGCCTCAGGCTTCTGGAGGCTCGGGGTACCCGTCGTTGTTGGACCCCATGGATCTAAGTATCGGCGCATGCTCCTTGGAAGAAAGGACAAGGAAAAGGAGTGGTATGTATACGACGCCAGAACCGGCGACAAAGTCTACGCGGGTCCAGCCCCTGAGCATCTCTTCACCGCGGCTGAAACAAAGGAGGAAACTATGGTGTTGATAGCAAAGCTGTGCATGAGGCCCAACGACACCACTAAGGGACGCGCTATAAAGTTGACGCATTACATCGATCTGCACAAACGTCTCTACGGTGTCATGCCTGACGATATACATCTCTTTGTCCGAAACAAGGCTGATTTACCTATTACCATGAAAGATGAGGTTCTCAGGATTCTGGAAGAGAAGGGGTGGAAAGAGAGAAGAATCCCAGATCCAACACTCTTACCTAGACTTATCAGGAAAAGGAAAGGTGAATGATATGGGTGTGAAAGCAGAGCCGTGGCAGACCGCCGAAATCGCAGGTCCGAAGAAGGCCCTCCTCATCTTGAAGCCTGAGGTTGTGGTAGCAATGGTCAAGAGGGCGAAGCGCCCTATCCTCGTGGTTGGACATTTATCCGCTGAGGAATATTCAGACAATATAAAAATGATTGATTACGCAATCCGCATGAGTAGAACCGCGGGAATCCCTGTGGTTGCCACGGCACACACGACAACCGAATTCATCAAGAAGAAATTTCAACCCGCGGCTTGGATGTCTGCAATGGATATCGGTAATAGGCTTCAAGATCCAGAATGGAAAGGTTTAGATGGAAAGGGCCCGTACGACCTCGCGATGTTTATGGGGCTTCCCTACTACATGGAGTTTGTGATTCTGTCCGCACTAAAACACTATTCCACCGGCCTTAAGACCATAAGCCTAGACAGGTTTTATAACCCGCACGCAACATGGTCTTTTCCAAACCTTTCGGTTAAGGATTGGAATGACAATTTCGAAATAATGCTGAATAAGTTAGGAGGAAAATGAGAAATGTCCATGTTTGAAGACATACCTGTAGACGTTGGAGTGATCTACGAAGGGGAAAGAATCCGATACAAGGATATGCACGCGGAATTTGGAGGACCACGTGCAGACGCCAAGTTTGAACTGGTAAGAGCCAAGGGACTGGACGAGATAGAAGATGAAAAAATTGCGGTGATCGGGCCAGACATCAAGGACATGGAAGAAGGAAGCACCCATCCCTTCGGAATCTACATCGAAGTCGCTGGCAAAGAAATTGAAGAAGACCTCGAAGGCGTCATCGAACGACGTATCCATGAATACTGCAACTTCATTGAGGGAATCATGCACCTAAACCAGCGCTACGACATACATCTGAGGCTGAGTAAGAAATCTTTCCAGAAAGGCTTCAATTCCTTCAATATGTGGGGAAAGGTTTTGCAGAGGCTCTACAAAAGCGAGCTGCCATTTATAGAGAAGATACAGATCACATTCATTACTGATCCGAAGAAAGTCCATGCGATGTATGCGGAAGCCATAAAGGTTTATGATCACCGTGATGCCAAAGCCCGAGGAATGAAAGACGAGGAAGCTGATGCCTTCTACGGATGCACCCTTTGCCAGTCCTTTGCACCAACCCACTGCTGTGTGATCACGCCGCAAAGATACTCTAATTGCGGAGCCATCAGCTGGTTCGACGGTCGAGCCGCAGCAAGGGTAGACCCAAAGGGTCCAATTTTCACGATTGACAAAGGTGAATGTCTTGACCCCTTTAAGGGTGAATATACAGGTGCCAACGCAACCTTAAATGAAAAAAGCATGGGAGAAGTAGCGCGGGTTTGGCTCTACACAGCCTTTGATTACCCCCACACCTCCTGTGGCTGCTTCGAGGGCGTAGCCTTCTACATACCGGAGGTAGACGGCCTAGGAGTTGTTCATCGAGGCTTCAAGGACGTAACCGTCAATGGCCTACCCTTCTCTACTATGGCAGACTCCACAGCTGGAGGACGCCAAGTGGACGGTTTCCATGGCATATCCATCGAATACATGAGATCTCCAAAGTTCCTACAAGTTGACGGCGGCTGGAACCGCATTGTGTGGATGCCGTCCAGTGTCAAAGAGCGAGTTAAGGGCTTCATACCCAAAGAAGTGGTTGATAAAATAGCTACAGAAGACGACGTAAAGACAGTTGACGAATTGAAGGTTTTCCTTGAGAAACATGAGCATCCGGTTGTTCAGCGGTGGAAAGAGATGCCAGTTGAAGTTGCCGCCGAGGTGAAGGAAGAAGAAGCGCCAGCCATACCTGTGACATCGCTCCCAACGACAGCCATCGCAGCAGGTGGCGGATTCAAAATAATCCTGAAAAACGCAAAAATCCACGCCGAGCGCGTGATTGTCAAACGCATTCAAAAAGAGAAGCGGTGAGAAACAGTGGGGGCCAAAGAGGAAAAGAGAGCTGACCTGAAATTTGATCCCAAACTCCTCGACTTCCTAACTGATTCTGAAGAAATCGAACTGGAAGATGTGGAGATAGAGCTCGGAGACCTAGAGCTTTGGTTTCAGCCGGGCGTGGTATCGGCTCCACCAAGAGTCGTCGCGCCACCCGCGAAGTTGAAGCCTACAACCCTTCTTGAAGCAGATTTCATTCCTCCTATCGAGAAGTATCCGGGGCGAATTACCGAGGTCAAGCTTGGAGCCACGAAGGGCGAGGGAGGATCTCGCGGCAAGAGCATACTAATTGGAGGAGCAACTTCACCAGCGTTTTACACCTTTGAGAGCCCACGACCGAATCCACCAATAATCTCGCTCGACGTATTCGACACTGAGGTGCCACTTCCAAAGGCCATAAGAACGCACGTTCAGGAGGTTATGGAAGATCCAGCCGCATGGGCCAAGCTTGCTGTTGAGAAGTATGGTGCTGACATGGTCACGATCCATCTGGTGAGTACTGACCCACTGATTAAAGATACATCTCCCCTAGATGCCTCAAAAACCGTAGAGCAAGTACTGCAAGCTGTCGATGTCCCCATCATCGTTGGAGGCTGCGGAGACCCCAAAAAGGACGCATCACTCTTCAAAAAGGTAGCTGAGGTGACTGAGGGCGAGAGAGTTGTACTCAGCTCCGTCACATTAGACATGGCCGAGGCGGGAGTGCTTAATGACGTAGCGAAAGCCGCGAAAGATCACGGACATATAGTACTCGCATTTACAGCCCTTGAACTAAATCAGGCAAGGGAGCTAAACAGAAGACTCTACGAATTCCTGCCCAAAGACCGAGTATTAATGGACCTGACAACAGCCGCCCTTGGCTACGGACTGGAATATTCATTCACTATCTTTGAACGCGCCAGATTGGCAGCCCTGATGGGAGATCCGGAACTTCAACATCCAGTCCTGTCTGGAACCACCAACGCCTGGGCTGCAAGAGAGGCTTGGATGAAAATGGGCCCTGAGTGGGAACCCAGAGAGCTTAGAGGCCCAATATGGGAAACAGTCACCGCGCTAAGCCTACTGCTGGCCGGAGTTGACCTATTCATGATGATGCACCCTGCCGCCGTTAGAACCGTGAAGGACGTCACAAAACAATTGATGAACCGAGGCACCGCTCAGCCAAAGAAGATAGCTGACTGGGTCACTGCGAAGATCTAAGGGGGGAAAAGTGTGAGCGAGAGGGAGATCAAGAAGGGCGTAAAGGAACTCAGCCCAATCGACGTGTACATGCTTCTTCCACGAACGAACTGCAAAGAATGTGGCGAAACCAACTGCATGGCCTTTGCCACTAAACTTGTCAACCGAGAGGTCACAATTGAAGAGTGCCCTCCACTCCTAGAGAAGATGCATGAAAAGGCATACAAAAACCTAAAGGAATTGCTAGCGCCAGCGGTCAAGGAAATCACCATCGGCACAGGTGACAGTGCAATTAAGGTCGGCGGTAAACTCGTCATGTACCGCCACGAGTTCGCATACCACAACCCAACACCCATAGCCATAGAGGTAACAGACGAGATGCCTGAAGAGCAACTTCTCGACAGGGTGAAGAAGGTTGAGAATTTCTCCTACGAATACATTGGACGAGAGGTCAACCTCGATATGATAGCTGTCAGGTCGACTTCAAACGATCCATCAACCTTCAAATCAACAGTGGAGAAAGTTGCCCAGGCCACAAAGCTACCACTAGTCTTATGCACGTTTGACCCCAACGTGATGGAGGCAGGGGTGGTTGCTGTCCAACAAAGGAGACCGCTGATCTATGCGGCAACCAAGGACAATTGGAAGGACATGGCTGAGCTGGCACTGATGTACAATTGTCCATTAACTATCTTCGCTCCGAATGACATTAAGCTTCTGAGGTCCTTGGCAAAAACCATGATTGACTATGGGGTTGAGGATTTGGCACTTGATCCGGGAACATTCATTGATGAGGGGCTCGCGGACACAATTAACAACTTCACAATGGTGAGAAGGAGTGCGTGTCGAAGAGGAGACGAATTGTTAGGCTTTCCACTCGTCGGAACACCCATAACTGCTTGGATTGGTGAGGAGGCACCAAAAGAGGTGTTAGCTTGGAGGGAAGCCTATGCTGCTTCCATGCTAATCTCCAGATACGCAGACATCCTGCTGATGCACAGCCTCGACGGATGGGTTCAACTGCCAAATCTCGTATGGAGATTCAACATATACACAGACCCAAGGAAACCAGTCTCAGTCGAGTCTGGGCTGAAAGCCTTCGGGGAGCCCGATGAGAACTCACCAGTGATGCTCACCACCAACTACGCCCTTACATACTTCACGGTTGAAGCTGATATCAAGTCATCCGGCGCTGACTGCTACCTGATTGTGGTTGACACTGGAGGAATCAGCGTCGAAAGTTCAATAGCCGGTAGGCTACTGACGGCCGAGAAGGCTGCCGAAGCGGTTAAGGAGGCAGGAGTAGAGCAGAAGGTGAAGCATAGGTACTTGATCATTCCCGGCTTAGCCGCTAGGCTAAGCGGCGAGACAGAGGATCTAACTGGATGGCGTGTTCTGGTAGGTCCAAAAGATTCGTCCGGAATAGCAGGGTTCTTGAAGGAGAACTGGCCCCCAAAAGAGTAGCTTCTGTCTACGTACCATACCGCTCAAGATAAGATTCAGGCGTTGGAAACAGAGATGCTAGCCTCTCTCTTGATCTTCTGGAGTTGATGCACCGCAGAAGAGTCAAAACATCTCTGGGCGAGCTAAACTCTTCTATCTTTCCATTGGGCCGTTTTCTTATCACTTTGATGCAATCGTCTACGATACAGTTCCAAACGCAGGCTGAACAAAACACGCATAGCTCCCTAACTATACCGATTTCTCCAGCTTTCCAGAAGAGGGCATTGGTAGGACAGGCGTCTATACACAACTTGCATTCCACCCCTCTGCAGGTTTTCATGTTGATGCTTACGTCTCCTTCTTCAAAATACTCCTTGACCCCTATTGACTGGAGGAGTTGCTCGCGTGCAGCTTTTTTCTCCTTCTTTTTCCTTTCAGAGGCGTCTAGGAGGAGCTTGTGAATATCTACGGTTGAAGCACTCTTCTGCTCTTTAGGCATCTTACTGGCCCCTCCTAACTTCCTTCTGAGAATTATGGCGTAGTGTTGTATATTAATGATGAATATTTTGATGCGTTTGGCGGTACGTATCACCATGAGTGTTCTCTGATTTGTGCACGGATTGATCAGAGCTAAATCTATTAGATCTGTCTACGTAGTAGTTTGCCTCTGGCGCTCAATGAAGAGCAGGAGCGAGCGGGTGTCTGCGATTTCGCCGCGAATTGGACAGGTGTTCGAGGCTCTCAACAGAGACCTGAAACTGGTTTTCCTTTCAAACATGGTTGGCGCCTTTGGAGACGGTTTGTACGCCTATGTACTGCCGATCTATATGCGCGATGCTTTGGGTGCGAATTCTGTCGACATTGGATTCCTGTACGCCATTCTAACTCTTACAGCAGCCCTAACTCCGATTCCTGGAGGGATTCTGGCAGATAGATATGACCGCAAAAAAGTCATGATTCTGTCGTGGATACTGTGGCTACCAGCTCCATTGCTCTTTTCGCTGGCGACCCACTGGAGTATGTTATTCCCCGCTATGATTTTCTACGGTTGCTTCTTTAGTGGCCCGTCAACGACCGCCTACGTTGCTTCATCAGCTCGGAAGGATAGGATGAATCTAACTTTTACCATTATTTCGTCATCATGGTGGGTTGGATACATTTTCTCGCCAACCATAGGGGGATACCTCGCCACAATAATAGGCATGCGAACAGTCTTCTACATAGCAGCCATGTTTTATCTGACAGCAACAACGATTCTAGTCTTCATCAGAAGCCAAAAGGCCACTAGAGATGAGCGCTTAGACGTAAAAGGCTACAAAAAGGCTCCCAATCGAAGAGATATCATCGCTTGGGCTGCGTTCTTCGCCTCGATAATGTTTCTTAACGTTTTGATGAGACCGTTTATACCGACATTTCTTGAAGATGTTTACCGGTTTGACACCTTCTTAATCGGGATTTTGGGTTCTCTGACCTTTGCTGGTTCGGCGCTGCTGGGGGTCGTAATTGGCAGAGTCGGCGATAAATTTGGAAATAGGGTGGCCGTTGTTATCTGCCTTGCACTGACATCAGTTTCATTAATATCGTTGCAGCTGACGTCCAGTTTCTTACTCTTGGTTCCCGTACTATTCATGATCGGTGCAACTTACACACCTTGGCCCCTGATGAATGCCACGATAAGTTCCCTTTCTCCGGAAAAACTGAGGGGAAGATGGGTTGCGCTTTCCCAAACAGCGAGCATGTCGGCGGCTTTTGTTGCACCATACATAGGTGGAAGCCTCTATGCGGTTTCTCCGAACTTTCCGTTCATGACGACAATTGTGGGTTGCGTAATTTTGCTTGGGCTAGTTCTCGTCATTCGGAAGTGGCAGCAAAGCCGAGTCCGCATCCATACCTAGACTAGGTCGGAATAATCCCGATTCTTGTTACAGAAAGATTTCTTCTTTCAAGTTCATGGATTAGAGGGTTTATGCCTAGAGAGTCGCTTGCGATATGCCCGGTCACTATTAGGTTTCCTCTTCGTTCAGTTTTGAGTTTCTCTAGATCTCCAGGGTTTATGTGAATGTATACGACTGTTCCGATACCGTAGCTGAAGTATGTCTTCGCAATTTCATAGCCTCCGTTCGTTCCTGCGCCATGGGACACTACAACTTTTCCAGCGAGATTGCCAGCTTTTCCTAGTCGGATCTTGATTCTGGTAACGGCGCTTCTAAATTCTGAAAGCTCCTCTAGGGCAGAAATCACATCTTGTACGGTGGAGTCGCGTCTAATTCTGCTGGTAATCTTGTCGGTCATAATTTTTCTTCCCACTTCGTCTAGAGGGGTGTGTATGTTCAAGTAGGGCATCTTCAACCGCTCTGCAGCATCAATTGTGTGACCGTAGTTTCGCATATGAGCTCCTACCTCTAATGCTTCAAGCTTCTTCTTGACAGCTTTTTCCGCTTCTTTCGTTGGAACGCCAGCCGCAACCATTTGCTGAATGTGCCTCTTGAAGACCTCATGAAAGTTTACGGTTGCTGATCCGCCTTGTGGATGGTGCGCAATCACAGCGTCGTAGCCTAATCGTTCCGCAAGCAGGAGTTCTGGAACACCAGCATCTATACCGAAGAGAATCTTTCGGATGTTGTCACCGCTCACGTATATTGCACTGTCTTCGGGGACTTCTTCTAACCCTGCAAGTTTCAAAGCGAGCGCCATAATCTCTTCCGTATTCATCATTTGTTCACGTTCAAGCTCTTGAAATGCTGTTGTGTTAATTCTTTTTACAAAAGCTTATTTTTATGAATTTCTAAAGTGAAATCCTCTATTTATTGGAAGAAAAACCAACGCCTTTGAAATATGCGCGCGCAGTGTATAACAAGTCAGGTTAGTAATGTTTTGCGGAGGTTAAGGAATTTCGAAGATCGGGATCAGTACGCCTAGCCTCGGTATCGGATTCAAGAGTACTGCTGTTAGACTCGAATGCACGTGCATGCAGTCTGAATTATTGATATACAATGCTTTAATAAGTGCCCACGTCTACTATATTGTAGGTAGGATTCTCCACGGTAATATCCGCAAAAGGCTTTCAGGCATTTTGTTGGTTATTTTGGTGGTTCTACAAGAACGTGAAGTGAAAACTACGAAACTGGCAAGAAAGCAGTTCAGCAATTCAAGGCGAGAAGTGCGCGTGCGCGAGAAGGAAAATTCAAAGGCGGGGTTGTGATTTGGCTCTTTCTGGGCTTCAGTTCAGGATGCACGGACGCCTCATTTCTAGAATCAGGAGAGCGGGAGCCACGTCAATGGCGAAAGCCTTGACAGTTGAAGAGATCGGCTTAGACCTACAAGAACGATATTGGTTAAACTACTTCGCCGGAGCTTTTCTTGAAACAATAAAGAAGACAAAAGATCAACGATATTACGTCTAGGAATGCGTCACTAGCATTAATTACTTAGCTAGAATCTCCATATTTTCTTTTGTTGGCCATGGCAATAGATGAGTATCTGTGGACTAGGAAGATCTTAATAGATGACTCTGGGTGGGGCGACCTTATTCTGGGAGTGGTGATTGGTGCTCTCAAATTGCCGGATCGCAGATACATGGAACGTAGGATTCCCGTCTCCGCCTTCCAACCCCCAAACTTTGAGAAGAAACAATACTTGGGCGATGCCGTAAAGATCGCCAAGGAGATCGTTGAGGTAATGGATGCTGACAAAGATACGCTTTTTGAGGTTTGCTCAGGATATGTCCTCTCCAGCATACGAAAATACCTCCAAGATCAAGGATTCCATGTAAAAACAGTAGAAGTCATAGGCGAACTGCAGGAAAGCGTTGAAAGAGGATACACAAAATGGTGCGTTGAAGTAGGAGTGCCTCCAGAAAAACTTGAAGATAGAAGACGTTTCTTTGCTCTTCTAGAATGGGTTGGAGAAAACCCTAAAGTCAGAGAGAGACTTGTTAAGACAGGATGGAGGAGCTGGCGACGAAAGTGGAGGAAAAAGGTCGTCAAGGAAAAGCACTTAGAATTCTAGAATCAGGCCATATAGAAGCCAAAAAGAGAATCCGCAAAGACATTGAAAAACTCTCGAAGGTAAGAGAGAAGAACACTACATGCCAACTCTATCCAATAATCTTCGACAGAAATGCTGACTTAGACGCATTAAAAAACTACCAGAAAGAGGCACAGAAACAAGATACAAAGTGCTATACATTTCCTCTCTAGATGCACGCGCATACCTCAATCACTAATAGTGCTCAATGAAACGGTAAATGTCTTTGCCTGTAACGACATTTCTCTCTGTGAATGACCTCAACTACATCATACGCTATCCATTTCAGTTGTTTCGCTTTAGACTCCCACACAAAGGTTAATTAGGAGGGGGGGGTGTAACCTGAGCTAAGCAGTTAGGCGCTTTCCTAAAAGGGTAGAACGGTTACAGACGTTTTTACTTTTTTTTCAAGGCTATTCTAGCTGATAAAACAAGCGAGGTGATAGAATGTCATATTCATATAGGCCGAGAAGATCATTCGGAAGCAACGGACCTAGATTCAACATGAAGAAACCAGTCGAAGTTGACAAAGAATACGAAGCCGAAATACAAGACATAAGTAGAAGAGGCGACGGTATCGCAAAAATCGAAGGCTTCATCATATTTGTGCCAAACACAAAACAAGGAGAACACGTGAAGTTCAAAGTAACCAGAGTTGGAAACAGGTTCGCGACTGGAGAGTTAGTGCAAGCCTGATCTAAATTTCGTCCAGAATACCTACTAGAAAATCCAGAAGAGATGGAGGTGTATTGCATGTTAAAAGATTCAAATACCGTATATATCGGAAGGAAACCTGTTATGAGCTACGTGTTAGCAGTGATCACAAATTTCAATTCATCTGACACCAAGCAAGTTACCTTGAAGGCGAGAGGGCGAGCAATAACAACGGCTGTGGATGTCGCTGAGATAGTCAACAATCGGTTCATGAAAGATCTGAACGTTGGTGGAATAACGATAGGAACAGAAGAAATCCAGCAGGAAGAAGGCGGAACGAGAAAC